>LXNI01000396.1_pt1 | contig 51692 bp, 54 predicted proteins | sample 809091 | NCBI WGS metagenome assembly LXNI01 (sample SAMN04870527, study PRJNA318959) | sponge metagenome | biome: 01000161; feature: marine sponge reef; material: water | host: Sarcotragus foetidus | place: Greece: Milos, Mediterranean Sea | collected 2013-05-29 | depth 5-7 m
GACGGGCAAAGAGGAGAGGCGCTACCATGCCAGGGATGACCAGTGAGGAAGAGCGTCAGTTGGTCGCCGATGCCGAGGCAGCGCGGGATGACCCCGACAGCCCCTTGCTGCCGTCATCGCTTCGCGTAGCCGAGGACGCCGGTGTCATCCTGACCGTGCGCTTGCGAGCGGAGACTATGGTCAACCTTGAGCGGGCGGCAAAAGCTCGCGAGGGTTCCATCTCCGAGTTGCTGGACCACACGTTCAGATAGGGCCCGGCGAAGTCCCGGGCTGGCTCACTTCCGCGACTGTTCTTCCCTGAAGGCTGCGTAGCTCGCGCGGATGTCGTCGTGCGAAAGCGAGAGGATCGCGGCCGCAAGATAGGCCGCATTGCGCGCCCCCCAGCCCCCCACCGCAACTCCCGCGACGGGTACGCCCGGCGGCATCTGCAGAACCCCGTAGATGGCGTCCTGCCCGCCTGCCACCTCGCTCGTCGCGAGTGGCACACCGATGACCGGCAATGTCGTCAGCGCCGACACCGCCCCCGGAAGGGCCGCCGCCCCGCCCGCCGCGCAGATGAACACCTCGAGACCCGCGTCGATCGCGCCCTTCGCGAACTCGTGCACCTTCTCCGGGTTGCGGTGCGCCGACATCACGTGCGTCTCGAAGGGGATGCCCAGCGAGGTCAACACCTTCTCCGTCGGCTCCATGGAGGCCATGTCGTTCTTCGATCCCATCAGGATCGCGACCAGTGCTGTGCTCATTCCGTCTCCTCTATCTGCGCGATGTCGCTGCGCATGTAGGCTCCCTCGAAATTGATGCGGCGGGCGTTGTCGTACGCCTTCGCCCGCGCTTCTGCGAGCGTCGGCCCGCGCGCGGTCACGGTCAGGACGCGTCCGCCGTTCGTCACGACACCCTCGGGTGTCTGCTTCGTCCCTGCATGGAACACCTCGACGTCCTCGTCGACGGCATCGAGCCCCTCGATCAGGTGCCCCGTCGTGTACGACTCGGGGTACCCCCCGCTCGCCACTACCACCCCCACCGCCGGCTCATCCGACCACTTGACGTCGACGGATGCAAGGTTCCCTGCTGCCGCCGCGCTACACACGGCGAACAGGTCGCTCTCCAGCCGTGGCATCAGGATCTGCGCCTCCGGATCCCCCAGACGAGCGTTGTACTCAAGCACGTAGTTCCCCGCCTCCGTGATCATCAACCCCGGGTAGAGCGTGCCGTTGAACGGCCGCCCCATCGCCGCCATCCCCGCGATCGTCGGCTGCACCACGTCCCGCTCGATCGCCGCCGCCAGCTCAGGGGTGACGTCGGCGCTGGGGCTGTAGGCGCCCATCCCGCCCGTGTTGAGGCCGCGGTCGCCCGTCAGCGCCCGCTTGTAGTCCGTCGACGAAGGCGTGACCACTGCCGTCTCCCCGTCGCAGATGGCGTGCGTGCTCGTCTCCCACCCCTCCAGCCGCTCCTCCACCACCACCTGGTCCCCCGAGGCGCCGAACTCGCGCTTCACCATGATCCCGTGCAACGCCGCCAGCGCCCCCTCGCGGTCGTCGCACACGAGCGCGCCCTTCCCCGCCGCCAGCCCGCTTGCCTTCACCACCAGCGGCCCGTCCGGAAGCGACTCGACATAGGCAACGGCTTCGCCATGGTCCTGGAACGTGCGATGCGCTGCCGTCGTGATCCCGTGGTCGACCATGAACTGCTTCGACCATGCCTTGCTCGCCTCGATCTGCGAGGCCGCCGCCGTCGGTCCGTAGCAGGGAAGCCCGCGCTCCCGCAGCCGGTCGACCAGCCCCAGCGGCTGCGGGTCGTCCATGGTCGCCAGGTAGAAGTCGATGTTGAGGTCGCTCGCCGCCGCCACCAGCCCGTCGATGTCCTTCGGCCCAACGTCCACGTTCGTCGCCACCTGCGAGGTTCCGCCGTTCCCCGGCGCGACATAGATCGCGTCCACGTCGGCGCTCTGGCTCAGCTTCCACGCGACCGCGTGCTCGCGGCCCCCCTGTCCCACCAGCAGAACGCGCGCGCCCATTAGCCCCTCACTCCCACTCGATCGTCCCCGGCGGCTTGCTCGTGATGTCGTAGACCACCCGGTTCACCGCGTCGACCTCGTTCACGATGCGGTTCGAGACGCGCGCCAGCAGGTCGTAGGGAAGGCGCGCCCAGTCCGCCGTCATCGCGTCCTCCGCCACCACCGCCCGTAGCGCGATGGCGTTGCCGTACGTGCGGAAGTCGCCCATCACCCCCACCGTGCGTGAGTCTGTCAGCACGGCGAAGCTCTGCCAGAGGTCGCGGTAGAGTCCGGCCGCGCGAACCTCTTCCAGGAAGATCGCATCCGCCGCCTGCAGGACCGCCACCCGCTCCTCCGTCACCTCCCCGATGATGCGCACCGCCAGCCCCGGCCCGGGGAACGGCTGCCGCCACAGGATCTCGTCCGAGAGCCCCAGCTCCGCCCCGATCCGGCGCACCTCGTCCTTGAAGAGGAAGCGCAGCGGCTCCACCAGCTCCAGGTCCATGTGCTCCGGCAGCCCGCCCACGTTGTGGTGGCTCTTGATCCGCGCCGACCCCGCCCCGTGCGAGGCGCTCTCGATCACGTCCGGGTAGAGCGTCCCCTGGCAGAGGAAACCCGCCCCCTCGATCGTCTTCGCCTCCGCCTCGAACACCTCGATGAACGTGTTGCCGATGCGGATGCGCTTCGTCTCCGGGTTCGTCACCTCCGCCAGCGCCGCCAGGAAGCGTCCGCTCGCGTCGATGTGCCGCAGGTTCATGTGCAGGTTGCGCTCGAAGGTGTCGACCACCTCCTCCGCCTCCCGCGCCCGCAGCAGCCCGTTGTCGACGAAGATGCACGTCAGCCGGTCGCCGATCGCTCGGTGCACAAGCGTCGCCGCCACCGCACTGTCGACCCCGCCTGAGAGCCCGCAGATCACGCGTCCGTCGCCCACCTGCGCGCGGATGGCCGCTACCGTCTCTTCGACGAAATTCCCCGGCGTCCAGTCCGCTTCGACCCCGCACACCTCGCGCACGTAGTTTCCGAGCAGTTCGCCGCCCCGCGGCGTGTGTACCACCTCGGGGTGGAACTGCAGGCCGTAGTAGCCCCGCTCCACGTCCGCCATCACGGCCACGGGCGAGTTCTCCGAGACCGCCAGTGAGGCGAATCCCGGCGGCAGTTCCTCGATCCGGTCGCCGTGGCTCATCCACACGTCGAGCTCGGCCGGCAGACCAGCCAGCAGCGGCGCGCTGCCCGAGGCCGAGATGGTCGCGGGGCCGAACTCGCGCTCGCGGCCCGGCCCTACCTTGCCCCCCAGCTGCTCGGCCAGCAGCTGCATCCCGTAGCAGATCCCCAGCACCGGCAGACCCGACTCAAAGACCCAGTCCGCGGCGTGGGGGGCGCCCTCGTCGTACACGCTGTTGGGCCCGCCCGAGAGGACGAAGCCGCGTACGTCCAGGTGCTCCAGGCCCGCCGCCTCGGCGTTGTAGGGAACGACCTCGCAGTAGGTGTTCAGCTCGCGGATGCGTCGCGCGATCAGCATGCTGTACTGCGAGCCGAAATCAACGACGACGATGGCGGCGTGGGGCGAACGCGAGATGGTCCTGTTTTCCGCTTCGGTCAGGGTTCCAGCCAACTCTGCTCAGCGCTCCGTCAGTGGACGCTAGCAAAACTGTATAGTCTGGTCAACGAATTCATGGCCGTCCCTGCTGCTTCTGAACCTTCCCCGGATTCCATCGCCCGCACAATCGCCGCCCTGCGCGCTGGCGGACTGGCGGTTCTCGCCACCGACACCGTTTACGGCGTAGCTGCCGACATCCGCCGAGACGATGCCGTGCGAGCGCTCTACGAGGCCAAGGGCAAGAGCCCCGACGAGCCCCTCCAGCTCCTCTTCCCCGCCGACCCAGCCGCCCTCGCCCCCTACGCCCGCCTCAGCCCCGATGCCGCCCGCCTCATCGATGCCCTCGGCCCCGGCCCCTGGACCATCATCACCCCCGCGGTCGAGGGCTGGTCGAGCCCTGCCCTCGCCGGTGGCGACACCGTTGGCGTGCGTATCCCCCCTGTCCCCACCCTCCAGGCCGTGCTCGCCGGTCTCGGCGGTCCCGTCGCCGCCTCCAGCGCTAACCGCCACGGCGACCCCAGCCCCACCACCTGCGCCCAGGCGCTCGCCTCCCTCGGTGATCGCTGCGCCGCCGCCATCGACGACGGCCCCACCTCCCACGGACTCGACTCGAGCGTCATCGACTGTAGCGCTGTCCCTCCCCGTATCCTTCGCGAGGGCGCGCTCCCGGCGGCCACGATCGCCGGGCATCTCGGCCTCGCGGATATCGAGGTCCTGCGGCGCGCGGGAGTGAACGGATGACCGCTGACGGCATCGGCAAGCGCACCGTGCGCGACATTCCGGTCGAGGGTGAGCACGTGCTCCTGCGGGCCGACCTCAACGTGCCCCTCGACAACGGCGCCGTCGCCGACGACACCCGTATCCGCGAGTCCCTCCCGACAATCCGCTACCTGGTCGAGAACGGCGCCTCCGTGCTCGTCTGCTCCCATCTCGGACGACCAAAAGGTGAGCGCAACCCCGACCTCAGCCTCGCTCCCGTCGCCGAGCGCCTCGCCGAGCTTCTCGGCCAGCCAGTCGCCTTCGCCGAGGACTGCATCGGCGCACCCGCCGTGGAGGTCGCCCACGCCCTCGGTCGCGGCGAGGTGGCGCTCCTCGAGAACCTGCGCTTCCACCCCGGGGAGGAGGCCAACGACCGGACCTTCGCCGCCGTCCTCGCCACCATGGCCCACGTCTACGTGAACGACGCGTTCGGCGCCGCCCACCGCGCTCACGCCTCCACCGCCGGCGTGGCCGCCTTCCTCCCCGGCGTGGCCGGTCTCCTCCTGGAGAAGGAGGTGCGCTACCTCGGCTCGCTCGTCGCCGATCCGCCCCGCCCCTTCGCCGCCATCGTCGGCGGGGCCAAGGTCAGCACCAAGATCGCCGCCATCGACCACCTCCTCCCCAAACTCGACCGCCTCCTCGTCGGCGGCGGCATGGCCAACACCTTCCTTAAGGCGAAGGGTGTCGACGTGGGCGCCTCCCTCGTGGAGGACGACCTCCTCGACATGGCCCGCGACATCCTCTCCCGCGCCGACGCTGAGGGCGTCGTCGTGAGCCTCCCCGTGGACGCCGTCGTCGCCGCCCGGCTCTCCGCGGAGGCCGAGGCGGACACCGTTCCCGTCGACGCCTTCCCCCCCGATCGCATGATCCTCGACGTCGGCCCCGCCACCCTTGCCGCCTTCGAGCGTGCCCTCGCCGACACTGCTGCCGTCGTCTGGAACGGCCCGCTCGGCGTCTTCGAGATTGAGCAGTTCGCGGCAGGCTCCTTCGGCCTCGCCCGCGCCCTCGCCGACCTCGATGCCACGACCGTCGTCGGCGGCGGCGAGACCGCCGCCGTCGTCGCCCGCTCCGGCCTCGCCGAGCGCTTCACCCACGTCTCGACCGGCGGCGGCGCCTCCCTCGAGATGCTCGAGGGGCGCGAGCTTCCCGGCGTCGCCGCCCTCCTCGACGCCTGAGTTTCGCCCCTCTCCCGCCGCGCCCGTAAGATCGCCGTATGGATCTCGACCTCGCCGCGAAACTGCAGCAGCCCGCCGAATCCAAGGTCGTCCTCTGCGTGCTCGACGGCCTCGGCGGCATGGCCCGCCCCGAAACCGAGCGGAGCGAGCTGGAGCAGTCCGACACCCCCAACCTCGACCGCCTCACCGAAACCTCCGACGTGGGCCTGACGATCCCCGTGGGGATCGGCATCACGCCCGGCAGCGGACCCGGCCACCTCTCCCTCTTCGGCTACGACCCCTACCGCTTCGATATCGGCCGCGGCGTGCTCGAAGCCGTCGGCATCGACTTCGAGCTCGGGCCCGACGACGTCGCCGCTCGCGGCAACTTCTGCACCCTCGACGCCGACGGCAATGTCAGCGACCGCCGCGCCGGGCGCATCGCCAGCGAGTTGTCGGCGGCCATCGTCGAGCGCCTGCGCACAGTCGAGCTCGACGGCGCCGAGGTCTTCGTAGAGCCCGTACGCGAGCACCGCTTCGTCCTCGTTCTCCGCGCCCCCGGCCTCGGCGAAGATGTCAGCACCACCGACCCCCAGCGGGAGGGCGTACCGCCCCTCCCCGCCCAGGGCGCCGATCCCGCCAGCGAGCGCACCGCGGCCCTCGTCAACGAGTTCGTCGCCAAGGCCGGCGGGCTGCTCGCGGAGGAAGAAGCCGCCAACGGCCTCACCCTCCGCGGCTTCGCCACCTACCCCGCGCTCCCCCAGATCGAGGACGTCTGGGGCCTTCGCGCCGCCGCCCTCGCCGTCTACCCCATGTATCGCGGCCTCGCCAAGCTCGCCGGGATGCGCGCCCTCGCCTGCCCGGGCGGCATGGAGGAGCAGCTCGCCGTCGCCCGCGAACGCTGGGACGAGTTCGACTACTTCTTCATCCACTACAAGAAGACTGACGCCGCCGGCGAGGACGGCGACTTCATCGCCAAGGTGCGCGCCCTCGAGGAATTCGACGCCCACGTGCCGGGCCTCACCGACCTCGGCGCCGATGTCCTCATGGTCGCCGGCGACCACTCGACACCGTCGCTCATGGCCGCGCACTCCTGGCACCCCGTGCCCTTCCTCCTCCACTCGGCCGTCGCTCGTGGCGGCAGCGTCCAGCACTTCACCGAACGCGAGTGCCTTGGGGGTAGCCTCGGCATCTTCCCCGCCGTCGAGGCCATGCCCCTCGCCATGGCCCACGCCGGCCGCCTGCAGAAGTACGGAGCCTGAGGAGAACGCCATGCGTCGCCCCTTCATCGCCGGGAACTGGAAGATGAACACCTCCGAGGAAGAGGCAGCCGCCCTCGCGAAGGGCGTAGCAGAGGCAACCGCCGCCGCCCCCTGCGATGTGGCCGTCTGCCCCCCCTTCCCCCACCTCGCCGCCGTCCGCGCGGCCGTCGACGGCAGCAATGTCGCCGTCGGCGCGCAGGACGTGTACTGGGAGGCATCCGGCGCCTTCACCGGCGAGGTGAGCGTGGCCGCCCTCGAGTCCTACTGCCGCTACGTCATCGTCGGCCACAGCGAGCGCCGCGCCCTCTTCGGGGATACCGACGAGTGGGTGAACCGCAAGGCCGCCGCCGTCCTCGCCTCCTCCCTCGATCCCATCGTCGCTGTCGGCGAGACGTTGGCCCAGCGTGAAGCCGGCGAGATGGCGGACGTCCTCGATCGGCAGGTCCGCCGTGGCCTCGCGGACCTCGACCTGAGCGCCCGCGTCACCGTCGCCTACGAGCCCGTCTGGGCGATCGGCACCGGCCAGACCGCGACCCCGGAGATGGCCCAGGAGGCCTGCGCCCTCATCCGCAGCCTCCTCCAGGAGCTTGCCGGCGACGCTGCCAGCGAGATCCGCATCCAGTACGGCGGCAGCGTGAATCCCGGCAATGCGTCCGAGCTGCTCGCCCAGCCCGACATCGACGGCGCCCTCGTCGGCGGCGCTTCGCTCAAGGCCGACCAGTTCGCCGCCATCGTTGCGGCCGCGGGCTGATCCCGTGCGGCGGCTTGTCGCCGTCGTCGGCCCCACTGCCGCCGGCAAGTCCGCCCTTGCCCTCGACCTCGCCCAACGCTTCGGCGGCGAGGTCGTCAACGCCGATAGCCGCCAGGTCTACCGCGGCATGGACATCGGCACCGCCAAGCCCTCCCCCGAGACGCGCGCCCTCCTCCCCCACCACCTCTACGACATCGCCGATCCCGCGGACCCCTACAGCCTTGCCCTCTACCGCCGCGACGCCTCCGCCGCGCTTGAAGATGTCTGGGCGCGCGGCGAGCTCGCCTGGCTCGTTGGCGGCACGGGCCAGTACGTCTGGGCCCTCCTCGAGGCCTGGCAGGTCCCCGACGTCGCCCCGCAACCCGACCTCCGCGCCGAGCTCGCCGCCGTCGCCGAGCGCGAAGGCCCCGAGACCCTCCACTCCCGTCTCCGCTCCGTCGACCCCGAAGCCGCCGACCGCATCGACGCACGCAACGTCCGTCGTGTAATCCGCGCTCTCGAAGTGCACGAGGTGACCGGCAAGCCCATAACCGCCTGGCAGACGAAGGGCACGCCTGACTTCGACTTCCGCATCCTCGGTGTCCAGTGCGAGGAGAAGGAGCTCATCTGGCGCATCAATCGTCGCACCGAGGCCATGTTCGCCGGCGGCCTCGTCGAGGAAACGCAAACCCTCCTCGACGCTGGCGTCCCCCCCGGCGCCTCCGCCCTCTCCTCCATCGGCTACGCCGAGGCCCTTCGCGAACTCAAGGGCGACATAACCCGCGACAAGGCCATCGAACTCACGAAGCGCTCGACCAAGCGCCTCGCCCGCCGCCAGCGCCAGTGGTTCCGCCCCCAGGACACCCGCATCGCCTGGGCCACCGAAAGCGACGAGGCAGCCGAGGCGCTTGGCCCGTTCCTGCTGCCGAGTGCCTAGCGGAAGGGTGGGTAGTCCGGCCGGACATCCCCGAGTTCGCGAGCCGTGGGGCCTTCCTTGGACGAGCCGGTACCAAGGGCACTGAGTTTGCGGCGGGCGCGGACCGCATCGATTCCAGCTTCCACGATCTCCCCGAAGTCGCTCGCGAGTTCGGACAACGGGGGATAGCCGTCGTCGTCGGAGGCAAAGACTCCGAGACGCGGCTTCGGGCGTGGTCCCGGCGCCGGCCGTTTCGACAGCTTGTCGTCGATCGCCTCCCGCACCAGGCACGACACCGACACCCCCCGCTCCGCCGCCAGGCTGCGCAGCGCGTCCAGCTTCTCGTCGTCGATCGTCACGGTTGTGCGCGTCATGTACCCATGGTACCTGATGCGCGCACACCATCCTGTCGTACACTCGCCACCATGCGTGTCACGAAGATGCACGGCCTCGGCAACGACTACGTCTACCTCCGCCCCGAGGCCGAGCTGGACTGGTCCGCCATCGCCCGGCAGGTCAGCGACCGCCACTTCGGCGTCGGCAGCGACGGCCTCATCCTCGCCCTCCCCTCCGACGTGGCCGACCTCCGCATGCGCATGTTCAACGCCGATGGCTCCGAGGCGGAGATGTGCGGCAACGGCATCCGCTGCCTCGCGAAGTACGCCGTCGAGGAGGGCATGGTCCCCGCCGACATCGAATCCGTGACCATCGAGACGCTCGCTGGCATCCTCACCCTCCAGCTCTTCCGCGAGAACGGCTCCGTTGCCGCCGCCCGCGTCGACATGGGCCCGCCCAGCTTCGACCCAGCCTCCCTCCCCGCCGCCGTCGACGGCCCCGGCCCCATCGTCGACCACCCCCTTGAGGTCGACGGCATGGAGCTGCGCCTCACCCTCGCCAGCATGGGCAATCCCCACGCCATCCACTGGCTCGATGGCGAGGTCGACGACTTTCCCCTGGAGCGCATCGGCCCGCTCGTCGAGCACCACCCCCTCTTCCCCAACCGCACCAACTTCCAGGTCGTGCAGGTCGTGAACCGCGAGCACGTCCGCCACCGCGTCTGGGAGCGGGGTACGGGCATCACCCTCGCCTCCGGCACCAGCGCCTCCGCCGTCTGCGCCGCCGGACGCCTGACCGGCCGCACCGGCGATGCCATCACCGACTCCCTCCCCGGCGGCGACCTCCACCTCTCCTGGGACGGCCGGGGCTCCGTCTTCATGACCGGTCCCGCCGCCCGTGTCTTCGACGCCGACTGGCACGAGGCGTAGCCGACGTGCCCTTCGTCCGAGCCGGCGACATCGATGTCTACTACGAGCTGGAGGGCGACGGGCCCCGCCTCCTGAACATCAGCGGCACCGGCGGCGATCTCCGCCGCCGCCCCGGCCTCGCCTCCCTCCTCGGCGAGAGCTGCACAACCCTTTCCTACGACCAGCGCGGCCTCGGCCAGACCACCATCCCCGACGGCCCCTACAGCATGGCCGGCTACGCTGCGGACGCCGCCGCCCTCCTCGACGCCCTTGGCTGGGACACCTGCATGGTCATGGGCACCTCGTTCGGCGGCATGGTCGCGCAGGAGTTCGCCGTCACCTTCCCCGAGCGCGTCGAAAAGCTGGTCCTGAACTGCACGTCGAGCGGGGGCGCGGGCAAGCCCTCCTACCCGCTGCACGAGCTCCAGTCCCTTGAACCCGAGACCCGCATGCGCACCCAGATCCGCCTCAGCGACACGCGCGTGACCCCCGAGTGGGAGGAGGCGAACGCCGCTGAGCTCGAAGCCCTCCTGGAGCAGCGCCGCAAGATGGCCGTCATCGGCGCCGACGAGCCACGCCGCGAGCTCGGCGCCCGCCTCCAGCTCGAAGCCCGCGTCCACCACGACGTCTACGCCCGCCTCTCCGCCCTCAACATGCCCGTCCTCGTCTGCGCCGGCGCCTACGACGGCATCGCCCCACCCGAGAACAGCCGCGCCATCGTCGACCAGATCGAGAACGCCCGCTACGAGGAGTTCGAGGGCGGCCACGGCTTCTTCTGGCAGGATCCCCGCGCCGCCGAGGCAATCACCGCTTTCCTCCTCGCCAAGGACGGGATGGCGTAGTGGCGGCTGGCAAGTTCGGCAAGCTGGAGAATGTAGAGTTGCGGGACGGTTGGCCGGATGAGGCCGCCGACTTCACCCCCTGGTTGGCGGAGAACCTTGAGAGACTCTCGGACGCAATCGGCGTGTCCCTGGAGTTGGTGAATCAGGAGGTGAGTGTTGAGGAATTCCGGGCAGACATCCTTGCTCACAATCCCGAGGATGACTGCCTTGTCCTAATCGAGAACCAGCTTGAGGCCTCCGACCACAGGCATCTCGGTCAGATACTGACCTACCTGACCGGGCTGGACGCAAGGATTGTGGTCTGGGTTGCGCGAGACTTCCGCGAACCTCATCTCTCCGCCATCCATTGGTTGAATGACCACGTTGGTGAGCCGTTTGCCTTCTTCGCGGTGAAGGTGCGCCTGGTGCAAATCGAAGGCTCGCTGCTGGCCCCCATATTCGATGTGCTCGCGAAGCCGAGTGCCTGGGACAGGCAGTTGCGGCAGGCGTCCACGAGGGATGTGAGCGAGATAGGTGAGTTCAGGCGGTCGTTCTGGACGTTCTACGCTGAGCGCTACCCGAGTGATGCCGAAACCGCTGGACTCCGCTCCGGGCACGCTCTTGGAAACATCTGGCACCCGACCGGCGAGCCTAGGATCCTCGCTTCTCAGTACATCGCTCAGGGCGGCGTGGGCACGTATCTCACGACTCCACGCGGAGAACCCCTTGAGGACGTGTTTGTTCACCTGCGTGGCTACGAGGATGCCATTCGCACTGAGCTTGGCACAGAAGTTGGCGCAAGTCCCAAGCGCCATGCCGCTGTGATGTATCACCGCACCGAAACACGGGACCGGGCCAATTGGGAGACGATGGCGGATTGGCTCCACGAACGCCTGGAGGGCTACCAGCGGGTCCTCAGCGCGGGGCCCGCAGAGCAGGCCTGACCCCAACCCTCGCGCCCCGTCCCTCGCTCGCGTAGCATTGCGAGTATCACTGAGCGTTGCCGCGCCCTTTGTGCTGCGCGCGCCCCTGGAGAACCCCCAGATGGTCATCGAAACCGGCTATACCACCCCTACGGAGAAGGCCTCCGAGCCCCTGATGGGGACCCGGCTTATCCCCAAGGAGCGCTACACATCCACCGAGTACATGGAGCTCGAGTGGGAGCGCATGTGGACGAAGGTCTGGAACATGGCCGGCCGCGAGTCCGACATCCCCAACGTCGGCGACTACTTCACCACCGAGCTCGGTTCCGAGTCCTTCCTCATCGTTCGCGAGGCGGAGGACAAGGTCCGCGCCTTCTACAACGTCTGCCCCCACCGCGGGAACCAGATCCGCAACGCCGGCATGGGCCACGCCGAGTCGTTCCAGTGCGCCTACCACTTCTTCGAGTTCAACCTCGACGGCTCCAAGAAGTTCGTCCCCGACGAGGACACGTTCACCCAGGGTGTCCCCCAGGAGACCGCCCTCACCGAGGTGTCCTGCGACACGTGGGGCGGCTTCGTCTGGTTCAACATGAACCCCGACGCCGAGCCACTGCTCGACTTCCTCGGCGTGGTGGCCGAGCACCTCGCTCCCTACCACTTCGAGGAGTACGCCATCGGCCAGGACATGACGGTCGAGTGGGACACCAACTGGAAGGCCTCCGTTGACGCCTTCAACGAGGTCTACCACGTGCAGGGCATCCATCCCCAGCTGCTGGAGTCGCTCGACGACATCCACGTGCAGATCGACCTGTACGAGCGCCACAACCGCTACCTGGTTCCGTTCGGGCTCGTGAGCCCGCGCTACCCGAACCAGAACGAGGTCACGCAGCCGCTCAAGCAGTTCCTCGCCGGTTCCGGCATCGACCCCGATACCTTTGAGGGTGGCATGGGCGATGTCCGTCCGGCCATGCAGAAAGCCGTTCGCGCCGCCGCCGAGGCCCAGGGCATGGATGTCTCAGGCCTTAACGACGACCAGATGTCGGACGATTACCACTACTACATCTTCCCCAACCTTACCCTCAACATCACGGCCCTCGGGTTCGGCTTCTTCCGGCAGCGCCCGCATCCGACCGACCCGAACAAGATGTTCTTCGACCTCCAGGGCTACGTGCGCGTCCCCCAGGGCGCCGACCCACCCCCGCGGCCCGTCCACACCCAGCACAAGCACGGCGAGATTTCCATCGGCCTCGTGATGGACCAGGACTCCTACAACCTGCCGCGCGTTCAGAAGGGCATGAACTCGCGCGCGTACAAGGGCCTGCTCATCAACTACCGCGAGCGCCGCATCCGCCATATGCACACCGTGCTCGACGGCTACCTCGAAGGCCCCGACCGCTAGCCCGCCCTCTCCCAGGCGCAGTCCGCAGCCGGACCTCCACTGGTCCGGCTGCGGTGATCTCGACGGCCCTCGCGGCGGGGCGGTATCGTCCCCGCACGCCCGAGAACCGGGAGGCCCCATGGACCACGCCACCACCCTCCGCGCCATGCTCCACCGCCCCGAGATCGTCGTCCTGCCCGGCGCCTACGACGCCCTCTCCGCGCGCCTCGCCCAGCAGGCCGGCTTCGAGGCGCTCTTCACGACCGGTTTCGGCTTCTCCGCCTCCGCCCTCGGCGCCCCCGATATCGGCCTCCTGACGATGTCCGAGACGATGGAGCGGGTGCGCCACATCGTCCGCGCCATCGACGTCCCCCTCGTCGCCGATATGGACACCGGCTACGGCAACCCCCTCAACGTCATCCGCACCGTCCGCGAGTGCGTCGAGTCGGGAGTCGCCGGCATCATCCTCGAGGACCAGGAGTGGCCGAAGAAGTGCGGCCACTTCGAGAACAAGCGCGTCATCCCCGCCGAGGAGCAGGTCGCCAAGCTCCACGCCGCCGTCGAGGCGCGCGGCGATAGCGACCTCGTCATCATCGGCCGCACCGACGCTCGCGGCCCCCTTGGCCTCGACGAGGGCATCCGCCGCGGCAAGCTCTACCACGAGGCCGGCGCCGACGTCGTCTTCGTCGAGGCGCCGCAGTCGCTGGACGAGCTGCGCGCTATCGCCGGCGCCTTCCCCCGCGGCACCCCCCTCTTCGCCAACATGATCGAGGGCGGCAAGACCCCCCTCCTCACCGCCGCCGAGCTGCAGGAGATCGGCTTCACCATGGTCGTCTACCCCCTCTCCGGCCTCTTCTCCGCCGCGAAAGCCATCGGCGAGACCTACCAGGCCCTCCACGACACCAAGACCACCGCCTCCCGCCGCGATCACATGGTCGACTTCCACCAGTTCGAGGGCATCGTCGACGCTCCCGGCTGGCGCGACACCGAAACCCGCCATTCGGTGCGCTGATGCCGGAATTCGACGCCGAGACCGAGGCGACCCTCGACCAGCTCTCGCGCTTCCTCTCCGAAGGCGACCGCCAGGCCGGCCGTGAGGCCGCCGTCTACGCCATCCTCATGACCGAGGGCGACCTCTCCCCCGGCGCCGCTACCATCGCCGGGTGGTGCTACGAGTACGCCAGCGAGGGCATCGCCTACCACCAGTGGCCCGCGCTTGTCGCCGCCCGCAGCCTCACCCCCGGCCCGCCCGACTCCGCCGCCTCCCGCGCCCACGCCCGTGCGAAGCGCGACTCCCTCGCCCAGGGCCTCACCGACAAGGGCGAGATTCCGAGCTAGGCTTTCCCTGCCTCAGCTTTCAACGGGAAGGACACCTCGTCAACATCGAGGTCATCCGGTGCGTATTCAAGGTGAAGCGAGCGTGACGGGTCGGCAACCTCGAAGTAGAGCCAACCCTCCGCGGATTTACCGCTCTGGAGCGTTGTGGACCCATCGGCAAGCAAGCGGCTAGGGAGGACGGCAAGCCAGCCGAGGTCGAAAGAAGACTCTCCGTCGCGGTCAACCACGGCGAAGTGCCAGGTCTCAAGTGTGGTCTCGTGTTCGGTGTTGTTCGTCGCCGTAATCCGGACGCGGAAATTTGGCAGGTCCCTTCTGTCGGAGAGTGCGTACGGCTCCCACTCCTCTACGACAACGTCGACCCCCTTCAGGTCAGAGGGGACGCTGGACCTACCCGGCGTCCCCTCTCGCTTGTCCCCTTTGGCACTCGGCGTGTTGGCACCCTCGCGCCGCCTTCTGAGCAGGGGCCAGACGACAAGCAGGACAAGTAACGCTCCGGCGAAGATGTGGAGGACAATCATGACGGGTCTGGTCCCGTCGTACGCCCAGAGGACTACGTAGATTAGCAAGCCTGTCCCGGCGAAGACGAGGTAGCCGATGAACGCAAGGGGATTCATCGTTGCCCCAGCTCTCCCCGGCTAGCGCCGCCGCGCCGCCGCCTGCTTCTCCGCCGTCTCCACCTCGATGCCGGCGTCGCTGAACGCTTTCTCCACCGCTGCCTGGCTGATCTTGGCGCCTGGAGTCGCCGCTACGAATGCCTGGCTGCTGCGTTGCGCTTCAAGCTGGCCCCGGAAGTGCGGGATGACGTAGCGCGCGAACAGCTCGTAGCTGTGCACCGTCTGCTCCCATGTGCCCCACTCGTGCACCCGCGCCAAAAAACCGCCGAAACCGCCCGTAATCTCCAGCAGCCGCTCGATGCCCGCGATCGCATCGTCCGGCGTTCCGACGATTGCGCCGCCCCCCTCAATCCCCGCTTCGATCGTCGATGTGTCGGGCGCCATCCGTGAGGTGATCGTGCCGCTGAAGTACTCGTTCAGTTCCCGCTCGTACCCCTCGCGTGCCTCGTCAATCGCCTGCTCGCGTGAGTCCGCCAGGTAGAAGGGCACTCCCAGGCGCCACTGGTCGCGGGAGACCGTGTGACCCGCCTCTCGCGCCGCCTCCTCGTACCACCCCCATGTGTTCGAGAGCGCCTCCCCGCTCGCTGCGCTCAGCCCCCCGAACGACACCATGTCGATGCCGTACCTCCCCGCCGCCTGCGCTCCCGCCGGCGATCCCCCTGCCGCCACGGCCATCGGCGGGTGCGGATGCGTGTACGGCGCGATCTGCAATCGCGCCTCCCGCAGCCGGAACCAGTCCGTCTCGACCGTCACCACCTCGCCATGGAACAGCCGCATGATCACGTCCAGCGACTCGTTCATCATGCGGCGCTGGTCGAGTGGGTCGATGCCGAGCATGTACGCGTCGGAGCTCAGCGCCCCCGGGCCCATCCCGAGGATCGCCCGTCCCCGCGTCATGTGGTCGAGCTGCACGAACCGGTCCGCCACGAGCAGCGGGTGCTGATACGGCAGGCTCAGCACGCCCGAGGCGAGCCGCAGCTTCTTCGTCCGCTCCGCCGCCGCAACGATGAACAGCTCCGGGGAGGCGATGGTCTCCCACCCTGCGCTGTGGTGCTCCCCGATCCATGCCTCGTCGAAGTCGAACCGCTCAATCTGCTCCAGCAGCTCGAGGTCGCGCTCGAACGCGACCGTCGGGTTCTCCTCGACCCGGTGGAACGGCCCCATAAAGACGCCGAATTTCATCCGCGGTGGTCGGTACGTCGTCATCGCCGGCCAATCCTACAGCCGGTCGCTGCGCTCCGCCGTGGAGTGTTCGAGGTAGTCCCCCTCAGCTGGGCAGCGACTCTGCGTGAGAGATGTCTCTACCTGAAACGCGGAAGGCCCCGACCCGCTGCGTGTACGTACCTGTCTCCACTCGAGGTTCGTGCGTAACTGGCACGCGCCCTTCGGCCTTTTCCCGTGCGGCCTCACGGATGAACTCTGAAGTGGTCATCCCCGCAGCCTTGGCGGCGGCTCGGATAGCCGATATCTCCGCCTTCGGGAAGCGAACGGAATAGACCGCTGAAGGACTCTTGCGGCCCGGCCGCACTTCAGCATTCTCGTAGTCCCACTCGTCATGCTTCCTGCTCACTAGATACCTGCCTTTCTGGCGTGGGCCTGCTCCTCGCTGTCGCTCAGCCACGCTGAGATCGGCCGCCAAGTCCCCGGGTTCCCCGTCGGGGCAATCACAACCGTGATGAGTTTGCCGGCGTGGCTGCGGCCCATCAAGCGGTGGGTGCCGGCCCTGTTGTTCTTGTTCCGGATGATGGTGTAGTCACTGTCGAGAACCTCGTCGACTTCATCTGGGTCGATCCGCTGGAAGATCTTGGTCTCGTTGTCGTCGTCCCACTCGAAGTCCTCGATCTCCAAGCCTGACCCCTGTCCGCTGTAGTATACTCGTCTTACAGTACGTATTACAGGAATGTGGACCCGTGAACGTCGACTACCTCATACTCGCCGACTGGGCCGAGGTCATCAACGGCAAGGTCTACCTGCAGGGTGGCGGCTGGACCACCATCAACGCCTATGAGCCCTTGCCCGTCACCCGCGGTGTCGCAATCGCCGTCTCGCCACGCGTCGAGTGGAACGATACGAACATGCCCCACACCCTCGAGATTCGCATCATCCGCGAGGAGGGCCAGGCCGAACTCGCGAAGATCGAGGCTCGCTTCGAGGTTGGTCGGCGCGCCGGCCTCCCCATGGGCAGCTCCCAGCCTCACCCCATCGCTGTCAATCTACCGCTCAAGTTCGAGCACGCGGGGGAGTATGAAGTCCGCGCCTCCATCGACGGCGAGGAGGTCACCACCCTCGCCTTCCGCGTCGACCAGAAGGCGTCCTAGCTGCCGCCCTGCCCCGTCAGTCCGTACTTCGGAACCGGACCGAAGGCCGCGCACTCGAAGTGCGCCGACCCCACCTGGTCCCCGCTCTTCAGCAGCACGAAGCTCTCCGCCAACACCGTCGGGAACTCAACCTCGTTTCCGTCGCCGTCGATGATCTTGGTCGGGTGCGTGCAGTCCCAGACTTCGCCCTCTTCGTGGTACTCGCCCCGGTAGGCGCCCTGCCCCAGCCGGTCGTTGAACCCGCCGAAGTAGCCCCCGCCCTGGCAGTACACCCAGCCCATGTCCTCGATCTCGAACTCGCGCCTGACGCCTTCCGAGTCATGGATGGCGATGCTGCCCCCGCTGATGCGGCTGCTGCCCTCGTAGAACGTGAGGTCGTGGTCCACGTCCGTCACGAACACCTCCCGGTCCTCGTGCAGGATTTCGCCCGTCATCTTGTTCCATGACCCATCCACGTTTGCGATCGCGCCCGACCACTTCGTCCCGTCAGGATCCTCGATGAACTCGTAGAAGCCGGCGTGGTCCGGCATCGTGTACAGCACCCAGTTGCGCAGCCCCTGCGGCCGCTGGACCGTCGGCGCCGGCGAGGCGTGCATGGGAGGTCCCCCCCGTCCCCGCAGGATCCCCCACGAGTGGTTGCGGAACACCCCCGACCGCTCCGGCGTGAGCTCGAAGCGCTTCCCCGCCACCTCGATCCACCCCTCCGCGCGCCCCGCCACCTCGTACGTCATGCGCTCCATCAGCAGCCAGCCGTCGATGCGGTTCGTGCTCAGGGGGCCGTGGTACGGCCGCCCCACCGTGTGGCACACGATGTCGCAGGCGATGCCGTACTCGTTCGGCTCCAGCACCAGCCGGATCGACTTCATCGGCTCCAGCAGCTCCACCCGCAACGGCCCCACGCGGTACTCGAAGTCCGGCCGCAGCTGCCGCGAGACGCGGATGTTGTACTGCTTCCCCTCGTGCCGGATGCACACGAACCCGTCGAGCACGTTCGTGTTCTGGTACAGCCGCACCGTCGAGACCAGCGACACGTCCCCGTCCATGTCGCACAGGCAGATGTAGTGACCGTCGTTCCAGTGCTTGTCCGAGGTGTGAACCGCCGCGAACGACTCCGGGATCTGGTGGAAGGGGTACTCGTCGGCCTTGATCAGCATGGTTCTCTCCTCAGGAGACGTTGGTCGTGCGTTGCGTGCCCCGCGTCCGCAGGTCGCGGTGCGTGATGATCCAGTCGTGCCCGTCCCCGACCCGCCGCATCTCATCGATGTAGCTCGCCCAGAGGGTCGTGATGGTGTCCGGGTCGCCGGCCATGAAGTGCGTCGCCTGCAAGCCCGTCTCGACCTGCGCCACGTCCCCGTCGAACTCGACCACCTGGTTGCCAAGCAGGTGCTGCGTGGCCCCGAACGGCACAAGCAGCCGGCGGATCGTCTCCGTGTAGGTGTCCCCGCCGTGCTGCGTCTCCGGCGAGCCGATGTTCACGAACACGAGATCGTCCGCGAAGCAGGAGCGCATCGTCGCGAAGTCGTGGCCGTCCACCGACCTCGCGTAGCGGATGAGCAGATCCATGATCGCCAGCCGGTCCAGTTCGTGGCCGAGGTCGCTGCTCATCGCGCTGCTCCGTGCGGGGACGCTACACGGTCGTGGTGGTCGTCGTGCGAACGGGGCGGCTCGCGCCGCCCCGTCGCCCGTACCTAGTTGGCGGCAGCGGCCTGGCGGCCGGGGATCGCCGCGGCGCCCTCGCCCGTGTAGAGCGGCATGCCGCTCTCGTTCACGTCGCGCCAGTGCGTGTGCGCCAGCGTGTGCATGATGAACACGGCCTGCTGGGCGTTCCAGAGACCCTGTGCGTCCTGCGTCTGGTTGACCGCTTCCTTCGTGATCTTGAGGCCGAAGGACGGCTTCTCCGCGATCTTGTGGGCCAGGTTCTCGACGTATTCGCTCAGCTCGTCGCGGGGCACGACTTCGTTCACCATGCCCGCCTCGTAGGCGCGCTGCGCGCTCACCCAGTCACCCGTATAGAGCATCTGGCGGGCGAGGCGGTGGCCGAACTCCCAGGGATGGGCGAAGTACTCGACGCCCGGGATCCCCCAGCCGACCACCAGGTCGCGGAACTCGGCGTCCTCGGAGGCGATGATGATGTCGCAGACCCAGGCCAGCATGAGGCCGCCGGCGATGGTCTTGCCGTGGACCTCGGCGATCATCGGCTTGGGGAGGTTGCGCCAGCGGCGGCACATCTGGAGGTAGATCTCCTCCTCCTTGGCCATCGCGCCCTCTGCGCCCTCAAGGTCGAAGTTGGCCCATGTGCCAACCGGCCGGACATCGTTGAAGCCGAGGCCGGTGCCGCCGCGCATGTCGTGGCCGGAGTTGAAGTGGGGACCTTCGCCGCTGAGGATGATGACCTTCACCTGGTCGTCCTGGTTGGCGTGGTCGAAGGCGTCGTTGAGGTCGCGCGTGAGCCGCAGGTCCTGGGCATTGCGGGCCTCGGGGCGGTTCATGCGCACGCGCACGATCTCTGGGGTCAGGTTCTCGTAGAGAACGGTCTGGTATTCAGGCATAGGGCATCGACCTCCCGTGAAGGTGCGGTGAGTATACGCGTCGGAGCGAGCCTCGTAGGAGTAGCGCCCTCAGATGGTTTCGGTCGACTCGCCCACGTCCTCGGCCTCGCCGCCGCCAACTTCCTCGCCGACGGCGCGGATGGCGGCGAAGTCGGCGCGGAAGGCGTTGTGGACGGCGCGCGTCTCCGTGCAGTGCAGCACGAAACGGGCGCCCTCGCGCAGCCACTTCTGCGACAGTTCGGTGGTCTGGTGGTGGATAAGCACGGGCACATTGCGCGCCTGGCAGGTGGCGATGATGGTGCGCAGGGCCGCCTCGTACTCGGGGTGGTCGTACTGGTCGGGCACGCCGAGGGAGATGCTGAGGTCGTTCGGGCCGACGAAGATCGCGTCGACGCCCTCGATCGCAACGATGTCATCAAGCGCCTCCATCGCGGGCACGCTCTCGATGCCGACGATGCAGACGCTGTTGCGGTTTCGCCGCTCGAGGTACTCGCGGGAGGCATCGCTGGGGTACTCGCCCTGCTCGACTACACGGCGGACGAGCTCGCCCTTGAGCGGGCGCCACTTGGTCGCGCCCACCACCTCGCGAACCTCGTCAACGGTCTCGCAGTAGGGGGCGAGGATGCCCTGGGCGCCCGCGTCGAGCGCCATGGTTATGTAGTGCGAGCTGGGGATGGGGACGCGCACGATGGGGACGATGTCGACACTGTTCAGTCCGGCGAGGAGGTCGGCGATCTCGGTGCGGCCGCGGGGGGCGTGCTCGCTATCGACGATGACGTAGTCGAGACCGAGGCCGGCCACGGTCGTCGCCCAGCGGGGGTTACGGGCGGCGGAGAGCATCGTCCCGTAGACGACTCCTCCCGCGCGGGTCTTCGCCTTCAGTTCCTGACCGTTCATCGCGTCCTCCGAAGGCTCAGGACTGTATCAGACCCTCCTGCGGCATGGTCCAGGGGAGCGAGTAGAGGGGCGCGAACTGGGGGGCGGCCGGAATGGGCAGGTCGCCGAAGGGCACGTCGATGACGACCGGGGCCTCGCGCTCCAGGGCGGCGGGAATCAACGTCTCAAGCTCCATCGGATCTTGCGCCCTCATGCCGACAGCGCCGAACGACTCGGCGAATGCGACGAGGTCGGGGTTGTGCAGGTCCGTCTCGTACGTCCCGTCGAAGGCCATCTCCAGGTCACGCGCGACGTTTCCGTAGGAGTCGTTGCGGTAGACGATGGTCACGACGTTGATGCCGTACTTGACGGCGGTTGAGAGCTCCGCGGCGTTAAAGAGGAACCCACCATCGCCGACCATGCAGACGACGGGCCTGTCCGGCCTTGCCACCTTGGCGCCCAGGGCAGTCGGGAAGGAGTAGCCGAGGTTGAAGGAGTAGCCGGAGTCGATATAGGTCTTCGGGTGCGTCACCTGGTAGTGCGTGCGCGCGTAGTAGCCGAACTGGGTGATGCCCCAGACGATGAACGCGTCCTCGGGGATGCTCTGCTGCAGCATCTCGAGGATGGGGTACTGGGGTTCCTTGAGCCGGATGTCGTAGTACGCGATCAGGCTGCGGGCGGCTGCCACGGCCTCGGCGGGCGAGGAGCGATCGCCTGCACCCGCTTCATCGAGATAGGGGAGCAGGGCCTCGATCGTCGCCTTCGCATCGCCGTGCAGGGGGATGGTGTTGGACTGCACGCGCGTGAGGTCCATGTCGTCGATGTTGATGTTGATCAGCGTGGATGACTCGCCGGCGGGGTTGCCCAGGGAGAAGCGGGCGCCAATGCCAATGACGACATCGGCCGACTGCATCACTTCGAAGAGCTGGTTCATCTCCTGCCGTTCGCCGCGGGGGCTGAAGCAGGAGCCGTAGGAGAGGGGATGGCCGTCGGGGATGGTTCCCTTGCCGCCGCTCGAGGTGATCACGGGGATGTTGGTCGCCTCGGCGAGCCTCACAAGGGCCTCTTCCGCATCGGAACGGGCGACCCCACCGCCAGCGTAGATGAGCGGCAGTTGGGCGCCGGCGATGACCCTGGCGACGGCACGAAGCTGGTCGGGGCTGGGCACGATGCGGGAGATGGGGGCGGGGTCGCGGAGGTGCACCTCCTCTCGCTCCACCGCTGCTTCCGGGGGCACCTCGATGAGGGTGGGGCGAGGGCGTCCGCTGCGCATCTGGCGAAACGCCTCGTTGACGGCGTCCGGCATCTCTCGCGGCCTGAGCACGCGCCGGCGCCACTTGGTCACCGGGCGCACAATGCTGGGCTGGTCCTCGAGTTCGTGAACCGCGCCGCGTCCCTTGTCGATCTGGGCGCGAGGAACCTGGCCGGCGATGATCAACACGGGCGAAGAACGGGCGTAGGCGGTGGAGAGGCCGGCGGCGGCGTTGTAGAGGGCCGAGCCGGGAACCACGAGCGCCACTCCTGGCTTCCCCGAGACACGGGCGTAGCCATCGGCCATGTAGGTCGAAGCCTGCTCGTGGCGGGTTGTGATCATGCGGACGGCGGGCTCGTCGCGGAGGGCTGCGACGATGCCGTAGATCTGGATGCCCGGGACGCCGAAGACGACATCGACGCCCTCGCGCACGAGGGATTGCACCAGGGCCTCGCCACCGCTCATCTTCGCCATGACAAAACCCCCACCAGCGATTTGACGCCACCGGCTGCGGGGAAGCATATCGAAGAGGGTAAGGACGGCGGCGCCCCGGACCCGTGTGGCGTGGTCCGCAAGGTGGCAGAGTCCTAGGATTCCGGCTGGAGGGAACCCCATGACGACGCTGCCCATTCCGATGACCGCCGAGGAATTCACGCCCGACTGGGTGACCGATGCCCTGCGTTCAAGCGGGACGCTGGACGACGAACGCGTGACCGCCGTCGAGACGACTCCCGTGGGCGAGGGCGCGGGCTTCCTGGGATCGCTGGCGCGGCTCGCGCTCACCTACGACCGACCCCGCGAGGGCGCCCCCTCAACCGTCGTGGCCAAGTTCCCCGCACTCGTGGACGTGAACCGGGGCCTTGCGGTGCAGTACCAGGTGTACCAGCGCGAGGCGCGCTTCTTCAACGAGATCAAGAGCACCATCACGGCCATGCCGACCCCGGAGGCGTACTACGCCGACATCGACGAGGAGACAGGCAACGGCGTCATCCTGCTTGAGGACCTCGACGGGAAGCTGCGCGTGGGCGACCAGCTCGCGGGTGCTTCGGTGCGGGAGGCGGAGCAGCTGATGACGCAGATCGCCGTCCTGCACGCGACCTGGTGGGGCAGGACGGACGAGGACACGATCTCGTGGGTGCCAGCCTTCGATGGGCCGGTCTGGGCGATGACGGCTCAGACCCTGCCTTCCCTCTGGCCGACCTACCAGCAGGACTCGGGACACCTCCTGCTGCCCGGCATGGCGGACATCATCGAGCGCACGTGGGAGGGGCTGCCCTGGCTGGGGCAGCAGCTCAGCCGCGGGCCGATGACGCTCGTGCACGGCGACTACCGCATGGACAACATGTTCTTCCCGGCCAGCGAAGGCGACCCCATCACGATCATCGACTGGCAGCTCATGTCGCGCGGGCGCGGTCCGTACGACGTGGCCTACTTCATGAGCCAGAGCATCGACGTGGAGCTCCGGCGCGAGCACGAGCGAGCGCTCGTGCAGCGCTACCACGATGGCCTGGTCGCCGGCGGGGTGCGGGACTACTCCTTCGACGACTGCTTCGAGGACTACCGGCTCGCTTCGCTCTGGTGCGTGATGTACCCGGTGGCGATGGGCGGCGGCATGGCCCACAACGAGCGCGCCCTGCAGATTGCGGCCGAGGTCTCGAAGCGGTCCTTCAACACCATCCTCGACCTCGACTCGGTCTCGGTCCTGCCGAGCTGAGCCGGTCTCACCCAGAGACGACGAAGCGGAACCCCACCGGAGTGTGCCCATGAGCGACCTGCCTATCCCCCTGACAGCCGATGACTTCACCCCCGACTGGCTCACCGCCGCCCTGCGGTCGAGCGGAACGCTGGAGGACGAGCGCGTTGTGGGCGTGGAAGCCAGCCCCATGGGCGAGGCATTCGGATTCCTCGGATCTCTCGCACGGCTCACGCTGACGTACGATCGGCCTCGCGCAGGCGCTCCGGACACGCTCATCGCCAAATTCGCCGCTCAGGCCGAGTTCAACCGGGACTTCGCGCGCCAGTACGGCATCTACGTCTCGGAGGCGCGCTTCTTCCAGGACCTGCGGCCTTCCCTTACGGCGATGCCAACCGTGCGGGCGTACTACACCGCCTACGACTCGGCGGTGGGCGACGGCGTGACGGTCCTGGAGGACCTCCAGGGCAAGCTGCGCATCGGCGACCAGATGACCTCGCCCTCCCCGGCGGAAGCGGAGCAGGTGGTGACGCAGTCCGCCGGGTTCCATGCGACCTGGTGGGGCAAGGCAGACACCGATGAGCTGGCGTGGATTCCGAAAACGGACGGGCCGGTCTGGCAGATGGCGCCGGCGACGCTGCAGGGGTTCTGGCCGGTCTACCAGGAGAACTTCGGACACATGCTCACGCCCGCCCTGGTGTCGGGCGTGGAGCGCACCTGGGCCAACATGAACTGGGTGTTCAAGCGGTTCGCGACACCCCCCGTGACCGTCATCCACGGGGACTACCGGCTCGACAACATGTTCTTCCCGGAGCGAGAGGGCGACCCCATCACGGTTATCGACTTCCAGCTGATGGCTCGTGCTCGCGGTCCCTACGACGTCGCCTACTTCACCAGCCAGAGCCTCGATGTCGAGCAGCGGCGCGCGACCGAGCGGGACCTTGTGCGGCGCTACCACGACACGCTCGTGGCGGCCGGCGTGCGCGACTACTCGTTCGACGACTGCTTCGAGGACTACCGGCTGGCGATCCTCTGGTGCGCGGTCTACCCCATCGGGATGGGAGGTGGTCTGGCCGGGGACAGCGAACGCCACCTGGAGCTGGCCACGGAGGTTTCGCGCCGCTGCTTCACGGCGATCGAGGACCTCGACGCCGCCTCCGTGCTACCGAGCTGAGCTAGGCTCCGGCGGCGTCCAGCGCAGCCTCGACGTCGCCGAGGTGGGAATCGACGTGCATGCCCATGGACATGACGACGAGGTCGGACATCTGGATCTCGTCCTCCATGCCGGGCAGCTTCAGGCCCTTCCCCAGCGTGCCGTCGTCGAGCGCCGCGATGCCGGCGATGGCCTCCTCGTAGGCGGCGTGCATCTCGTCGAGGACCTCCGCGGCGGACTTGCCCGCGCGCTCGGTGATCTGCGCCGCGTTCTGGGCATCGGGGTCGATCGCCGGCGGTTCGCCTTCCGCCTCCAGCATCGCGCTCACCATCGCGATCAGGGGGAGGGGGTTGGCGCGGGCGGCGAGGTGGCAGAGCGCATCGCGGACGCTCCACTCGCCATCGGCGAGGGGCGCCTCGGGGGCGGCGATGATGCGCTCGCGCAGCGCCTCGGCACGGGCGTCGCTCTTGCGGATGGTCTCGACGATTGCTTCGCGGGTGGCCATCGGGTGGACTCCTCTTGCGCCGGACGCACCGGCGGCGGGGGCATTGTGGGGGCTGGGAGCTGGGCACGCCACGAACGTGGTTGACGCCGCCGCGGGCGCTCCAGAGAATCGCGCGATGCCTCATCCCGAGCGAATCGCCATCGTCGGCGCTTCCCTGGGCGGGCTTCGCACCGCGCAGGGCCTGCGCGGTCGGGGCAAGTTCGAGGGAAGCATCACCCTCATCGGGGCCGAGCCCCACTACCCCTACGACCGACCGCCCCTCTCGAAACAGCTGCTGGCCGGCCAGTGGGGACCCGAGCAGACGCTGCTCGACGCACCCGACACCGTCGACAAGCTGGGCCTCGACCTGCGGCTCGGTGTGCGTGCGGAGGGGTTGGACCTGGAGGCGCGCGAAGTCGCGCTCAGCGACGGCGGCAGCGTCGCCTTCGACTCACTCGTCATCGCCACGGGCGCCACGCCACGCAAGCTCCCGAACACGCCCGACCTCGCAGGCATCTACACGCTGCGCACAATCGACGACTCGATGCGCATCCGCGCCGAGCTGGCGAAGGAGCCGCGGGTGGCGGTGGTTGGCGCGGGATTCATCGGCGCGGAGGTCGCATCCGTTGCCCGCAGCGCGGGGCTCGACGTGACGCTCATCGAAGCGCTGCCGGCGCCGCTTGCGAACGCGGTCGGCGCGGAGGTCGGGGAGGCCTGCGCGAATCTGCACCGCCAGCGCGGGGTCGACGTGCGCTGTGGCGCACTCGTGGCGGGGTTCGAGGGGGATGAGCGGGTCGAGCGGGTGGTGCTGGCGGATGGCTCGACGGTGGAGGCGGACCTGGTGGTGGTCGGGATCGGGGTCGCGCCGGAGACGGGGTGGCTGGAGGGGTCGGGGCTGGAGCTGCGCGACGGCATCGTCTGCGATGCGACCCTCGCGGCCGCGCCGGGTGTCTACGCCATCGGGGACGTGTGCCGCTGGTACAACCCCATCTACGAGGAAGAGATGCGGGTGGAGCACTGGACGAACGTGATCCACCAGAGCCGCCAGGTGGCGCGCAACCTGCTGGCGGAGCCGGGCGAGGCGCGACCCTTCGCGTCGGTGCCCTACGTCTGGTCGGACCAGTACGACGCGAGCATCCAGTCGCTGGGCCACATGCGCCCGGACGACCCCTTCGAGGTGCTGCACGGCTCCCTGGAGAGCCTCGAGTTCGTGGCCGGCTACCAGCGCAACGGCATCATCGTGGGCGGCCTCACGTTCAACATGCCGCAGCAGCTCTCGTCGTACCGCCCGCTGATCGAGCAGCGCACGCCGTGGGAGGCGGTCCTGGAGCACGCCCGGGCAATGGACTAGGAAGCGCCTCGGCGGCGCGCGTATCATCGCGGCGCCAGCGCGGAGGCACTGATGGACCTCGCCGAGCTCTCCGAACGCCTTGTGCCGTTCTGTCGCGAGCACCTTGGCGACCCCGATGTGACCGTCTCGGACGTCGAGACGATGCCGGGGCACGCGGGCTTCTCCTTCGGGTTCACGGCCACCTCGAAGGGCGAGTCGCGCTCCTACGTGCTGCGCGTGCCGCCCCCGAACGTGCGCCGCGTGGGCACCGCCGACGTGATCCGGCAGGCGCGCGTCGTGCACGCGCTGCACGACACCGACGTACCGGTCGTCGACGTGATCTGGTCGGGCGAGGACGAGCGCTGGTTCGGATCGCCGTACTTCATCGTGAACAAGCTCGAGGGCGACGTGCTTCGCAGCGACTGGGGCTGGGACATGCCCGCCGAGGAGATGCGGCCGGTCGCCTTCCAGGCGATGCGCGCACTTGCGTCGCTACACCTGCTCGACTGGCAGGAATACGTGGCCGACGACGGCCCTCCGCTGGAGCTGGAACCGGACGTGACCCGCTGGGACCGCTTCTATGAGCGGTCGGGCGACATGGACCTGGTGGCGCTCGCCCCGGCCGTGCGGGAGAAGCTGCTGGAGCGCCTCCCGGGCGCGCCCCGCATCGGCATCTTCCACGGCGACTTCCAGTGGTCGAACGTGTTCTACAGCTTCGACGGGAAGCTGCAGGCGGTGATCGACTGGGAGCTGTGGGGCGTGGGGGCGACGCTGAACGACCTCGGCTGGGTGATCACGTTCGCGGATGCGACCGCCTGGCAGCACGGGCTCCGGCACGCGCTGCCTTCCCCGGACGACCTCATCGCCGAGTACATCGACACCTACGGCAGCGACCCGGGCGACATCGCCTGGTACCGCGCCCTGGCGGCCTACAAGTTCGGGATTATCAGCGGCTTCAACCTGTACCTGCACCGCTCGGGCAAGCGACCGGACGAGTCGTGGGAGGACACGGCCCTGTCGACGCCCTACCTCATGCGGCGCGCCCTCGAACTCCTGGACGGCGGCTAGGGAATGCCTGCGAGCGGCTCCCTGCCCGGTCCGCTCGACGGCATCCGCGTGCTCGACTTCACGCGGCACCTGGCGGGGGCGGGCTCGACCCGCATCCTCGCGACGCTGGGGGCGGAGATCCTGCGGATCGAGTGGCCGCACCCGCCCGCGCTCGACTTCCTGCGGCTCTCGGGGCCGCACGCCGACGGCCGCCCGGGGATGAACCGGGGCGGCTTCTTCGCACAGATCAACGTGGGCAAGCGGAGCGTCGCCATCGACATGTCGACGGACGCCGGCAAGGACATCGCCCGCGAGCTGATCCCGCATTGCGATGTGATCGCGGAGAGCTTCTCGCCCGGCGTAATGAAGCGCTGGGGACTCGACTACGAGTCGGTGCGCGCCATCCGCCCGGACATCATCTACCTCTCGGCCTCGGGGTTCGGGCAGACCGGCCCGTACGCGGGCTACCGCTCGGTCGGGCCGACGGCGCAGGCGTACAGCGGCCTGACGGCGACCTCGGGCCTGCCGGACCGCGAGCCCGCGGGCTGGGGCTTCTCCTACATGGACCACATGGGGGCAGTGATGAACGCGGCTGCCATCCTGATGGGGCTGGAGCGGCGGCGGGCGACGGGTGAGGGCGAGTTCTTCGATGCGGGTCAGAGCCAGCACGGCTGCGCCCTGCTTGGGCCGATGCTGCTCGATGTCGCCATGAACGGGGCGCAGGTGCGCCCCAAGGGAAACCGCGATCTGTACGGCAATTTCTGTCCGAACAACGCCTACCGCTGCCGGGGGGAGGACTCGTGGCTGGCGATCTCGGTGCGGGAGCCCGAGGAGTGGTCGGCGCTGTGCGGGGTGATGGGCGCGGACGACCTCGCCGAGCGCGGAGACCTGGCGACCCTTGCGGGGCGGCTCGCGCACGAGGACGAGATCGACGCGCGAATCGAGGCGTGGACACGCGACCGCGACGCCCGCGAGGCCATGATCGCGCTGCAGCAAGCAGGTGTGCCCGCGGGCGTCGCGCAGACGGTCGAGGACAAGGTGCATCGCGATCCGCAGCTCGCCTTCCGCGGGCTCCACAAAACGCTCGACGACCCGGTGCTGGGGGAGAAGCGGTACGAAGACGTCCCGGTGCAGATGGAGGGGTACGAGGTCGGCGTGCAGACGCCCTCGCCCTGGCTGGGGGCGGACACGCGCAACGTGCTGCGCGACTTGCTGGGCTATCCGGAGGAGCGGCTGGAGCAACTGAAGGCGGACGCCATCATCGACGACGCAATCACGCTGGAGGAGGCGCAGAGCGCATGACGGGGACGCTCGAGCACCTGACGGTCGTGGAGCTGGCAGGGCCGCGCACGGAGTGGTGCGGCAAGCTCTTCGCGCAGGCAGGGGCGCGCGTGGTGCTCGTGGAGCCGCCCGGTGGCGCGGAGACGCGAGGCTACGCGCCCTGGTTCCGCGGACGTGAGGATGCGGAGTCGAGCCTGCACTTCTGGCACTACAACACGGACAAGGAGAGCGTTGTCCTCGACCTGACCGACGGGGAGGGGCGAGGGGCGTTCCTGGGGCTGCTGGCGGGGGCGGACGTGCTCCTGGACGGGAGCGAGCCGGGTGGACTGGCGGGGCTGGGGCTGACGCGCGACGTGATCGCGGCGGCCAACGAAAGGCTCGTGCACGTGGCGCTCACGCCGTTCGGGCAGGAGGGGCCGCTGGCCTCGTGGCGGGGGAGCGACCTCGTCCACCAGGCGCTTGGCGGACAGATGATGATGAACGGCTACGACGACATGCCCGCAAGTCCACCGATCAACGGGCAGGGGAACCAGGCGGGGCACATGGCGGGAAGCTGGGCGTTCATCGCAGCGCTGGCGGCGTTGCAGGCGGGCAAGGGCACGTTCATCGACCTCTCCGTCCACGACGCCTGCTCCGGGATGACGGAGAACGCGCTGCCCCAGTTCGACTACACCGGCAAGGTCGTCACGCGGCGAACGGGCCGCCACGCGAGCGTCGCGCCGACGCCCGCCTGGCAGCACCGGGCAGCCGACGGGCGCTACATCAACGCCCAGCTCGTGAACGTGAGCCCGCGCGCCTGGGAGGGGCTCGTCTCGTGGCTCGACGAGCACGGTATGGCCGAGGACCTGACCGACCCGAAATACTTCGTCCCGGAGATCTTCCGGGAGGAGGCGGACCATATCTCGGAGGTCATCGGCAGGTTCGTGGCGACAAAGACGGCGGACGAGATCTTCCACGGGGCGCAGGCGCGGGCGCTCATCTTCAGCGCCATCCTCAACCCGGAGGACCTGCTCGACGACCCCCACCTGGCAGCCCGCGACTTCTGGATCGAGCTGGACCACGGCGAGCCCGAGGGGAAGCTGCCCTACGCCGGCAGCGCCTTCGTGGCGCAGCACTCGGAGGTGCGCCCGCGACGCCGCGCTCCGCACCTCGACGAACACGGCGAGGCCATCCGCGGCGAGGGCGACACCGCATGAGCAGCGAGGCCACACCCGCCATCAAGCCCGTGCCGGTCCCGGACGAGGTGACGGCGCCGTTCTGGGAGGCGGCCAACCGGGGCGTGCTCGCCATCCAGCACTGCGAGGCGTGCGACTACTACGTCCATCCCCCGGAAGCCCTCTGCCCCCGCTGCCAGACACCGGAACTGGAGTTCCGCGAGGTGAGCGGACGGGCGCGCGTCTACACGCACACGGTCGTGCGGGACAACGTCACCGCCGGCTTCGCCGAGGACGAGCCGTACGTGATCGGCATCATCGAGCTGGTCGAGCAGGAGCGGCTCGTGCTGGTCGCGAACGTCGTCAACGTCGCGCCCGAGGACGTGCGCATCGGCATGCCGCTGCGGGTCACCTTCGAGCGGCTGACCGAGGACATCGCGCTGCCCCAATTCGAGCCGGACGGGGAGAGCTGAGCCATGGACGGCTTCTCGGGACGGGCGGCGATCGTGGGCGTGGGCTACTCGAAGCTGGAGCGGCGCTCGCCGCGGCCGCTGGCGCACTTCGCACGCGAGGCGGCGGAAGCCGCCACCGCAGACGCGGGGCTCACCATCGACGACATCGATGGGCTCGGCACCATTCCCAACATCGCCGCCTACGGCAACACGGGCGACCTCGAAGGCGTCGACATCGTGACCGTCCCGAAGATGGCCCAGCTGCTGGGGCGGGAGCACGACATCCGCTGGCACGTCCAGACCCCGGGGCTCTGCCCCGACACGATCATGGCGGCGGCGGCGGCGGTGGCCTCCGGGGCGTGTACCTACGCGCTGGTCTGGCGGGCGGTGAACGTGCCCAAGGGGCGCTACAGCGACTTCTCGCTGGCAAGGGCAGCCGGGGAGCACCAGTTCCGGGCGCCCTACGGCTTCACCATGCCGGCGGCCTGGCAGTCGGTCGCGCTGCGAAAGTACATGCACGACCACGGTTCGACACGCGAGGACATGGCGGCGTTCATCGTGCAGAACCGCGAGAACACGCAACTCAACCCGAAGGCCTACTGGCACGGCACCCCGCTCACGGTCGAGGACTACCTGGAAGCGCCCATGGTGGCCGACCCCTTCTGCCTGTACGACTGCGACATCCCCGTCGACGGCTGCGTGGCGGTCGTGCTGGCGAGCGCCGAGCGGGCGCAGGACCTCGCCCAGCCGCCTGCCTACATCACCGGCCACGCGCAGACGACGTGGCCGACGCGGGGCGGCTTCACCGACTCCGAGAACATGTGGGATGGCGGAACGGCGATGGGGAAGAAACTGTGGGCCTCGGCGGGCCTCGGGCCAGACGACATCGACGCGGCCATGCTGTACGACGGCTTCAGCATCTTCCTCTACGTGTGGCTGGAGGCGCTCGGGTTCGTGAAGCGCGGGGAGGCCGCAAGCTATATCGCCTCCGGGGCGACGGCGCTCGACGGCGAGCTGCCGCTCAATACCTCCGGCTGCTCGCTGGGCGAGGGGCGGCTGCACGGTATGGCGCAGATCGCCGAGGCGGTGCTGCAGGTCACGGGTCGGGCAGGCGCGCGGCAGATTGAAGGAGCGGCGCACACCGTCGCGACGGTGGGGGCGGGTTCGCTCGCCAGCGGCGGGCTTATCTTCAGCAGGGAGGCGCGGACATGAAGTTCGGCACGGTCATCCACGGGATCCGGGGAGAGGCGCTGATCGCCGCGGCGCAGAAGGCGGAAGAGCTCGGGTTCGAGTCGCTGTGGCGGCCGGACCACCTCATCTTCCCCCCGGAGCTGCCCTCCACCTACCCCTACGCGGAAGACGGGCAGGCCCCGCTCGACCCGCGCTGGCCCTTCATGGACGGGCTCACGGTGTTCACCTACATCGCCTCGCACACGACCACCATCCGCTTCGGGACGGCCGTCTACATCCTGCCCCTGCGCGAACCCGTGCAGACGGCGAAGCGCGTGGCCGACCTCGACTACCTGAGCCGCGGCCGCGTCCTCTTCGGGGTGGGAGCGGGCTGGCTGGAGGAGGAGTTCGACCGGGTTGGGCTCGAGTTCCACACACGGGGAGCGCGCACGGACGAGTGTATCCAGATGCTGCGGGCGCTCTGGACGGAGGCCGAGCCGGAGTTCCACGGCGAGCACTACGACCTCGGTCCGGCCGTGTTCGAGCCGAAGCCATTCCAGAAGCCGCACCCGCCCATCCTCGTGGGGGGCGAGACGCCGGCGGCGCTGCGTCGTGCGGCGCGGTTCGGCGACGGCTGGTACGCGCTCCGACACACGCCCGAGAGCGCCCGCAAGCACATCGCCAGGCTCACCGAGCTGCGTGAACGGTACGGCCGTGCCGACCAGCCGTTCGACGTGACCGTCGGCGGTTCTGCCACGATGACGCGCGCGGACGCAGAGGCGCTGGAGGAGGCGGGGGTCAACCGCGTGGTCGTGACCCTCTGGCGCTCCTCGCGGGAGGCCATCGGAGCACTCGAGGAGTTCGCCGGGCGGGTCTTCTAGGGAGGGCGGCATCCCGGGCGGGAAGGGAGCGCGTGCTACACTTTCCCGAACGCCCACGGGCGTCCCCGCGATGAAGATTTTCGACGTTCACATCCACTTCCCGCGCGACTGGGAGAAGCCCGACGCCGACCCGGCGCCGATGATCGAGCGCCTGGCCGAGGTCGCGACCTCGGCTGGCATCACGAAGGGCTGCGTGCTCACGGGCGGGCGCTTCGGCCCGGGCTACGAGCGCGGCATCGAGATCCTGAAGGGCTACCCCGACCTGTTTGTGCCGGTGGCCATGATCGACCCCGAGGTGATCGGCCGCGATGAGGTCGAGGAGCTGCACGCGATGGGGTACCGCGGGCTGAAGCTGATCGGCGTGGCCCGTCCCTACGACGAACCCGACTACCTGCCCGCCTACGCGGCGGCAGAGCGGCTGGGGATGCCCGTCCTGTTCCACATGGGCGTCATCGGCGGGGGCATCGACTATTCGATTACGCATCCGCGGCGCGACCCGCAGGCGGCGGCGACGTTCAAGCGTATGCAGGAGATGCGTGGCCGCTGGCCCATGCGCGATGTCTCGGCCAAGCGCATGACGCCCCAGGAGCTGGACACGATCGCGCAGCGCTTCCCCGACCTTCGCATCATCGGCGCGCACCTGGGCAACCAGGGCAACTATGAGTACGCGACCTCCGTGGCGCGCTGGCGTGCGAACGTGGCCTTCGACATGAGCGGCGGCGAGACGATCGAGCGGCACGCGGTGGAATTGCGGCTGATCGGACACGAGATCGGTATCGAGAAGCTGGTGTTCGGTTCGGACTGCGGCATGGATGACATCCGCGAGCACATCGACCGGTTCGAGGCGATCTACGACGAGCTGCAGCTCCCGGAGGCGGACCGTGAACGCCTCTGGTGGGGGAATGCGGCCGAGATATACGGGTTCGAGGAGCCCACGCTGGCGGAGGAGTAGGCCCTGGAAGCCGAAGCCCGCGCCGAGCCACCCATCCCCGCCCTGAGCGCGACAGGCCGCGCCGTGGTGCTGGGGCTGCTCGCGATGGCGGGCCTGGCCGCCTACCTCAACATCCGTCCCGAACAGCACTGGATCCTGGCGCTCACGGCCCTCATCACGGCGGCATCCGTCGAGGGGGCGGTTCGCAGCCACCCGGAATGGCGCGGAAGCCACCTCGGCGCCCTCAGCTACGCCCTGCTGCCGCTGGTGGCGGTGCTGGGCGCGGGCCTGTTCATCGACGAAGCGGTTGATGGCTACGGACGCATGGTGGCGGGGCTGGCGGCGGGGGCGGCCACCGGCCTCCTGCTCTACGCCGAGTACCACACCATCTCGCCGGCGCAACGGCTCTTCGGGTCGATGCGCCTTGTGCTGGCGGTCGTTACCTACCTGGCGGCGCTGGCGCTCTTCACGGTGTTCTTCACGCGCGACCTGAACCTGCCCGCCTCGACGGCGGCCGTGGGCGTATTGAGCTTCGCCCTGGCGCTCGATTTGCTGCGGGAGAGCCGCGGGAGGGGCGCATCCTCGGTGCTGGCGGCGTTGGCGATCGGCGTGTCGTTGGCGGAGTTGCGCATCGCCCTCTACTACTTCCCCCTCGACGACCTGCTCACGGGCGCCCTCATGATCATCGGCTTCTACGTCGCCACGGGGCTGGTCCACCACCTCCTCGACGAAGACCTGACGCCCTCGACGGTGGCGGAGTACCTGGTCGTGTCCGGCGTGAGCGCCGCGGTCGTCGTGGTCGCGCGGCAGTTCCTATAGGCGATGGCAACCCTGCGTATCTGCTCCTGGAACGTGAACGGCCTGCGAGCCGGCCTCAGCTCGGGGTTGTTCCAGGCCTGGCTCAATGGGACATCGCCGGACATCGCGGGGCTGCAGGAAGTGAAGGCCCGCCCCGAGCAGGTGGAGGAGCACCCCTGGCTCGAGGCCGGCTACGAGGCGACCTGGCACCCCGCCGAAAAGGCGGGCTACAGCGGCGCCCTGCTCCTGACGAAGCGGCCGCCCGAGAGTCTGCGCGTTGGGCTGGAGACGCCCGAGTTCGAGCGCGAGGGGCGCGTGATCGAGGCGGACTTCGGGGAGTTCGTGCTGCTCACGTCGTACTTCCCGAACGCCGGGCGGAAGCTCGCGCGGCTCGACTTCAAGCTGGCCTACTACGAGGCCTTCCTCGACCGCATCGTGGCGCTTCGGGACGCAGGTCGGAGCGTCGTCTTCATGGGCGACCTGAACGTGGCTCACGCGGAGATCGACGTCGCCCGCCCCAACGAGAAGGAGACCGGCTTCCTGCCGGTCGAGCGCGAGTGGGTCGACCGGGTAGTCGCGAGCGGATTCGTCGACACCTTCCGGGCGCTGCATCCCGACCAGGCCGACACCTACAGCTACTGGGACCCGTGGCGGCAGCGGCGGGAGCGGAACATCGGCTGGCGCATCGATTACGTGTTCGTGAGCGAGGACCTGGCGCCGAAGGTGCGCAGCGCCTTCATCGAGCGCGAGCAACTCGGTTCCGACCATTGTCCGGTGGGCATCGAACTCGACCTCTAGCCGGGGGAGGCCCGGTCGCCGCCGGACGACCGCGTAAGCGTCTCGCGCACGAGCAGGAGCATGACAACCCCGCCGACGAGGCCGATCCCGCCGGTCGCGACGGCGGCGGTCCCCAGCGTGAGCACGGCCGCGAGTCCGCCCACCACCGGGGGCGCCGCGACCGCGCCCACGTCCCCCACGAGCCGCCAGAGTCCGAGGAACTCCCCGGCTGCGTCGAGCGGGGCGAGGTCGGCGCCGAGGGTCATGACAGCCCCGCTTCCCAGCCCGTTCCCGAAGCCGGAGAGCAGCCCCACCAGCAGGAATGACCCGAACCCTCCCGTAAGGGGCATGAGGAGGAGGCTGAGGGAGAGCACCGCCAGGCTCGGTACGATGACCCACTTGCGGCCCCAGCGGTCCATCACCATGCCCACGGGATAGAACATGACCATGTCGATGGCCGAGGCGAGGCCGAAGATGAGGCCGATCTCGAACGGATTGAGGTCGAGCGCCTCCCTGCCCCAGACGGGGATGAGGAACTGGCGTCCGTGGCGGATGAGGACGAGGGTAACGGCGACCGACCCCGCCACGATCAGGCTGCGGCGTTCGGCCAGCGCGACGCTGCGCAGGCTCACGTGGCCGCGCTCGGGGGTACCCGCATCGCCGGCGCGGGCCTGCGGCAGGCGGGTCGCGACGAGGATGGCGGCCGCGCCCACGACTGCAGCCTGCGCGAAGAAGACGGTCTCCAGCCCTCCGAAGGTCCCGAGCACGCCGCCGATGATGGGCCCGGCGAAGAAGCCGACGCGCGTCACTCCCCCGACGAGCGAGAGGGCGCGGCCGCGGTACTCGACCGGCACCGTCTCGGTCATGTAGGCGAGCCGGGAGACGTGCCAGAGCGCGAAGGCGATGCCGTTCAGCAGGGTGAAGAGGCCGAGCAGGACGGGTCCGGAACTGAACCCCATGGCCGCCGCGGTGACGGCCGTCAACAGCACGCCGGTGGTCATCGTGACGCGGCCACCGAGGCGGCTGGTCAGGAGCCCCGAGGGGACATCGCCGACCATCGAGCCGGCGCCGCGGGCGGCGAAGATGATGCCGCTGACGAAGACGCTCGCCCCGAGCTCGTCGGCGAACTGGGGGATGGCCGGGATAATCATCCACTGCCCGATCCCGAAGAAGAGGGCGGGCAGATAGATGCCGCCGATCAGCGAACGCAGCTCGAACGACTGCGCCGCAGCGGGGACAACGCGCATTGGGGAAGCCTACCCGGCTGAGGCGAGGGTAGGAGGGGAATCGTGTACGCTTCGAAGGCCGCGTCGGGGCGTGGCGCAGCCTGGTAGCGCACTTGACTGGGGGTCAAGAGGTCATCGGTTCAAATCCGGTCGCCCCGACCAGCATTTCTCCATATAGACATTGGGTTTTCGGGAAGGTCGGGGTTACCGACCGGTGGGCATTCACGTCAAGAGAGTCCACTGAGGTCCACTAACTCGCGGCCCGAGCCACGTAATGCTGCCTTGCTATGTGAAGATATCGCGCTCTTGCACGCGAGTAGACACCTTAACCGTTTACACTTGGAAGTCTACCGCTCACCACGGAAACACGGAGCAAGGAGCAAAGGCAAGACATGGTCACAGAGCGCCGCGAGCAACTGCAGGCAGAGATCGACAAGGACAAGGTGCGCGCCGAGGAATTGGCCGCCATGCTCATGCGGATGGACCCCGAGGTGCGAGAAGTTGCCCTGCGGAGTCGTCTGTGGCACTACCGACTATCGACGCGTCGCGAGCATAAGCAGATCGCGGACCAGTACGCCTACGCCGGAGGGGATGGGGCACCGCCGAGCGACCTAACCCTGGCCATCGAGATGGACCTCTACCACAGGCGGAACGAGCAGGAGGAGAGCGAGAACCTGGCGAAGCTAGAGCGCCGGGTGGAGAACCTTGAAGCCATGCTCGGGCAGGTCCTCAACCGACTGACGGACATTGAGGCCGAGATGAAGCCTCACCTGAATACTGTGCCACCCCGGCCGTTAGGCCAGACCTAAGGAAAGCCAAAGGAGTGACGCCTCATGCAAAGCAGCGACTCTGCCTTACTCGACAATCCAGCGGCCTGCGAGCGCTGCGGACTTCCGGGCGAACCCGTGATGATTCACTCCTCCGTCAACGGCCTGACGGATGGGCACATGGAAGAGACAGGTGACACCCGGCTTCCCCAAGTCTGGCTGCCCGGACAAGAGCGCATCCTCTGTGACGGGTGCTTCGATGCATCGTACGACCACCTAACTGAGACCGTGGACATGATGTCGCGCGGCGAACTGCCCTACCCACTGGACGACACCTACAACCTCTAGACGCGCGACGAGCCTACAACCCCAGCGACTCCGCGAGGGCCTCGACTGAGGCGATGACCTCGTCGCGGGCGGCGGCGGGGGTGTCGGTGGGGACCATGAGGCCGCGGGGCATGGGCACGAGGCGGTTGACGCCGGCCTCGGCGAAGCGCTCGACCGTCTCGCGGTCGAGGCGGCCACGGGGGGTAATCGAGATTTCCAGCGGCCCGAGGTGGTCGGGGCGCTCGACCCTGCGAGCAGTCTCCTCGAGCGCCTGGACGGCGGCGGCGGCGCCCTCGACATCGAGCATGAACCCGTACCAGCCGTTGCCCTGCGTGATGGTGCGGCGCAGGGCGGGCGGCGACGAGCCGCCGATGACGATCGGCGGGTGGGGCTGCTGCACGGGGTGGGGGTACGACTGGATCCCGGAGAACGAGGTGAACTGCCCGCTGAACTCGGGCTTGTCCGAGGTCCAGAGCGTGCGGATGACCTCGATGTGCTCGGAGGTGCGCGGCCCTCGTTCCTCGAAGGGCACGCTCATCGTGTCGAACTCTTCCTTCACGTAGCCGACGCCCACGCCGAAGATGAGCCGGCCGCCGGAGAGCACGTCGATACCGGCGAGCTCCTTGGCGAGCACGACGGGGTTGCACTGGGGGAGGAGGAGGATGCCGCTGGCGAGGCGGATGCGCTCGGTGGCGCCGGCAAGGAACGCGAGCGTGGCGACGGTGTCGACGATGGGGGTGTCGGGAACGACGGGGGAGGGCGGGCGCTGGGGGTCGATGGCGACCACGTGCTCGCCGGTCCAGAGCGACTCGAAGTTCGCCGCCTCGGCGGTGCGGGCGAAGCGCAGGGCCGCCTCCCGGTCGGCGTTCAAGCCTGTATTGATTCCGTACAGCCCGATCTTCATGTCCACCCTCCAGTGCGCGCGTCCGGCGGATGATACCCGGCCAGTGGTCGCGGGCAGGTAGACTCGCGGCGGCGAACAGCCCGGCAGGAGGCCCCATGTCCGACCGCGAACCCCTCGACGTGCTCGAGGCGATCCACACGACGCGCGCGCAGCGCTACCTGAAGCCCGCCCCGATTCCCGAGGACGTGCTCTGGCAGATCCTCGATGCGGCTATCCGCGGGCCGACCGGCGGCAATCAGCAGGGCTGGGGCTGGGTCGTGATCCGCGACCCGGCGATCAAGCAGAAGATCGCGAAGATCTACGCGGAGCGCCTGCTGGCGGCCTACGGGTACGAGCGCGTGAGCGACGAGGAGCTCGGGACGGCGCGCATCACGCGCGGCGGGGTCGAGGAGGGCGAGGTCGGGATCGACGCGCGCAACCGTCGCGGGGTGGTACACCTGGCCGAGCACTACGCGGAGGTGCCCGTCATCGTGGCGCCGGTCATGCAGACCGCCGCTCGCATGTCGGACAACACGCGGCGCGCGGGCGCCGGTCTCGCCGGCTCAATCTACGGCGCCCTGCAGAACCTGATGCTGGCGGCCCGGGCGTTCGATATCGGCAGCGTGATGACGTGGACCCTGGACGAGGACTCGGGCATCAACGAACTGCTGGGGCTGCCCGAGAACGCGTTCGTCATGGCCCTGATCCCGCTCGGGTACCTGGAGCGGGGGCGGTTTTCGCAGGCCCGACGGCGGCCGGTGGGCGAGGTCGTGCACTGGGACCGCTGGGGCGAGCAGCGCGACACCCCGGACCTGAGCCGCTAGACGAGTTCGACGATGCGGGGCAGCACGTCCCCGATGCCGCCCCGCAGGATGACCGAAGCGGCGGAGTCGTAGGGCGTTTCCTGCGCGTTCAGGATGACCAGCCGGGCGCCGTACTGGATCGCGATCTCGGGCAGGGCCGCGACGGGGTAGACGGTCAGCGAGGTGCCTATCGCGAGGAAGAGGTCGCTGTTGGCGGCGGCGAGTTGGGCGCGTTCGAGGTCGCTGGCGATGAGCGCCTGTCCGAAGGAGATGGTCGCCGACTTGAGGAGACCGCCACAGGACCTGCAGTGGGGGTCCTCGTCGCCTTCCCGAACGCGGTCGAGGACGACCTCGATAGGGCCGCGGTCGGTGCAGTCGAGGCAGGCATAGTCGCGCACGGTCCCGTGGATCTCGATGATGCGCTCGGGCGAGGTTCCGGCGTCGTGGTGGAGGCCGTCGATATTCTGGGTGACGAGCGTATCGAGCTTGCCCTTGCGCTCGAGCTCGGCGAGGGCAAGGTGCCCGGCGTTCGGTTCGGCGGTCTGCATGGGGCTGCCGGCGCGATTCGCCCACGAGCTGACGCGGTGGTCGCGGTTGGCCACGTAGTGCTGGATGGTGGCGGTGCGCTCGGCCTCGGGGTTTTTCGTCCAGACGCCGTCGGGACCGCGGAAGTCGGGGATTCCCGACTCGGTGGAGATGCCCGCGCCGGTGAGGACGGCGACCGATCTGGCCTCCCGCAGGAGGGCGGCGACAGCCTCGATGTCGGCAGCACTGGTGGCATCGGTCACGGCGCGAGCCTACCCGAATCTGGCGCCTCTCGGGATCGCCCCGTACGCTGAGAGGCGGCGCCCGCGCGGGCGCCCTCCGAGTCGATGAGAGCCACTCGCAACCTTGCCTTCATCACCGTAGCCGCGACGCTGATCCTGGTCGGGGTCGGCGTGTACGTGCGGGCGACGGGGTCGGGGCTGGGCTGCCCCGACTGGCCGCTCTGCCACGGCGGCGTCGTCCCACCCGCGGAGCAGACGGCGGTCATCGAGTTCACTCACCGCATCGCGGCGGCAGTCGTGGGCGTGCTCGTGATCGCGACGGCGGTCTTCGCCTGGCGGCACTTCCGGGGTACGCCGGCGGTGCTCTGGCCGGCGCTGGCAGCGGTCCCGCTGGTCGGCATCCAGGGAGGGCTGGGAGCGCTCACCGTGTGGCAGGAGCTTCCCCCCGAGATCGTGGCCACGCACCTGCTCCTTGCGATGGCGATTCTGACGGTGATGGCCGCAACCGCGCTCGGCATGTTCAACGAAATGCGAGGCGGCGCCCCGCCCGAGGAACGGCAGGCGGCGCTGCGCGTTGGGCAGCGAGCGGTCGTGAGCCTCGTGGTGTTCGCGGCAGTGGTGTGGATGGGCGGCTACCTCGGTGAGAGCGGCGGCTCGACCGCCTGCGAGGGCTGGCCCCTCTGCAACGGCGGCGTCTTCCCCGGAGCGGACGACCAGCAGATCACGCACATGGTCCACCGATACCTGGCGGCCCTGATCGCCGTACCGCTGGCGTGGGTCGCGCTCGCGGCCTGGAGGGAGCGCGGGACGCTGCGATGGGGTCCCCACGTGACGGCCACCGTGACCATGCTCTACCTCGCACAGGTGGGCATCGGAGCGCTCAACGTGCTCTACACCTTCCCCGACGCTCTGACCGTAACGCACACCGTGCTAGCCTCCCTGCTGTGGCTCTCCCTGTCAGCGGCCGCGCTCCTCGGGTTTTCCGGCCAGGCCGTGCCACGCGAGGGCGTGCCTCTGCCGCGAGCGGAGGCTCCCGCTTGACCGCCCTGGCGCTGGCCTTGCGCGAATCGGGCAGGTGGTCGGCGACTATTCGTAGTTATGTCGCTATTACGAAGCCCCGCATCATCCTGCTCCTTCTGGCGACCACCGTCCCGGCGATGGTGGTCGCGGAGGGCGGCTGGCCCTCGACCGCGCTCGTGATCGCGACGCTCGTGGGCGGAACCGCCTCGGCGGCCGGCGCAAACGCCATCAACTGCTGGTACGACCGTGACATCGACGCACTCATGCGGCGCACACAGTCACGCCCGCTCGTGCGGGGCGAGATTCCGCCGCTGAACGCGCTCCTGTTCGGGATCGCCCTCGGGGTGGGGGCCTTCGCCTTCCTCTGGGCGACAACGAACCTGCTGGCGGCGGCGCTGGCGGCGGCGGCGTTGCTCTTCTACGTGTTCATCTACACGATCTGGCTGAAGCGGCGCTCCTCCCAGAACATCGTCATCGGGGGAGCAGCGGGCGCCTTCCCCCCAATGGTGGGCTGGGCGGCGGTCACCGGGGAGCTGGCCTGGGCGCCGCTGATCATGTTCGCGATCATCTTCTTCTGGACGCCGCCGCACTTCTGGGCGCTGGCCCTGCGCATCGCCCCGGACTACCGCGAGGCCAACGTACCGATGCTTCCGGTCGAGGTGGGCGAGGTCGCCACCCGACGCCAGATCCTGGCTTACTCGGTGGTGCTGATCCCGATCACCCTGTCCCTGCTGCTGACAGGCACAGTCGGTTGGTTGTACGGAGCCGTGGCGGGCGTGGCTGGTCTCGGATTCGTCGCAATCGCGTTCGGGCTGTGGCGCTGGCCGAAACGGGTGCCTTCGATGCGTTTGTACACGTATTCGCTGGCATATCTTGCGGCGATCTTTATCGTTATGGCCATAGATGTCGGCATTCTCGGGTAACCTACGCAGACTGGTCCCTTTTAGGCATCCCACGACGGCCATTGCGGCCAATTCGAAACGAGGAGCGGAGCCCCATGCAGAGACTGAAGCCCTGGATCATCGCGGTGATAGCCGCGTCACTGACCCTGTCCGTTGTCGCGGGAGCATCCGCGCAGAGCACCCCCCCAACGGCCTTCACGGGCACGGTAACGGGGCCTGAGGGCGTAGTCGCCGCAGACCTGGCGGTCGAGTCGTTCGTCGGCGATCGGGAAGAATCCTGCAACAACGCTCCCACCACGACATTCCAGCGAATCGAAAACAACCAGGTGGTCACCAAGTACTTTGTCGCTGTGACCCACGCAAGCCAGAAGCCTGGCTGCGGATCGGATGGCGCCGAGGTGCGCTTCACGATTGGCGGCCGAGCGGTCGTGCAGACCGGAACTTGGGGCACAAGCGCCTTGCAGACCCTGAACCTGACGCTGGCGCCGGAGGGTCCGGACACCGCAACGGTTCATGTAGCGGTCTGGAGGAGCACCTCCAACCCCGCTGACCTCTACCTCAGCACGCGCCCCGAGGGCGGAAGCTGGACCACCCACGACGACGACGGGCCGCTCAGCATGTCTGAGTTTGGCACCGGTCGCTTTGAGCGAAGCGACGACCTGATCGCCGTGGATATCGACCTCGGGAACGGTGCGACAGCCACGGTCCATGTAGCGGTCTGGAGGAGCACCTCCAACCCCACCAGCCTCTACCTCAGCACGCGCCCCGAGGGCGGAACCTGGACCACCCACGACGACGACGGACCGCTCAGCATGTCCGAGTTCGGCACTGGCCGCTTTGAGCGGAGCGACGACTTGATCGCCGTGGACGTCGTACTGGAGTAGCCCCTCGTCTTGAGGTCGCACCAACACTGAGGAGCCAGGGCACCCGCCCTGGCTCCTCTCTTTGCTGGCGCCTCCCCGAATTGCCGCGACTCCGCGGGCCGTGACAGACTCCGGGCGGAGGCTGGAAACGATGTCGCCAAACCAACACGTCGATGTCGCGATCGTGGGTGGGGGCGTGATCGGGGTGGCGATCGCGTACTTCCTCGCTCAGCGCGGTCTGGAACCCCTCGTGATCGAGGGCACGGAAGTCGCGCACGGGGCGAGCGGCAAGTCGGCAGGACTGCTCTCACCGGGCCTCCCCCATGATGCGGACGAGACCGGGGCCCTCCCTCCCCTGATCGCCAGGAGCGTGGTCCTCCATCGCGCGGTCGCGGACCTGCTGGACGGCCGCGCGACTTACGACTACACCCCCTACACGACTTGCCTGGTCGCCAAGGACGAGGAGGAGGCTGCTCATCTGGACGCGCGGGCGGCGGAGCTGAGCGGGGAGCCGATCCCGCACGACGAGATCACGAAACGCTGCCCCTGGCTCGACATGCCGGTCGCTGGAGGTCTCGCGCAGCCCACGGCGCAGATCGACTCGGCCATGTTCACGGAGCGGCTCCTCGAGAGCGCCAGGAGTATGGGCGCCTCATTGCGCATGGGACGGGCGCTGGGTCTCGTGGGTGGCGAGGACTACATTGCCGGCGTCGAGCTCGCGGACGGAGTCGTGACAGCTGACAAGACGGTCCTCGCGATGGGGCCGTGGTCGATGCGGGCCGCGGCCTGGCTCGACCTTCCGATCCCCGTGCGCCCGCTGAAGGGCCAGATCGTGCACCTTGAGCCCTCGGGCGAACCGCCACCGGGCGGCTTCTCCGACATGCACGGCCACTACGTGGTGACGCGCCCCACGGGTCTCGTGCACGTCGGCGCGACAGAGGAGGAGGCAGGATTCGACCAGGAGACGACGGAGGCGGCACGGGAGGACATCCTCTCGACGCTGGCGCGGTACACATCGAAGCTCGGATCCATGCGCGTGGTCAACCAGACGGCGTGCCTGCGACCCGTCTCGGGAGATGGCCTGCCGCTCATCGGGGCGGCGCCGGGGCGGCAGGGGGCGTACGTGGCCACCGGGCATGGGCGCAAGGGCATCATCCTCTCGCTGGCCACGGGCGAAGCGCTGGCAGAGCTGATCACGGAAGGGAGCAGCAGCGAGGTCGACCTGACCCCGTTCGACCCCGCCCGGTTCGGAGCGGAGCAATAGCCGGGCGGTCCGAACTGAGCTGGGCGAACGTGCTCGCCTGGCGCATGGAGCGGCAGCAACTTGTCTCGCGCCGCCCCCGGGAGGAGTTGCTGGGGGTGGTGGGCGCGATCGGTGGGCTGCACGGGCAGGTGCTTTCTTCGGCTGAGCTGGCCGCCTGGGCGCGCGTCGAGGGGCTCCGGCCCGGGGAGCTCGACGCGAAGCTGTGGGAGCACCGCAGCCTGGTAAAGACGTGGGCGATGCGGGGGACGCTGCACCTGCTGCCCGCGGCCGAATACGGCCTCTGGCAAGCCGCGCTCGACACCTACGACCACTACCTGAAAGGCGCCTGGCTGCGCGGCTTCAAGATCACACGGGAGGAGCTGGACCTGCTCCTCGGTACCGTGCGCGAGGTGCTTGGGGGCGAGGGGCTGACGCGGGACGAACTGGCTGAGGCGGTAGCAGCAGCGGCAGGGTCGCCGGTCCTCGTTGAGAAGCTGCGCGATAGCTGGGGCGCCTACCTGAAGCCCGCCTCGTTCCGCGGGAGCCTCTGCTTCGGTCCGAACAAGGGCCGAAACGTGACCTTCGTCAGCCCCGCGGCGTGGATCGGCGCCACACCAGGGCCCTCTCCGGAAGAGGCCATCGCGGAGGTAACGCGACGGTACCTGGGCGTCTACGGGCCGGCCACGGCGGCCGAGTACTCCCGCTGGTGGGGTCCGCGCCGTCCCGCACAGGCGACGCGGTATCTCCGCGCACTCGGCGAGGAGGCCGTGGAGGTGCAGATTGAGGGCGAGCCGCACTGGGCACTCACGGAGCAAGTTGCCGGCATCGCGAGCGCCGCACCTCGGGGGGCCGTGCGCCTGCTGCCCGCCTTCGACCCGTACGTGATCGGTTCGGCGAGGGACGTGCCCGCCATCCTCGCGCCGGAGCACAAGGCCCGCGTGCATCGTCCGCAGGGCTGGATATCGCCGGTCCTGCTGGTCGACGGACGCATCGAAGGTGTGTGGTCGCACGAGCGCGCGAAGGGTCACCTGTCGGTGACCATCGAGGCGTTCGGGGAGCTCCCGGCGTCAGCCCGGGAGCGGGCGGAGGGGGAGGCGCAGCTACTCGCCGCCTTCTTCGGCGACGAGCTTGTGCTGGAGTGGGCCTAACGACGGAGCGGACTGGCCGGCACCGTGTATGCTTTGCAGAGTGCCAACGATTGTCTACATCGATGGCTTCAACTTCTATTACGGCGCCGTCAAGGGAACGGCCCACAAGTGGGTCGACCTGGAGGCAGTTTGCCGCCGCCTCCTACCCCGCGACGACATCGCGAAGATTCGCTATTTCACCGCGCGGGTCACGGAGCGCCCGGACGACCCTCTACCACCAGTGCGACAGGACATGTACCTTCGAGCGCTGGCGACGAACCCACTCATCGAGATTCACTACGGCCACTTCGTCACGCGGCCCACACGCCTGCCACTCGCTTCCGACACGAGCGCCATCGTGGAGGTCCTGCGGACGGAAGAGAAGGGCTCCGACGTAAACCTCGCCACCTATCTCCTGCTGGACGCCTTCCAGGGGCGCTGCGACACGGCAGTAGTCGTCAGCAACGACTCGGACCTCGCGGAGCCGGTCCGTGTCGCCCGGCGGGAGTGTCGCGTACCGGTGGGAGTGGTCAATCCCCACAGCGCGAAGAGGCGATCACGCCTGCTCAGGGGGACGTTCTTTAAGCAGATTCGTCCATCCCTCATCGCGCAATGTCAGCTTCCACCAGCGCTGCGCGATGCAGAGGGTGAGATTCGCAAGCCAGAAGGGTGGTAGACACGCAGAAGCCCGCCGAAGCGGGCTTCGCACCCAGTCCACCAGAAGCGGCTGGGGGGGTACAAAGAGTATGCCGGTTAGGGGTATGTGGGGTCAATAGCGTCAAGGGAATCCGGCAACGCAGAAGCCCGCCAACGCGGGCTTCGCACCCAGGCAACCGAGGGCTCCGTCAGCACCGCCGCATGGCCGGCCGCGCAAGTCAGGTGCGGACTACTCCTCGCTGTCCTTCGGCTTGACGATGCCGCGGGTCCAGAAGGGGTCGAGGGCCTTGAGCACCTCGCGCTCCTCGTCACCCGAGAGAGCATCGGAATCGGGCTCACCGCTGCTCTTCTCCTTGCCGGGCAGGGTTGGAGCGGCGCCGGTGTCTTCGGGCCCCCAGCGCATCCGCGCCGCCTCGCGGGCGAGTCGCGCAAGTTCCTGTACGGAATCCGGTTCGGCCACGTGCTTCCTCGCGGGCTACTTCGCCTTTTCGAAGTTGAGATTCAGGTCCCACAGACCCAGCATGATGCCGGGCTGGTGGCGGAAGTCGTTCTTGCCGGGGGTGAAGGAGATGCCGTCGAGCCGCTCGAACAGGCGCTCCCAGGCGATGTTCTGCTCCAGGCGGGAGATGCCGGCCCCGGGACAGACGCGAATGCCCTGCGAGAAGGTCATATGGCGGCCTGTATTCGCCCGGGAGAGGTCGACTTCGGCCGGACAGGGAAACTCCTCGGGGTCGTGGTTGGCGGCGCCGTAGCGGAGATGCAGGATCGAGCCCTTGGGGATGTTGACCCCGCGCAGCTCAACGTCCCTGGCGGTCATGCGGGTGGAGAGGCCCTGGGTAGGAGCCTGGATGCGCATGCCTTCCTCTACGAAGAATCGGATCTTCGAGCGGTCGGCCTTGATGGTGTCCCAGAGCTCGGGCTCGCGGCCCAGGAGCTCGGCCTCGGCGGCGATCGCGTACTGGGTCGTCTCCAGCCCACCGATGTGCATACCGAACACGACGCCAACGACCTCCGAGTCCGTCAGCTTGCGGCCCATGTACTCGACCTGCGTGAGGAAGCTCGTCATGTCGTCCTGGGGGTCCTGGCGCTTCTTCGTGACGTGGGACTGGACGTACTGCATGAAGTTGCCGAGGTCGCGGGCGTTGTCCGCCTCTTCCTCGGGGCTCATGAGGTTGCGGTGACCCTTGCCGTAGACGAAACGGCGCACCTGCGCCTGTCCCCAGATGCGAAGCTGAGGCATGTCCTCGAAGGGGAAGCCGAGGATGGTGGTCATTACCATCTGCGGGAGCGGGGCGGCGAACTCCTCGACGAAGTCGATCTCGGCCGGCTCGCGGTCGATCCAGTTGTCGATGAGCTCGTCGACGAAGCGGGTGACCATGGGGCGGTGGCGAGGGGCGCCGGTCGCGCCGACCCAGGGGTCGGTGAGCTGAATGCGGTGCTGCTTGTGCAGCTCCATGTTGGGGCGAAGCGTGTTGCGAGACATCGCATCGAGCAGGACCGAGTGGTCGTCCTCTTCCTCCACCTCGAGGCCGGCTCCCGCGTAGGAGGGCTGCGGGAAGGTGTAGGGATCGCGAATGATCATCGCGATGTCGTCGTACTTTGTGATGATGTAGCCGTCGGTTTCGGGGGTCGTGCCCTCGCCGGGGATGCGCATGACGGGCGCTTCCTCATGGAGGATCTTGTAGGAGTCGAACCAGTGCTCTTGCTGGCCGGCCTTGAACAGGTCGATGTCGTCCAGCTTCACCGGGCACTCGGCAACAGCCTCGATCATGTCCTTGTACATTGTCTCGGTCATTCGGCTCTCCCCTGCGTCGAGAGGCGACACGCTCCGCCCAGCGGGCGCGGCTCCGCGTCTGGAGGCTAAGCATACCGCGCTGGCCCGGGTTGGGGGCACACTCACCCCCGGTTGGGAGCCGGCCCCTCAATACGCGACGAGGCCCACCGCTCCCGGTGGGCCTCGCTGAGGTGCCGGACGAACGTGCGGCGTCTAGGCGGCGCCGGCGGGCTGCTGCTCGCCCCGGACGAGCTTGCCGGGGCGAGCCCCGGTGTCCTCCCCGTCGCGCATGATGACCTCGCCGCTGACGATCGTTGCCGCGAAGCCCTCCGCCTTCTGGATGAGGCGGCGGCCATCGGCGGGGAGGTCGTGGGCGAGCTCGGGGGCGCGCAGCTGCAAGCGCTCCAGGTCGATGACGTTCACGTCACCCTTCATGCCGGGGCGAAGGACGCCGCGGTCGTTCAGACCGTAGAGACCCGCCGTGTCCTGCGTCATCTTCTTGACCACGAACTCGAGGGGCAGGCCCTCGCCGCGGGAGCGGTCTCGGGCCCAGTGGGTCAGCATGAAGGTGGGCATGCTTGCGTCGCAGATGACGCCGCAGTGCGCGCCCGCATCGTCGAGGCCGAGGGCGGCGCGCGGATGCGTCAGCATCTTGCGCACGACCTCGTAGTCGAACTCGGTGTAGTTGAGGGTGGGCGCGAAGAACATGCGCTTGCCCTCGTCCCCTAGCATCAGGTCGTAGAGCAGGTCGTAGGGGTCGCGGCCATCGCGCTCGGCCATGGCGGCGACGCTGTCCTCCTCTGAGGGCTCGTAGTCAAGTGGTTCCTCCAGCGGGAAGACGCGGGCGAGGTCGATGAAGGCGATGTCCTGACGCGCTTCACCCAGTTCGCCCATGAGCTTCGCCTTGACCTCGGGCTTGCTCATCTCCGCGGCGATCTCCTCGATCGGAGTGCGGCGGAGGTGGTGCGCGTCGCCCTCGCCGAGCTTGTAGTGGCCGCTGATCTCCTGGAACGTCTGGGCGTTGACCCAGGGGTGGTTCGTCTGGAGGCCGAGCAGTACGCCCGGCGCCCGCGCGGTGACCTGCGGGTAGAGGTCGGCGCCCTCGGCGACGGCCTCCTCGGAGAGGTCGAACATGCGCTTCCAGTGGTCGGGTTCCGCGTCGAGCTGGACAAGGGCGAAAGTGATGGGGCGGCCGGTGGCGGCGGAGACGCGCCGCATCCAGGCGACCTCGAGGTCGGGGAGATTCATGTCGTCGCCGGTGACGCCTGCGGGGGCGAGCTCGAAGACGCCGGTTCCGGCTTCAGAGAGGGCCTCGCCGAAGGCCATCATCTCGTCTTCCTCGGCGAAGGTGCCGGGGACGTTCACGCCGTCGATGGCGCGGTGGACGATCGTGCGGGAGGTGGAGACGCCGAGCGCGCCGGCCTCAATGCCTTCGCGCACGAGCTGCTTCATCTCGTAGATGTCTTCGGGGTTGGCGGGCTCGTTCATGGCCCCGCGCTCGCCCATGACGTACGCGCGGACGGCGCCGTGGGGCACCTGCGTGCCCACGTCGAGGGCCTTGGGAAGGGTGTCGAGGTAGTCGAGGTACTCGGGGAAGGTCTCCCAGTTCCACTGCATGCCCGCCGAGAGGGCGGTGCCGGGGATGTCCTCGACGCCCTCCATGAGGCCAATGAGCCACTCGTGGCGGTTGGGGGCTGCCGGGGCAAAGCCGACGCCGCAGTTGCCCATGACGACGGTGGTGACGCCGTGCCAGCACGAGGGCGTGAGCAGCGGGTCCCAGGTGATCTGGCCGTCGAAGTGGGTGTGGATGTCGACGAAGCCGGGCGCGACGACCATGCCAGTCGCGTCGATAGTCTCCCGGCCGTCGGCCTCGATGCGGCCGATGGCGGAGATCTTGCCGTCGTCGATGGCGATGTCGCCCTGGAAGGGGGCGTCCCCCGTCCCGTCGACAATGGTGCCGTTGCGGATAACCAGATCGTGCACGTCGCGCCTCCCGGAGCGGGCGCACGCGCCTCTGCGCGTCATGCGCCCTATCGCGGCTAACGGTACTGAATGGGGGGTGGCCCCACAAGGAGTCGGCATCGCGGTGGGAGGGCAGAGGCCGCGCCCGCGGTCCCTATAGTTCTGCCATGTCCCTGTTCTCCTCGACGCGGGAGCGGTGGCTCTGGCTGTGGACGCTCGTGGTCGTGGCCGCGATAGCCTCCTCGCTGTGGGTCGGCGGCCAGTTGCCCGAGGCGCTGCGCGACGTTCCCGCACTGGAGGAAACGCTCGGCGGCGCGCTCTTCCTGCTGGGGATGCTCCTCGTTGGCGCGACCGCCGTCGCGCTGGGGGTGCGGCTGGACATCGCAGTGGCGCTGGGGATTGTGGCGGTCTATCTGCTGGTGTTCCTGCGGGTGGGGGTCCTGGAGGAGCGTTCGCACCTGATCGAGTACGGGGTGCTGGCAGTGTTCGTCTACGCAGCGCTGGCCGAGCGCGCCCGCCAGGGCCGGCGCGTCCCCGCGCCGCCAGTCGTCGCCATCCTGGCGACATCGGCGGTGGGGTTGCTCGACGAGTGTCTGCAGTTGTTCGTGCCGAGCCGCGTCTTCGACCCGTGGGACATCCTTTTCAACGTGCTGGCGGCGGCGCTGGCGGTGGGAGCGAGCGTCGCGCTGGGGTGGGCTCGGAGGCGAGCGAGTGGGGAAAGGGCGGGCTCAGGAGTGGGGGGCGACTACCAGTAGGGATCGCTTGATGGCGCATCCAGGTAGCCTGTATCGCCCCAGCAAACGATGTCCCCCTCTCTGGTCACCGCGCAGACTCGGTCATAGCCGGAACCGATGGCGATGAAGCGACCGGGAGGGGCGGCGGCTGGGCCGTGGTCATCGAATGAGCCCCAGCAGCGCGCCTCCCCGGTTTCCGTGAGCACACACCCGTGGTTCGGGCCGACGGCGATGGCCACGTAGTCACCCGCTGGAAGGCCCGGGGGCCAGTTCCGGCTAGTGCCCAAACAGACCACTTCCCCGGCGTCGGTGAGGGCACACAGCGGGCCAGTGCCATCACTCACGACAACGGGACGGTCAACCGGTGGTGATAGGGCAGCATCGGTTTCAGAACTCCGACAGACCAGCTTCCCGTCTTCGGAGAGTGCGCAGACGTTGTCTCCATACGTCGATCGCCCGATGTGGACGCTCCGATAGGGGCCACCAGGGAACTCCACTGGCTCCATAAAGTTGAGCGGCCCATGACAGGCCGCAACCCCTGTTTCAGAAACCGCACACGTTAGCGGACGATCTGGGGCCATGGTGACCGATCGGTAGCGACCGGAGGTGAAACGGTGGCTGTACGTGTCCCACCCCCAACAAACCATCTCGTCCGCTTCCGTGAGTGCGCAGGTGCCAGTGACCCCGGCGCTGATGGCCTTGTAGCGACTGTCGGGGACTGTCGCCTGGCCTATGTTGTTCCAACCCCAGCAGACGGCTTCGCCTTTGTCGGTCAGGGCGCAGGTATGCCCGAGACCATCGCTCACCGACACGTACCGCCCGGGAGCAGGCTCCGGGGGCGCAACCTTGTTCTCGCGGTCACCCCAACAGATCGCCCCGCCGGTTTCGTCGAGCGCACAGCCGTACCGGCGGCCCACGCTTACATCCACGTAGCCGGCGGATGACCGAGCAGGCGGATCCATCAGGAACAGATCACCCTTCACGAACCAGCCGCTCCCATGGGTCCAGCACTCGAGATGGCCTTCCTCCGTGACCGCACAAACTTGCTTCTCACCCGGACTGACCGCCACATAGCGAGTCGCGCCCTTGTCTCCGTACCAGCCACAGCCCGCAATGTCGCCCGTGACGCCAAGCGCGCAGGAGCTCCTCCCTGACACTGCAACCGATGTGTAGGGACCCTCAAGGACCCAGGTGGACGGCTCAAGCACAGTTGCGTGGGCACGCCCGGCCCCCGAGCAGACAGCGCCCCCTGTACCCACAAGTGCGCACACCGTCAGAGACTCTTGGGCCCAACCGAAGAAGGCATAGCGGACGTCGATCGCCGTGTACTCCTCCGGTGGAAGATCGGGAAGGGCCAGTTCGTCCGACGAGGGGGACTCGCCTTCCTGACTCGTCCAGCAGACGGCCTCGCCGCCGTCTGTCACGGCGCAAGCATGCGTAACGCCCGCGATGTAGTACTCGTCGCTGGCCCAACTGAACGCCTGATAGCGTCCCTGGGGCGCATCACGAGAGGGGTCCGGGTTGCCTTCCCGGAACGACCCTCCGCCCACTGGCCAGCACACGATCTCGCCACCGTCCGTGATGGCGCAAACATCCTTGCCCACAGCCTCGATGAACATGTAGGGACCAGGTGGGGTGTCCCAGACGGTCGCTGTCTCGATGTCCCAGCAGACGGCCTCCGCGTCCTCGGTGAGCGCGCAGGCGTGTTCGGTGCCGACGGTGACGGCGGTGTAGACCCCCTCGGGCGCGTCGAACACGGGAG
>LXNI01000398.1_pt1 | contig 51605 bp, 33 predicted proteins | sample 809091 | NCBI WGS metagenome assembly LXNI01 (sample SAMN04870527, study PRJNA318959) | sponge metagenome | biome: 01000161; feature: marine sponge reef; material: water | host: Sarcotragus foetidus | place: Greece: Milos, Mediterranean Sea | collected 2013-05-29 | depth 5-7 m
CGCAACGCGTCCGGCGTCATCTCGGGAAACCTCGTCTTCACCAAGGCCGCCACGCCGGCCGTCAGCGGCGACGAGAACGATGTGCCGCTGATAAACACATACCCGTTGCCGGATCCGGTCGTCAGAATGTCCACGCCCGGTGCAAAGACGTTCACCAGCTTCCCGTAGTTCGAAAAGCCCGCCCGCCGGCGTGTAGCCTTCTCCGTGGCACCCACCGACAGCACCCGCGGATTGCGGGCCGGGTAGAACCGAAACAGGTCGTTGTTGAGATTGTCGTTACTAGCCGCTGCCACCACGAGCGCACCCATGTCCGTGGCCAAATTCAGCGTCTGGTCAAGAGACGTGATTTCATCATCGGTGCCCACCAGACCGCTCCAGCTCGCGTTGATGATGTCTGCCCCGTTGGCGGCCGCATAGAGGATGCCTTCGTAGCCGTAGCAGACGACCCCGTCGCTTTCGGCCCTCCCGCAACCGGTATTGATGTGCATGATCTCGGCGTTCCAGGCCGCACCGGCTATGCCGACGCCGTTGTCGGTCACCGCGCTCGCCGATCCCGCACTCGCCGTGCCGTGAAGGGCATCGCCGGGCGTCTCCGGCAACCCCGTCGGATCGTTGTCCCTGTCGTCTTCGTTGGCAAAATTGACGCCGTGCACGTCATCGATGAACCCGTTGTCGTCGTCATCAATGCCGTTGCCAGCGATCTCTCCGGGATTCGTCCATACGTTGGCGCGAAGATCCTCGTGGCGCCATTCGCCACCGCCGTCCACGACCGCGATCACGACCCGCGGCACGCCCTCCTCGCCCTTGACCACATCCCACGCTTCCGGCAACTGCAACAGACGAAACTCCGGCTGATCGCCAAAGCGAGGATCATTTGGATCCACGCGCTGCCCGCGGCCCGCCTGCGTGCGGTTAATAAGCACCGGCTCGGCATACACCACGCCCGGCGCCGAAGCCAGATCAGCGGCGACCTCTTTCGGGAGGGTGTCGGCAGTATAGCGCACATAATACGTGCGGCGCAGCGCCAGAAGGTTGCGACGGGTCTTCGGCGTCGGCTGTACGTGATCCAGAAACGGATACACGCGCTCAATCAGGTGGACGCGGTAACCCGCTGCCCGCCGATCAAAGTCCTGCAGTCCGGCGCGGGCGGCCTTGTTGGCAATGGAGACCTCTGGAGTAAACTGGACCACGATGACACCGGCCTTGTACGTCGGCTCCTCCTGCGCCAGGGCCGCCGGCGCAAGTAAGGCCAGGATTAGTGGAAGGGCTGCGGAGACGAAAAAGCTTCCGCCCCTCGGTTGGTATGCAGAAAGAAGGACCCTCATTCGGCGCGTGTAATGGTAAAAAAACGAACTGCAGGCGTAGGACCACGGCTGTAAAAGATAACCAAACGCACGCATAGCCAGCACTGCTTCTTCCCCTGTCTCACTTGTATCCGATGCAACGGGCAGCAGTAACCGCGCGTTGGCCTCAGGGATGCCGGAGATTCCATAGCAGCGTACTCCATAGCTGACCGATTGTGTATTCAGATCAATTTAGACCTTGTTCCAGACCACATGCACTAGCGGCGCCTCTACGACCATGCACTGACGATCGGTCTCGCCCGATTGCCGTGTTCCGAAACGGTGAAAGGAAGACGAGAGACCCGGCTACGATTCCAAACTTCGAGAGTAATTGGCGAAGCTGTTTCTCCGTAGGCTGGGTCAATGATGATTAGATTTTTCGTTGGCACTTATCTGAAAGCGAACAAGAATCAAACCAAGACGCAAAGCTGGTTCGTTGTGGATTTGATATCGTCAACCGGATCCTGCATCGCAGTGTATCGCGTGGGGAGAAGCGGCAAGCACTGGACGGAGTCCCGCGTTTGAATTTGAATGAGAAGACGTTTCAGCGTGGACATACCTTGGCACCATCGTCAGTGATACGAAGCGTAGCGTGGTGCTTGATGTCGGCGAAGGAGGGACAAGGTCCGTGTGAAAGCGCGGTCAAACCGCTTTTGGGGGGATAAAAAGGCAAAAATAAAGACCATCACGACAGATATGGGGAAGGCCTACATCGCTCTTGCCAAGGAAGATTTCCCAGACACCAGCCTGATTGCAGGATCGCGTTCATTTAGTCAAGTATCTCCATGATGGGATTGATCAGGTACGCAGGCGGGGAGTGAGAAGTCATGCGGAGTCAAAACACCTTCGATCTGCACTCTTGAAAAACGAAGAGCATCGAACTTGGAGATCAGCGTTGCCTGGCGGTTGCGCGAAGAATTCAAGGCCATCTTTGGGTGCGATTCATTCACCGAAGCAAAGACGTACTTTGAGTTCTGGTTTGCAAGTGTGAAAAAGGCAGCGTAAAGGAGGTCATGAAAGTAGCTGAGACGTTCGAACGACACGTCTCAAGCGTCTGATATGTACTTTACCGTGAATAATCCAACGCCAGAGCGGAACGACTCAGCGGGACCATCCAGGAGGTCAAAACGGTCGGGAGAGGATATAGAAAATTTTAGGTTCGCCGTTCCTTTTCTGCGGCGATTTGAGCCTCTACCCACAACATTCACCGTAAAACCTTACCAATCAGTGTGCCCTGATCCAAGTCGGCTGACTATCTTTACGCCTACTGGGTGCTCGACCAAGCTCCCAATGGGATTAATGAATTAGGTTTTATAGGGGAACTGCTCCACGCATCGAGCGGAGAAATTCTCGCTTGGACAAACCCAACCATCGGGGAAACCTCGGACTGCCCAGGGGGAAGTATGCCTCAGCACAGAGTTGAATTACCTCGGACTCGTCCAGAGGATTGAGGTAAACCCATGGGAGTAACGTGAGCTCATTGATGTTTGAACAATCGTTGAATAAATCATGACCCAGAAAAGAGCCCTCCCACTCATAGTCCGGGAACCCACCGTTCTGACAATTATCGCATTGAACGGGCTTGTTCTTTTTCTGGATGCCTTTCCAAGTGTACATGGGCACGCCAGTGGCTGGATTCACTGGGTGGACATGTTATTCCTCGGATACTTCGTGGCCGAAGTATTTATCAAAGTTCGTTACCACGGTTCCTTCAAGAAATACTTTGCAGATCCTTGGAATGTTTTTGATTTCATAATCATCGTATTGAGTACACCGGCGTTGATTAGTCCCTTTATCTCGCTCGGTACTGAAGATGCAGGAGTTCTGACAGTTCTGAGAGTAGCACGTATACTGCGCCTCATTCGACCGTTGCGGCTTGTGCCCGATGCAGATCAGATTTGGTCTGGAATATATCGAGCACTCCGCGCCTCCGTCGGGATATTGTTGATCCTGGTATTCCTGAACCTGATCCTATCGCTGATAGCTACATTGCTGTTTGGTGGAATTCCCGAAGCAAAAGAGTTTTTCGGAAATCCTTTCTACTCCATGTACTCGCTCATGAAGGTGTTCACGGTCGAAGGCTGGTATGAAATTCCTGAGCTGCTTGCGGAGCGTGGTGCATCAGACCGCTACATCCTCGGCCTGCGCATCTATATTGCTGCAACTGTACTGATCTGCGGCATCTTTGGACTTTCTATTGCAAATGCCGTGTTTGTAGACACCCTCGTAGCAGACAACTCAGATGAGCTGGAAAAGAAGGTGGAGAAGCTTTATGAGGAGCTCAGGGAATTTCGTGCGGAGGCAGCGCACTGGAATAACAAAGAATGACCGTTTTGTATCCGGTCCCTGCAGCAATAAAGAAGGGCGCCGACAGGCGCCCTTCAAAAGCGGTCCGGACGGGACTCGAACCCGCGACCTCTGGCGTGACAGGCCAGCATTCTAACCAAACTGAACTACCGGACCGGATTTCGTTAAAACTACGGCATTCATAGGAATTTTCCAACTGTACGCCGCAAGCTATGGTGGTGGTCAGGGAGGGATTTGAACCCCCGACACACGGATTTTCAGTCCGTTGCTCTACCACCTGAGCTACCTGACCACAGGAGCGCGTAAACCCTTAATCAGGGATACTGGTTTCAACTATATGGCCCAGATAATGTCGCAAAGACATCGTATGCATACATATTTCACGGATGATCCGGTTGAAGCTGCCAAATTCATATCCAGCGACAAGCTTGTGGTCTTCCCTACCGAAACAGTCTATGGCCTGGGAGGGAATGCCCTCAATGCTGCGGCTGTAGAGTCCATCTATGAGGCAAAGGGGCGTCCTTCTTCAAACCCACTGATTGTTCACGTCGGAACTATTGCTGATCTCTCACGCGTCGTGGAGGAAATCACCCCATCAGCACATGCATTCATGGATGCTTTTTTTCCAGGTCCAATCACCCTCGTCCTCCCCCGCCATCCATCTTTGCCCAAAGTTGTTTCAGGAGGACTGGATACCGTTGCAATTCGGATGCCCTCTCTACCAATCGCCCTGCAATTACTGAGATCTGCCGGCCTTCCGATCGCCGCCCCTTCTGCAAACATTAGCGGGCGCCCCAGTGCCACTACCTGGCAATCTGCTGCTGAAGATCTAGATGGCCGGGTGAGCTGTATCTTGCGCGGACCAAAAGCAACCGTGGGCCTTGAGTCCACGGTGGTGGACTGTACAGGGAGATCACCAACACTCCTTCGCCCTGGTGCAATCAGTATGGGCTCACTTGGTGCGGTTGTTCCAGATATTTCAACCGATGCCCCGGATATATTCCGAAGCCCTGGTCTGCGCCATCATCACTATGCCCCTTTCGCACGTGTTTGTATCATCTCTGCCCCTGACGAAGCTATTCCCGGGGATCAGACAGGATATATTGGCCTTGCGCCACCGCATGCCGATGCACAGTTCAAACAATGTGTAGTAGCCAGTCATGTGAAGGAGTACAGCCACAGACTCTTCGAATTTTTTAGAGACTGTGACCGATCGGAGGTAACCACAATTTACTGCCAAAGCTTGGTTGAAACGGGTTTGGCCCATGCACTCATGGATAGAATCAGGCGTGCAGCTAAAGCCTCCAGGTGAGCGATATCCCGTTTGTGCTCAAACCCAGACTTGGTACCCGTGACAGTCGTTGATGTCTGCGTGAAAGCAGATAACCAATCCCAAACCCGATGAATGCGCCTCCGAGAACATCGCTGAACCAGTGGTATTGATCCGCCATCCGCACTACCGCAGTACCCATACCCAGAACGAACAATGCCCCCGAAGCAATACCCGGGTAGTAAAAAAACCAGGGAGTTGTAAAGGCAAATACTGTCGTGGCGTGTCCTGACGGGAATGAGCGCCTCCCACTGAATGGCTTTATGGAATTGGGACCAAGGTTTTCATGCGGCCTCGCACGTCCGATCACAAGTTTCAAACCATTGGTTAGCAAATTGGCAAAAATGATCGACTCCAGGGAAGTAAAAGCAGCGTCCTGAAAATGAATATTACTGCTGGTCAGTGCGCCTATATATACGACCACTGCCATCGGCCGTATAATGTTAACATTGCCGACTTCGTGGAGTATCTTGCGCATACGGGTAGGCGTTGCATCTGCGAAACTTTCAGCTTCGTAGGAGAATCTGCGATCAAAATGCGATACGGCTAGAATACCACCAGCAGCCACCCCGAGCGTCAATCCTGCCCGCAGCGTAAGCATAGATCTTGGTGCTGATAGTACGTCTCCTACCGGCCAGCGAACAAATCGTAAGGGATCCTCTGATTGCGCTCCTGCTGGAACGGCAGCAGTTAACCCCACAAGCCATAGAGCAGCGCACCATCTAAGTGATCGATTGACTGAAATGCTCATCACTCGTTCATCTGTATGTCCCCGTACGATACAAGCCCCCCTTGAGTGTCGACAATAAAAACCCTCACAAGTCCGGTAACCCCCAATGTGCGTGGCAGAAACCGAAACACATAAGATCCAGGGTCACGGGCATCGGGAATACTGTCCAACCTACGCGGAATCCCATTTGCATCGTAACTAGTGATTTCCAGGCCTCCCTGAATTGAGTTTGATAGGCGGACACGGACAGGAATTGCAACTGTTTCTCCCGATGGAGCCGGATTAGGGAAAGCTGGATCAATCACCACACGTCCAAAATAGGCCGGCGAAATCCGCCAGTCATCTTCATCTTTTGACTGTATCTCTCCGCTTACGCTCGTCCGCGTGAACCCACTGGGCTCTGAGAACGCCTGGTTTTCAAACTCGTCCTGATCCTCACCGGTGTCGCAGGCAGATAGCAATAAAAGCAGTACACAGCAAAATCTTAGCATTACTGTTCAATCGGGCGGAATACCAGAATACACTTGGTAGCCTGCGAACAAGTAGATCATGACCCAATTTGAAGCACTGCAAATGATCATGTTCCAGGAAAACACCGGACATCAGGCTGGATAGCTTGCTCTCCAATGACATCCTTAACTGCACGGCTGGATGAAATGACCAACATCCTAGGGGAATCGCCAATTCCTCGCACTACACAATTTCCGTCACCAGATAGAAGGTCTCTGTGCACGCTTTGATTGGCTTCTCCAGTTCAGACACGGTCTAAATTACTATTGGTAGCGGATTGAAACCAGTTCGTATAGGACTGTTCCAGTTTAGATAAATGTATCGGTCTGAAAATCCTATTTTTCGGATCTTGGAGAAGGTCCTGTTGAATGTGTCGCGTATGCCGGTGTGACAGAAACCGAGATGCAGGAAAACTGTACCGTGCTTCTATCATGGAATTTTGCCACGCCTATAACTCCCCCTGATTCGGATCTACATACCGCTCTCGCTTTTGTCCAAAGAGCTGGCGGCGCAGGTATTCAATGGCCTCATCACGCCCTGAACCTGTTCATCCCTCCTGACAATTTCTGCAATTAGCAGCATGACGATCTGCTCCCCTTCTTCCCTAACCTGTGCCATCAACGCTAAGATGTGACCGCATTCTCCTCACCAAGCACGACGGTCAGTCGTTGCTCGACAGAAACATCGGACATGTTCTCTGGGCATTCCACAATGAGAACAGCATACAAAATTCTTGCTTACAAGATGTAAAAACAATGAAAATGTACAAACTAGTATACCTACGTTTTACTACGCCTCCACGCCTACAAGAAAACAAAAGCTCCACCCAACAAGGACACCTCAGCTATGAATATCCCCCAGAGACCACTGATCTTGCAAATGTACTCAAATCAGATGCGCTGATCCGCTCACCAAGTAGATCCCTTACTCCACGCGTTCAACTCTGTCCTGAACCAGCAACAAACGTGCAACAATTCAAGATCACGAATGTATTGGGTCGCGTGGGACTTTCGTTCCAATACTCCATGTGTTCCATACTCAATAACATGAATTCATACTCAATGATTAATCGGATTTTGAATGTAGGATGCATCTGTGTACTGATCTTGGCCGGTGCCTCAGCTGTCAATGCACAGTCAGGAGTCGTTGAATTCACGTAAGCGTATCGGATTGGAGACGACGGGGCAGGTGACTCCATTTCCTTCGGAAGGGTTGTTTCCATGGCTGTGGACTCTGAGGGACAGCTATATCTCACGGATATGGTAAACAAGAGCATTCTAATGTTTTCACCGGATGGTATGCCAATTCGCGAGATTGGTCGGGAGGGTGGCGGCCTCGGAGAATTTGAGTGGACACCCAGCGTGCACATTGGGCCGGGCGATACCCTGTATGCATGGGAAACATATACATTTCGTCTCACTACATTCTCTCCAAAGGATCAGTCGCTTGTTTCAAGTAATAGAATTGGGAATCTTACGTCCAATGCTCTCCGCCCCATGAGATTTCTGGGAGCCACGAATCGAGGGTATCTGATGGAGTTTGCAGGCTCCATCAGACTTCCTTCACAAGAACGGATTGACTTGGGCCACTCCGCCAAAATCGTAACTTGGGACGGCAATGCCCCAGATGATCATCTGGCTCATCTTCCAAGTGCTGACGTTGTGAATATTGAGACGAATTCGTATTCTGGAGCCCGCGTTTTGCCTTATTCTGCCAGACCTAATTTTGTATTAAGTGCAGATCAGGTCCTATACCATGGTATGAACGATGCCATTCAGTTAACCGGAACTACACTGGAAGGCGAAGATGTGCACAAAATCTCCCTCCCCCACACTCTTGTTTCCATCTCCGCGTCCGAACGGGAATCTCGGGTTGCCCGCATCCAGATTGAACAACTTCGCAAGGATCTACTGGCGAATATCCCGGAGCATAAACCGGCCTACGTACAGCTGCTGTCGGATGATGCAGGACATGTATGGATCAGGCTGAGCAAACCTGAAAATGAGGAGACGACAACATGGCTCGTACTGAATGAAGCGGGCGAAACGGTGGCCACCGCACAAATTCCGGATGGGATGTACTTGATGACGGTACGCGGAGGCCGCGCTTATGGGAGCCAGGTTGACGAAAATTCGGGGGCACCAATTGTCATTGCATGGGAGATCACCTGGTAGGAAGTGCATCTGGAAGCGTGGTTAGCCTCCATCGATTGCGAGAGGGCCCTAAGTCTATGCCGTCCGACTCATCTCCGCAGCACTTGCTCTGTTTTGGAGTATGCTGAATGAGAAGCAGCAACGTTTGTTCGCTGGCCTTACTTCCCTTTTGTGGGGACATAGCGGGGATCGATACCCTGCGAAGATCCTGGGACTGGGTTGCAAAACCGTTTGGAAGGGGCGTCTTGAACTGTCTACTGCAGGTGGAGGCACATCGCATTCGGAGACCGGATGGCGGACGCACACCCGTTGAAAAAACCTTTGTGATCGCGCGACTGCTTAAACTGATCCAGCCGGAGATCGCGGCGATCCCATGGGGGCCTGTTGAGGACCCGCCGTTCACTGTCAAAACTGACGGTGGCCTTATCCGAGGACGGCATCAAGGCTTGTCCGACGACGGTCAGAAAGTGGCTTCGCGCTCTTGGATACTCAATGCGCGTAAATCGAAAGTGCCTCAGTCGTACCTCGCCGCCTGGACGGGATGAACAATTCAAGCAAATCTCTGACCTTTGCGAGGATTGCTGCGCTCAAGGTATCCCTGTGATCAGCGTGGATACAAATAAAAAAGAACTGTTGGACTGTTAGCCAACGCGGGGATCACATGGTGCCGTATCCCAAAACTGGTCAATGATCATGACTTCCGGTCTCAGGCAAAGGGACGGGCAATGCCCTACGAGATCTGCAATATGAAGGCTAATCTTGGCACCGTCTTTTCCGGTGACTCCAGCTATACCCAGCGTTCGCTGTGGATTGCATTACACAATGGTATGATACCGTAGGGTGCAACCGCTACCCCAATTCCGATCGACTTGTGATTCTGCCGACTGGGAGGATCCAACAGCAACCGCGCATTGGCTTGGAAATACTACCCGCAAACTGCGGGTTATCGTGGCCCATTATACCCGTGGTACAGTAATAGGAATCCTATTGAACACCACCTCTTCAGTGCCATCAGCCCCAACGGGCGGATTGACCTTTGGGCAAGTGGGAGACCATGTTGAACTATATTCTGATCACCACTAACAAATCAAGATTGCAAGCGAACACCACGCCTATTCCTACTTTTTGACCTTTCTTTATCTTTGCTCTTTCTGCATTGAAACTTTCCCTAAATGAATGGGCAGGCAATGTAAAAACAGTTCCAATAATTCTCGGCGAACTGTTGTTTTCGCTAGACCTTAGTAAATTCCAGATGGTTCGTGAGCCTTGCTGATCTTCCAGAGCTGCAAGGCACAGAGTGCCCGGATAATCGTTAATGCCCGTACTATGTGACGTGATGTCATCAATTTAATCTGATCCGTGGCCAGTACACAAACAAACGGCAATATTCCGCCAGATTGGAACGCCCCTCTAGTGACCGTGAGTGACCTGAGCGTTCAGATCCAGAGAAATACGATCATCCGCGACATTCATTTTGAGCTGTATCCGGGTACTATCACCGGACTCATTGGACCCAATGGCTGCGGAAAAACCACATTGCTACGAACCATTTGCGGATATTTGCCCTATCAGGGATCAATCCTGCTGAAAAACCAGCGCCTTGCTGACTGGTCGCGTCGACGATTGGCATGTGAGATAGCCTCTGTTCGACAGGCGCCTTCACTATCTTTTGATTTCACAGTTAAGGAAGTCGTCCTTCTTGGATTGTTACCTCGGAAAGCGTGGCTGGAAGGCGTATCCGATCAAGACCATATATCATTGAAAACTGTGCTTGAACAGGTGGGGCTCTCTGATTTTTCCGAACGATCACTCCAGTCACTCAGCGGGGGAGAACGTCAGCGTGCCTATCTGGCCCAAGCAATACTGCAGGACTCCGAGCTCCTACTCCTTGATGAGCCCACAACCCACCTAGATGTTTGTCATCAGCATCAATTCCTCAATCTGATTAAGGAATTGACACGCAAAGGCAAGGCTGTCCTCGCAGTCTTTCACGACCTTGGACTGGCAACACGATTTTCCGACCAGCTACTTGTTTTGCATGAGGGGCACCTAGTTGCGGAAGGTAACCCCGAAAGTGTTCTGACAGAAGAATTACTGTCTGATGTATTCGGCATGCATGCTAAGATTGCCCAGTATGACCACAGACAGTGGGAAATCATCTACGAGCGTCCCGTATCGAGGTAATTTCTTTCACAAAAAAACAAATCATCCCCCTCGCTATGACTGACTCAGCCATCTGTGGACAATGACTCCGTACTCGACTAAGAACGAGACACCCGTTGTCCTCATTCCCCGCAGACCACTGTTTACAGAAACTCCAGTCCATGCATGTATTCTGATGCCATCTCAAACTCTTTAAATGAAAATCTACACACGTACAGGTGACGATGGTACTACCGGTTTATTCGGTGGGAACCGTGTACCCAAAGATCATCCACGTATACAGGCTATGGGTGCGGTGGACGAGACCAATGCTGCTCTTGGAGCCGCACGCGCTGTGTTGCCCGCCCAGGCAGAACCTATGCGTACACTTCTCTTGCGTCTGCAACACGAACTCTTCGTCCTCGGTGCTGACCTTGCAACTCCTACCCAATCACGAGCAAGCGTCCCGCGAATCCAAGAAAAGCACATCAAATCTCTGGAAGAAGACATTGATAATTGGGAGGCAGAACTAGAGACGCTCAAGTATTTTATCCTACCGGGAGGCACCCAGGCGGCCGCTATGTTACATTTAGCTCGCGGAATATGCCGCCGCGCAGAGCGTTCGCTCGCAGAGGCACTTGATACTATTTCGCAGAATTCTTACGTTTTTAGTTACCTGAATCGATTATCCGATCTGCTCTTCATACTTGCCCGGCGAGCAAATCATGATGCAGGGCTGTCAGACGTGAGGTGGATCCAGTAAATCCATCACCGCCAGATAAGCCAAGACTTCCAGCAAACAACAACGATGCGCAAGTTCACTATACGACTCGCTCTCTGCCTCCTCGCGCTGGTGATAATCCAGCTGCCTCACACCGCTCGCATTAAGCATGAGTCATCTGCAGTACCTCTCATTGAGCGTGATTCATTTGGTGTTCCCATGGCTGGCCTCGAGAAGCATTCTTCCTCTGTTCAGAGAAACGAGTCCCTCGAATCGATCATGAATGACTGGAAGGTGCCCAGAGAAAAACAGCAGATAGCCTTTCAGCAGGCAGCATCATTCATCGACTTCCGGAAGATAGGCAGAGGCGATTCATTGTACACCTACACCGACTCAAGCGGTATTGCTGAGTTTGTGGTCTATAAACCCAGCATTAAAGAATTCCTCGTCTTTGATTTCGGGGATTCCGTGCGGGTCCATGAAGATTCCTTGACCTCAACTAAGGTCATACGCAGTGCATCTGGCACCATTGAAAAGGGCAGTTCTCTTTTTCAAACAATCCAAGATGCTGGTCTGAGTCAAAGTTTGGCCTACGAGCTAAGTGAGGTCTTCGCTTGGCAAGTCAGCTTTTTTCATCTACTCCCTGGTGACCAGTTTTCAATTCTGTTTGAGGATGAAACAATGTATGGGAAATCTATTGAAACAGAGATCAAAGCTGCCCGCTTCCACCATGCTGACCAAGATTATTTTGCATTCTATTTTCCTGAGGACGATATAAGCGGATTCTATGACGAAGAAGGACGGCCATCAGAACGGCCGTTCCTACGTGCTCCTGTGGAGTTCAGTCGAATATCATCTCGGTACAGTCCTAGACGGTTCCACCCCATACAGAGACGCTACAAACCGCATCTCGGTACGGATTTCGCTGCCCCAACAGGAACCCCCATAGTTGCTACCGCAAATGGCACAGTGATCAATGCAGCGTACACACGTGGCAACGGCAACTACGTGAAGATCCGTCACAACGATGTTTACACAACGGGATATCTCCACATGACCCGAATAAAAAGCGGGATTCGCCGCGGAGTACGTGTTCAACAGGGTGATGTGATTGGATACGTTGGCAGCACAGGCCTAGCCACGGGACCCCACGTCTGCTACCGCTTCTGGAAGAATGGCCGGCAGGTTGATGCAATGAGAATAGAGATGCCAAAATCAGAACCCCTACCCAACACCATCCTGCCAAAATTCTTCGCGATCAGAGATGAACTATGGAGACAACTGCCAAACGCCCCCGGAGATCAACTAACCTCGAGGTCGATTACGGGGCCTGGTGACTGAGAGCATTACGGACTCCTCAGCACCTCCAAGTTGAAAAGTCAACGTATACTCCCCTGGAGTCAGGTAGTAGACTCCATTGTCCCCGGGTTCAAGTGGCTCATCATCCTCACCCATCAACGCACCCGCAGAAGCTTCATCTACCGAGAGATCATAGGAGAGGAAGTTCAGGCCCCGCTCTGCCTCACCTGTAATGGTGCGAAGAACTGCATCCTCGCCCCCTGCAACCTGCACAGTAACTTGCCCCGCAGATCCGGCCCAGTAAGTAATGATGACCTCTGGCTCATAGAAATCTGCCCACCAAACGAAATGACTGCCCCAATTAGGGCTGTGCGTCTGTGCTGTTGGCTCATACACCGTCAAAGCGCTCTCAATAATTTCAGTAGTTAAACTCTGCAACGGTGCAATATCTGCACGGTAAATTGATCGACCATGCGTACCTGCCAGCAAATGCTGTCTGCGCGCTTGAATCTTTAGATCGTGGACCGGTGCATGTGGTAGCCCATTCTGCATGGACATAAAGGACGCCCCACCATCTACGGACACATACAGACCATTATCGGTACCCAAATAGAGCAGGGCAGGATTTTCTGGATCTTCGAGAATAACATTCACCGGCTCCATAGGTAACCCCGCGTGCAACGCCTCCCATGTCTGTCCGAAATCGTCTGAGCGGTAGACGTACGGCGCAAAGTGATCCCACCGGTATCCGTTAAGCGTCACATATACACGCCCCAGCTCATGATTGGATGCTTCCACACGGCTTACCCACAGCTCCCCCCAATCTTCTCCCGTGATGTTTTCCCACGTATAGCCACCATCTCTCGATACATGCACTAGACCATCATCTGAACCAACATACAGCAATCCAAACTGCAACAGCGACTCATCAATAGTGGTCAATGTACCATACGGCACATCCCCTCGCCGCCCTCCACGTGTTAAATCACCCGACAGGGTTTCCCAGTCATCCCCCCTGTTAAAAGAGCGATGAAGCTTGTTGGAACCATAGTAAAGAATGTCCTGGTTATGTCTGGACAAATGAATGGGGGTCTGCCAATTAAAACGCAGAGGACGCTCACCCAGTGTATGGCGCGGCCGAATTGATCTGCGGGTTCCTGTGGAAGTTTCTATGCGCTGATAAGCGCCAAACTGCGAACCGGTATAGATGATATCATTCGTGCGCGTATCTATCTCTACCTGCATACCATCACCACCCATATACCGATCATATGGATACTCACCGCTCGCATGCCAATTAGTCGATTCGGTGTAGGTATGTGGCCCGCCCCATACACCGTTATCCTGAAGTCCTCCATAAACATGGTAGGGCGTTTGATCATCCACACCAATGGCATAGAACTGCCCGACAGACGGAGTATTACCCTTGAACCAGGACTCTCCATCATCATAGGTAATGTTCAGTCCCCCATCGTTACCATCGATCAGATGACCTGGGCGAGATGGATTTACCCAGAGAGCCTGGTGATCTGCATGCACGCTTGGTCCGCCAATCGACTCCCAGGAAGCTCCGCCATCGCTGGATGCCAGAAAAGGAACGCCCAATATGTAAATCCGCTCAACATCATGTGGCGCAACACGAATTTCTCCGAAGTAGTATCCATACGAATTGTATACACGATCCAGGTAATTCTCATGCGTTCGCGTCCATGATGCACCCCCATCATCTGACCGGTAGACCTCCGCTCCAATGACGGGCGTATCAAACAGCTCCCTGTTTGCATCCTCAACATACCAGATCAGATGCACCGGCTCGAGCGTGCCCTCTTCCACCATGCCCCGGATTACTTCCGCACTGTATTGTTGTCCAAAGTTGTTATCCTCTAGGTACTCCGTTATGGTTTCATTATCCAGCGCCAGGAATTCATCCACGCTCATGGAACGAAGCGCCTCGCGTGTGAGAACCGGATCTTTTTCTTCATCTTCAGCCGGCCGCCGGGCCTGATTATCCACAAGGGCGTACAGTATCTCCGGGTCACCCGGAAAAATATCCAGACCAATACGCCCCACCGTATCCCCACTGGGCAATCCATCAGCCGATAGCCGTTCCCAGGAATCACCTCCGTCGGTTGATTTCCAGATACCCGATTCGCTTCCGCCCTCAACAAAGTTCCACGCCCGCCGCTCCCGATGCCAACCTGCTGCATACAGGATATCCGGATTCGTTGGATCAATAATCAAGTCAATCACACCGGCTTTGTCCGAGATATAGAGTGTTTGGGTCCAGGTTTCCCCACCATCACTGCTCTTGTATACACCTCTGTGCGGGCTCGGTGAATAGAGTGCACCCACTGCAGCAACCCAAAGCGTTTGGGGATCCGTCGGATGTAAGACAATCCGCCCGATCCTGTGTGTATCGCTCAGGCCCATGTGCTCCCATGATTCACCACGATCCCGTGATCTGTAAACCCCGGTACCGGCATAGGACGAGCGACTTGAATTATTTTCTCCGGTGCCTACCCAAATGATTTCATCACGCGCCCAATCAACTGCAATGTCCCCCAACGTCATCGACGCTTCCCCATCGAAAAGAGGCTCAAAAGAAATTCCATTTGTCTCACTGCGCCATAATCCCCCGGACGCATAAGCAACGTACATTTGCACGGGATCAAGCGGGTTGGCATCAATATCCACGATGCGTCCGCTCATTACTGTCGGCCCAATGTTATCGAACACCACATTGGAGACCAGTGACTGTTGTGCTTCCTGGAGTCGAAGATCGAAACTACTTAGTCGTTCGGCAGCAGGGGTTGGAACCATTGCCGATGACATCTCCGGCACCTGAGCGAGTGATACCGATGTCAGGAAGGTCAGAAAAAAAAGCGTAGACAGAAATAATCGCATGGGCAGCCAAATGAGTGGATGCCCTTAAGTTACAATCAACGACTCGAATGATCCCCCTCTCCCCGGTTAGTCGTCTGCTTCTGCCAAACGTTCAAGACGTCGGAATGACATCTTGTCACGGGCTTCTTCGCAAACCGACATGGCGACACCGTCGCCCGAGATTGCAACAAGGAATCGATCTGCCACCCATGAATGAAGCTCACAGGATTCATGTCCCCGCTCCTGATGATATTTTTCATAGCTTGGATATTCCCTTTTACGGCTACGGAAAATATTCGTACGCTCAAAGCCTCTGTCACTTTCTTTATCAATCTCCTCACCAATCCACTCAGACATGGCATAGGCAGCGATCCCGCTCAGGGATGCCAGATCAGCAATCACAATAGTTACCTCTTGCTCTTCATCCTCATATTGTCCACTTACACTTGAGAACCCGCCCCCGATGTCGACCGTCTGCCCCTCCGTTACGTTCAGAGAAACCCCGTTGAGTCTATTGGGCAGCAATTCCTCCAGTTCCCTCCAGTTGATCGGTGAATACATCGCCCCTTCTCCCGATTCTCCGCCGAGTAGATCTTCCAACCCCTCTGCGATTGACTCAATTTCTTCTTCAAACGCTAAATCTTCATCACCATTTTCACCTCCAGAGTACGTAGCCTCTTCATCCGCATTTACTGCGTCCGTCACATCTTCGGATGTGGCTTCTTCCTCCTCGAGTTGGATCTGACAACCTGCAGGCAGAAAAAAGAAAACGATTGCAGCAAACACACCGATCCGCATCGGATTGATTGAATACTTCTTCATGGTGCCTTCGGTTGATGGAGCTTACCCTATTACTTCTTTACGACGCCTTTTCCCATAGGATTCACTGACGCCTATTGTAGCTTCGATTGAACCGCACTCCAGACCTCCTGAGCTATGTCTTCTTTACCCCGCAGCACACCGTTTTCATTCTGGCAATTAATCACCTCACAGGGGTTCATATAGCGAGACTTGATTAGCTGGTAATACATTTCATGAACCGCATGAAGATATTCTGTGTTTTCCTCATGGATGTCATATCCCTTGGTAGGTTTTCCCACTTCTTCTAACATCTCCATCACAATTTCATCGTCTGCTGTATATCCACGAGCCCCCCTTTCTGAAATCAGGTTTTCGGAGAATGCAACTGGCATGTCCAGGAATAATGTCAGGTTGGGCTTTGGTAGCCCGTAAATGTCATATTCGAGACTCAGTAACCGATCGACGAACATCATAGGATCATCACCCCTTTCACGACAACGAGCACTCTGATAGGCCCAATTGGACGCGACATACCGGTCTGTGATAACCAAGTCACACCTGCTTAATAAGCCCTTGATCTTTTCACAACTTTCAAAACGATCCAGCGCAAATAGCATTCCCGCAAAGAGCGGATCGACTTCTTGAAGCTTCCCATAATCCCCCCTCAGGTATTCTGCAATCCACTTTGAGCTTTGTGTGATCTTGTACCGCGGAAAAGACAGCAATTTAGCGGCATATCCCTCCTTGCGAGCACGATCCAGGAGTTTTTGCGACTGCGTTCCTTTCCCTGCACCATCAATCCCTTCAATTGCCACTAACATCCTCATTGTCGAAATTTAAGGTGAACAAGATTGCCACTCGTACCATGTACAATCTAAAACAGCACGCTTAGGGCACCCAATAATCAAATTCAGATGCGCTAAGCCAGTGCGCACTAGAGAATTCTCGTGCCAATATACTTACTCGCTGCATGCCTCACTGATATAACGAATGGTTATCCCCTATCTGGATCGCGCAGCTGACTGAATCCAATGCTTAATTACAGTCACTCACCTAGGTACGGAGAATGCTCCTCAATGATAATATGTTCATACGGTGACAAAAAATCATAGATTGCAGGTTACTGGAATTCTGGAAACGTTCGTGCATTACAATGATTTCCCGTTAAATCATGAATAATCGTTCGATTTTTCTTCTTTGTGGCCTTGCCCTGCTGGCCCACACACTTATGGCACAGGATTCGTCGGTGGTTTCTCTGCCAACCATGACGATCCAAGCCACACGGCAACTGGAAACCGAAACCACCGCTGCCCGCAGCCTTTACGTTCGGCAACACGAGATAGTCGCTTCTGAACCTGGTTTATCGTTGCAGCGTGTGCTTCGGGGGTTCCCCGGAATTCAGATCAGTGAGCGAGGCCACTTCGGCCTTGGTGAGCGCATCCTTGTCCGAGGAATGGGCTATCGTGCAGCATTTGGGGTCCGTGGCTTGCAAGCTTTCCTAGACGGTATCCCACTGACTATGCCAGATGGTCAAAGTATGCTTGATGTCGTTGATCCGGCATTCATTGGACGCTCGGAATTACTCCGGGGTCCCAGCTCGCTTTTCTGGGGAAACGCCAGTGGAGGAGTTCTGCATCTTGCCAGCCTCGAGGATTCTACACTCCTGCGAATCAGGTACATGGGAGGCGGTTATGGGCTGAGTCATGCACTGGCAAGCACTGGTTTTCGGCGTGGAGGCCACAAAGTACAAGCTTACGCTTCACGCGTGAGTAAACGAGGGCATCGGGCACACAGTAAGGGAAGTTTTCTGCGTGCAGGTGTAAGCGCACGAACCGTACCAAGCTCCAATACCGCACTCCTGTTCACTCTGAATACAGCCATCCAGGATGTCCTGTCCCCCGGTTCACTCACACTCGAACAATTATCCCTTGACCCCAACCAGGCAGATTCCAGGTATGTCAACCTGTCGGCTGGAAAAGCCAGCGTTCACTTGCAAGGTGGACTGACCCTTCACGCGAACACCCGTTTAGGCCATCTAACCGCCACGGCTTACGGGATTCGTAGATCCCTTGATAACCCATTGACTTTCGCCTGGATTGAGTTGGATCGTTTAGCCGGCGGCGTATATGCTCAACTTCAAATAGACCTGGGAGCAATCGACTTAGCCCTGGGAAGTGATCTGCGCCAATTGAGGGATGATCGTTTCCGGTTCAACAACGATGCGGGTAGCAAAGGAACGAGCGTACTCTTGGATCAACAAGAACGTGTGGGCAGCATCGCTGTATTCACAGGCATGAACGTTCAGCTCTCATCACGTTTTGGGCTATCTGCCGGAATACGACTCGATCGGTTAAAATTCGAGATGACCGACAACCTTTTCACTAATGGTGATCAGAGTGGCGTGCGAAACTTTGTTGCGCTGAGTCCATCACTGGGAGCTTTCTACCGTACCAACACGCTGACCTGGTACACGAATATCGGCACTGCTTTCGAGACTCCAACCACAACCGAACTGATCAACAGTCCATCTGGTGATGGCGGGTTTAACTCGGATCTTGGCCCACAGCAAACTCGCGGTATCGAAGCCGGAGTACGTGGTCAACTTGACCGCATACGCCTTGGGTTGGACGTTGCCGTTTTCTCCCTACATATCCGGGATAGACTTCTTCCGCAGCAGGGAGAGGATGGACGCACATGGTATAGTAACGGCGGGAAAAATCGTCATGATGGTGTAGAGCTCGCAGTGGATTGGCCCACAGGTTCGTTAGTCGGTACAAGAGTTGTCTATAATTATGGATCCTTTCTCTTTCTGAATGAACCTGGTGATGGTCTCCGTATCCCGGGAGCGCCTACACACCAACTACACTTAACTCTTCACGGCTCAACACTCAGTGGATGGGGAGCCCAGATTGTTCTTGAATCCGCATCCGGGATGTGGGCTAATAATACAAACTCTGTACAGTCAGAGGGATTTGCTGTTCTGGATATTTACCTGACACGGTCAAACTGGCGTATTGGCGGCATCACCTTGCAACCCTTTGCACGTTTTCAGAACATTCTTGACAGCCAATATGTGCGTTCATTAGTAGTTAACGCCTTTGGAGGTCGATACTTCGAACCAGCTGAAGGACGCTCAATACAGGCTGGTATTGGAATCAGCCTGCATTAATGCATTGCACCACTCAAATGAGTAACCATAACTCTACTATAACTCTGACGACAGATTTTGGAAACAGTGAGGGGTATGTCGGTGCCATGAAGGGCACAATGCTCAGCATTAATCCTGATTTACTACTTATTGACATCACCCACGAAGTAAACGCATTTGACGTCGCAGCCGCTGCATTCGTACTACGTCAGGTCACCAAATACTTCAGTGCAGGAACCGTACATCTGGTCGTAGTTGATCCAGGTGTTGGGTCTGCTCGTCGGGCAGTAGCCCTAAGACATAATGATCAATATTTTGTGGGACCGGATAATGGCTTGTTCACCCTCCTGCTTGAAACTGAGACACCCGACCAGATGGTCGAACTGAAAGCACCCGATGATAGTACGCTGTCGGCCACATTCCACGGGAGGGATCTGTTTTCCCCTGCAGCTGCTCGGCTGGCAAGCGGAACACCTCTTGAAGAATTGGGCACTCCTTTTGCAAAATTAAAGCATTTGCAGTGGGCGCTTCCGATTGATGATGAGGAAGGTATTCGTGGCTGGGTCGTGTACATCGATCATTTTGGGAACTGTATCACGAATATTTCCCGTTCACTCTTCGAAAAGCGTCGAACCGGACGCAAAATCAAAGGATATGCGGGAAGCGGAATCATTCGTGGGATTCACAACACGTACAGCGATGTACCTGTAAATGAGCCTTTAATGCTGTTTGGAAGCAGCGACCTGCTCGAGATCGCCGTTAACCAAGGCAGCGCAGCGGAGCTCCTGTATGTTCAAAGAGGAGCGCCGGTCAACATAGTATTTGGGCCCCCCCTTGATAGCTCGTCTACGGACGGATGAATATAATCAGGCTGCGGGAGAAGGCGGCGTCTAACCCGCCTCTCAGAAGTGCCGCCAGTTGATCAATGAGTGGATATGATACCCCGTCATGATCCCGGAAGCAAAATCCTGAATGTTGACCCTTGGCCAACTACGGATCGCAACAATGTTAGTGACCCACCATGATAGTCTACTACAATACGCTTGGCTAAGCTGAGACCCAATCCCCAGCCTCGGGTCTTTGTACTATACCCCGGCTTGAAGATATTGGACCATTCGCGACGGTCTATGCCCTTACCATTGTCTCTGATGTCAATGTAGACTCTATTCTGTTCCGCTCCGGCAGTTATCTCAATATTAGCCTGCTTATTCTCTATGGCATCAAGGGCGTTCTTGAGTAAATTTTCTATAACCCAGGCAAATAATTCTGCATTAATGGGGGCCTCGAGCTCCTCCAATACATTAACCGTTAGGGTTGCGCCACGGCGTGGTAGGCGCCTACGGATATAATTCGCTGTTGCCTCTATGACGGGGAGTACCTCCTGATTATCTAGCTTAGGCATAGAACCGATATCATTGAACCGGTTCGCAATCAGACTTAAACGCTGAATATCTTCGTCGACTTCTTTCAGCACATCATGGTCTGACTTCGGACCCGTGCGCATCACTTCAAGCCAGCCCATCAGACTGGATATTGGAGTCCCAAGTTGGTGCGCAGCTTCACGCGCCATGCCTACCCAAAGATTGCTCTGCTCGCTCCGGCGAGCATAAGAAAAGCCGAGATAACCGATTCCTATGAATAAGGCTACAAATGCAAGCTGCAGGTACGGATATACTCTTAGATCACGAATAATGGCACTCTCATCGTAGTGTACTCTCTGGATCAATGGCGCAGGAAGGGAATCTGATAGAAATTCAATGATGATTGGATCAAACTTCCGATCCATTCGGGCAATGCTCTGCGCAATTTGCAGGGAATCCTGAGGGGTTAGATCAGTGGAGTCCGGCACCCCCAGATGCTGCCATCTGATTGGTATTCCGTCATCATCGACAATCGCAGCAGGAACGTCTGGAGAGTGCTCGGAAATGATATTAAAGATGAAATCAATATGATCCCCCAGCGGTAACCGGCGGGCCCAGGCCAACGCCACCCGATATCGCTGTGCATTTGGATCCGCAGGATCCAGACTTTCTGCCATAGCACGAAAATCCTGCTCATAGGGGTTTTCCGCGGCGGCGCGTGCCATCTGTTCAATCGCACCTGCCCAAATGGTCACGCTCGTGCGTTCCCGCTCCTGCAAGTGACGAACAAGGTTTCTGGTATACAAAAGAGACGCCAAAGCAATTCCCATGGCGAATATAATGAGTACCAGTTTTAGCTTAGGTGTTGTTATAAAGGCTCGCATGGAACTGAGTCGTCTGCAATGGGGGGCCACTGGTTACCTACTCAGCTCAACGGTTTGAGAGCGATTTGGTCCCGTAGAAATGGTCGTAACCGGTACACCCGTAAATGAATCAATGCGCTCAATCAAGGCCAAAGCGGCGGGCGGTAGCTCAGCCGCTTGAGTGCATTTGCTTATATCCTGCGTCCAACCCTCCAGCACTTCGTAACGAGGAGTCGTCATGTCCAGTGCTCGAGTATCGTTGACAAAGTGAGATTTTGTTATTCCGCCCTGATCATATTCGATGCACACTTTTACGGTATCCAGGCCAGATAGAACATCCATTTTTGTTACAACTAGCTCAGTGAATCCATTAAGCCTGCAACTGTATCGAAGTGCAACCAGGTCCAGCCACCCACATCTGCGGGGTCGGCCTGTCGTTGCCCCGAATTCGACACCAACCTTACGAAGATGCGCACCGGCTGCATCCGTTAACTCCGTAGGGAATGGCCCATGCCCCACTCTCGTGCAATACGCTTTCGTGATTCCGATCACCCGGTTAATTGCAGTGGGAGGTATGCCTAGACCTGTACAAACGCCACCCGCCGTTGGGTTGCTGGATGTTACATATGGATACGTCCCAAAATCAATGTCCAGTAACGCCCCCTGTGCACCTTCGGCCAGAATCTTTTTACCTGTTCCCAATGCCTGATGTACCAGATCCGTGGTGTCCGTGACGTATTCGGCAAGATCTAGTCCAAGGTCTACGTACTCGGCCAGTATTTCTTCTGCATCCAAGCCTGGATGCCCGTATGCACCACACAGAACTGCATTTTTGCGGGCTACTTCGATTCGCAAGCGTTCGGCAAACAAATCAGGATCAACCAATTCACCAGCCCGAATCCCAATACGTGCCACCTTGTCGGTATACGCTGGTCCGATACCACGCCTTGTTGTTCCAATTCTGTCCGCAGACAGAACCTCTTCTATCACCTTGTGATATGGAAGAATACAGTGGGCATTGCGGGAAATCCACAACCGACCAGTCAGATCGTACCCTAGCCCCTGGACCTTTTGGATTTCAGAGACCAGTGCCTTTGGCTCAATAACCACACCGTTACCAATAATACAATGAACACCAGGGGAAAATACTCCGCTGGGTAGCAGATGAAGGACTTGGGTCTGGCCGTCCCACTGGATGGTGTGCCCTGCATTGGCACCCCCCTGATACCGCGCGACAATGTCGAACTGAGGCGCGAGCAGGTCTACTACCTTCCCTTTGCCCTCATCTCCCCATTGACTACCGACTACTACCGTTACCGCCATTGAGGTGCTGTTACGCGACATACTCCGCGAGAAGCAGACGCCATACATGGAGCCTGCTGTAAGGAATATGCAACCAAAGTCTCCTAGTCTTCCTTGAAGCTGTCAACCGCTTCCTGAACGGAATCGTAATGTTCAAAAACAGTGACCAATCTGGTCACTACAAGTAACGATCTGATTTTTGAAGCCGGGTTCGCAAGACGTAAGTCCCCACCGGCGTTCCGCATCGTGGTCAGTGCGCTGATCAGCATACCAAGTCCACTGGAATTCATGAACTTGACCTTAGCCAAATCTACAATCACATTTAGCTTACCCTGATCCTTGAGCTCACTCAACGACTCGTGGAGTTTTGCGGTGGCTGGGCCGCCCATCACATTGCCCTTAAATGTGATCACCACTGCGTTGTAGCTATCTTTGACTGTGAAATTCATACTACTAAATGTTAACGGCGAACAGCTCTAGTGGCCGATCCAGACCGATTATGTAACTCGACCACCACAGGAGTGGCCACGAAAACAGACGAATAGGTTCCAATAATAACTCCAATGATGAGCGCAAAGGAGAAGCCACGCAAGACCTCTCCTCCGAATATAAACAGTGTAGTTACAACTAACAAGGTCGTTCCAGAAGTTATAACCGTGCGGCTGAGTGTTGTGTTCACTGAACGGTTGACAACGATCTTATATGGCTCCGTTTTGAACAGGTTCGTGTACTCACGGATTCGGTCAAAAATTACGACCGTATCGTTGAGTGAATAACCGACAATAGTCAGAAAAGCTGCAATGATCGCCTGATCAATCTGCAGCGAGAACGGTACCAAACCCTGCAACAGGGAGAATATCCCCAGCGTAATCAGAACGTCGTGAAAGAGTGCTGCCACAGCACCAAGCCCGAACCTCCACTCAAAACGCAGCATCACATACAGAAAAATCACCAGCAATGAGCCGAGTACAGCATAAAGTGATCCTCGCTTCAAGTCTTCCGCGAACCTCGGCCCAACGACATCTGTCTTGATCACTTGCGGATCGCTGCCAGGAAAAGCATCCGAAATACCTTGAACCACCATCGTCTGAACTTCGGTAGTCTCTCCTTCAGATGGGGTTCGAATCAGCAATGCATCCCGTCCACCTGCCCCCACATCACTGTAGGTCTTGACCTCGGGTGTCGCCTCAAGTACCGACGTCAAGGCGGCACGTACGGCCGTTGCTTCCAGAACCTGGCTACTTTCAACAACAAACTCCATACCTCCCCTGAAATCGATCCCCAGCTCCAACCCACGGATAACTATTGCACCTAGGCTAAGCAGAATGAGGATTCCACTCAGGATATAGCCGCTCTTTCGGCTTCCTACCAAATTAAAATCAGCGTTCTCAAAAATGCGCATGGCAATATGCCTGAGTTCAGATTATTATGTCGCTCCTGATCAACCGAAGCCGACAGACATACGACGACCAATCACTGCGTAATCAAAAATGATGCGGGTAAACACAATTGCACTGAACAACGAAGCCAGTATACCTGCCATCAGTGTCACTGCAAAGCCCTGAATTGGGCCAACCCCGAACGAATAAAGAATAATACCCACAAAGAAGGTTGTAATATTGGCATCAATAATAGCACTGAGCGCCTTACTGTACCCACCATCTATAGAGGCCTTTAATGTCTTTCCGGTAGCCTGCTCCTCCCGAACACGTTCAAAGATCAGCACATTTGCGTCCACTGCCATACCAATCGTCAATACTATTCCCGCAATACCGGGTAGGGTCAGCGTAGCATTGAATCCGGCCAGAATCCCCAGAATAAAGATGATGTTGATAATCAGCGCCATATCGGCAACCATTCCTCCTCCACGATAATAAACGATCATGAAGAGAACAACGATAACCAGCCCAACCATAAGCGATGTAAAACCAGCTTTGCGGGCAACAACACCGAGGCTGGGGCCAACTGTCCGTTCTTCAACAATCTCCACTGGCGCCGGTAAGGCACCGCTCTTGAGCACCGTTACAATATCCTCGGCCTCTGCCTGTGAAGCCAGGTTTGTAATCTGGGACCTGCCTCCACTGATTTGACCAAGGACCGTAGGATACGAATACACCACCCCGTCGAGTACAATCGCAATATTTTTATCAACATTTGCGCCGGTGAGACGCGACCATATGCGTGCACCTTCCGAATTCATCTCCATGTCAACAAGGGGCTGATTCGTGGACTGATCAAAATCCACTCTCGCATCAGTAATCGCTTCCCCACTCAACTCCATGTTCTTGTTGACTGCCAGTACCGGAAAATACTCCGGTCCACTTGCACTACTGGGATTAGCATCATACCGCAACTCAATATCGCGTGGGAGCATCGCCTGAACCTCAGGATCTGCCATGAGTGCATTGAAGGCCGCCGTATCCTGTACTGAAACTTCCCCGAAAACAACCGAAGCCTGTACTTCTGGAATCAGAACATCCAAAAGAGCATTACCTACGTCATCGAGATCCTCCGTATCAGCAAGTAGCTGGCTTACATCAAAGGAGGTATCTGATTCTACCTCCTCACTGATTTCTTCTTCATCAGCCTCTATAGAGTCTGTGGAGGCCGCTACATCCACTTCATAGTAGCTTATAATTCGCTGCAGAGACGAATTCAGTTCACCGGGGTCTGCCATAAGGTGAAAACCCAGCCTTGCTGTGCCCTTGAGCAGCGAACGGACGCGTTCGGGATCATCAACGCCAGGTAACTCGACAACAATTCGTCGACTGCCCTGAGTCTGAATTGAGGGCTCGGTGACACCAAATCTGTCTACACGGTTGCGGATCACCTGCATGGCACGCTCAATCGCGTCTGCGCCCTGTAGCCGCAAATATTCAGTCACTTCAGCATTGCTGGAACGCCGTGTGATTTCTTCACTGCGAAAATAGCGTGACAGGCTGGCATCGGGATCACGGTTTTCGAACTCGTCAACAAACGCATCAATCAGAGAAACACTTTCAACTTGGCTACGGGCATCTGCTGCCGCCAAGACCTCATCAAATGCTTCATCCCTGCGTTCACCTGCCAACTCCGAAATTAATTGCCTAAGACCAACCTCCATGGTTATATGCATCCCACCCTGGAGATCCAGTCCCAGGTTAAGTGATTTCTCCTTGATCGATTCGATCATGGAGAAATTATCGCGTTCATAATCAACCCTTTCCTCCTGACTCATACCTTCCAGCCGGTTGTTCAGGGATAACCCCCGCAACGACGGGAACAGGTACCAGGCAGAGAGCGCCAGAAAGAAAATAACCGCTCCGACCTTGAATCCGTTACCTTGCATGTAAGCTTTTGACTAATATGGTTGTGCGCTTATGATTGGTGTTGCCAGTACTTTCATCACAGCCGCGTGGAACGCCATGAAACTACAAAAGGTGCCAGATGTGCACCGTCTCGGCCAATTCAAATTCACCAAACTTGGTTTCCTGTGCTCAAATAGTACCACCTCGCTGCCGAAAAGGGTTATACCGAGGCACAATTTGCTTGGCTTTGATGTATTTCAACAGCAACGAGTTACTACCGAATAATATCAGCGCGACCGGAATACCCCTCAGTTAGGGATCTCTGTTTGCAACCCCTTGGTACCGCCGAAAATAAACCTCCGCATTCAACGTATCTCCGGTCTGCACAAGGTACCGTGCCATATTGAAAAGCATCACGGCTGATTCAGGATAACTGGCCTCAATTGATCGCAAAAGTGATCCAGCAGGCTCGAGAGCGCCCTGACGTAAGCGTAAAGCTGCCAGAGTGTTTAGGTTGGTTTCGGACCGCTCTCGCGCTACGATCAGCTGCATTACTTCTCCTGCCAGATTACTTGATTGGTGTGACGCAAACTCGGCAGCTTCCCGATGCAATCTCGCATTGAACGGCTGCCAGTGCAGTAGCGACCGCATATGTGCCAGAGCATGAGCTGTATCCTGCGCCGCCAAATCATGTTCTTGTGCTTTCAGCAGCGCTTCGTATATAGGAAGCTGGGCTGCAATTGCCAATGCAGCCAGCGAATCTGCTGACCGTCCTGATTCGCGATGTGCCTGCAGAATTTGCCCGAATCGACGTAACTCCTCTGCCTCTGACAATCCTATTGTAAATGGAAAGCCTAAGCGGAGTCGTGCAATCAATAACCTGGCATATCCGGCATCTAGTGGAGCTGGCTCCGGGGCACCTAAATCTGGCGCAAGATCCGTCAGGTTCTCTACCATAACACCGATAAAAGCACGCGCCATCCGATCATATCCCAACGCAGTGGGATGAAGATGATCCGTAAATAATGAATCTCTCACATCTGACCCGAAGTGTTGCGCCAGATCGACAAGGACGGCATCGTGACGCTCTGACAGACGAAGAAGTATCTGGTTCATTACTTCAGGAGCCCTGAACCTGACCGGATCATGTTCCTTTGCCTGCACAAAAGATGCCATAGCCGCTGCTGTATCTCCCGCTGCCCAATGCTCTTTGCCGCTGATCCATGCTGAATTGGCGACAGAATCGACTCCAAGAGGCGGCTGATTTCGCAGATTTGAGACCAATGTTCCTACATAGGTTGGTATACCAGCCTTCTCTAAGCGTCCAAAAATTGCCTCCAGGTTTGTTTCGAAGCTCTCTACACCAGTCTGATATACCGAGCCCCCCAAAGCAATAGATACATCCGTCGTAGATTGTGCCATCATAGTGCGATTTGACTGGGTAGGCGGTGCTATCAGACGCTCCAGCTTCCGAAACAACACACTCCTCTTAAACCAGAACAGCGTGCGTGTAAGCACCCGACTCCGATTAACACCACCAGCTCCGTATGCTCCGTAGTATTCGTTATGTCCTGTGTAAATCAGAACAGCATCAGGCTGCATTCGCAATACATGCGACATAAAGTCTTGTACTACGTGGCTGCTTAGCGCAGTCATACCAAGATTGATGACCTCCACTTGTCGGGTTGGGTAGATGGATCGCAGTCTTGCCGCTACCCTCTCTGGAAACCCGTAGTTGAACGGATATGGGTAACCTGCGGCGGACGAGCCACCAAGTGCTATAATCCGAAATACCGCATCCGGCTTTTGCCGGAGAAACGGGTTATAAGCTACCTGAGGCAGAAATCCACGAAAATAGCGCCCCGCATACGCGGGATTCACCGTCTGGTATTCGGGGTTTCCCGGCACCGGGATGAGGAAGGATTCGTGCTCAAAGATGCGAACGATGCCCTCTGCTACCACAAGTAGAACCAAGGGTAACATTATTGCTGCTATCTTAAAAAGTGCTGTGCGCATCTCGTATTAAGCGAGTAATGAATTATATTCGTGCGTAGTCAAAACAATATTGCAACCTCGAAACCGAAGATCACTGCATTTATTCGCACAATCTCCGTCATCGTTCTATCACGATTTATCCAGCACTGAGCCCAAAGCTGCCGTATGATTCCAACTGTTCACGATGTGGCACGTCATGCCAAGGTATCCATTTCCACAGTATCACGTGTAATCAATGATTCTGCCCCTGTAAGTGCTGATAAAAAAGAGCGTGTTGTAGCAGCTATCAAGGCGCTCAAGTTTACGCCAAACCCCGCAGCAAGAAGACTCTTGGGGCAGGCTTCCCGCACGATTGGCGTGATATTACCATCTATCACGGGTGAGTTTTTTGCAGACCTGCTGTATGGTCTGGATGCAGCGGCCAAACAACATGACTACTTGCTCATGGTCAGTTCCTCCCGACGCCTCGAGAGTGATTTTATAGCGGCCTTCGAAAGCATGAATCGGCGTGTGGATGGGATGATTATAATGGTGCCAGAATTGACTGCTGAGCGTGTACTGTCACTGGTGAATCCGGTTTTTCCTTTCGTTTTTTTGAACACCAAGTCAGAGGATGAGAAAATAAATGTGGTTAATTTCGATAACCGCGGGGGTATGGCCAACATAGCACGACATCTCTCCGACCTAGGGCATACACGCGTCGCTTTTATTAATGGCCCTGACGACGCTTTCGATGCACAGCAAAGACGGCAAGGATTCCTTGAAGCTGCTCCGAGCGAATTGGAGATTCTCGAATACTCCGGTGATTTCACTTTTGAGTGCGGATACGACAGTGCTCGGAAAATCCTGCAGTCGCAACAAACGACTTGAGCGCTCTCGGGGCCCTGCGGGCGCTACTTGAAAATGGGGTCACTATTCCGCACGAGATTGCTGTTACCGGTTTTGATGGAACAAGGAGCGCTCACTTTGCAACGCCTTCTCTGACCACTGTAAACATCCCCATTGATACGCTTGCCTCAAAAGCGGTGGAGATATTGATCAGTCGGATTGCTGGAGTACCTGCTGATGAGCTGCACTGCCCGGTCATGCCATTGGAGCTTATCCCCCAGGAGTCTTCAACTCGGAAAAATGTGAGCTCCTTACTTGCAGGAATGTGACAATGCCGCGCTGCGTTTCTCTTGGCGCCCCTCCCTGGCTCCCCAAAAACAGCCTGTTAACTTGCCTCCTTGCGCTGTTAATCATTTTGTGCACAGGTTGTACTCCCCCAGAGCCCGAATGGATATTTGTCGAAATCACAGAGGAAGCAGGGCTTGGTGATTTTAAGCATATAAATGGTGCAGAGGGGAATTGGTATCTGCCTGAAACTTTCGGGGCTGGAGCAGTTTTTTTCGACTACAACAACGATGATCTAATAGATCTTGCTCTTGTGGGAGGACGGTCGTGGAGCGATAGCTCCACCCCTGGAATCCGAATTTACCAAGGCGACGGTAATGGACATTTTACTGACGTAACCCAGGAAACCAATCTTGGAACGGTCTCCGGTTATGGCATGGGACTCATCGCAGGGGATATTGATTTGGATGGTGATGACGACCTCTACTTTACTTCGCTTGAGCGCAATATGCTGCTCGTTAATGACGGCAATGTGTTTAGAGATGCGACAGATGCCTACGGTTTAAGTGTGCCATCAGAATGGAATGTAGCTGCATTGTTCCTGGATGCCAACCTCGACGGCTGGTTGGACCTTTATGTAACGGGATACGTCGACTGGACTCCGGATACCGATCTGGTTTGTACTAGCGACGGCACGCAAAAGCGATACTGTACACCGGAACTCTACACAGGCACTCCGGGACGTTTCTATCTGAATCAGGGGGATGGTACATTCACCGATCACACAGAAGGATCGGGGCTCGCAGGCTCAGGGAAAACTTTGGGGGCCATCACAATGGACATCAATAGGGACGGCTGGCCCGATATTGTGCTGGCTAATGATACCGACCCCGATCAGCTGTTCCTGAATCTGCAGAATGGCACTTTTGAAGACATCGGGCTTGCCCGAGGTATGGCCTTGGATCTGCGGGGACGGGCACGCGCTGGCATGGGTATTGATGCAGGGGTTGTGGACTCCACCGGAGAACCAACAATTTTCATAGGTCATTTTCAGGACCAAATGAATGGCGTATACAGATACACACCATCAGGCTACTTTGAAGAGCGTGGTCCAAAGAGTGGTATTGGCCCATTAAGCATACCGGCTCTGACGTTTGGACTGGTCCTGTTTGACGCTGAACTCGATGGAGATTTAGATCTATTAGCAGCCAACGGTCATATTAACCCGCAGGCCAACGAGTTCAGCGACATTTCAAGTTACAAGCAGCCTGCACAGCTTTTTATAAACGATGGCCACGGCGTATTTACAGATGAGGCCTCCAGACTTGGACTAACATTCCCGATGGTGGGACGAGGAGCTGCTACGGCAGATGTTGACCTCGACGGTGACCTCGATCTACTCATCACAGAAAACAACGGTCCTGTCCACTTATTCCGTAACGACCTACCCCCGGGAAATAACTGGCTGCGCATACAACTGGATGGACAGGCGATTGACGCTGTCATTGAAGTTTGGACCGGAACACTGAAGCAATCCCGCCGCATACGTGCTGGACACAGCTATGCTTCGCAATCCGAGAAAGTAGCTACGTTTGGATTAGGATCATTTCAAGGCGCAGACACGGTTAAAGTATTTTGGCCCAATGGTCAGGTAACCCAGCAAACCGATGTGACAGCAAATAAATCGCTCCTCTTCCGTGAGACCAGCCGATGAGAATACATGTACTCATAATCATGCTTGTGCTGTCCGCCTGTAGCTCTCCAGACAGCCATCCGGATGTAGCTCGACTCATACAAGGATCGCAGGAAGCATTACTGGCTCGGGATTATCACGAAGCCCTGAGCCTAGCTGACAGTGCACTCACACTTGATGACCAGTCGGCAGATGCGCATTTCATGCGTGGACGTATCTATTTCGAACTTCAGCAGTGGGATAACGCAGAGGCTGCCTATCTGACCGTTGTCAACATTGACCGAGATTACCCTGGCGTCCACCATAATCTTGGCAATATCTATTACGGAAAGCGGCAAAACCGCCAAGCTCTCGATCAATTTATTCAAGCTGTCGACGACAGCGCTGCTGCGATGTCGTGGCATGCTCTGGGGGCGGTATATGATGTTCTAAGTAAGCCTGACAGTGCGGTTGCTGCATTCAGACAGGCAATTGTTTTGGACTCCCTGTATGCTCCTGCACATACCAGCCTGGCCGATTGGCTGGAGCAGCAGGGGAACTACTCCGAATCCCTGATGCACACCAAGATAGCACTGAGCATTCGGTCGAACCACCTTGCAGATCAAGTTCGGCAGGGAAGGCTCCTGCTGCGACTTGGTCGCAGTGAAGAAGCCGTGCCCCTTCTACAAGACATTGTTGTCAGGTATCCCCGAAACGCCGAACCTCGATACATCTTGGGACAAGCACTCCAGCAATTGGGGCGGTCAGATCAGTCCTCCCGGATTCTTGCCAAGGCGGATTCTTTGCGGATTATTGAGCAGGCAACAGGCCATTTGGCAAATACTGCAAACCGTCAACCTACAAACTTTCAGGCGCAAGTTGATTATGCGACTGCACTTCGTCGCTCTGGTCGTACAAAAGAAGCTTTGGAAGTATACTTGATCGCCCGTGCACTCCGCCCGAACAATATTGATCTGAAGTTTCACATAGCTACTGCGCAAATGGCACTTGGCGGCCTTGAAGAGGCAGAACAGGAACTACTGGACCTTTTGGTTGCCGACTCGAGCTACGCTCTGGCATGGCTGAGTCTGGGAGGGATCTACTCAAGGACCAACCGCACGACACTGGCAAGAGAAGCCTGGCAAAAAGCTATCCTCGCTGATCCAGATCACCCGGCTGTGCAAAGGTTGATGAGGCAACCACCCACCCCACAGCAATAGCCTCTGACGGCGTTCTTTTCGAAGATTTTTTCGGTGAGACTGGGGAAATCCGAAAAAAGGGAGCAACTGTGCACACCAGTGACGGATCCCCCCTATTATTCTGATGTATCACCGGAAATCAGAGCTCGTTTCCGCAAATTTTGTTCTCTGAAAAGCATTTCTAGCGTATATTACAGCGTACTAGAAACGTCTACTCACTAATCTATAACCGCAATGAAGCACACTGCTATCTACTTACTTACCGTCACCCTGCTGCTTCTTGCAGCCACAGATGCCCGTGGACAGGCTGGTCCACCACTGGGGGATGACTTTATTTTCTTTGTTAATGGAACAAACACGCTAGTCCCGTCCTTTGATGGCAATATCGTAGACGACCCGGCTGACCCAACAAATAAGATCGTCGAATATATGTATGGGAACTGGGCCTTCCAAGCCTTTCGCTTCCCTGCAGACGTTGGCGTTGATATCTCACAAAACCGTGACGACGGTGATGTGCTGCATGCCAGAATTTGGGTCGATCCTGCAAACGCCGGAATGCCAAATGTCCAACTTATGTTCGAGGATAAGACAGACGGAAGCGGAGCTGATGACGGTTCTGCTGACCTTCCTTTTCGTCTAGCTTGGCGCATCCCCGAAAACATGCGGGATGGTCATTGGCATGAAATTTCAATCCCATTGCCCCCGGCCACTTACACCGAACTGGAGGACGCTAAAACGGCCGAGACTCTGGACGGCTTGGACAGCCTATGGAAATATGTAGGCGCTTGGTCCAGTGGAGGATTTGGGGTTGGGGTCTCCGATGAACTGGGCCCTAACACAGACGAAAGACCCGATCTCTGGGAAGAATTTGAATGGACCAACGTTCAGAACATTGGGGTTTTCTTTGACAACAGTTCAGGCGGCGGTACCATTTATGTGGACGACGTCTATATCGGAGCAGAAAACCTGGATCTCTCCGTGGCAAATGATCCTGTAAGCGCAGCCATGGGGGTTTCGGTCGAGGCCACCGCCGACAGTAATATGATTTCGTGGATGTCTGTAGATGGTGCAGACGGATACAACGTCTATTCCAGCATCAATGAGATAACGGACATTAAGGCGAATGGAGTTAGCTTAGCTGCGCGAGTTACTGGCGGTACTACCTCCGCCTCGCACAGAATAGAAGTTCCACACGCATCGCTGGCTCCACTTACACTATATTACGCAGTAACAACGTTAAGTGGATTCGGAGTTGAAAACACCGACGTATCAATGAGTAAAGGGGAGGTCACAAATGAGAACCTTCCCACTCAGGCTCACATTGCAGAACTGATTGAGGCTGAAGTAGACCATCTCGCTGATCTGCTCTTCGGCGACATGTTTGACAATGTAGTAGAAGATGGTTTTCCTGATGGGTATATGCCTTTTGAGCTTAATCGAGCACATTCAAAGCCTGGCGATGGTGGCCAGTTAACCCCAGACGAGGACCTAAGCGGAAAGCTCTGGGCGGGTTATAGCGCCGACCCTCCTGAGCTATACCTCTATGTAGAGGTGACTGACGACGAGGTAACCTTGCAGGCTGATGGCGGTAATCCGGCTGATGGCTGGCAACATGACAGCATCGAATTTGGATGGGGAAACTATGATGTGCGGGATGTTGACGGTGGTGGTATCTTCACAGGTTCTCCACACCAGGACATCATGCGCGGAGATTTTGCAGATTATCAATTCCGGATTCTAGGCCAGGGTGACGGCACCAAAGCAGGGAGCGTCGGGGCCGCCTTTGTCGGCTGGAGCATAGACGCTACTCCTCCTGGCGGGGGAGCAATTTATGATCAACTTATGGACGCCAGTGGCCAGAACATCGGGTATAAGATGCTCGCTGTGTTCCCGTTGGACCAGATTCAGAACACAGATGAAATGGATGCCATTGTTGATCTTCCCACAGGTTCGGATGTCGCCTACTACCCATTCAACTTCGTATTGAATGATGGGGATGGAGGAAATCGTGATAATCAGATTCAGTGGTCTCTTAAAGGCAATGCTGACGGACAATGGTGGAATACACCGGCGCAATGGCCCGCTGTAGCCTTGGCCGGCCGGGAAGCGCAAGGTAGTATGATGAGGGCGGAAATTGAGCTTTCCGAGATAGCGGCTGGTTCAGCGATTACCACTCTATCTGTGGATGAGGCCGGGAGTCAGACCTACTACGTGAAACTCACCTCAGAACCATCGGCGGATGTGATGGTGGCGATTACAGGACAGGCCGGAACGGATCTAACGTTGGACAATGATGGGGATGCGAGTACAGATTTCTCGGGCCTGACGTTTACGATGGCGAACTGGAACGCTGCACAGGCAGTCATGATGATGGCGGCGATCGATGGAGATGGAGATGATGACATGGTGACACTCATGCACGCTGCATCTAGTAGTGATATGGACTACGATGGTAAGAGCGTAACCTTGGAGGTGACGGTAACCGACGTGACCCAGACAAATCTTGAAGACGGCAATGAGCTTCCAAAAGAGATCGCCTTGGACCAGAATTATCCCAACCCCTTCAATCCAAGCACATCAATTCGATTCGCACTGCCTAAAACCGAAACCGTCACGCTGCGCGTCTATGATTCGCTCGGACGACCGGTTGCAACACTCCTGGATCAAAAACCACATACAGCCGGGACACACACTGTACGTTTCAATGGTGCTGGATTAGCCTCGGGTTTATACCTGTACCGACTCGAAGTTGGGACGTCCGTATTGATGACACGGCACATGCAATTGATCAAATAATGCATGCTCAGCTGCGTCGCAGTTTTGCTGCGTCGCTCGTGCTTTTACTGATGGTTGGCGTTGGTGGGGCGGGTAATTTATTTGCCCACCCCACCGGCCCAACCGGCAAAATTTCCGGTAGAGTCCTGGAAGCAGGCACCAACCAAGGACTGCCTGGTGTCAATGTGGTCCTTGCTGGAACCCTTATAGGAGGCGTGACCGACGCGGATGGATACTACTACATCCTCAATATCCCGCCTGGCACCTACAGCGTCCAAGCCTCCTTTGTAGGTTTCGCAACAGTCATTACGCAGAATGTCCGCGTAGTTCAGGACCAAACAACAACCGTCAACTTTGAGCTACGTGAAGAAGCAGTTGTCGGTGAAGAGCTTGTAGTCATAGCCGAACGCCCCATCGTGGAGATGGATCGCACTACGACCACAGCAGTGATTGATGCGGAGCAACTCGAGGTGCTCCCTGTGACAAATGTACAGGACGCGATAAATCTGCAGGCAGGCGTCGTTGACGGACATTTCCGAGGAGGACGCTCTGGTGAAGTGACCTATCTGGTCAACGGTGTACCAATTACCAACGCCTTCAGTAAAGACGCCGCATTCGATATTGAACAGAATATGGTTGAGAGCCTGGAGGTGATCAGCGGAGTGTTCAATGCCGAGTATGGTCAGGCGACCAGTGGCGTAGTAAATATTGTGACCAAAGATGTACCTGATGAGTGGCGTGGTTCATTGCTGGCCTACGCGGGTGCCATTGCGAGTAACCGGGAGTTGGAATTTATTGATCGCACAACCGATCCCAGCTCATCACTCTCCGTCACAGACTTTAAGCCCGATACCGTTTCCTACATGGAAGCTGCAAGCCTGCCGAACCTCCTTGATGTACAGGCCTCCCTGGGAGGCCCATTGATTCGTAACCGCCTTGGCCTACAGGCAACGGTTCGTTACCTGCAGGACAACTCACACTTTATTGGACGAAACCTGTTTGCTCCGTCGGATTCCTCCCAAAACTTAAATACCGGCCTGCCCCCTGAAGCATGGATCATTGATTCCTCAGGAGACGGCGCGTTCGTGCCCCGCAACAATACCGAGCGCCTATCCGTGAATGCTACCCTAGGATACGCGATTACACCACGGTTCAATATCGACTACAACGTCTTCTTCCAGTCTGGTACGTTCCAACCTTACAATCACAACCTCAAGTACATTCCTGACGGGATCAATACCGTACATTTCCTCAATCAGACTCACATCCTCGGACTGCACTATACCATAGGTAGTAGCGCATTTGCAAATCTCTCGTACAGCTACCTGCACGATAAAACGGATGTGTACCTGTTTGAATCACCGTTCGATGAACGTTACGTGAGCAGCGACTTTTCCTTTTTGCAAGGGGCAAATGCCTTTGCTGTTGGTGGCAATGACCTTTCTACCAGCGATCAGCTTACGGCAACCCATACCGTTGTTGCCGACTACTCCCATCAGCTCAATCGCGTACATCTGGTAAAGGTCGGAGCACAAGCCCGTTGGCATACCCTAGATAACAGGAATTTTGGCATTGAACGCTCGTTCCGGACAGGTAACCTGCCCCAGCCTTCCCCCGATCAGTTCGCTGATAACTCTCTCCAAGCAAAGCCCGCAGAGTTATCGGCCTATGTGCAGGATAAGATGGAGTTTACCGGACTTATTGTTAACGCTGGTCTGCGCTTCGATTACTTTGACCCTGATTATCTGGCACCTTTGGATTGGGGCCAGGGAGAACTCGAGGAAATACCGGATCCCGACAACCCTGGAAATACAATTTCCAATCGTGAACCGGCCAAAGTGGACATGCAACTCAGTCCACGCTTGGGGATAGCCTTTCCCATTTCGGAGACCGGTGTTATGCGGTTTTCGGCTGGACTGTTCTTCCAGATTCCCTCATTCGGACTTCTGTACACTAACCCGGAGTATGAGGTCAATCCCGCCTCCCTGTCGAATTCATTTGGCAACCCGGGGATTGATCCTGAGCGTACGCTTTCCTTTGAGGTTGGACTGCAACAGGGATTTACACGCCGGATTGGCATGGAGATTACGATCTTTTCAAAAGATGTACGTAATCTGACAGGCCAGGAAATCGCACGAACTCCGCAAGGAGACTTCATTATCCGATGGATTAACCGGGACTACGGCACCATAAGGGGCCTCACCTTTTCGCTCTTCCAGCGACCTGGTGGCATCCTGAGCTGGACTGTGGACTATACGCTGCAGTTTGCCGAAGGGACCTCCTCCAGCCCAGGCGAAGCCTTTGGTCGGCAACAGGCCGGTCTGGACGAAATTCTTTCCCTTGTACGCCTGGACTGGGATCGCAGACACGTACTCAACAATACCCTCACCGTAGAACCGGTGACCGGGCTTTCCGTCACTTTCATCAACCGACTGCGGAGCGGTACGCCCTATACGACTGTACGTGAGTTTATACGATCTTCTAAAAAAAACAACGCAACTAAGCCATCTATATTCGGCACGGATGTACGCATATACTATCGTATACCCGGCATTCGAGCGAATCTGCAACTGTTTCTGCAGGCCCAGAATCTCTTCGATACCGTACAGGAAGTGGGGGTTTACGAGGATACCGGAAGGGCGGACGAATCTGTTACGTTGGAGTTGTTCCGGCGAACCGGTACAAAGGTAGGAGGGCTCAACAGTCTGGACGAGTTTTATTATCGCCAAGAAAATTTTGGAGCACCTCGTAAGGTCAGTATCGGACTTAATTACCGTTTCTAATGCAACGTGCACGAATCCGCTGGCTCATTCTTGGTCTAGCTGCCGCTTGCACGCTGACCTCGACCAGCTATGGGCAAAACATACCTTCAGATCTTCGGGGAGATGAGACGCTTATCGCGCGTGGCGTGCTGGATGGCAATCTCATAGAGACCAATTTCCGCAATCACGGTGAGCTTGCACGCTGGAATGACATTCCATTCGGTGTTTGGCCACGTGGCATCGGTGGACGGCATATTGACGGCGTCGGCATTATGGTAGCCGGTCAGGTTCCAGGGGAAAGAATCAAATGGCCGGAATTTTTTCCGGGCGCCCGAGGCGATACAATCCTAAACCCTGTCATCCTCACATATCGAGATTTTGGTAAAAGGCTAAGCCCGGATGGATCGCTTTGGGGGTGGACCCCACTACCCGGATTCATGAACGAGAACCGCCTGGATCCAATCACTGGACAACGAACACCAACACCAGCATTAAGTGACGATCCCATGTCGTGGCCGCAGTTCTGGCCCGACCGATTGAATAATCCCGATGATCCAGGTTGGCCAGGTAACTGGAATGGTTTTTTTGGCAGGGGTGTGTTCAATGCAGACCTAGAGAGTTTTTATGTGATGGATGACTTCACAGACCTGGAGTATGCCATCGACACTGACACCCAAAGACCAAATAGCGAATTCGGGGTTTTCTACCCAAGCAGCGTAGATTCCACGATTGGCGGAATGGGGTTGCAGACACAGGTCCGCCTCTTCCAGTGGGCGAATGTGCTTGCAGAAGATCTCATGTTCATTCTCTATCGTATCACAAACGTAACCGATAAAGCACATACAGACCTCTATCTCGGCCAAATAATGGATTATGGCCTGGGTAACGAAGAAGGTGATGAGAACGCCGCCTTTGACCCACAGCAGGATGTAGCCTACGGCTGGGATCAGGATGGAATTGGTACGCGCTCCACCGGAGGGACGTACCCACTGGGTTATACTGGTTTTGCGTTCTTGGAAAGCCCCGCACGGGCGACTGACGGCCTGGATAATGACGAAGACGGTATCATAGATGAGTCCAGGTTTAACGGGCCAGGCACGCTCATAGAAGGGCAGCAAGCAATTCTAAGTGCTGTCAGCTCAATGTATGACCTAGCCAATTTTGAGGCCTACAATGGTCCTCTTGAGTCGCGCCCCGCGTATCAGGCAGGGCGGTGGTGGACCGGAGACGAAAACCTGGACTGGGTTGGTTTTTCTGACGAGAACGATAATGGCGTACTGGATCCCGGCGAAGCGCATAATAATGATGTCGGACGTGACGGTCAGGGCCCGTTTGATCTGGGATACCCAGGTCCAGACGATGGTGAAGCCGATGGGATACCAACCCTAGGCGAACCCAATTTTGACGAACTGGATGTAGATGAATCCGATCAGGTCGGTTTGACTGGTTTTGACTTACAGACACGCCCATTCTATGAGAGTGGGGATAACCTGCGGGATGACGCATGGATGTGGGACAGGATCATTACCTATGCACAGTTTCCTTTGGGCACAAAACCGGATGCTTTCAAAGCAGATCTTGAACCATTCATTCTGTTTTCTTCCGGTCCAGTCGGCCTTGAGCCGAGAGGAACCGATTTTTTCTCCACCGCCTGGATTTTTGGCGAAGACGAGCGTGACTTTTTCAAAAACCGGCGGACGGCTCAAAGTATCTTTAACGCTGACTACAATTTTGCCCAGCCTCCTTTCCTACCTGCCCTCACGGCGGTTCCTGGTGACGGACAAGTGGTCCTGAGTTGGGATACCGTTGCAGTTCGAAGCTTCGACCGCTTCATTCAGGAGTTTGATTTTGAGGGATTTAAGCTCTACAAAGGCACGGATCCTTTACTCTTCGAAGCCCGCACCATTACCGATGTGGACGGCGTTGCCACTTTCTTCAAACCTATTGCACAGTGGGATCTGATCAATGACATCCAGGGACCCGTAACCGTGCTGGAGGGCGAAGCCGTCTATTACCTTGGGGACAATACAGGACTTCAATTTCACTATATCGATGAAGACGTAACCAACGGAATTACGTACTACTATGCCCTTGTGGCTTATGACCGTGGAGTGCGTGACTCAAACGATGCTGCCAAAGCGGGGATTGATCCTCAGGAAAATTCATTTAACGTCAGTGTCAACCAAGCCGGGCGCCTGACCGGATTTTCGCGTAACGCGGCCGTAGTGACACCACGATCTGTGCCTGTAGGATACGTCCAGGGCGGTGCTAATGAAGATTTGAGCCGTGTGACGGAGGGCGTTGGATCGGGCTCAGTTACTGTGAGCATTATCCAGGAGAGCGAAGCTGACTTTGATGGTATTTACCGTATCTCATTCTTCAGCGAACTCGTGTCAGATGTCGCTGATCTCTACGAAACGACTGCCTTCGAGGTAACCAACATCGTTTCCGGTGAGACACTCCTTGGCCCCTCTCCGATGATCGACGCAACACCGCCTACCGAAGGCTTCATCATTGAAATAAATAACGTCGAATGCCCGGCACCTCTAGGTTGTGAGCTGGACGACTTACAAACCGGATTCCTGGCCAACGAGGGGACACAAAATGAAGTGTATGACTTGGATCCACGCACGCTGGACGGATACGAGACCAACTGGATTGCCTCAGTGGACAGAGATACTACGGCAGCCTTCCGTGCTTCACCAGATGACTACAAACTGATCTGGGTTTCCCCTAGCGACTCTCTTTATCGTTCACCGCGTTTTTTTGGGTATCTGCGCGAAGAAGTGCCCATCTTCACCATAAACGAAACAAAGGGTACACCGGCCGAACTGTTCATGCAGGACACCAATGGCAGTGGAGTCCTTGATGCTGGCGATCAGATGATCATTGCTGAAAGGCCTACCGGACGTGGTCCTTGGCGTTTTCGTTACCGTATTAGGTTCAGCGCTGCTGATGGAGGTAATTCTATCGCCCCTTCTGCGGGAAACTCTTTTCATGTGAGTTCAAGAAAGCCTTTTGCTACCGGCGATTTTTTCCAGTTCACGCTTCGATCCTCATCAATTGATACAGATCTTGCACGTAATGAGCTCGATCGTATTGCGGTGGTCCCCAATCCTTACGTCGGTTCCTCCGCCTTTGAGCCACGGAGCCAGATTGAAGGCCGTGGAGAGCGGCGGGTACAATTTATTCACCTGCCTCCACAGTGTACTATCCGCATCTTTAACATCCGTGGAGAACTGATCCGCACTCTGCACCACAACGGCATAATCAGTGATGGGGCTGAGTGGTGGGATCTTCGTACAGAAGAGCAGCAGGATGTCGCGTTCGGTATATACATGTTCCACGTAGAAGCCCCAGGTATTGGGGAGCATGTGGGCAAATTTGCTCTTGTCAAATGAACCACATGATGCGCATTCTGACACGTCAGTTTATTCTGCTGATCATATTGATCACATGCATGGCCGGTACTGTGGTTGCTCAAAGCCGCTCGGGAACGACAGCAGCTGCCTTTCTGACGATCGGGACTGGGGCACGCGGTCAGTCACTGGGTCATGCATACACCGCGCTCGCAACCGGTGCTGACGCCCTCTTTTGGAATCCTGCCGGAGCTGCACGCACTTATGGCGATAACTCCTCAGGTAGTGTGTTCCTCTCCCACTCGCGCTGGTTCGCAGACATCTACTATAACGCTGCAGCAGCCGTGATCCCTATTTCAGGCGACCGTGTGCTGGGACTCAGTGTAGCAGCTGTGGACTATGGTACTATGATCGTACGCACAGTAGCTTTTCCTGAGGGAACCGGCGAAACCTTTCGGGCAGGTGATTTTAGTTTGGGCCTGAGCTATGCACAGCCGCTGACTGAATCATTTTACTTCGGAGGCACTGCCAAGTATGTGCGCCAACAAATCAGGGACATGGACGCCAGCACCATTGGCTTTGATGTTGGATTCGTTCTCCAGTCCGGTTACCTAGGTGGTTTGGTCCTGGCTGCATCAATTCAGAATTTCGGCGGAAAGATGCAGATGAGCGGTATCAACAGTGTCGTGTTTGTTGATATTGACGAAACGACCAGTGGCAATAATCCGGATATCCCCGCCCGCATTGAAATGGATGCATGGGACCTGCCACTCTCCTTCAAGTTTGGCATGGCCATGCCTGTTGTGCAAGTCGGTATGGTGGAGTTGACTGCCCTTGCAGATATCCAGCAAAGCAACGATAACAGTCTGAACAGCGATGTCGGAGCACAGCTCCGCGTTCATAACCGTACGTTCAACTTTGATCTTCGGGGCGGCTACAAAGACCTGTTCCTGGATAATGTCGATAGCCACGCGACCTTTGGAGCCGGGATAGATGTTCGAGCATTTGGTTTGCGAATTGGATTTGATTATGCATACACTCCATTCAATCTTCTTGGGCAGACACAGGTGGTCGATTTTCGGATATACTTCTAGGGTCTGGGCTCTAGCATTGCTCTTAGCCGTTGGCTGTTCCTCGTCTTCGGGTGAGAAGCATCAAGCTCTAGCCGACGTAAATGGCTACAGCATCACGGTCGGCGAGTTCGAACGTTCCTACGTGGATCTACTTATCCGCAGTGGCCAGAACGACACACCGCGAGCACGCTATAATCACCTGAGCACACTGATTGAAGATCAGCTTTGGTATGAAGAAGCACTCCGCCGCGAACTGGATGCAGACACTTCACTTGCAGTATTCATCGATCTCGCCCAGAAACGTGCCTTGGGTGGCCGGTACTATGAGGTCGAGTTTCTTGAGCAGCTACCACAACCAACAGAGACCGAGATTCGTCAGGCATTTGCCCGTTATAAGCAACCAATTATAGCCCGTCATCTCTTTTATCGTGATGAATTGGAAGCTAACACCGCATACACAAGACTCAAGGCAGGACAGTCTTTTATTGATGAAGCACAAATCTGCTTCCAAACCGTGGATTTTGACTCCACGGCTGGATGGCTCGGAGAGATCCGTTACTTTCAGGTGGATGATGCCTTCGCCGAGGCGGCCTTCTCTTTGGCGGTAGGGAGTTTTTCTGCACCGATACGCAGCCGACAGGGATGGCATATCATCAAAATCGAGGATCGCATTGCAACCCCAATCATAACAGAATCGGAATTCCAAAATCGAAAGGACGGTATTGCAAGTCTGCTGCGTGTCCGTAAACGTCGACTGGAAGGAGATCGCTTTGTACGCACCTTTATGGAGAACCGCAATGTACTTATCGACCCACAGGGTTTACGGGCCCTAGATGCTGCCCTTGCCCGAATTGAACGTCGAGTTTCGAGCGGCCCGATTACGCTGGATGATGATTACGATATCCCTGCCCCACCGCTAACATCAATGACACCTCTGGCGACGTTCACCGTGAACGAAACCGAGCAGACCTTTACTGCTGAGGACTATTTTTTCTGGTTCCCTGAACTTCCGTTCGGGGAGGCAAGATCCAGACCGGCTGCTTCTATAGGGCGTGCAGTGCGCAACGAAGCCTTTGCATTAGCCGGAATGGATGCTAACCTGAATAAGGATGCTATTGTACAAAGAGATGTAGAATACTATACTAGGACCTACTTGGCCAATTCCATGCGTCAACTGGATCCAGACAGCACGCTCATGGATGCACTCCGCACATCCGCTTCCATCAGTATTGACTCTCTCCTTTTCGATCAGATAATGGTTCAATAGCAAGCTATACAAGCCAATCACGGTCTTGCCTTTTGTGCTACTGAACTTCATGGTATGGCCAGGGCCCATTGGGTAGGCTTCATTCAGCATCCAACCCCTCCACCAAAGCGGCAGCTTGCTCACTCTCCCCCACCTGAAGCAGCGCCATAGCCAGATTGTAGCGAATCTCAGGGTGTCCTGGTACTTGTTCCAGTGCTTTTTTGAGCACAGATACAGCATAATCGTCGTTGCCAGTAAGCCTGGCCAGTCGCCCAGCAGCCAGCAGATTAGCAGGATTGTCAGGAGACAGGCTTAACGCCTGTTCAACATAATTACGCGCATCCTCCAGCTCCCCCGTATGCTCCGCAATCATTGCAAGGCTGATGTACGCTGGAGCATAACCTGGATCAAGGACCAGCACTTGATGACAGGCCTCCCGGGCATCCTCGGTAAGTCCCATTTCCCAATATGCACCGGCAGCACCATGCCACGAAACAGCGTCTGGATGCATACGGCCCGCACGTAGATAATAGTCCAGAGATGATTCGTAGTCTGCCTGTTGAAAAGCTGCATCCCCAAGTGTTTGCAACCAGACCCAGTTATCCGGCTCCAACTTGCTTGCTATCTCCCAGGATCTGCGCGCCTCCGTGTAATTGCCACGCACGTAATGCGCCTGCCCCAATATAAAATGAGGATGCGGATGTCCAGGTGCCATTTGTGCGGCTTGTTCAGCCATATCGATCGCTCGTCCTGGGGAATTTTCGTTTAATGCGATTGTCGCTTCCTGGAGTAGAATCGCTGCCGACTCCGGCAGTGGGGCCGGAACAGACTCACAGCCGAGGACCCATATCAATTGAACCAATAGCAAACAACGGATCAGCATCTATTCCTTAGTACCTTCACGAACAACAATGAACGTATTTTCGAGCGGCCCAAACAAACGTGAGATCTGTCCGCTGGGCCATATGACATGCAGCGAATCGACCATGTCGGACTCACCCAGACCAAAGGTCAGTACGCGCTCTGATTCTGACAAATAACTGCCACCTGACCGTACATGGCGATGCTTCACGCCGGTAGAGGTATAGAGCCTCACTCGTGCCCCAATACCATCACGGTTACTGCTCATGCCCTCCAGCCTCACACGCAGATATCGACCTTGCATGTTGTTGCGCCACAAACGAACACCTCCCCCATTCTGACTCATCAGAATATCCAGATCTCCATCCTGATCTATATCCGCATATGCTGCTCCCCTACCCAGTAGTGGTGCAAAATTTTCTTCGTCCGCAAATATCCCGCCTCCCGTGTTCAGAAACAGATGTGGCCGCTGATAAAATTTAATTCCACTGGATCCACGTTCGACATGTTCATGAATATGGCCATTAGCCACAAACACGTCTTCATCTCCATCCAGATCAGCATCAAACAGGAAAAGACCGAATGCCAAAGTTTGGCGGCTCGCACCACCTATGCGCGATACCGATGCATGATCACGAAATACCCCCCCTCCAGCATATCGCCAAACGCTGATCATCTGATTCGAAAAATTACCGACCAGTATAGACCATTCTCCGCTGACAATTCCTGCATCTATCCCCATTCCAGCCGTTGCAACCCCTCTTGCATCATAGGCGATCCCGGCCATCAGCCCACGCTCAATGAACGTGCCATCACCTTGGTTGATGTACAGTTGATCCCTTTCGAGATCGTTCGCCACCGCGAGATCAGGCCACAGGTCGCCATTAACGTCCAGGAGAACCGCCCCCAATGTCTTGCCTGGGGTGGATAGAAAACCAACATTTTCTGTCCAGTCGGAAAAGGTACCATCGGCATCATTGTGATAAAAACGGTGAGACTGCCCGTCATAGGCTGCCGGTGTGCAGTAGATCTTTTCTCCGCCCGGCCCTTGACACCGTACGTCAGTTGGAGAGCTCCAGCGCACATATCCACCTACATAAAGATCCAACCAACCATCTCGATCAGCATCAAAAAATACAGCTGCAGTACTCCATGCTAATGGACCTTCGGCCCCTGATTGCATCACAGTATACACGCCATCGTCGTTACGAAGTAGTATATCGTGTCCCAACGAGGTTAAGAATAGATCTGGATCACCATCATTGTCGTAATCAGCCGATGCAATCCCCATCCCGTAAGTAACTACCTCACCCAAACCCGCATCATACGTAACCTCGCTGAAGTAACCTGAACCTTTATTTGCATAGAGACGAACGGCCGGTGGCTGTACTTCAAGCGAGTCCCATGTTCCACCCTGTACGAGTGCTATATCTGGATGGCCATCACCATTGTAATCGACAAACGCGAGACCTGGCGGCAGGATTTCTGGCATCCACATTAAGCCGGATGCACCGTTCTCGTGTGTGAAATCAGCCAGTCCCGCTTCACGGGTCACATCTGTAAAGCGCTGGGCTTCGTTCGAGCAACCTGAAACAAGCAAGTACACTCCTGCCAGTATACAGCATATTGAGTAATTTGGGATCTTGGGTTTCTGCAACGGGTATCGTAACCAGTGGAAGTGCACGAACATATTGTCGGGTTTTCTGTTCGCTTTCCTAACTGTTCAAGTCTTGTTTTTGACGTCATTTACGTCTCTTTCTTATCCGTCCCTTGATATACTTATGCGTACGAGTTACTACGCCACCTCTTGTTTTATGTGCTTGCTCATAGGAACGCTGCTGGCCCCGGGCCTGTTGGCGCAATCCTCATGGGAATTGATCTGGAACGATGAATTTGACTATACGGGATTACCCGACGATACTCGCTGGTCCTACGACGTTGGTGGGCACGGCTGGGGCAATAGCGAAAGCCAGTTCTATACGGAAGATCGGGAAGAAAATGCCCGGGTTGATGGCGATCATCTTATCATAGAGGCCAGAAAAGAAAACTGGGGCGGCCGTTCTTACACCTCCACAAGACTAGTCTCCAAACACAAGGGGGATTGGACGTACGGGCGCATTGAAGTTCGCGCACAACTCCCTTCTGGCAGAGGCACTTGGCCAGCAATCTGGATGCTTCCCACAGACAGCCCTTACGGCAATGGGGGATGGCCTGATACGGGTGAAATTGATATCATGGAGCACGTTGGACACAACCAAGACCAGATCCATGCAACCATCCATACGGACGCTTACAACCACATGCTAGGCACACAAAGGGGTGGAGAAAAACATGTGCCAGGTGCCTCAAACACACTTCATGTATACGCCGTTGAGTGGTCGCCATTAAAGATGGTGTTCTCCATTGACGGAGTTGATTTCTGGACGTATTCCAAGGGCCTTAGTAATTGGCGTGGCTGGCCGTTTGACCAGGACTTCCATCTAATCATGAATATTGCTATTGGAGGTGCATGGGGAGGAGCGCAGGGTATTGACGACAGCATCTTTCCACAGCAGATGCTCATCGACTATGTGCGTGTTTACCGCTATATCGATGTTCCCCAAGTAACGCTTGCAGTACCCTCTACTCTGGAAGCAGGTGATACCGCCACAATTACGGGGACGTCCATAGATCCTGACGGCCGCATACTTCGGGTAAATCTCTATCAGGACGATGGCCTTCTTGAAACAATCACGGGTGGTGCATCGGAATGGACTTGGTCTGTCAGTAACGTATCCGCTGGATGTTACAAGTTACGTGCGGAAGCCACAGACGATGGCGGATGGGTCACCAGTACGGATGTTCAGTCCTTGACTGTGGGTAACTCATGCACTGATAATGCGCCCTACTTGATGATCCCCCACCCTATCCAGGAGCGATTAGAGGCAGAGTACTTTGATTTGGGAGGGCCAGGCGTAGCCTACCGTGATATTTCGCCTACTAACGACGGGGGCGGTATCCGTCTTGACGAAGGCGTAGATGTATTCCCAACAACTGACGGGGTTGGCTATCATATTGGAAATACCGCCCGACGTGAGTGGGTGACCTATACTGTACATGTAGATCAAGGGGGTATCTATGATCTGCAGGTACGACTGGCCAGTCAGGCAAACTTGGTTTCCTTTTCACTTGAATTTGACGGTGTAGATAAGACCGGTATTTTCGAACATCAAAACCATGTAGATGGATTCCAGACCGTTCGCGTAATCACTGAAAATGGTATCACGCTGGATGAGGGGACCCAGATTATGAAGCTGCAGTTTTACGGCGGTGTACCAAGCGTAAACTGGATGCAATTTCGACTGAGGTCCCCCACTGGTAGCGAAGAAACGCCAGAAAACGAAAAAACGGACCTTCTCGGTAATTACCCCAACCCTTTTACGAACTCTACGGTCATAAGCTATCAGGTAGAACGTCCCGGTCATATAGTCCTGGAGGTATTCAACACCCTTGGCCAGCGTGTACGTACGCTGGCCGATCATTACCATCCGGCAGGTAAGCATACGACTATCCTGCATGCAGACGGCCTCAGTACAGGCACATATTTCTACAGGCTGACTGGCGATGCAACGGCCAAACGTGCACTCCAGTATTTAGGGCAATAATCGGGAATTGTACACTCTGAGTGTATCGATCCTGAGATTTTTTCGATTCGGGGGGTATCTGGAAAAACTGAACCAGACTGCAGTTTGGTCTGGTTCTTGCCGTACGTAAGGGGATTACAGCATCACTCAGACTGACACCATTCCCATTTCGGGATTGAATAAATCTGAGCGTCTTTGTTCTGAAAGGGAATCAGGAAGCGGAAGACCGCAATCCCTCACTAATTTGGCCCTACCTTCGTCACGCACTTCTCCATCGAACATTTGTGTCCGCCAACCTGGCACAATTTCCAAACACAAGCGCACTCAAGGTCAATATAGGATTCTCGTACGGATACATCCAATAGGTGATCCTTTGGTCAAGGAAATCCTCAATACGGAAGTTATCCCATATACCGAGCTAAATCGACGTCAGTGTCCCCCAATTTAGCCATTTCGGTTTGGCATTTTCGCAGTTTTGAGCTAAAAGCACGTGTATTCAGTTGGTTTTGAGTCGTGTTCGTGGGATTTTGGAGTAACTTCCATCTAACGGATCTGTGGAGCGGTGTGATTGAAGGAGGTTTTCGAGGCTGTTTGCGGCCCGCGCCCTGCGCCGTTGCTGACCAACTGAAGCCGCAGCCCGGACTTATGGGCTTTTGTTATGTCGTCACTTTATGCGTAAGAATTTGCCTGTGTGAACGGAGCTTCCCCTCGGCGAAGTAGCCGTCAGGCGGTACAGGTACAAGCCGGAGGGCATCGCACGGCCACTCAACGGGATCGTATGCTTCCATCCTGCGGCTTTTCCGGCTGCCGGCATGGTAAACACGCGCCGGCCCGTTATATCCATGACCTCGACCGTCACGCTGGCAGGCCAGGGAAGATCAAACACAAGGCGCGTGGACTCCCGGAACGGATTGGGATAGTTGCCGTGCACGGCAAAGGACTCTGGCAACGATTCATGCTCGGCGGCCACTGGAGAGAATACCTCCACAGTAAACAGCAAACTGTCGCGGGAGCCGTTTGCCCCGGTGGCGCTGTACTTGTACGGCTTTGGAACATCTGTGACCACGCTCGGCGTTCCGGTCAAGGTACGGTTGGTAGCGTCAAAAACCAGTCCTGCCGGAAGCGCGGGGATCAAGGTATACGTTACTGGAGCAGCACCTCCTGCGGCTTCGGGAAGAACGAGTGGATCAATGGGCTGTGCGCGAGCAAAGGACAGATCGGCAATCATGTCCCCGAACGAAACGGCCGAAACGACTTCAACCGTGAACTCCAGGCTGGCGGCGTTCCCGGAGTTATCCGCGACCGAATACATATAGCTTGCAGCGGGCGTGATCGCCGTCGGTGTGCCGCTAATGGTCCGCAAGGAGGCGTCAAAGTCCAATCCTGCGGGCAGTGCAGGCTCCAGCGCATAGGTGTACGGCGTCGCACCGCCGGTGGCCTCGGGAAGGACAAGCGAAACAACGGGCCGGTTCACGGTAAAGGTCCGGTTATCCATGTCACTTGCAAATTGCAATGGGCCACAGGTCGGACCTTTTACGTCCGGGATACTGCTGAGCCAGCCCTGAAACGCATCGTCAGCCGGAGCGCAGAGCGCTTGGCCGTCAAAGTGGAAAGACTGGAGATTGTCCAACTGCATAAGGCTGCGCGGCAGCACGCCTGTCAAATGGTTGTCGTCCAGGAACAGCCGCTCCAGCTGTGTGAGGTTGCCGAGCTCGGGCGGAATCACTCCGGTAAGAGAATTGTTGAACAGCCACAGCGACTCCAGCTGCGTGAGGTTGCCGAGCTCGGGCGGAATCGCCCCGGTAAGGGTATTTCCGCCTAGGTTCAGCGCCTGTAGCTGCGTGAGGTTGCCGAGCTCGGGCGGAATCGCCCCGGTAAGGGTATTGCTCTGCAGAATCAGCGATTGCAACTGCGTGAGGTTGACGAGTTCGGGCGGAATCACCCCGGTAAGGGTATTGCCAGATAGATACAGCCTCTCCAGTTGCGTGAGGTTTCCGAGCTCAGGCGGAATCGCCCCGGTAAGGGTATTTCTGCCTAGGTCCAGCGCCTGTAGCTGCGTGAGGTTGCCGAGTTCGGGCGGAATCGCCCCGGTGAGAGAATTGCGCTGCAGCTGCAGCGACTGCAGCTGCGTGAGGTTGCCGAGCTCGGGGGGAATCGCCCCGGTAAGAGAATTGTCGGACAGATACAGCCGTTGCAGCCGCGTGAGGCCACCGAGCTCGGGCGGAATCGCCCCGGTAAGGGTATTGTCGGACAGAAACAGCGACTGCAGCTGCGTGAGGCTGCCGAGCTCAGGCGGAATCACTCCGGTAAGGGTATTGCGACGCAGAATCAGCCACTTCAGCTGCGTGAGGTTGCCGAGCTCAGGCGGAATCACCCCGGTAAGGGAATTGCCGTCTAGGTTCAGCGCCAGCAGTTGCGTGAGGTTGCCGAACTCGGGCGGAATCACCCCAGTAAGGGTATTGTAATACAGCCACAGAAACTCCAGCTGCGTGAGATTGCCGAGCTCGGGCGGAATCGCCCCGGTAAGGGAATTGTCAGACAGACCCAGCCTCTGCAGCTGCGTGAGGTTGCCGAGCTCGGGTGGAATCCCCCCGGTAAGGGAATTTGCGTGCAGATTTAGCAACTGCAACTGCGGAAGATCGCCGAGCTCGGGCGGCAACTGTCCCGTGAGATTGTTCTCCAACAAGCCTAACGCGACCAGCCATCCCTCGCTCAGACCAACGCCAGCCCATGTGCCCAGCTCCTCCTCAGTCGGAACCCGGGTGATGTCCCAGTTGTCATTGTGCGTCCAATTGTCGCCGCCCGTCGCCGTGTAAAGCGCACTCAGGCTCCGATGCACCACCTCCAGAGACCGATTGACCCGAAAAGAAAGCATGTCCGCCTGGTCCGTGTGCGCACCGTCGCGGATGTGCATATAGAATCGTACCCGCTGGTTCGCAGGCGCATTCGTGGCTACCCTGAACTCTAATTGGACCTCAACCGAGTCTCCGCTGGCCAGGTAGCCGACATCCGCTTCCGCCTCCGTCAGGTCTATGAACGGATACGGCTCGGCCCCCACGAGCCCCACCGTGAGTTGGCGGGCATCGGAAAGGTAGTTGACCACCGTCGCCGTAATCGTCACTGCATCGCCAGGTGCGATCTGGCGGTCGCCGTCGTGGTCGGCCCAGCTCCAGTGCTTGAGGCGCACTGCGGGTAGGGCTGGCGCCTGAACAGCGGCCAGCGCATTGACAAACCCGCGCCCCAACTGCCCGGCATAAGCCGGGTTCTCCGCATCCATGTTGTCGCTCGTCAGCCGAATGTGCTCTCGCAACGCGTCCGGCGTCATCTCGGGAAACCTCGTCTTCACCAAGGCCGCCACGCCGGCCGTCAGCGGCGACGAGAACGATGTGCCGCTGATAAACACATACCGGTTGTCGGATCCAGTCGTCAGAATGGCCACGCCCGGTGCAAAGACGTTCACCAGCTTTCCGTAGTTCGAAAAGCCCGCCCGCCGGCGTGTGGCCTTCTCCGTGGCGCCCACCGATAGCACCCGCGGATTGCGGGCCGGGTAGTACCGAAAAAGGTCGTTGTTGCGATTGTCGTTACTGGCCGCTGCCACCACGAGCGCGCCCATGTCCGTGGCCAAATTCAGCGTCTGATCAGGGAGCGTGATTTGATCATCGGTGCCCGCCAGACCGCCCCAGCTCGCGTTGATGATGTCCGCCCCGTTGGCGGCCGCATAGAGGATGCCTTCGTAGCCGTAGCAGA
>LXNI01000399.1_pt1 | contig 51582 bp, 47 predicted proteins | sample 809091 | NCBI WGS metagenome assembly LXNI01 (sample SAMN04870527, study PRJNA318959) | sponge metagenome | biome: 01000161; feature: marine sponge reef; material: water | host: Sarcotragus foetidus | place: Greece: Milos, Mediterranean Sea | collected 2013-05-29 | depth 5-7 m
CGCGCACAACGAGGAGCGCTCCACGAAACCGGCCCTGCGTTCCCTCCTCGACCTGCGCTACCCCGACTACGAAGTCATCTTCGTCAACGACCGCTCCTCCGACCGCACCGGTGAGATCGCCGAACGGCTCCGCACCGGCGACCCACGCCTCACCGTCCTGCACATCGACGAACTCCCGCCCGGGTGGTTCGGCAAGCCTCACGCGGCCCAGCGCGGCGCGGACGCGGCCACCGGCGAAGTCCTGCTCTTCACCGACGCCGACGTGACCTTCGCCCCCGATGCCGCGGCGTACGGCGTGCGCCATCTCGTCCGGGAACGCCTCGACCACCTTGCTGCCGCGCCCCGCCTCGCCGTCACCGGCACCATGCTCCAGGTCTGCACGATCGTGTCCCGCCTCTTCATCGGCGCCAGGCTGCGGCTCTGGAAGGTGAAGGATCCGCGGAGTTCCGCCTTCTTCGGAGTCGGCTCCTACACGATCATGCGCGCCGACTCCTACCGCGCACTCGGGGGGCACGACCGTGTTGCGCTCCGGCCCGACGAAGATCTCCGGCTGGGCCAAGCCGTGAAGAAGTCGGGAATGCGATCCGACTTCCTCGAGGGAAAGGCGCTTATCGAGTGCCCCTGGTACCATTCCCTCGGGGACTTCATTCGAGGTCTCGAAAAGAACTCCTTCGCCGCCTTGGACTACAACCTGTTCATGGCTGCGGGCGCCACCACCACCATCACTTGGCTCGCCGTCGCCCCGCTCGTGCTGGCGCCTCTGCTGCTGTCGAGCGGCCACGTCCTGGCCGGCGTCCTTTTCGCGGCCTGCCCGCTCATCTACTGGGGGGTCGCCGGCACCGTCTCGCGGGATGATTCCTACCCCTGGTGGAGCGCGATTCCCTTCCCGCTGGCCGTTCTCGTGGTCGTGTACACGATTTGGCGCTCGACAATCCTCACCATCTTCCGTGGCGTCGTCTGGGGTGGGCCGCCGGTCCCGTTGGCTCAGTTGCGTGCGGCACGGATCCGGGCCGGGAATCCTCCCCCAAAATCCGGTTCACAATTCCCGCACTGACAACTCCACATGACATAATGTCAACTGGAGTTTACAATTCACGATTAGGCGCCCGCCTCGCCGACCACCTCCCGCCCTATTCCTCCTCCCCCAGAAAACTGCACAGGGCAAACACTTCGACCCCGAGATCCCTCAGCCGCCCCGCCCCCGGCAACTCCGGCAGATCCACCACGAAACCCGCCCCCACCACCACCCCACCCATCCCCCGGATCAGCTCGATCGCCGCCGCCGCGCTCCCCCCCGTGGCCACCAGGTCGTCGATCAGCAACACCCGCGTCCCCTCCCCGATCGGCGCGACCTCCTGCATCTCCACCCGCGCGGTCCCGTACTCGAGCTCGTAGTCGACGCCCCGCACCTCGCCCGGCAGCTTCCCCGCCTTCCTCACGGGCACGAAACCCACGCCGAGTCCCTGCGCCACCGGCACCCCGAAGATGAACCCGCGCGCCTCGATCCCCACCACGACCTCGGGCGCCGCGTCCCGGAATCGATCCGCCAGCGCCGCCGTCGCCTCCCGAAGCCCGTCGGCGTCCTCCACCAGCCCCATCACGTCGCGAAAGCGGATTCCGGGAATGGGGAAGTCGGGCACGGCGCGGATCAGCGACTTGATGCGGACAGCCAGGCGGTCCCCCGGAACCCGATTCGAATGCACTGTGGTTGATGAACTCATATCGTGGAACCTCGCGTCGATCCTCGAGAAACTCTCCTGGTAAGCATGGCCAAACAGAACGCTCCTACCGCCTCGCCGGCCGCGCCCCGTACACCACAATCCGCGGAACCATCGCGTTGTCGTATTCGGGGACATACACCGCCGGCTCGCCACCGCGGTCCAGCAGGTTTCCGTCCGCCGAATCCCACACAAACCGCCCGAGGTGACGCCGCTCGCGGAGGCTGAAGACATCGAGGCGCGTGTCATAGTACTCGTCCTCACGACCGGCGGGCACTGCGTATCCAAATCGAAGTTGCTCCAGAAGGACATCGTCCCATGCGGAATCCGCGGTCCGCAGGGTCATCCAGAGGTTGTCGTCCGCGTCCAGCGCCAGCCCGGTCATTATCGTCTCCGGAGGTTCCCTCGATCGGTCCGGCATTTCGGTGATCTCCGGAAACCAGGGCAGTTCCCCCTCCACATGCCGCAGGAACTCGCCCTCCGCGGACCATTCCTGGACGACCGGGGTCGCGATCCAGCCCCACCACACCGTGCCGGGTCGGCTCAGCACGCTCCCCTCCACGCGCTTGCCGGTTTTTGAAAGGATGTCGGTCACTTCGGCGCCAGCATTCGCGGCTCCGAACTGGAGCGTCGTAGCTCCGGTGGACAGGTCGATGAGGTGGAGCGGGTGTTCGATGACTCTCGTGCGCCACGTGGTCGCAAACATGACGACCCGTCCCTGGCCGACAGGCGTCACCTGTCCACCTTCAGGGTGTTGGTAGGGGCGCTGGGCAATGTATTCCCCCGCAGGCGACAGGATGACGACTGCCTTCCTTCCGCCCTCGAGCACCACGATTCGTCCATCGATCACATCCAGATCCCAAATGGAGCGAAACTCGCCAGGCCCCTCCCCTTCTCTCCCGATCTCCCGCATGAACGCTCCGTCGTGATCGAACATCTTGATTCCGGTACCGCCCAGAGGGAAGAGCAGATATCCCAACTCCTCGCTCCAGGCGGCGCGCATGTGGTCGGCCTCGATGATTCCCGCTCCGTCCCTGTCGCCCAGGCGGACGAGTTCGGTCATCTCGAATTGGCAGTCGTTACAGAGTTCGAAATCTGCCCAGTTGAGGACTTCCTGGGCGGTGAGGGCGGCGGCAAGGGAAAGAGTGGTGCCGAAAGCGAAAATCGCTGAACAGTTGACTGGCTTCATCGATCACTCTCCCGGTATCTTGAAGAGACTTTGAGATTCCATTCTACCGCGGAATCACCGACAACTCCACACAAGCCACGGCGGAAACGATGACGAAGGCCGGCACCGGAATCACGTGCGTCGCGGTTGCCCTCTCCGCCGCTTCCCTTGCGCCCCCCTCCGGTCTGGCAGCCCAGGAGCCCGAACAGGACACGACGGTGTTCCGCGTGACCGCAAATCTGCGCGATGCGGACACGAACGAGGCCTTGCTGGGCGCGTTGATCGAGGTGACGGGCCACCCCGGACGATACGTCACCGGGATGCACGGGCAGGTCGGCTTCGACCTCCCGGCGGGTCACTACACCTTTACCGCGCACAAGGGCGGGTACGCCACGCTGCGGGGTGACTTCCGCGTGGTCCGCGCGGGCAACCTGATGGTCATGATGCATGAACTGGGGGAAGTGGACACGAGCATTCCCGGCAGGTTGCTCGTGAGGGTCGCGGAGTTCGGATCGGGTCGTCTGATCGAAGGGGCCGCCGTCTCGCTCTCCGGGGGGCAGGCCCGGATGACGGACGGGCAGGGGTGGGTCGAGTTTCGTGACCTGAGCGGGCCGGTTGCCGAGGTCACCGTGCAGAGTTTCGGCTACGAGACGCGCACCGAGCCGGTCTCGTTGCAGGACGGGCGCACGACGGCCGTAGAGGTGTCGTTGGCGATCGACGCCGTGGTTCTGGCACCCCTCCAGGTGGAGGCCCGGTCCCGGTTCCTGGAAAAGCAGGGAGTGTACTGGAGGCTCGATCGCGGCTGGCCGGACAGGCTCCTGACCCGGGAGGAACTCATGGAGCAGTCCGAACCGTACCTCTCGGACGTTTTCAGGCACCTTGCAGGGTTTCAGGTGATACGAACGGGGTATTCCGCAACGCTCGCGACCCACTCCGGTTGTTCGATACCCGTGTTCCTGGACGGGCGGCCCGTAGGCCTGGCGGGGTTGAACATGAACGACATTCAGGCGGAGGAATTGGAGTTCGCCGAAGTGTATGACCCCGGGCGGGTTCCGGGGCGCTACCTCCGCGCCGCCGACTTTCGTGAACCTCATCATATTTGCGGTATCGTTCTGCTCTGGTCGCGTAGGCGGGCCGGGAACGGGTAGGCATTGGGGCAGGGCCCGCCTACCGCGGAATCACCGGCAACTCCACATACGACCCCTCGTCGCCCCCGCGGTGAATCGTGATCGTGGGGACAATGTTGTCCTCCACATCGGGCCGGTTCCGGGGCGACAGCCGCGGGTGAAGATCGAAGACGGGCCAGTCCGCCGCCGCAATCGACAGCCGGATCCTGTGCCCCTCCCTGAACAGCCACGACGTGGGATAGAGCGATGTCGTCACCCGCACCCGCGCCCCGTCTGCAAAGACCCGGTCGGTGTAGTCGGCCTCGCGAAAGCCGTGCCAGGGAAGCTCGGGCTTCACGTCGATTCCTGTGTTGCCGGGGATCAACAGGTCGTTGTCGACGAGACGGTCGAATCCGGCGCGGTGCTGGTACTCGGTGACCAGTACCGAATTCCCCTCTGGATCCACGTCCTCCAGGTAGAAATAGAGGTCCCCGTAGTCGGCGGTGGACGAAACCGAAACGCTGACAACGGGATGGCCCGTCACCTCCATGTCCGCCGCCAGGGGCACGCTCGTGTACGTGAGAACCTGTTCGGCCTTGTCCGTGCGGTACGGAAGGTCCCCCGGCACGCCGAACATCTGCTGGCGCGAATGGCCGATCGACCCCGCATTGAAGGGTGCCCTCCCCTTCATGGCATTCGCGACCGAGATCTGCGAAGCGTCGAGCGGAGGACCGAACGAGGCGTCGTGGGTGAAGTCGGCGGTGTATTCGTCGGTGCCGGGACCGCCGGGCTCCCGGTCGAGCACGCCGTCGTTGCCCAGATGGAACCGCAACCGCACTTCCCGCTCCAGCGGCCACGTCTCCTCGGACCGCCAGCCCTCGTTGTGGACGAAGATGTGGACCGACGGCTCCTGGTCGATGCCGTTGCGGATGCCCTTCAGCCAGCGGTCGTACCAGCGCAGCGCCTCGCCCAGGTAGGTCGGCGTGTAGACATTCTCGCGGGTCGGGTCCGCGCCGATGCCCGTGGACGCGGCCGGCGAAATCCCCTGGTGATACATCGGCCACGCGATGATCCGCGACGGATTCGTCCCCTCAAGCGTCGCGAAGACCTCGAAGGAACTCCGCGCGAAAGCGTCCCACCAACCCGCGAAGTTGTAGATCGCCACCCCGGACTCGACGATGTCCGGCACCAGTCCCCAGGTCATGTCCCCGGGAGTCAGACCATCGGCCTCGCGCCGCGAGTCGAAGAAGCGCTGCGACCGGATGCTGGTCACCGCGTCGTAGTTGCCGGGCGCGCCATCGGCGTGGGCGATGTGCTCCATGGTGGCGTTGAAGTAGGCGTGTTCCGTGCGCTCGATCCCGTCGGGATACCGCGGCGGATTTTCGGGATCGACCGGCCACGCGTAGTCGTCGGTGAACCAGGTGTCGCCGTCGATGTCCAGGGGGATTTCGTCCACCAGCGCGCCGTCGCCGTCCTCGTCCAGCACCGGTGTGACGGGGGGGATGGGGAAGGTGGGGAAGACGTTGTTGTGGTTGATGAAGTCCGTCATCGCCGTCCACATCTCGGTGAAGGCGTAGCTGAAGATCCCCCCGGGCTGGACCAGCATGCCGTCCCAGCCGGTGTGGACCGGGACGATCGCCTTGAGCGCCTCGGGCCTGGCCGCCGCGGTGGCAAACTGCGACCACCCTTCGTACGACCCCCCGAACATCCCCACGTTGCCGTCGCTCCACGGCTGCGCCGCGATCCAGTCGACGATCACCCCCGCGTCCTCGACCATCATCGGCGTCATGATGTCGTTCCACCCGAAGGACGCACCGCTGCCGCGCATGTCGGCGGCGACGTATGCGTACCCGCGCGCGATGAAGAAATCGAAGGGGGCGAGCGAGACTTCGCCCGTCTCGGGCACGATCGAGGTTCGGTGGTAGGGCGTGTAGCGGAAGACGACGGGGAAGGCGGTCGCGGCGTCGCCGTCACCGGTGTAGCCGGCCGGGAGAGCCACGTCGACGGCGAGACGGACGCCGTCGGAGGCGGTCACGAAGTGGGAGGTGCGTAGGTGGGACGACCACTCGACCGGGCTGGTGCCTTCGGGGGAGAGGGGGGTGGTGGGGACGTCGATGCGGTTGTGGTCGTCGCAGGCGGCGGCAAGCAGCATGGACATGCCGATCACCACGACGCGACGAGCAGGGGGAGGACCGGGATACGGGAACCCGCGCAGAGAGGAAATCATATTGGCTCCTTGGGTTTGGCGGCGAAGGCCGGGAGCTATTGAAGTGACAAGATGTATACTGGAGTTGACATAATGTCAAGTTGTCTTTACAGTTGCAAGTTGGGTTCCTCCAGGGGATTCCAGCCACAGCATTCTACCCCGGAAGCGACCATGGCAACCAGAGCGGAAAATCGAGTTCACATCGAGCGAGCCACGGTCCATTGGGAGGAGGCTATTCAGCGGCACATTGTGGAGGGGATGCCTCTTTCCGCGAGGTGAACTCAACCCCCGCGCGAGGATACCACATCCGCCACCACCCCACCCGTCCCCAACCCCAGCGTCACCCCCGACATCTGGTGCCCCGTGTTCACGAACACATTCCCTCGCGACGGCACCCGCCCCACCACCGGCAGCGTATCCGGCAGCATCGGACGCATCCCCACCCACTCCCGCCCCCCCTCCCGCGCCTCCGGGATGTCCACGTCGCGCTCCACCACCCGTCGCAACGACCGCACCCGCGCAGGGTCCAGCCGCTCATTCACCCCGGACAGCTCCATCGTCCCCCCGAACCTGAGCGCGCCTTCGAACGGGGTCAGCCCCACATGCGCGTCGCCCAGGTAGAGCGGCTGCCGCAACTGGTTCTTCGGCCCGTCGATCGTCACCGAATACCCTTTCCCCGCGGTCAGCGGGATCTTCCACCCCAACATCCTCGTCCGCACACCAGTGCTAGCACCGGCTGCTAGCACTACCGCATCGACATCCAGCTCCCCACCGTCCGTCCTCACCACCGTAACCCGCCGCCCCTCCTCCCGGAACCCCACCACCGCCGTCCCCTCGACGATCTCCACGCCCCGCGCCCGCAACCCCGCCGCCAACCCCGCAGTCAGCGTCTCCGGCCGCACATGGCCATCCGATTCCACGAAGAACCCGCACGAAAACCCAGGCCGCAGCATCGGCTCCAGTTCGTACAGCTCCCCCTCATCCACCTCCCGCCAAACACTCGCACCGACCGCCGCCACCGCGTCCAGCTCCTCACGCCTTTCCCCGGCCTTGCCCCGATCACGAAACGCAATCAAGACCCCCACCCGCGAGAACTCGAAGTCGACCCCGTCCGCCATCAGCTCATCGTAAAGCTCCATCGTCCTCGCGTTGAACGACGCCATCGTCCGCACGCCCCGCTCCCAGTCCACCCTGTTGCAGTGCGACCGGAACCGCCACAGCCACGGCAGCAAGCCGGGCACGGCGGCGGGCCGCACATACAGCGGACCATCCCGCCGGACCGCCCGCAGCAGCGACCTCCAGGTCAGCCCGGGCCCCGGCACCGGCGTCGAGATCGAAGGACAGACCCACCCCAGATTCCCCAACGAACACCCGCCCCCCACCCTCCCCGCCTCCACCACGAACGGCTCGGCCCCCTCCTTCTTCAGATACCACGCGCTGGCGAGGCCAACAACCCCACCCCCCACCACCGCGACGCGCATCGGCCCTTGGGTCCTACCCCTCCCCCCGATACCCCGCCCCCCGCACAATCATCCCCGGCTTCGCCCCGGTGTGCACCCCACCCCTCAACACCGCCACCCCATTCACCAACACCTCCTCGATCCCCACCGACAGCTGGTGCGGCTCCTCGAAGGTCGCCCGATCACCCACGGTCGCCGGATCGAACACCACCACATCCGCATACATCCCCACCTCGAGCACCCCCCGGTCCCCGATCGCCAACCGCGTCGCCACCGCCGACGTCATCTTGCGCACGGCATCCTCCAGCGTGATCACGCCCTCGTCCCGCACGTACCGGCCCAAAATGCGCGGATACGTCCCGTACGACCGCGGATGCACCATCCCGGTGGCGGTTTCCGGATTGTGGCCGCCCGCGTCCGTCCCGATCTTGATCCACGGCTGCTGCAACTGCAGCGCGACGTTCTCCTCGGCCATCATGAAGACGACCATTCCGGCGGCGCCCTCGGTCATGAGCAGGATTTCGATCGCCGCGTCCACCCAGTCGACCCCCATCTCGGCCGCGACTTCCGCCAGCCGCCTCCCCACGTAGCCCGCCGCACCGGTCGGCTCACCGTCGGGGCCCGTCTCGGCAACCGAGGTGATCAGCACCCCCTCCGGCGTCGCCAGAAGGCCCAGATTCTCCCAGTCGGCGTCGTCCGCCAGGATCTCGTCGTGAATGCGCTGCCGGGTTTCCGGATCGCGCAGGTTGTCCAGGAGCCCCCCGCCGTCCGACGCCCACGGGGGCAGCACGGCCGAAAGCCCCGTCCCTCCGGCCGGGTAGGGGTACATGTTCGCCTCCACATCGACCCCCGCAGCCCTCGCCGAATCGATCTTCGCGATCGCCAGCGGCGCCTTGTAGTGGTTGCGCTGCCCGGCGGCCTTCAGATGGTAGATCTCGACGGGGATCCCCGCCCTCACCCCGATCTCGATCGCCTCGTCCATCGCCTCCAGCAGCCGGTCCGCCTCCGAGCGCATGTGCGTGATGTAGAGCCCGTGCGGCGCACTCGCCGCGACCACCTCCACCAGTTCATCGGTCGAGGCGAAGTTGCCCGGCGGGTAGATCAGCGCGGTCGCCACCCCGAATGCCCCATCCTCCATTGCCCGCCGCACGACAGCCCGCATTGTGTCGAGTTCCGCCTCGGTCGCGTCTCCCGCCACCTCGCCCTTCGCGTACACCCGCACCGTGGTCGCGCCCAGGAACGACCCGAAGTTCGGCGAGGCACCGTTCTCCTCCATCGCCCTCAGCCAGCGGTCGAAGCCGCGCGGCCCCGAGAAGTCGAGCCGTTCGCCCCGCGCCTCGGGGTCGACCAGCCCGGCGCCGCGGTCCGTGTTCGCGTTGGCGGGCGCGTTCGTCCACCCCTCGCCCATGATCTCGGTCGTGATGCCCTGGGTGATCTTGCCGAGCAGCCGTCCGTCGCCGGTCAGCAGCTGACCCCGCGAGTGCGACTGGATGTCGATGAAGCCGGGGGCCACAACCTTTCCGGTGGCGTCGATCCGCTCGCCGGCCTCCACGCCGGCCAGCCCGCCCTCGGCAGTCACCGCCGCGATCCGATCCCCCCGGATCCCCACGTCGCCGACATACCCGACCGCCCCGGTGCCGTCGACCACCAGCCCGTTCTCGATCACGATGTCCATCGCTTCAAAGGTCTCCGAACCCTCCGGATCCCCACAGGCGCCCAGTGCGGCCACCATCCCCAGCGCGACGGAACCTCTCAGCACAACGATCTTCGCTCTCATCTCAATCCTGTCTCTCATAGACCATTCGTCGCCTTCCAATCCCGCCCCACCTCGCCATTACGCCCCATCGCCGCCCGTCGCAGAAATGCCCGGCCTCCTCGCCATCACATACCTCCCGTGCTCCTCCCCCATCCTGAACCCGACGAGGTCGTACCCCTCCGAAAAGAGCCGCGTGAGTGCCGCGTTGTTCGCGCACCGCCAGGCGAGCGCCTCCTCGAAGGATTTCGCCGCGACCGCATCGATGTCGCGTGGCACCAGCACTTCGATCAGGTCGGCGCCGAGGGGCACCCGACCGTTGCAGCCGGGCTTCCCCATCGCCGCATGCGCGCTTCCACACACGCCACCCTCAGTCCCCGTCGCCACCCGATCCGGAACCACCCTCCCCACCCGTCCCCCGTCCACCACCGAAACATCGTCTTCCTTGAGCCGGCTTGCCGAAGACCGTGCGCTCTCCCCACCACCCCTCAGCGACCACCGCGCGATGAACCGGTCCGTGCCCAGTCGGTGCAGCTCACTGTCCGAGTTCCCGTACATGTCCGGCACGAACTCGGCGACTGTGGCACCCAGGCGGTTTAGGTTGAAGTGCGCGTTGCGCGCCACCAGGGGGTCGAAGGTCCAGTAGAGAGTGTCCACGCCTCTTTCCGCCAAAGCTTTTCTCTGAGCGAACTTGAGTTGTCTCCCGATCCCGGCGTTGCGGGCTTCGCTCCGCACCGCGAGCATGTGGGACCAGTGGGCCAGTTCACCGTCTCTGGGCCCCGTCACCCCGAAGACGAAGCCGAGCATTCCGCCGCCGGAATCGAACGCCCCCAGGCAAATCCCCCCCATCTTCACCGCGATTCCCATCATGCTGACCGGCACGACGTCGGAGAATGTTCGCCCCCATGTTTCGCGTTGCAGTTCGACGCAGGCTTCGTATTCCGCCCGCGTCTCCACCGGTCGGATCGTGGTCCCGGCGGCCCCCGGGCGCGCTGGTTTGCGTGCTGGTCTCGCTACGGTGGTCATGGCTCTCCGGTTGAAGTGGTTCGTGGCCAGCGTTCGTGGACCGCACCCACGCTACGGCAAGGGAGTGTATACGGCAAGGAATACAAGGCGGATCCGGGGACTGGGGCACGGTTTTCCAACCCGTGACTCCGACGTATGTTAGGTTAGGTGACAGACACCAGGAGGAACAGACCCCCCGAGCGGTTTTCACCTCGACGGAGACCCATGGCTACATCCATCTCCGCTGCACGCGACCGTGGCCACCAGGCATACTCGAAGCTCCGGAAACTGATCGTCCACGGCCGGCTCGCCCCGGGCTCCCGGCTGATCGAGACGGAGATCGCCGAGCGACTGAAGCTTAGCCGCACCCCGGTACGCAGTGCACTGCAGCGCCTCATGCAGGAAGGGTATATCTCGGATCCCGGCAGGGGCCGCCAAAGCCGACCGTTCGTGGCCCCCCTCACCAGGAACGACGCCCAGGAGCTCTTCCACATCGTCGGTGAGCTGGAGGGCCTGGCCGCGTGGCGGGCCGCCCAGTCGGTGCACCGCCGCCGTCTGGTCAACAAGCTGAACCGGCTCAACGACAAGCTGCGCATGGAGATCAAGAAACCTCGACCGTCGAAGGAACTCATCCACCAGGTCGACACGCGGTTCCATCGCTGCTACGTGGAAGGAGGCGCCGGACCCCGTCTCCTGGCTCTGCACAACGCCATCAAGCCGCAGGCCGAGCGGTACTCGCGGCTGTACGTCGACGCCCTGATCGACCAGCTCGTGCTCTCCGTCGACGAGCACCAGGCCACGATCGATGCCATCGAGGACGGTGACGCGGAACGGGCGCAGCTGGCAACGCAGACCAATTGGCGCAACGCGGGCGACCGGCTCGGCGACGTGATCGAGCGAGCGGGGGAGCTGGGTAGCTGGTAGCAGGCTTGCGCGTGGCGCCCCGCGGGCGCCGTCCTTGCCGACTCCGGACAACCTTCCCTGGGATCCGCGCGCATCCATCCACGGATAGCTACCTTCCATGTCCGCCGCGAACTGGTTCACGCGCGTTTGTTTCAATCTCAGGTTAGGAGGGTCGGACGATGTTCCGCTCACCCATCACCCCCGCCACGGCCCGTGCTCCCATCCTCCTCCTGGCGGTGACCACCGCCCTCTCCTCCTGCGAAACCGAATCGTCGATCGGCAACCCGACGCGCGAGACGCTTCCGGGCGGGGGCGTTCTGGTTCGGTACCCGGGCCTCCCCGCCATCGACTCCGTCGGTCCCGAAATCACCGACGTGCAGATCGATCTCCGGTTCGGGAGCCGCAAAGGGGACGAACCCAACCTCATCTTCGGCAACATCCGGGGCGTCCAGGCCGCGAGCGACGGCACCATCTACGTGCTGGACTACCAGGCGGCCGAGGTCCGGACCTACAGTCCCGACGGCGAGTACCTGCGCACCATCGCGCGGCGCGGCGAAGGCCCCGGCGAGATCGCAGAGGCCAACGGGATCATTCTCTCGGGCGACACCCTGCTGTGGATCCACGACTATTTCCAGAACCGGATCGAAGGGGTCGATCCCGCCGGTGCCGAGGTTGGCTGGTTCACCAAGCCGGTCTTCGGCTACGGTTACATATGGGACGGGATGTTCGACCGGCAGGGTCGCTACTGGAAAGAAACCAGCCATCGAGAAGCTGGCGCGTTCGACCGAGGCGATCCCGAGCCCGGGCTGCTCTCGAGCACCGCTCGCCTCTACTTCAAGTCCCATGACCTGTCCACGGAGCAGGTCGACTCGGTCTACATGGGTGAGACGACGAGCCGCGCCTACCGTTCCGCCGCGGACTGGGGTACTCAAATCCCCTTCGACCCCTCCGACAACCACGTCGTCAACCCATCCGGGGGGTTCTGGAGCGCAACCACGGACTCATACCGCCTGACGCGCACCGGTGAGGGCGGCGACACGCTGCTGGTGATCGAGGCGTCGCTGCCCGGCATCCCGGTTACGTCCGATGACCGATCCGCCTACGTCGAGAGATGGGCCGAGCGCGAACCGGAGTACCGCCGCGACTACGAAGCGGTCGCCGCCCTCATGCCGGACTTCAAACCCATTCTCCAGGGCATCCTGGTGGACGACGAGGACCGGCTATGGGTGCGGAGAACCGTCCCGGCCGACGCCCCACCCTTCTTCGACCAGTTCTCGCAGGACGGCGACTATCTGGGTTCGGTGCGTCTCGCCTTCCAACCCGGATACCGGTACTGGATCCAGCGCGGCGCCATCTACACCTGGATCGTGGACGACGTGGGGGTGCAGTATGTAGCGAGGGCGCCGTTGTCGTGAACCCATCGCTCACCACTCGCGACTTCGGGGCGGAGAGCGCGAAGAAACCAGGCCTGCTCCCAGGGAGATACACCATGTTCCGCACCGCGACGCGACTCGCATTGATCGCCACCGCCTTCTCCTGCGCCACCGAATCCCCTGCGGGGGCCCCAGCGCGCGAGACACTTCCCAACGGGGCAACGCTCGTCCGCTACCCGGATCTCCCCGCCATCGACTCGGTAGGGCCCGAGGTCACCGACGTGCAGATCGACCTCCGCTTCGGCAGCCGCGAAGGCGACGACCCCAACTTCATCTTCGGCAACATCCGCGGAATCCAGGCCGCCAGCGACGGCACCATCTACGTGCTGGACTACCAGGCGGTCGAGGTCCGGGTCTTCAGTCCCGACGGCGAGTACCTCCGCACGATCGCGCGGCAGGGCGAAGGCCCCGGCGAGATCATGGAAGCCAACGGGATCATCCTGTCGGGCGACACACTCCTCTGGATGCACGACCATTCCCAGTGGAAGATCATAGGTGTGGATCCCCACGGCGAGGAGGTTCGCCGGTTCACCAAGCCCATCCTCAGCTACGGGTACATCTGGGACGCGGCGTTCGACCGGCAGGGGCGCTATTGGCGGGAGACCAGCCACTCCGACGACGAAAATGAGGACGAGGAGACGGGTCCGTACGAGGGCACCGCGCGATCATACTACAGGTCCTATGATCTCTCCACGGAAACGGTCGATTCGGTGTACCTGGGCGAGTACACCTACCGGGGGTACGCTTCCATCACGGACATGGGAGTGTCGTACTACGGCATCCCGTTCGAAGCATCCGACATCAATGTCCTGAACCCGCCCGGAGGCTTCTGGAGTGCGAACACCGGCTCATACCGTCTGGTGCGCCTCGGTGAGGGCGGTGACACGCTCCTGGTGATTGAATCATCGCTGTCCGGCATTCCGGTGACCTCAGAGGACCGGTCCGACTACGTGCAGAGAACGGTCGAACGCCGGCCGGAGGCACGCCGCGCCGCCGAGGCAGTCGCCGCCCTCATGCCGGACTTCAAACCGATCCTCGAAGGCTTGCTGGTGGACGACGAAGACCGGCTCTGGGTGGAAAGGACCGTCCCACCCGATACCCCACCCTTCTACGACCTTTTCTCGCAGGACGGCGACTACCTGGGTTCGGTGCGTTTCGGGTTCATGCCCGCACCCTACAGCCCGATCTGGGTCCAGCACGGCGCCATCTACACCTGGATCGCGGACGAAGTGGGTGTGGAGTACGTGGTGAGGGCACCCGTGCCGTGAGGCTGCGGGCACTCCTCACGTCTTCCGGTCCGCGAGCACCGCTGGCGCTCATCGCCGCCGCCACGGTCTCCTCCTGCACTACCGACGCACCCGCAGGAAACCCGACCCGCGAGGCGCTTCCCAACGGTGCCATCCTCATCCGCTATCCAGATCTCCCCGCCATCGACTCCGTCGGCCCCGAAATCACCGATGTGCATCTGGACCTGCAGTTCGGAAGCCGTGAGGGGGACGATCCCAACCTCACCTTCGGCCGAATCCAGGGAATCCAGGCCGCGAGCGACGGCACCATCTACGTGCTGGACGGCCAGCCGGACGAAGTGCGTGTATTCGGTCCCGGTGGTGAGTACCTGCGCACAATCGTACGGCGTGGCGAAGGCCCCGGTGAGACCACCGGCGCCTCCGGGATCATCCTCGCGGGCGATACCCTGCTCTGGATGTACGATGTTCGCCAGGGAATCATCGGGGTAACCCCCGACGGAGAGGAGGTGCGCCGGTTCGAGAGGCTGGCCTACGACCCCGCTTACTACTGGAGTGGAACCTTCGACAATCACGGACGCTACTGGATGGCCGCGTACCATGCGGACGCGGAGCGCAGCGGCGATCTCAGCACGGCAAGTGCGGGCCTTCATACGGAGACTTACTGGCGCTACTACAAGTCCTACGACCTTTCCACGGAAGCCATCGACTCGGTCCCCCTCGGGGAGAGAGTTACCCAAACCTACCTGTACGACTTCGCCAACACGTTGGGCATCATGGACTTCCCCTTCGTGTCGTCCGATGTGACGGCGGTGAGGCCGGCCGGAGGATTCTGGCACTCCGGCAACACGGCATACCGCATTGCCCGCAGCAGCGAGCAAGGCGAGACGCTGATCGTCGTCGAGGCCGCGTTGCCCGCGCTTCCTGTCACCGCGGAAGAACGTTCCGCCTACATAGACCGCACCGTGGACAGTCGGCCCGGGCAGCGCCGTGCGGCCGAGCGCGCCGCAGACCTCATCCCGGACTTCAAACCAATCTTCCAGAGTTTCTTCGTGGACGACGAAGACCGGCTGTGGGCAAAGAGGACCACACCGACAGACGCCCTTCCGTTCTACGACCTCTTTTCCGCAGACGGCGACTATCTCGGTTCCGTTCGCCTCGGGTTCCCGCCCGCGCCCGGCAGCAGGATCTGGATCCAGCACGGCAACATCTACACCCGGGTCGTGGATGAGCTGGACGTCCAGTACGTCGTAAGGGCGCCCATTTCATGACGCCGGCCGCTCCGGCCCCCCGCCCCACCCCCGACGCCATCGTCATCGGCGCCGGCATCGTGGGCGCTTCCTGCGCGTACGAACTTGCCTCACGCGGCCTCGCCGTCACCGTCCTGGAACGCGAGAACGCCCCCGCCCTCGGCTCGACCGGCCGCAGCGCCGCCGGCGTGCGCGTCCAGTTCACCACCCGCCCCAACATCGAACTCTCGATGCATTCCCTGCCCGTCTACCGCACCTTCCGCGAGCGGCACGGCTTCGAGATCGGCTACCGCGACATCGGCTACCTGTTCCTGGTCCCCCCCAACCGCTGGGAAGACCACCTGGCCTCCGTCGCGCTGCAGCGCAACCTTGGGGCCCCCGTCGACATCCTCACCCCGGACGAAGCCCTGCGCTACGTCCCCCTCGCCACCGACGGCCTCGCCGGCGCCACCTACGGACCCTGGGACGGCGTGATCGACCCCCACATGGCCACCCACGCCTGGGTTACCATGGGTCGCGCGATCGGGGTGGACTACCGCTTCAACCATACCGTCACCGCGCTCCGTCCGGAGGGGGACGGCTGGCGCGTCGGCACCGCCACCGAGTCCTTCTCCTGCGGCCACCTCGTCAACGCCGCCGGCGCCTGGTCCGGCGTGATCGCCCGCCTCGCCAACCTCGAAGTCCCCGTTCGCCCCAAGCGCATCCAGATCTTCCTGAGCGGCCCCATCGCGGACGAGCGCGTCTATCCCCTCACCATCGACCTGGAGACGGGCGTCTACCTGCGCAGCGAAGGCGACCGCATCCTCTTCGGCCTCGACACCCACGCCGCCGACGGCTTCACCGAAGGGGTCGACTGGAGCTGGCTGGAGGAGGTGCTGCTCACCGGAGTCGACCGTTTTCCCTGGTGGGTGGACCTGGGGGTTGATCGCCAGGGGAGCTGGTGGGGCTACTACGGCGTCACGCCCGACAACAGCCCGGTGATCGGCTACAACCCCGGCGCCCGCGGCTGGGTCGACGCCTGCGGCTTCTCGGGCCACGGCATCATGCACGCGCCGGCGACCGGGCTGGCGGTGTCGGAACTGATCGCGGATGGCCGCTCACACACGCTGGACGTGACGGCGTTTCGGCACGGAAGGTTCGAGGAGGCCGGGGTGGAGGTGGAGGTGAACATCTTCTAGGGAATCCGCCGACGAATCCCCGCGCGCGGTTGGCAGATCCTGTAGGAATGCATAGATTGTCGTATATTTGACTACGGATAGCCTAATATGCAACAATCTCTTGCTCGTCCCAGCCTCCTGGCCGCGGTAAACACCTGCCTCGCCGAGGCACCGGTGGTCGCCGTGCTCGGGGCTCGCCAGGTGGGCAAGACAACTCTGGCGCACCACGTCTCGCGCAACTGGCCGGGCCCATCCGTCCACTTCGATCTCGAGGTCGCCACCGAGCGCAATGCCTTGGCACTGACGCCGCAAAGCGTCCTCGCGGCGAGCAGGGGGCTCGTGGTGCTCGACGAGATCCAGAGGATGCCGGAGCTGTTCGAGGTGTTGCGTCCGATCTGCGACGACCCGAACCGCGACGCTGTCTTCCTCCTGCTGGGCAGCGCTTCCCCCGATCTGGTCAGAGGAGTGTCCGAAACGCTGGCCGGCAGGATCCTGTTCGTCGACATGGGGGGCTTTTCGCTGGCCGAGGTGGGACCGGTCCACCAGAATCGCCTCTGGCTGCGCGGGGGGTTTCCGCGGGCCTGCCTCGCACCGACACCCTCGGCCTGGTCCCGCTGGATGCAATCGTTCGTCCGCACCTTCGTCGAAAGGGACATCCCCGCGCTGCGCCCCGGAGTATCACCCCAGGCGCTGGGCCGACTGTGGAGGATGCTGGCCCACGTTCACGGACAGACCTGGAACGCTTCGCAGTTGGGACGTTCGCTGGACGCGAGTGCGAGCACTGTGAACCGCTATCGCGATCTCCTGGCCGGCGCCTTCATGATCCGCATCCTCCCTCCCTGGTTCGAGAACCTGGGAAAACGCCTGGTCAAGTCACCCAAGGTCTATCTGCGCGACAGCGGGATGCTGCACTACCTGCTCGGCATTGAAGAGAGGCATGACCTGGTCACACACCCGCGCTACGGGGCCAGCTGGGAGGGATTCGCGCTGGAGCAGACGCTTTTGGCCCACGGAGACCGCGAAGCCTATTTCTATGCGACCCAGCGGGGAGCCGAACTCGATCTGTTGCTGCTCAGACGGGGGCGGCGCTGGGGCTTCGAGTTCAAGTGTACCGACACCCCCCGAACCACCAAGTCCATGCACGTGGTCATTCAGGACCTGGGACTCGAGCACCTCTGGGTGGTCTATCCCGGCGACCTGGAATACCCGCTTGCGGACCGGATCACGGCGCTGCCGCTGGCCGGAATCCCCGACCTTACCATCCTCTGAAAGGCCCACAATGCTGAGATTTGCCGAAGAAATCATGCTCCTCCTCCTCGACGACGAGGGAGAGCGGTTCCTGCGGGTGCCCGACTGGTCCCTGCGCTACGCGCTCGCCGGCGGGGTGCTCATGGATCTCGCCATGGAGGACCGGATCGACACCGACCTCGAGAAGCTGACCCTGGTGGACCCGCCTCCGGTGGGGGACGACATCCTCGACCCCGTGCTGGCCGACATCGCCGCCGCGACCGGGACTCACGACGCGCGCTACTGGGTGGAGCAGGCCGCCGGCCGCGCCTACGAGATCCGGGAGGCGGCGATGGACCGGCTGATCGGGCGCGGCATCCTCGAGCAGCGCGAGGACCGGTTCCTCTGGATGTTCCGGTCGCGCCGGTACCCGCCGGTCGACGGCATAGCCGAGATCGAGGTCAAGCTGCGCATCATGGAAGTCCTCTTCGCCGAGGTGGTCCCCACGCCCCGGGACGTCGTCATCATCTGCCTGGCCGACGCCTGCGGGATCTTCAACGAACTGCTCTCCAGCGAAGATCTCCGGGAGGTGCAGCCGCGCATCGAGCTCGTCCGCGGCATGGACCTGATCGGCCGCGCGGTCATGGCGGCCGTGTGGGACATCTGGCGCTTCGGCCGCACATCGGCCGGCTGACACCCGCCTGTCCTTGTGGACTCGCAACCGCGTGGACAGTTTCCACTTCCGCGCAAGAACCCTCTCAATGCGTGAAGGCACACAATGCTCAGATTTGCCGAAGAGATCATGCTCCTGCTCCTCGACGACGAGGGGGAGAGGTTCCTGCGGGTGCCCGACTGGTCCCTGCGCTATGCGCTCGCCGGCGGGATCCTGATGGATCTGGCCATGGAGGACCGGATCGACACCGACCTCGAGAAGCTGATCCTGGTTGACCCGACGCCGGTCGATGACGCCATCCTCGACCCCGTGCTGGCCGACATCGCCGCCGCGACAGAGACGCACGACGCGCGCTACTGGGTGGAGCGCGCCGCCAACCGCGCCGACGAGACCCGCGAGGCGGCCATTGCGAGCCTGGTCGCGCGCGGCATCCTGGAGCGCCGCGAGGACCGGTTCCTGTGGGTGTTCCGGTCACGCCGCTACCCGCTGGTGGACGGCAGGGCCGAGCGCGAGGTGAAGTTGCGCATCATGGAGGTGCTGTTCAGCGACGTGATCCCCACGCCGCGCGACGTCGTCATCATCTGCCTGGCGGATGCCTGCGGGATCTTCACCGAACTGCTCTCGAAGCGGGAGGTGCGGCACGCGCTGCCACGCATCGAACTCATTCGCAAGATGGACCTGATCGGCCGCGCGGTCACGGCCGCCATCTGGGACATCGAGGTCTCCCTGGCCAAGGCGATCCGGCCGCACATGGCGTAGGGGACGGCAGTCGCGACAATCTTCGTTGGTGCTTCGTTCTGACAACCCTGCTTTACATCTTGTAATGTAGACATTACATTGTTGCGGGGTGGTTCCGTCCACGAACCGCCCCGCGTCCACGACGACCCACGAACCCCGCAGGGACACCCACACACACGCGCGACACCCGTCCAACGGAGGAGCCCGATGTCCGAATCCCGTCTCGAAAACCATCTCAAGCGCCAGCGCAAGGCCGCCGGGCTGTCCCAGAACGCCCTGGCCGAACGCGTCGGGGTCTCGCGCCAGGCGATCCTCGCCGTCGAAGCCGGCCGCAACGTGCCTTCGACCAGTCTGGGACTGAAGCTTGCCTACGCCCTCGGCTGCAACGTCGAAGACATCTTCCAGCTGGCTCCGGCGCCGGGAATCGAGGCCCGCCTCGCACCCGCTCCTCCGGCCAACGAGGGCGGGACCCGGGTCGCGCTGGGCCGGGTTGCGGACCGCTGGGTCGCGCACCGGTTGCCTTCTCACGGTGTCGGCGCCGCCGACGGTACCATCGCCGGCACCGACGGCGACACGGTCAAGGTGACCCCGCTCGTGAGCTCCAGCAGCCTCCAGCGCAACGTCCTGGTTGCAGGATGCGCGCCCCTGCTCGGGGGCGTTGCCGCGCGCGTCGGGCAGCGCTTCAGCGACGCGCGGGTTACCTGGCTGCCGAGGGGCAACCGGCGCTGCATGCAGCTCCTGGCGGGCGGGCTGGTCCATGTGGCGGGCCTCCACCTCTCCGACGAGGGTGGCGGTGCGATGGAAGCGGCGGCGAAGAAAGCTCTTCCAGGCCAGCGGCTGTTGGTCGTCAACCTGACGCGCTGGCGCATGGGGTTGGTCACGCCCCCCGGCAACCCGGTGGGGCTCGCCGCCGGGGGCGACCTTATGCGGCCGGGTCTCCGCCTTGCCCATCGCGAAGAGGGCTCCGGCGCTCACTCACTCGCCTCCCAGCTGACGGACGGCGCCTGCGGCGACCAGGACGGACCCCTCGCCTCGGATCACCGTGAGGTCACCCGGATGGTTCGCTCGGGTGCCGCCGACGCCGGCATCGCGATCGAAAGCGCGGCCCTGGCCGAGGGCCTGGACTTCATCCCGCTGGTCTCGGAACGATTCGACCTGGTGGTTCCCGCCGACCTCGCGGCGAAAGACCCGGTCTCGCGCCTCATTGAGACCCTGGACGATCCTGCCTTCCGGGCCGAGGTCGAACACCTGCCCGGGTATGACAGTTCCATGAGCGGCCACACCACCACCGTGGAAGCCGCGTGAAAGCTCGCTCCGCAGCCGTCGCGGTCACGCTCCTCTGCATTCTGGGAGCGGCCGCGGTGGCCGCCGTGGGCGACGATGGCGAGGAACGGCGGACCTTGCAGGTCTTCGCCGCATCGTCGCTCGCCGACGCCTTCCGCGAAATGGAGACGGCCTTCGAATCCGCGCATCCCGGCACGGACGTCAGCCTAGTTTTCGCCGGCAGCCAGGTCCTGCGACTGCAGATCGCGCAGGGAGCCCGCGCCGATGTCTTCGCGTCGGCGGACCGGCGGCACATCGAATCCCTGGAGCGGGCGGGCCTGGTCCCGGAGTACGCGGAATTCGCGGGCAACGAACTGCTGGTCATCGTGCCGCCGGACAACCCGGCCGGGATCGAGTCCTTCAACGACCTTCCGCGCGCACGACGCCTGGTGGTCGGGACCGAACACGTGCCGGTGGGCGCATACACGCGTGAGGCGCTGCGGCGCGCCGGCAGACACAACGGCACCGAATTCGAGACCGCGGTGCTGGACCGGGTGGTGTCCGAGGAGAGCAATGCCCGCCTGGTGCGCGCCAAGGTGGAGCTGGGGGTGGCCGACGCGGCCATCGTATACCGCACCGACGACGCCCCGGGGCGGGTGCGCTCGATTCCGGTGCCGGGCTGGGCCAACGTGCGCGCCGGATACCTGATGGGCGCGGTGGCCGGGTCGGCCAACCCGGAGGGGGCGGAGCAGTGGATCGGTTTCGTTGCGTCGCCCGCGGGACGGGAGATCCTGTCGCGCCGGGGCTTCAAGGCGGGCTCAGCGCCCGCGTGGTGAGGGGGTCGCGCGGGGGGTTGTGGGGGGGGCGGGGGGCGCTGTTCGCCGCGATCCCCATGCTGGCCATCGTCACCGTTCCCCTGATTGCGCTCGCCAGCGCGTCCTCGCCCTCCGACATCGTTGCCGGCGCCCGCCACCCTCTCTTCGCACCGGCCCTGTGGCTCAGCGCCCGCACAACCGTCGCCAGCCTGGCCGTGATCGTGTTGGCCGGCACGCCACTGGCCTGGTGGCTGGCGCGGTCCGCCGGCCGCGGCGCCCGCGCCGCGGAGCTGTTCGTCGACCTCCCGGTCGTGATCCCTCCCGCGGTCATGGGCATCGCGCTGCTCCAGACCTTCGGCCCACACGGCCTCCTCGGCCCGGCCCTGGCATCGCTCGGCATTCGCCTCCCCTTCACCACCACCGCCGTGGTCGTGGCCCAGGTGGTGGTCTCGGCCCCCTTCTACATCCAGGGCGCCGCCGCCGCCTTCCGCCGAGTCGACGAAGACCTGCTGATCGTCGCCCGCACTCTGGGGCAGTCCCCGGCGGGGGCCTTCTTCCGGATTGCGGTTCCGCTCGCGCTCCCTGGAATGGTTGCGGGGGCGGCCCTCTCCTGGGCCCGAGCCCTGGGCGAATTCGGGGCGACGCTGTTCTTCGCCGGCAACTTCACGGGGTCCACCCAGACCATGCCGCTGGCCATCTACACCGCGCTGGAGTCCGACACACGGGTGGCCGTCGCGCTGGCCCTGGTCCTGGCGGCCGCCAGCGTGCTGCTCCTTGTCCCCCTTCGTACGCTTCCGTCGCTGCTGTCGCGCAGACTGGACCGCCCTCCGCGATCCCCGCAAGTCCACGCCCAGCCGAAATGAAGTGGCACGCTCGAATCCGCGCACGCGCCGGCGGCTTCGACCTCGACGCGGCGGTCGCGGGCGACGGTGCTCCGGTCGTCCTGATCGGCCCCAACGGTTCCGGCAAGACCACCCTGCTGCGCGTCGTTTCGGGGGGACATCCTCCCCTTGCGGGCCGCATCTGCGTGGGCGATCACGTCCTCTACGACTCCGACGGGGGGATTTGCCTCGCCCCCGAGGAGCGGCGCATCGGCTACGTGCCGCAGGGGTACGGCCTCTTTCCGCACCTGACCGTGCTCGAGAACGTCGCCTTCGGCCTGGCCGCGGCACGGGCCGGACGATCGCGCCTCCAGCGCCGTGCGGCCGCGGCGGCGCTCCTGCGGGAGATCGACTGCGGGCACCTGGCCGAACGCCTTCCGGCCACGCTGTCCGGGGGAGAGAAACAGCGAGTCGCCCTCGCCCGGGCGCTCCTCTCCGAGCCCGACCTCCTCCTCCTCGACGAGCCCCTCGCCGCGCTCGACGCGGCGACCCGCCGGGACATGCGCGGGTACCTGGCCCGCCACCTGGCCGCGCGGGGCAAGCCCGCACTCGTCGTTACCCACGATGTGCGTGATGTACACGCCCTCGAAGCACCCGCGGTCTACGCCATGGAGGAGGGCGTGGTCGTACAGAGCGGGTCGCCCGCCGATCTGGCCGCGCACCCGGGATCCGAATTCGTCAGGGAGTTCTTTCGGTCCGCCTGATCCGAAGATCAGCGCTGGAAGAGGTAGCGAATTGTGAAGGACAGCACGCCGTTCACGATTTCAAGTCCCTCCAGACCGGCCCGCACTCCGTTCAACCCAGCCTCGTAGCGCACACCCAGCGCGGCGCCGAAGGCCTCCACCTCGCCCCCCACGACAAGGCTGGAACTGAAGGTGTGGCCGACAAAGTCGGGATCGGCGTCGCAATCGACCTGTTCCCGCATGCAGCCGAGAAGCACCCCGACGGACATTCCACCGTACAGCTGCGGACGCAGGAGCATTCCGGGATCCGTCCGAACCTGCAGGAGAACCGGCAGTTCCAGGTAGGCCAGCTCCAGAGCGTCATCGTCCGTCCTTCCCACCCGCGCCCGCGCACCCTTGGTGGCGTAGTGCAGTTCGGGTCGAATCGCGAGCACCTCGCCAAGGGGCACGACGCCAACCGCGCCGGCGAGAAAGGTCGTCCGCCAGGTGATCCCCTGCGAGCCCCCGCCGGTGAAGGTCGCCTGGCTGACCCCGCCGATGACTCCAAACGCTGCTTGCGCCTGGGCAGACTCCGCGGATCCGGTCAGCAACGCCACCGCCGTCAATATCGCAAACCTCTGCCGCATCTCATCTCCAGTTGGATTCAACCGAATGCTAGCGGGTCATGCCGTTCAAGGGAACATCCCGGCCCTGTCGATGTTTGTCCTGTCCAGGGATCGGCGACTGCGGCGCTTGACAGCAGGGGGGCCATGGAGCCAATAATGTCGGGAATGGTTGTTCGGTGAGGAAGCCGCGCCACGGCGACAAGCTCGCGGGAAGCGGGCCCGGGGCGCGGCCATCAGGTGTTCTCACGACAAAAGGAGGACGGAATGCAACCGAGTCGTCGCCACACCATCCTGACCTTCGTTGCCGCCTTCGGCCTGGCCGCCATGGGCGCGGGCTGCGCCAGCGGCGGCGGTGAAGGCGAAGAGCAGGCCCCCCGTGCCGACCCCAACCTGATCACCGCCGAGGAGCTGGCTCCCCACGCCAACCTCAGCTGCCGGGAGGCCATCCGGCAGCTCCGGCCGCGCTGGTTCCTGCGCACGGATAGTCCCCTCGTGGTCCAGGACGGCAGCCACATGTCGGCGAGCCTCCTGGACAGGATTCGGGCCAGCGATGTCGAGTCGCTGAAATACTACAGCGTCGCGGACGCCAGGGTGCGGTACGGCCAGACAGTGGTCAACGGCGCGATCGAGGTGACCACGCGCCGGAGGTAGGGTACCGATCCGGCGACCCGTGTGCTTGACAGGACGGGGGCATCACAACCGATATTGAAACCTCGCCTCTCAACCGGCGAGGACGCCGCCTCATGCCGGCGGTCCCGTGGTTCGTGCGCTCTTGACGCGGGCCTCCGATGCCCCCCCAGAAAAAGGAAGACGGTATGCACCCGAGTCGTCGAAAGATCATCTTCACCTTCGTCGCCGCCTGTGGCCTCACCGCGCTGACCGCCGGCTGCGCCAGCGGCGGCGGTGCAGAAGGGGGTACGAGGGCAGACCCGAACCTCATTACCGCCGAGGAACTCGCCAACTATCCGAGCCTCACCTGTCTCGAAGTTGTCCAGCGCCTCCGGCCACGGTGGCTGCAGAGAAGGGGATCCGAGCAAGACCCCGTCGTGTACCAGGACGGCAACCGGATCGGGTTCGCCGAGGACGCGCTCTCCTCAATGGTCGTCACCGCTGTAGAGTCCATGAAGTACATCAATGCGTCGGATGCCACGACGCGCTACGGAACGGGCCACGGGGCCGGGGCAATCGAGATAGCTACCCGCCGCAGGTAGCGCTGCCATCCAGCCGGGGCCCGCCGGGTCACTTCGGGCGGGTCAGGAAGCGCCGGGCAAAATCGGCGAGGACTTCCGTGCCGGTCTCGATTTCGGAGATCGCGATCCACTCCCCGTTGGTGTGCGCCTGGGCGATCGACCCCGGGCCGAAGCACACCGCGGGGATTCCGCTCCGGTTGAGAAAACAGGCGTCGACCCACGCCGACATGCCCGCCACCGTGCCCGGTACTCCCGCGCGCTCACAAGCGGCCATGAGCCCGCGAACCAGCGGTGACGCAACCGGCACCTCGGTCGCCGCCCGGTAGAGCCCCGGCTCCAGGCGGGCGTCCAGTTCCGGACACCGTTTGCGGGCCTGCGCCAGCACGCTTTCGGCCTCGCGCATGATCTGGTCGGCGGTCTCTCCCGGCAACGTCCGTCGTTCGAACACCACTTCGCAACGATCCGGATAGACCGATGGCGCGCTGCCCCCGGAGACCGTCCCCGCGTGGACCGATGCCGGCCCCAGAAGCGGGTGGCCGGTGTCGTGGGCCAGCCGGGCCGCCTCGGCTTCGAAGGCAACCAGCAGATGTCCGGCGTGGGCAATCGCGTCGACGCCCAGCTCCGGCCTCGACCCGTGGGCCGCCCGCCCCTTCACCTCCGCGTCGATCCACAGGAATCCCTTGTGGGCGGGCATCACCGCAAGGCCCGTCGGCTCGCACACCACCGCCGCGTCGGCCCGGATGCCGGACGCGACCAGCGCCTCCATGCCCAGCGAGGCGTGCTCCTCGTCGGCGGTGAGCGCCACGATCAGTTCGCCGGGCACATCTTCGGCAGCCAGGCGGGCGGCAGTCGCAAGGATGCAGGCGACGCCCCCCTTCATGTCGGCGGCGCCGCGGCCGTGGAGCCTTCCATCGCTCACCTCCCCGGAGAAAGGATCGGACATGCCTTCGACCCCCACCGTGTCCAGATGGCCGTTGAGGAGCAGCACGGGACCGGATCCCCTTCCTCGCCGCCCCACGACGTTGACCCGACCCGGCGCCACCTCGGCCGTCCGGGTAGCGTAGCCCCACCCGCCGAGCCAGCCCGCAGCCAGCGCGGCGATCTCCGCTTCCCCGGTTCCGCCCTTCTCCAGCACGGGGTTAACGGACGCCGTTTGCACCAGCCTCCGCGCCATCGCCACCGGGTCCGGGGGCGGGTATGCGCCGCGCGTCAGTCCCGGAACGCTGTCACCTGTGTGGTCCATTTTTCACCCGTGGTCGGGAAACCGCTACACGAAAGCGCCGCGCGACGCGTCTTCGGAAGGGGAACGTCGAGCAGCCAAAAACGTAGCAAACAGAAAGGAATCCCGGCACCGCACGGAGCTTCTCATGCGCACCAAACAGGATGGCACGGTTTTTGCTTATAAAATGAACCACAGGTCATGGGACTCACCCTGGACCGATCACGCACAGCGCGGGAGGAGAGCGATTCGCAAGTCAACCGTAAACCTGTTGGGCGCGGCCGCCCTGGTGGCCGCCGGCCTGGCTCTGCTACGGCATGGCAACGACCGTCCCGAGCCCGTGGGGGCGAAGGACGACGTTGTGCCGCCGGGCGAGAAGGTCCCCGCGAACATCCGGCTGGAGAGGCTCAGAGAGCTGGGCATCTAGCCGTCCCGGGGATCCGGCCCGCGGTGCACGCCGCCGCGGGTATCCGGGCCTGACCCGAGACGAGGGGGGCGACGCGACCACGCATCGCCCCCCTCGTCGTCTCTTTTTTTCCAGGGTTACGAGACTGCTACTCCTCGAAATAGGAGACGTTCTTCTCGATGTAGTCGTTCCACTCGGGCGGGACATCCGTGTCCGGGAAGATCGCCTGCACGGGACACTCCGGCTCGCAGGCGCCGCAGTCGATACACTCGTCGGGGTGGATCAGGTACTGGTCCTCGGTCTCGTAGATACAGTCGACCGGACAGACCTCGACGCAGCTGGCGTCCTTGGTTCCAATGCACGGTTCGGTAATGATGTAGGTCAACAGATCACCTCTGTGATTCGCGGGGTTTCGGCGCCCCAATGATTGCGGAACGGGGTTGAAGCCGCAACCCTGCGAGCGGGTTCCTCAACGCCCTCCGTTTCTACAGCGACTGGCCGAAGTGGCGCGCGGCGGCCTCGATCGCGGCTTCGAGACCGGGTGTGGTCTCTTCCATCGGGTGCACGGCCTCGAAGGTGTGGCCCGATCCGGCGATGATCCGGAGCGCCGACGACGGACCCGCTTCGTGCAGCCGCCGGGCTTCGGCCACGTTCACCGTCGCGTCCTCTTCGCCGTGGACGATCAGCCACGGCACGCGCACCATGGCCGACGCCGCCGTGACGTCCAGCCGGTCCGCGTTGGCCCGCAGGTCGTCCCACAGGGTGCGGTAGAGGGGCATCTGCTGGCCGGTCCGCGCATTGGGTACGAAGGTCACGCCGTGAGTCGTCCAGTCCTTCACCTGCTCCTCGCCCCAGCGCTGAAAGGTCGACACCGCGGCCCAGGTGACGAGCGCCGCCACCCCGCTGTGCTCCGCCGCCGCGATGACGCTGGTGCCGCCACCGCGGCTGTGACCCAGGAGGCCAACCGTGGCCGGGGCGCGGCCGCCGCTCCACTCGCCGGCCATGGTGCGGTCCAGCATCCAGCGCAGGTCCTCCAGTTCGCGCGACAGGGTGTTGCGGCCGAACGCCTCCAGGTCGGTGAAGTCCACCAGGTTGGGGCCCGTGCCGTTCAGCGAGAAGTTGAAGGAGACGACCAGGTGGCCGTCGCGGGCCAGGCTTTCGCAGAGATGGGGGAAGAAGCCCCAGTCCTTGAAGCCCTTGAATCCGTGCGCGACGAGCACGGCCGTGCGGGGGTCGCCCCGGGCGGGGGACCGGATGTCGGCGCGGATGACGTCGCCGTGCGGGGGTGTGGTCTCTACGCGGTCGTGTCTCATGGACGTCCCTTCCATTCGCGGTCCTGGTGGCCTTCGCCGAGGTTCTCCAGGCGGGCCGCCGCGAAAAGGTAGTCCGAGAGCCGGTTGAGGTGGCGGATGATCACCGGATCGACCGGTTCCGCCGCCGCCAGCGTGACCACGCGCCGCTCGGCACGCCGGCACACCGCGCGCGCCAGGTGGAGGCCGCTCGCCCCGGCGCTCCCCGCGGGCAGGATGAAGTTCCTGAGCGGGGGCGCGGCGTCCATGGCCTCGTCGATCCAGGATTCCATTTCGGCGGCGCGGCCGGCGGGCAGTTCGGGAAGCGCCGGGGCCTTGCGGCCTGCGCGCGGGGGCGGCGTGGCCAGGTGCGCGCCGATCGCGAAGAGGTCCGACTGGAGGAGCGCCAGCCGCTCTCGCGTGGCGGCGCGGGCCAGGTGAACGGAGGCGTTTCCGATGGCCGCATTCAGCTCGTCGACCGTCCCGTACGCCTCCACGCGGATGTCGTCCTTGCTTGTGCGCCCCCCCCCGAAGAGGGCGGTTTGGCCGGTGTCGCCGCGGCGGGTGTAGATCTTCACCGGACGCCCAGCTTCGTGAACTTCCGGATCGCGCGGGCCTTGTCCAGGAGACTCGGTTCCGGGGGCGCGCCGTCGCTGCGGATCTCCGAGAGCAGGTCACGCACGTCGAGCAGGGCCTCCAGCATGACCTGGTCCCGTTGAAAGCCGAAATCCAGCGCGTCCATGCGCGTCCGGTCGTCGGCCCCGTCCGCCTTCTCGAACGCCTCGCGGTATACCATCTCGAGGCTTCCGATGACATCGTCCCTGGTGCGCATGTCCACCTTCCGGTTCGCGTTCGTCACGGGGAACGACGCGCTCCGGTGCGCGCCGCCCGTACATACATCGTACCGTGCAGCGTATGTTTCAAGGTAGCGCGCACGCCGATTCCGTACCCCGGGCAGGAAAGACATGATCTCCTTGAAGCAGTCCACCGCACCGCAAAACGCCGTCCCCGACGAAGTGGCCGAACGGGCCAACGACCTCTACTGGCGTTCCGGCGCCAGCGTCAACCAGCTCACCCGGGAACTCGACCTCTCCAAGGGCGCCCTCTACGAGATCATCACCCCCATGGCCGCCGACCTTCGCTGTCCGTGCGGCGGGGGCGAGATGGCGTATTCGAACCGGACGGCGCGCGAACGCGGCTTCGTGTCCTGCACCACCTGCGGCCTCGAGGACGAGGAAGAGCACGTCCGCGACTACCTGGAGGAACAGGACGCCACCTCGGCGCTCGAGTTGACGGCCGCCGACCCGGGGCTTCCCCACTCACGCACCGACCCGCAAACGGAGGCGTTGACCGGGCCGCCACCCCGCAATCTGGAGAAGCTGCTGGTCGCCTCGGCGCTCGCCGGGCTGGCGGTGGGACTGGTCCTGGGAGGGCTGTTGAGGCGACGATGATGAAACGATGATGAGCGGTCGACAGCAATCCAGGGCACCCCGCTCGGCGAATCAGCCAACCGATAGACAGAGAGTAAACTACACATGATATTTTGTAAATTAGACTTTCCATTTTGGATCCGGAAAGCCCGGCCGACGGACGCGGATGAAACGCTGACCGAGCGCATCCGGGACAGGTTCCACGGGATGCCGGACGTTCGCGCTTTCGCCCTCGCCCTCGCCTTCGTTTTGCCCGGGTGCGGAGCCAGCGACGGCGCCGACGCCTCGGCCGGCGACCCCACCCAGTCCGTCACGGCCGCGATGCTCTCCGAAGGGGGCGTCGCCTTCCGGCCCGCGGCGCAGGAGGTCCCGCTCGAGGAACTCGGCTTCGACTACGGTTCCGATAGCGCGCGGATCAGGGTGATCGAGCTCAGCGACTACGGTTGCGGCTACTGCCGGCAGTTCCACACCGAGACCTTCCCCACGCTCCTCAAGGACTACATCGAGACCGGCAAGGTGCACTGGAAGTACATCACCTACGTGAGCGGGATGTTCCAGAACGGCCTGTCGGCGGCGTTCGTGGCCGAGTGCGCGGGCGAGCAGGGGCTCTTCGCGCCGGTCAACGACCTTCTCTACGAGCGACAGGCGGACTGGAAGAACCAGGGCGACCCCTTCCCCGTCTACGAGGAGCTGGCGCGCGAAGCGGGGGTCGATGTCGACGAGCTCAACGCCTGCATCGACGAGGAGCGGCCGGAGGACCGGGTGCGGAGCGGAGTCGTGACGGGGCGCAACCTGGGGGTGCGCGGCACGCCGGCGTTCGTGGCCAACACGGTCCCCGTGATGGGCGCTCAGCCGCTGGAATGGTGGGTCGAGTTCTTCAGTGCCATGGAGGAGTTGATGGACGGGCAGGCCGCTGCCGGCGGCGAGCCTTCCGCACAGGCGCCTCCTCCATGACCACCTCGAAGTCCTCCTCGTAGCCCACCCGCCCGGGCGAGGGCAGGTAGCGCGACACGTCGACTTCGGCGCGGGCCAGTTCCTTGTCGAAGGCCTCCTGGTCGCGGCGTGAAGCCTCGGTGCCCGTATCGGAGGTGGCGTAGACGATCCGGCCCAGCTTCTGGTCCTGGAGCTTGAGCCGGCGGCGCATCAGTTCGGCCTCGACGAAGCTCTCGCGCACGGCGGGGAAGCGGTAGCGGAACCCGGCGTCGCCCGCCTCGACCGCCGCGTCGAACTCGGCGGCCAGCTTCTCCAGTTCGCGCAGCACGACCTTGGGGCTCACCTCCCAGTCCTTCATCCGCTTCTGCACGTGCTGGATCGCTTCGCCCACCGTAATCCAGCGCACCGCGGAGATGCTCCGCCCGTAGACGAGACCGATCAGCAGGCGCCGGACGTTGCGCCGCTGGCGCCCCCTGTTCTCCCCCTTCAGCGCCAGTGAGCGCACCAGCGGAATGCCGAAGAACATGGTGCTGAAGGTGGCCGGCACCACACCCAGGCCCCAGAACCACAGCGGACCCACCGGCACCGCCTCCACCGCCGCGGTCCCCAGCGCGGGACCCAGTCCCAGCACGAACGACGCCACCAGGTTGAACCCGTTGAGCGCGCCGATCCCCACATTCGACTTCGTGGCGTTGCCGGTCAGCTTCTTCGGGTACTCCAGGCGCATCCACGCCGGGTTGGGCTCCTTCGCGCGCACGCGGCCGTGGGCGCTCTTCAACAGGCCGGGGAAGGCGTAGACCACCTCGCCCCGGTCCGAGACGCGGGGGTCGCCCCCGTAGGCGCCCGTCAGCCGTCCCATCTCCTCGTTCGCGTCGGACAGCGACAGCCCCGTGTGCTCCACCAGCTCGGCCGAGGTGATCACGCCTTTGCGCGCCCGGATGAGCCGGAGCAGGCTCCGGTCCTTCTGCACCTGCGTGGGCCGCGGCTCCTCGGGGCCGAAGATGAAGGCGAAGACCTTCTTGTAGAACGGCGGCTGCGCCTCCTTGGGCAGTCGTCTGGCGTGGCGGTCGCCGTAGTAGAGGCCGCGCCGGTTCCAGCCGCGCCCCCCCATGAGCCAGTGGAGAATCAGGAAGTCCCCGATTCCGAAGCCGCCGCCCCGGCGCCCCCCGAAGCCGCCGCCCCGGTCGTCCTTGTTGGCGAACATGAGCGCGATGATGAGCATGACGAAGATCACCACGTAGACGACCAGGATGACCGCGGTCATGACCTTGAACCCGGTCTTGAAGGCGGACCAGGCCGCCTTGCGGAAGCGGACGCCGAAGGGCACCTGGTCGCGCGCGATGAGCTTGCGGTCGAACTGGTAGAGGAGGTCGCCCGAGTCGGAGACCTCGAGGTGGCCGCGGTGGGTCTCGAGGAGGGACTTGAGCGCGGTCTCGGCCTCGTGGTCGGGTAGGCCGGTGGCGGAGACGACATCGCCCAGGGTGGCGCGGCCGCCGAGGTTGCGGAGCGCGGAGGTGAGGGTGGGGTCGGGGGCGGCGGCGGTGGTGGTAGCTATGTCGGGCAAGGGAGGTCGTGCTTTCCGGTATGGTCGGGGGTGGACAGCGGGGGGTGGGGGCCGTATGGTGACCGTACGATCCCGCTGGAAAGATCATTTCCGGGGTGGTGAGGGCGCAACAGGGTTGCGGGGCGGGGTCGGGGCGGGGCTGGCCGGGAGGGCCCGGTGCGGTTCCGTGCGAAAAACGGGTGGAGGGGTTGGGGCGGGGATGATCGGTTGATGATGGCAGCTGCTTAGGCTGACGGTCCGACAAGCCGCCAAGAGCCAAGGAGCTACTATCGATGCAGGTCACCGACAGCCGTCGCGAAGCCGTATTTCTGTTTGGCCCGCCATATCGTCATCTGCAAGCCATTGATCGTGCTGATCCCGTGCTGCCGCAGGAGGGCGGCTGGGCCATGCTGTGGAATCTCGGCAGTGAAGGATGGCGCGACGAGCACCGGGTCGTCGCGGAACGTCTCGCGGGCATCCCGCTCGTCATCATACTGCCGAGCGGGAACGACGAGCTGTCCGTTCTGAGGATCCTGCGGGTGATCGAGCAGACACGCCCGCAGGCGGTCATCCCCTATCACAGGGTGCCGAGTCCCGGTGAGATCGCCAGCGTGATTCGACGTCCCCCGACATCGCTCGCGTCCGGTGTAACAGAATACCTGGAGTGGAGGGGGATACCGCTGGATCCCGTCACGCGGAACATCATCCGGCGGACCGTCGAGCTGAGCGACAGGGTGCGAACCATCACCGCCCTGGCGAAGAACCTGTACATGTCGAGGCGCGCACTGGGGCGCCGCCTGCTGAACCAGGGTCTGCCGGTACCGTCCCATTGGCTGCAGATATCGAGGATCCTACGGGCGACGATCAGGCTGCAGAACTCGGATTCCAGTCTGTTCCGGGTCGCGTCATCCCTCGGCTATCCCGATGGCTTTTCACTCAGCAACCAGATGAGCCGGCTGCTGGGTATTCGGCCATTGGAGGCGCGCGAAAGACTGGGCTGGGAGTGGGTTTTCGAGACCTGGGTGGCGCGCGAGGCCCAACGGGGCACAATCGCGGCGGACACCGTACGCGCCCGCCCCTCCATCGTCGCCTTCGCCCCGCCCGACAGGCGCAAGACGAGTGTTCCCGAGCCTCCGGCCAGCGCCGCGCTCTGAAGGCGGGGCTCCCAAGTGTCCATGTCATTTGCCAGCAGGCCGGTATCACGCCGGGAGTTACGGCTGGAGTTCTTCGGGGGACCCATACTCTGGCGCGAAGACACGCCCGTCCGGATCTCTCCCTTCCAGGCCGGGTTGCTGTCGCTGGCCTTCGGAACCGGCCAGGCCCGCATGCCCCGGTCGATCGTTCAATCCCTGCTATGGAACCACGACAGCGGCAGGGTGGTCAGACATCGGCTCAGCCAGCTCGTCTACCAGACGAACCACCGGTGCGACGCTAGGGTCATCGAGTTGGTGGGCGAACACCTCCACGCAAACGCTCAAGTGATCACTACCGATCTTGAGGACCTTAAGGAATCGATTCGGAACTCCGATTTCAGGGCGGCCTGCGACATCTTCGAGCGCGGCTTTCTGTCGGCATTCCCCAACAGGAAGACCGAAGCGTTTTCAGACTGGATGGAAACACAGGAAATCGGGATACGCGCACAGTTGCGAAACCGGGCGTTGGCGGACTGGAATGCCTCCCAGGCAGTTCACGACTGGGCCGCCGCACGGTCGTCCGCGGAGGCACTCTCCCGCCTTGACCCCGATGACGAAGCCGCTCTTCGGCGAGTCATCAGGGCGCACGCGATGGGCGGCAGGGTGGCAGAAGCCGAGGCCGAGTACCGTTCCTTCTCCGAGCGTGCGAGCCCCTCCGGCGGATGGGCTCCGCAAGGGGCGACGACAAGGCTGCTCAAGAGCTTGAAATCGGTTCACAAACAGTCCAGCAGGAATTCACGGATCACCAGGACCCAGGATCGGGACATCCCTTTGACAGGACGCGCGAACGAACTGTCCCACCTCGGTCGGAGCATCTCGCCCCGCCGTTCCCGGGGCTCCTGGTGCATCGTCACCCTCAACGGTGAACAGGGACTGGGAAAGACCCGGCTGATCGAAGAGGCGATGCAGGGCGCCCGAATCGACGGCTGCAGGGTCATGTACGCCTGCCCGGGTGAACTCGAACGGGATGTTCCGCTCAGTCCGCTGCTCGAAGCCCTCAACGCACCCTGGGTGGGCCCGATGTTGCCATCCGTCCCCGACCCTTGGCGCTCTCATCTCCTGTCTCTTCTGCCACAGTTCGACCCCGACGGGAAATCGCCTGTGCATGTACCAGGCGAACAGCCCGAACGGTTGCAGCGCCGCACCTGTGAAGCATTCCAGCACTTGTTCGCCACCATCACGAAGTACCAACCGGCCATCGTCGTTCTGGACGACTTCCACTGGGCCGACGAAGCAACCGCCACCGTCGTGCAATTCCTCCACAGACGGTGGCGGAACGGGAATCTGACCCTGTTGCTCACCTATCGACAGGAGGAGCTGGATCGCAACGAAATCGCGGCACGACTGGTTGACGAGCTGGAAGCGGAAGCGGAGGCCACCGCCATTCGCCTCCACGAGCTGGATCGTTCGGCGTCAAGAGAACTTGTTGTGTTGCTGGGCGCGGACAGGCTTGCCGAGTCCACAGTCGAAGACATCGTCGCTCTCGCGAACGGCAATCCCCACTACCTGATCGAAATCACCGCCGACGCACTCGGCAGCAGCAGTTCGAACCCGGAGATTCGCATCCCCGCATCGGTACGCCAGAGCATCGTTCGGCGCATCCGCGCGTTGGCGCCGAAGGCCAGGAGCATCATGTCGGCACTCGCCGTTTTCGGGCATCCCACCACTGTTCGATGCCTCACGGGTATCACCGGACACCCGCAACACGACTGCATCGACGCCCTCGACATGCTGCACGCGCGGAGGCTCGTTGAGCGGAGGGACGACAAGGTCGGGATTCGCCAGGACATTGTCCGCCAGGCCGTGTACGAGGGGCTCAGTCCCACGCGTCGATCCCTGCTCCACAGCCTGACGGCCGAAGTGCTTCGCTCACGGACCCGGAATCTTCGGCCCGACCGAATCGCAGAGCACTACCATCGTGCCGGCGAACGCCAGCTGGCTTGCATTTATGCCCTTGAGGCGACGAGACCTTCGGTGACGCTTGAGCCCCGGGACCGCTCGAGATTCGTCAAGATCGCGTACGAGACGAGCGAGGGACCTCGGCAAGAGCGTCTGACGCTCCCCCTTGCCCGCGCTCTTCATCGCTCCCGTCAACTTGTTGCCGCGGTGCGGTACGCCAGCAAGGCCTTGCGAGAGGTACGCAGCCTGTCTCCTGCCGAGTCCTGCACCGCCCGGCTCATCGTCGCCGACATCCGCGCACTGCTTGGCGGGGAGTCGACCTCCACGACTCTCGACCAGCTTTCAGACCTGGAAGAGGCGGCCCTTGGGAATGGCAAGGAAGCGGTTCTGGCGGAGGTGCTGGATGCCAGGCTTCGGCTGCTCCACAGGACAGGCGACCGTGACGGGGTCGCACGTCTGTTCGCCCGTGTGAAGCGCTTGCAGGGACTTCGCGATCCGGTGGCCAATTGCCGCGTTCTGGCGACTCTGGCCATGCAGGCCAAGTACGGCAATCCCGCGGAGGGACTCGTCTGTGCCCGTCGAGCCGTGACCATTGCTCGCGATCACGATCTGCACAGTGAAGTGATGCTTGTCCGGCAACGTCACATCGCCGCGCTGGCGGTCAACGGCGTGCTCGCCACTGAGGAAGGAAGGACTTCGGTAGCCGAGGCTGGAACGGCGGTGTGGATGAGCGACGACCTCGCTTCACACCTTTTCATCCTGCTGGAACTGGCGGCATGGCACACAGCGACAGGCGATCTGGACAATGCGGCAGCGTCTCTGACAAATGTGCTTGCCGAACACACCGACTGTCCCGAAATCCGGTGCCTGACGAATCTGGCCCGCGGAAACCTGGCCCTGGCGCGCGGCGATGTGCCGGCCGCCCTGGACATCATCCATACCGCGCACAGCTCAACCGGGGGTGCCCCCGAAGAGACGAAAGCACTTCGAGGTGGTACCCCCGGCGAACTGCCCGGCGAAGAAGCGGAGCATACATTCGTTCCACCATACCTCGCCGGGGTATGGGCCGCCCTGGAGGGAAACACGCGCCTGGAGACCGGCAAGTTCCACCAGGCCTCGACCGTCGCCGGGAACTGCGCTGTTGAAGAGCCGCTGCACAACGTACCGGTTGACCTCGTCCTCTTTCATGCCCGTTTGCTCTCTCGGAAGGGGGACGCGCGGGAAGCCCTGGACCTGCTCGGGCGCGTCGCCGAGCCTCATGGCGCCGAAAGGCCGCTCCACTGGCTTAGTCTGACTCTCGACCGCGTTCGACTCGCACGTCGAAGCGGCGACCCGCAACCCGAACTCGCCGCTCGCGCGCGCGACCTCGCGCTGCGGCTCGACCTGCCGGGGCTCGCACACGAGTTCGTGCCTTTCACGTAGCAAAGCGCATCCCCCCACCCCCCTCCACCCCCCGCGCGACCATCCCCGTCACATTCGCCACCGCAAAGCTGATCCCGTTCAGATTGCGCTCCACCGGCACCCCCGGGATCGGCCGCGGATACGGCGACGCCGCCACCACCTCGTCCCCCCCCTCCCCCCGCACCTCCACACAATCGCGCGGCAAGTCCTCATCCATCACCACCCCCACCGCCGCCGCCAGCGACCCCGGCCACCACCGCTGCCCTTCCGCCTCCGCCGCCGCCACCACCACACCCCCCACATCCCCCAACCGCCCCACCGCCCCCTCCAACGCCTCCACGTGTTCCTCACGAACCGTCCCCAGACTCAGGTTCACCACCCGCACCCCCCTCTCCGCCGCCCAGTCGATCGCCGCCACCAGCGCGCGCACGCTCGTCCTCAGCCGGTCGTCAAAGACGCGCACCGCGTAGAGGTCCGCCGCGGGCGCCTTCTCCTGGATGGCCGCGAAGACCGCCGTGCCGTGGCCCAGCCGGTCCACGAAGTCCTCCGAGACCTCGCCCGAGAGGCCGATCTTCACTCCGCCCGCCACGGCGCCCACGTGCGGGTGCTCCGGATTCACCCCGCTGTCGATGACCGCGACCGCAACACCGCGGCCCCGGAGATCGCGGAACCGGGGGGAGTGGACGCAGACCCGGCCCGGCAGATGGCGTCCGGGGTTGAATTTGCTCGGGTTTTCGGGGGTCATTCGTCCGGCACTATTCCATGAGGGGAACTTTTCTTCGCGAGGCTGGTAGTAGCGCACATACCCGTGATGATGGCCATCGCCGGGGAACGGTGGCAAACAGCGCGGGAAGCAGGACCGGGGCAGTATCGACCGGAGCAGGACTTGCCTGGCTGGCAGGGGCGGCTCTCGTAAAATGGGCTGCGGGATGCAGTGATGGGGCTAACGATCCGACCCCTGTCAGTCAGGTGTTTTTTTGGCGCGATTTCGGAGCCACCCTTCCCCCCTCCAGCACCGCCACCCGGTCCGCCGACCCGAGCACCTCTTCCCGGTGCGAGATCAGCACCGTCGTCCGCCCCCTCATCACCTCGGCGTAGGCGGACACCACCGTCGCCTGCGCCTCCGCGTCCAGCGCACTCGTCGCCTCGTCCAGCACCAGCACCGCCGGATCGGCCAGCAGCGCCCGCGCGATCGCCACGCGCTGCCGCTCCCCCGCCGAGAGCGCCCGGCCCTCTTCGCCCACCACCGTGTCCAGCCCGTCCGGGAGCGACGCCACGAAGTCCCCCAGTCCTGCGCGGTCCACGGCCCGTGACACGGCATCACGACCCGCGTCCGGCCGCGCGTAGCGCACGTTCTCCAGGATCGAGGTGTTGAAGACGAAGGTGTCCTGCGCCACGACCGCCACCTGCGCTCGCAGGTCGGCCAGGGCGACGGTGCGCAGGTCGGCGCCGTCGAGGAGGACACGGCCGCGGTCGGGGTCCAGGTGGCGCACGAGGAGGTCGGCGACGGTGGACTTGCCGCTTCCCGACCGTCCCGCCAGCGCCACCACCTCGCCCGGCGCGACGGTCAGCGCGAAGCCGTCCAGCACGTCGGCGCCGCGGCCGTGGCCGCACGACACGTCCTCGAAGACGATCTCGCCGCGCACGGGGCCGAGGGGGACTGGTTGCGCGGGATCTTCGACCTCGACCGGTTCGTCGAGCAGCTCATGCACGCGCTTGAGGGACACCCGCGCGGCGCCGAGCCCCGTGTAGAGTCCCATCAGACCCTGGACCGGGCCGATCAGGCGGATCTGGTAGGCCATGAAGGCGGTGAAGGTCCCGAGCGTCATCGCCCCGTCGATCACGCGAGAACCGCCGTAGAGGAACACCACCGCCGTGCTGGCCGAGAGCAGGATGCCCGGCAGGCCGCCCGCGAGGTAGCTCAGCCGCTGCATCTTCATGAGCGCGGCCACGAAGGCGTCGTTGAGGCGGCTGAAGCGTCCGGCCTCGCGTTCGCCCGCGTTCGCCGCGGCCACCAGGCGCACGCCGCGCAGCGTCTCGATCAGGAAGGCGCCGATGGTCGCGCTCCGTTCGCGCATGTCACGCACGCGCACCACCAGGCGGCGCCGGTAGACCACGATGGCCCAGATGGCGGGGGGCAGAAGGGCGGCGGCCGCCAGGAAGAGCCGCCAGTCGAGCCAGAGCAGCATCCCCACCGCGCCCGCCAGGAAGGCCACGTTGCCGAGCCACGCCAGCGCCGCGTCGGAGAGAACGCGTTGAATTTCGCTCACATCGTTGTTAATTCGTGAAATTATTTCACCAAGAGGCGTTCTTGCGAAAAATCGTGGCGAGAGGCAGTGGAGGTGGCGGTAGACGGTCACGCGCATGTCGAAGAGGATCTCGGCCGAGACCTTCGTGTAGCGCATCCCGCTGACGAAGTTCAGGACGAAGCTGGCCGCGGTGACGAGGGTGAAGAGGACGACGACCCGTGTGAGGGCGTCGGTGTCCTGGCCGAGGAGGGCGTCGTCGACGAGGGTGCGGGTGAGGAAGGGGACGTAGAGGGCGAGCGCGGTGCCGGCGAGGTTGAGGAGGAGGATGGCCGCGAGGCGGGTCTTGTAGGGGAGGATGTAGGCGAGGCCGCGGCGGATTTCCTGATCGAGGATGGTCATTCAGTGACTTTGGGCGAGGAGCGCCGCCTTCGCCAGATACCCCGTCGGATCTGCACCCTGCCGGACTATCGGAGCGGACCGTTTCCGGTTGGCCACCATGCCATCATTCCGGGGGAATCGGGCCACCCCCTACCACCGGCCAAGGGGTCGAGGAGGTCCGCTGAGGTAGCGCGGGCTGGCGCGATTCGTTCAGCTTCATTTCAGCGGCCCCGCAAGTCGGGACCTGCATGAACGAATCCAAGAGAGGGTTGCGACGGTGAGACGATCGTCGGACACATTACGGTTACTCCGAACCTGCTCATCGCAATTGAGGTCACGCTCGCCGAACGCACGGGCTTCGACGTGTACCGTGAGACGCGTCTCCACGCTGATTCTGGCCTTCGGCGCGGTAGACGTCACCGCTGCGATGCACCTGTCGGCCCAGAGACCCGAACGGGTTTCCGGAGAGGTATCCTGCGCTGAGTGCGTCATTTCCCTTGACACGGTCCTGAGCATTGGCGGTCTTGACGGTCCGGGGATGCACGCTGTCTCGCCGTTCTCGCATGTGGCGGTGGATCGCCGTGGCCGGATTCTCGTCGCCGCGGAGGATCAGGCCGAAATCTCGGTGTTCGATCCAGGCGGCAGCTTCCTGCGGACCGTCGGACGCCGGGGTGAAGCTCCGGGCGAGTACGGGTCCATCTCCCACATGGTTTCCCGCACGGGCGAGGTCGTCTCCTACGGGCACGACGGAGGACGGCTCCCATCACAGTCGACGGGTTCGATGTCCCCGGGATCGATTGTTGCCGGGGCGGACGACGCCCTGTGGGAAATAGGTGTGGACGAAAACCGGCTCGTGCGTTGGGAGCTGGCACCCGAACCCGGAGTCGGCAGGGTAATCGAGCGGCACGTCGTGGAGTTCGACAGAGCTCCTCCACCCTATGTTGTCGAGAACTTCCCCGGTTCAAGAAAGAGCGGACGCAATACGGGGGCGATGCTGGACGACCAGGGACTTTGGATCATCTGGCATACTCCGGATCCGGAATTGACGGAGGAGTCGTTGAGCTCGGGAGACATCCTGTCCCTCGTGGTCAAGCTCTCCGACGGCTGGCTGGATCTGGTGGATCCAGATACCGGGCGGACAATTGGCCGGCATCGTCAGGACGGCATCTTCCTGGGCTTTGCCGCCGGTTCCAGGTACGTAGTCGCGTATCACGAGACGGATGCCGGAGTGCCATTCATTCACCTCCTGGAGCCCCGGGTCTTCCGGCGGTAGTTCATCGCTCCCGCCCGTCACCATGCCGCCTGTGGGTGGACTCCGTTTCGCCCTAATCGGGCGAAAAGTATACCAAACATGACATTTGGTAAACTGGGGTTTACAGGTCGGAGCTGTCCCGGCGAATTCGGTAGGCCACGACGCGTTCGGCATCGAACTCGTCGCGCCCCACGACCAGCAGGAAGTCCCTGTCGATCCAGCACACGAATTGAAAGTCGCGGCACAGAAAGAACACCGGCACGTCCTTGGGCAGGACACCCAACCATCGCCCGTCCGGACCGAAGATGCTCCATTGATCAGGCGTCCAGGTCTCCGAGTCGGAATACTCGCTGACCCACAGATACCCCTCCGCATCCACCATGAGGCCGTCGATCGGCGGATAGGTCTCCACGCTTCGCATCGCCTCGAGTTCGCCCTCCGGAAGCGAGAAGCCGAGCGACTCATAGTATTTGGCATTCCGATCTTCCCATGCCCTCCGTGCTTTGTCGGTCACGCGGAGCGGATCGGTCGTGCGCCGAATGATCCTGAGCAGGACCCCATCGGGCGAAAACTGATGGATCTCGTTTCTGTCGCCGACGCTGACGTAGATCGAAGGGGGATCGCCTCCCGCCGCAATGAACCTGGGGCACGCGAACGAGTGGGCCCCGTACGCAGTGTCGACTCTGATGAATTCGTCTGCGCGATGCTCGGACTCCTGCGGCCCACCGACGAGCTCACCAGTTTCCGAACCCCGCATCATCCAGCGCCGTGTCGGCGAACAGTCGCTCCATGCGGGCTCGGATTCGGCTTCCTGGACCTTCTTCGACGAGACGAACGATCCGTCGCTCAGGGGAAACCGGAACCCCTCGCCCCAGAGGTCGTGCTCTCTTAGCCGCAGGTAGTCGACGGATCGTTCTTTCAACAGCGTGCCGGCGGTGTCGAAGTAGTCGATGGAAGTCATATGGTAGTCCCACACGACCAGCGTGTCGGGCGGCAGGTACTGGAGTTCTTCCGGACGGGTGAACTCGCCCGGGCCTTCGCCTGCCCGGCCGATGATCCTGGACAGCTCGCCCGAGGGTTCGAAGAGCATGAGCTGCTTGTTCTCGGATGACAGGACCGCGATGCGACCGTCAGGCAAGCGGGCCAGGCCAACCACGCTCCAGATCAGCTGGGCCGAGTCGTTGGCCAGCGCGTTGAGGTCCTCCGTCCCACCCAGCACGAATTCGGGCTCCGGGTCGATGGTCCAGAACTGTCCGGCGGCGTGTTCGGGCGCGTGATTCTCGACGATCTCGATGCCGGCGGAGTCCCACGCGGTGAAGGTCGGGGCTTCGGTGGAATCGCTTCCGTCACGGGGCGCCCGGTCACACCCGGCAACGACCACTGCCGTCAGGAGCACCGTAAGGGTGCCCGATCGCTGGCACATCATAACTGCTCCCTGCCATCCTCCCGCCGAATCCGGTAGGCCTCGACGCGTTCCACCCCCAGTTCGTCGCGCCTGACGACCAGGAAGTAGTCCCTTCCCACCCAGCAGGGGGTGGATCGGCGACCGCACATCTGCAAGTCCGGAGCCGCGGGATTCAGCGGAAACGGCAGCACCCCCAGCCAGCGCCCATCGGGGCTGAAGACGCTCCACTGGTCCGGTAACCCGGATTCAGACGCCGACCACTCCTTGACCCACAGGAATCCCTCCGGACTCACAAGGATGGATGCGATCGCGCTGTACTTCTCCCTCCTGGGAATCGGCCCTTCCTCTTCCGGTACCGGCGGCCAGCCCATCATTTCCCGATAGGCTTCCTGGTGCGCCAACTCGGCCTGCCACGCCTTGTCGGTGACGGGCGGCGGTTCGGTGGTGCGACGGATGATCCGCACGAGCGTGCCGTCCAGGGTTCTCTGTTGGATTCCGTTGCCCCTGTTGTGGGCGTAGAAAAAGGGGGGATCGCCTCCCGCCGCCAACAGGCTGAAGAAACCGCTGGAGCATCCGAACGAGTGCGCGGCATAGGTATCGTCGATCTTCAGGAGTTCCTCCGCGTGCAGGACCATTTCCCCAAACTGAGCAGACTGCTCGGTGACCGTCAGGTACGTGCAATCGTCCGGGGACTCGTCGGCAATCGTATCCATGACCCCGACCAGAAAGGACCCGTCCGGTAGCGGGATCCGGCGCGACTCGCCCCAGGCGCCGAGTTCCCTCAGCCTGGCGTAATCGACCGTGCGTTCCCTGAGCAGCTTTCCGCTGGAATCGAAGTAGTCGATCGCACGCAGGAAGTAGTCCCATACGACCAGCGTGTCGGGCGGCAGATACTGCAACCGTTCCGGACGGGTGAACTCGCCCGGCCCTTCCCCCGGCCCTCCGACGATCCTGGCCAGCTCTCCCGATGGTTCGAAGAGCATGAGCTGCCTGTTCTCGGAGGACAGGACGGCCACCCTGCCGTCCGGCAACCGCGCCAGTCCGACCACGCTCCAGATCAGCTGGGCCGAGTCGTTGGCGAGTTCGCCAGGGTTCTCGGACCCACCCAGCACGATCTCGGGCTCGGGGTCGATGGACCAGAACTCACCGGCGGCGTGTTCGGGCGCGTGGTTCTCGACGATCTCGATGCCGACCGAGTCCCAAACCGTAAAGGCCGGATCCGCCTCGGCCACGCTGTCGCCTGCGGGCTGTTCGCAGCCGGACGCCAGAAGGGAGAGGAAGGCAAAGATGGTGACTCGCCTGAACATCCGCGATCTCCTTTCCAAAACATGACTAGATAACCTGACTAACTTCTACGACCTCCAGGGACCTTCATTCAGAAGCGCAGCGACACTCCCAACCCGAACTGCCCCATCGGCGTGACCGACAGGGCGAGCCCCGCGTCATCGAGGCCGAGGCGCCTCCGGTAGAACGCATTGGTCCTGTTCGCCAGCTTCCAGGCCGAAATGGACGCCCAGACGCGACTTCCCAGAAAGGTCAGCGCCCCGCCCAACGCAATAAGCCCGAACACCCTGCCACAGTTCGGGTCCCGAGGTTCGTTCAACTCCGGCGGGCAACTGTAAAACGACGACCACGCAGCAGTATAGAAGACGACCACCCCCGCGGCCGCCAGGTAGGTCGGCGGCATACCCGCCTCCCTGTCGCCTGCGTAGTCGTGGCCGACGGTGGGGATGATCCATTCGAGCGTTGCAGCGAGGAACGGGGTCTTCTTCATGTCCTCGTAGCGTTCCTCGGGACTCTTTGGCTGGGGTCGCGGCCGCTGGGCGTGGACCTGGCCGGCATGGCCGAGCAGTGCGCCGAGAACGAGGAGTGCGGTGACGTGACGGTATTTCATCCGCGAAACTCCTTCCGATCAGCTCCCATCCCGAATGCGCTTCGGGACGCCCTCCAAGGGCAACGTGCACCCCCCCGCTTCCAACGGCAATGGTCCGCCTCCCCGTTCTGGTCCGGTGCACCGCTTATGTCCTTGTGCTGACAATCGTTCGTGACGAACTGGGTAGGTTCACGGTGGCGATCCCTGAGGTTCGCTGGATGCGGCAACGCTCCCGACTTCCAACGGCAATCACCGCCGTCGCTTACTCCTCCCGCCGAATCCGGTATCCCTCCACCCGTTCCCGGCCCAGCTCATCGCGCCGGACCATCAGGAAAAAGTCCTTCCCTACCCAGCAGGGGGTGAACATCGTGCACATGTCGAGGTCCGTCGGTTCCGGCTTCGGCGGCAGCGCGAGGACGCCGAGCCACCGTCCCTCCGGATTGAACACACTCCACTGGTCGGCCACGCCCAACTCCGACTCCGACCACTCTTTGACCCAGAGATACCCTTCGGTATCCACCAGGAGACCTTGGATCGCGGGGTAGGTCGTCCTCCTGCGGGGTTCGCCATCGCCACCCATCCGCCTCGGCCCGCTCAGCGCTTCCATCGATCTCTCGCGGGCCTCCAACTCCGCCGTCCACGCCTTGTCGGTGACGGGCGGCGGAACAGTCGTGCGCCGAATGATCCGCACCAGCGTGCCGCCGAGCGATCGCTGATGCACCTCGTCGCCCTTGTTGCTGATGTAGACCGCCAGCGGATCGCCTCCCGCCGCCATGCGAGACCCGGGACGGGAACATCCAAACGGTTGGGCAGCGTAAGCATTGTCGATCCTGAGGAGTTGTTCGCCGGGCACGGCGATCTCGGCCTGGCCGGCGAAGCTGACCTTGGTGTCCAGATGGGAGCAGTCTTCCTGCGGCTGGCCGGCGGCTCTGTTCCTGACTCCTATCAGGAATGATCCATCTGGTAGGGGAAGGCGCAACGGGTTTTCATAGGTGGCCCCGTGCTCCGTCAGCCTGGAATAGTCGACCGGCCGCTCTCTGAGCAGCGTCCCGGCGGTGTCGAAATAGTCGATCGATGTCATGAAGCGCTCCCACACGACCAGCGTGTCGGGCGGCAGATACTGCATGAGTTCCGGTATGGTGAACTCTCCGGGGCCTTCTCCCGGGCGGCCGATGGCACGGGACAGCTCTCCCGAAGGCTCCAAGATGAAGAGTTGCTTGTTCGAGAAGGAAAGCGCCGCCACCCTGCCGTCCGGCAGCCGCGCGATTCCGGCCGTCCAGTCCAACCGGGCAGAGTCGTCGGCCACCACGATCTCGGGTTCGGGGTCGATGGTCCACAACTCCGTAGCGGGCCACTTGGGCGCGTGGTTCTCGACGATCTCGATGCCGGCGGAGTCCCAAACCGTGAAACCGTGATCCTCGGCGGCCTGGCTTTCGTCCTGCGACGCAGGGTCGCACCCGGACATGGCGACTGCGAACATGAGGACGACGTTGACGGTCGTTTCCCGGAACATGGCAAACCTCCTCTGCATTTGTCCAGAAGCGAAGCGACACTCCCAACCCGAGCTGCCCCATTGGCGTAACCGAAAGGGCGAGCTCCGCGTCATCGAGGCCGAGACGCCGCCGGTAAAACGCATTGGTCGGGTTCCCCAGCTTCCAGGCCGAAACGGATGCCCAAACGCGACTCCCTACGATCCTTCCGTTCAAGCTCCCATCCCGACGCGCTTCGGGACGCACCCTCCAAGGGCAACGTGCACCTCCCGGCTTCCAACGGCAATGTTCCGCCTCCCCTCCGTGGTCTGGTGCATCGAGTCCTGACCGGTCCCAGTCCGACCGCCGACGACCCAGTCCCGTTTCACCATGGTTGCGCCCCGTCGACAATCCGATATTTCCGGCGGCAGGCGGCCCAACTACTGCCATCACGCAAACACCCCTCGCCGGAGCCCGGATTGGCCCGCAAACACGACGAGACCTACAAGTTCATCTTCTCCCAGCGCGTGGCGGTCGAAGAACTGGTCCGCAACTTCGTGGGCGAGGACCTGGCCGACGAACTTGACTTCGGCACGCTCGAGGCCCTTCCCACCGACCGCATCAGCGGCGGCCTGGTTCAGCGCCAGGTCGATCTGCTCTGGAAGATTCGTTTTCGGGGCAGTTGGCTCTACCTGCTGATCCTTCTCGAGTTCCAGTCGGAGAGCGACTACTTCATGGCTCTCCGCATTCTGACTTACATCTGTCTTACCTACGAAGAATTGGTCCGTCGAAGGGAACTGAAGGCAGGCGACAAGCTGCCGCCGGTCCTGCCGGTCACGATCTACAACGGCCAGGCCCGCTGGCGAGCTTCAACGGACATCTCGGAGCTAATCGCCCGGGTGCCGACGCCGCTGGCGCGCTATTTGCCGCGGGCGCAGTTTCTCCTGCTCGACTTGCAGAGGATCGGCGCGCAGGATCCGCAATCAACGGATCTGGTGACTTCGCTCGGGAAGATGGAGCGGGATCCCTCGCCAGAGAACCTGCAGCGGGTCATGCGGGATCTGACCGGGCGGTTTCGGGGGACGGGGTTCGCCGAGCTCCGCAAGGCGTTGTTGTCGTGGGTGGCGGGTGCCGCGGAAGCGTGGCAGATTCCCAAAGAGGAGTTGGCAAAGATGCAGACGTTGACGGAGGATGAGACGATGTACGAGAGAGTCAGGGAGATGCGGGAGCAGGTTCACCGCGATGGTATCCGGAAGGGTCTGGAGCAGGGTCTGGAGCAGGGTCTGGAGCAGGGACTGGAGCGGGGTCTGGAGCGCGGGCGCGCCGAGGGGCGGGCGCTCGTGGGGCGTCTGGCGACGAGGAAGTTCGGAGCGCAGACCGCAGAGCAACTGTCCCGGGTCCTGGATGACATGGCGGATCCAGAACAGCTTGCTGAGGTAGCCGACGCGATCATGGATTGTGACAGCGACGCGGAACTGTTCGCCCGGGTGGGGGTGTAGGGGGAGGTCGTGAGCATTAGTTGCCCGGCAGGCTGTAGCGTTCCAGGAACGCCTGGTCGACATCGTTGAAAGCGACCACATAGACCGATTCCGCCCCGAAGCCGGCCACGCGCCGGTCTCCTTCGGCGACCAGGCGAAGCAAGAGGCGCCCCTGCCGGTCAAAGATGTCATAGGGGCTTGTCGCCGCCGCCCGCGTCGTGGCGGAGCACCCAGGCCCGGTCCATCGGGTCGACATGGATGGTCTGGTAGTGGAAGGCCGGCATCACCTCCGGCCATTGGTCTGTTTCGTAACTCTCCTGTTCCGTCTCGGGATTGCGTCTGTAGGGAATGAAACGCGGGGCGCCGCTCGGACCGAAAACCCCGCGAATAGCCCGGGAGTGGCGCTGGAGGTCGCGAAAGAACTTTTCCTTGAGCGCACGGGTGACGGGGATCGCGGTGACCGGCACGGTGTCGCCATGAAGCACCGAGCCATCGGGCGAGAGCCAGTCAACGCCGTACGCGTCAAAGCGCGCCACAACGACTGATCCGTCGGCGGCCACACCCCAGGCATCGTGCGGCATGAGTGTACCGGCCCACTTTGTCTTGATGGTTCGGATACTGTCAACCGTTTCGCGCACCGGATCGACGCGCAGGATCGTGGCGGTGTCGGCACCCGTCGGAGGCCACGGCTCCGGTGCGACATAGATGTGTCCGCGGGCGTCCACGGCGTGGGGTGCCGCCAGCAAGACGCCTCCCCCTTCCAGACGCACGGTGATGGACTGAGTCGCCGCAACTTCCAGGTTGGGGGCCAGCCGGATCAGGCGACCGTTGCCCAGATCCACCAGCAGGGTTGAGTCCCCCGACGGCAGCGGCCAGACGGCATCCGGCTCGAGGTAATCGTCGGGCCCCTCCCCCCGCCCCGCCACCATCGTGCGCGTCTGCGCTTCCATGTCCACGCGATAGACGGTCCTGTCAAACAGGTCGGCGAGCAGGATGTCGCCCCCCGGCAGCTCGCGCACCACGTGCAGGCATCCGAACTCCTCGGCGAAAACTGCCGTGGGCGGTCCGAGCGGTGCGCGAGGCGGGTCCACAACCTCGTCCCCGGTGATGTCGCCGCACGCGGGGACGCAGACGAGCAATATGGCAACCACCATTCGACGCCAAAGCATCGTTGCACCCATGTCGGGGCCTTTCTAGCCGGGGTGAGTTCGACCGTCTGTCCCTCACCCTACTCCCCCCGCCGAATCCGATACCCCTCCACCCGCTCCACACCATACTCGTCGCGCCTGATCGTCAGAAACATGTCCCGGTCCACCCAGCAAGGCACGAAGAACTTGTAACACATGAAGAGATCCGAGAGCGCGGGTTCCGGCGGGACGGCCAGGATTCCCAGCCAGCGTCCCCAAGGACTGAAGACGCTCCACCGGTCCGGCCAACCGGTCTCCGACTCCGACCACTCCCTGACCCAGAGATAGCCTTCCGCGTCGACAACGAGTCCGCCCACCGGTGGATACGATGCCTTGCGGGGCATCCCGTCGAAGATGCCCGGAGGCAGAGGCTCGCCGATCATTTCACCGAACGCGTACATGTCGTTCATCCAAGCGCCGTGCGATCTGTCGGTTACGGCCAGCGGATCGGTCGTGCGCCGGATGATGCGCACCAGCGTCCCGTCGAGCGAAAACTGGAGGATTTCGTTGCGGTCGCCCTCGCTGATGTAGATCGAGAGCGGATCGCCTCCCGCCGCGATGTGGGAGTCGAGCGCAAAGGTGGGTACGAAGGGAACGGCGAAGTCGGGGTCGATGTCCATCTTCGGAACCCACATCTCCATGCCCTCCCACGTCCCGAAGGACTGCGTGCCGTACTCCTGGTCGACCCTGACGTATTCTTCGGGCATGTATCTGAACGTGCTGCCGGGCGTGGGTTCCCGATGCTCCCTGGCCGCCTCCCGATCGGCGGTGGCCACGATGAAGGACCCATCCGGCAGGGTCATTCGCACGGACTCGCTCGCGGCGGGCACTCGCTCCCTCAGGGCAACGTGGTCGATTGTGCGCTCCCGCAGGAGCGATCCGTCGGTACCGAAATGGATGGCCGAGGAGATGTGGTAGTCCCACACGACCAGCGTGTCCGGCGCGAGGTACTGCAGCCGCTCCGGCCGAATGAACTCGCCGGGCCCCTCTCCCGGACGCCCGATGGTACCGGACAGCTTTCCGGAGGCTTCGAAAAGGAGCAGCTGTTGGCCTTCCCCGGACAGAACCGCCACTCGTCCGTCCGTCAAGCGGGCGATTCCGACGACATCCCAGATCAGCTGTGCCGAGTCGTTCGCCACGCCGCCCGGGTTCTCGTCCCCACCCAGCACGATCTCGGGCTCGGGGTCGACGGTCCAGAACTGCCCGGCGAGGTGTTCCGGCGTGTGGTTCACGACGATTTCGACGCCCGCGGAGTCGTGGACGGTGTAGCCGGTGCCGTTGGCGCCGGGAACGGCGGGCGGGTCGCAGGCCGCGGCGGTGATCGTGATCGCGAAGACGGGGAAGAGGACGGTCGGCTTGCTCATCGAGGGGACTCCCTGTGTGTACGTGGATGGGGGGGTGTACTTGGATGATGGGATGAGTGTGTCGTGATGAATCAACCGCCCGGCAACTGGTAGCGTTCCAGGAACACGCGGTCGAGGTCGTCGAAAGCCGCGATGTAGACGGCCTCGGCCCCGAAGCCCGCCACGCGCCGGTCGCCGTCGGCCACGACGCGCAGCGCGAGCCGCCCCTGCCGGTCGAAGATGTCGTAGGGACTGTCCCCACCGGCCGAATCGTGGCGGTGCACCCAGGCGCGGTCCATCGGGTCGACCCGCACGGTCTGGTAGTGGAAGGCCGGCAACGCGTCCGGCCAGTAATCCCGGTCGTAAAACTCCGGCTCCAGATCGGGGTTGCGTCTGTAGAGAATGAAACGCGCGCCGTAGGCACCGATCACCACACTCCGAATGATCCGGGAGTGGCGCTGCAGGTCGCGATAGTATTCGGCCTTCTCGGCAACGGTGACGGGGACCGGGGCATAGGGCACGGTGTCGCCGCGGATCACCGAGCCATCGGGCGAGAGCCAGTCCACGCCGTACGCGTAGGCACGCGCCACGACTACCGAACCGTCGGCGGCCACGCCCCAGGCGTCGTGCGGCATGAGGGGTTGTGGCCACCTGGTCTTGATCCTCCGCAGACTGTCGACCGTTTCGCGCACAGGATCGATGCGCAGAATCGTGGCGGTGTCGGCGCGAGTTGGGGGCCACGGTTCCGGTGTGGTGTAGATGTTCCCGCGACCGTCGACGGCGTGGGGTACCGCCAGCACGACGCTTCCCGCCTCGGGGCGGACGGTCATGGAGCGCATCGCACCGAACGCCAGATCCGGCCCGATTCTGACCAGGCGGCCGTTGCCCACGTCCACCAGCAGTGTGGAGTCTCCCGGCAGCGGCCACACGGCATCCGGCTCGCGGTATTCGTCGGGACCCTCGCCCCGGCCCCCCACCATCGTGCGCGTCTGCGTCTCCATGTCGACGCGGTAAACCGCCTCGTCGAGCAGGTCGGCGACGAGGACATCGCCGTCGGGCAGCTCGCGCACCGCATGCAGGTATCCGAAGTCTTCCGCGAAGATCGCGGTGGGCGGGCCGAGAGGTGTGCGGGGCGACTCGGCGACTGGGTCCCCAGTGCTCTGGTCTTCGGCAACGTCGGCGCAGGCAAGGGCCCAGAAGAGGATTGAGGCGACAACGGAACGCTTGCTCATCCGCGAATTCCTGGCGCTGACGTGAGAACGCACGCCCGGCAGCCTTCACGCCGGGGGATCACTGTCAACTACAGGCAAGAACGGGGCCACCGGAAAGCGCATTTCAACTCCTGAATTCGTCGCCCAAGTCCCATCAATCACACCCCCACCACCCCCCACCTCCCCCTCGTGTCCATCCTTCCACACCCCGTGTCCGCCCGGCCACGATCGCAGGCGCCGAAATCACCCTTCCTTCAGCCGCCCCCCGGCCCCGTCCCCTCCGGAATCATGATGAACGAGGTCATGTCCGCATCATACGCGACCGTTCGCAGGAACTCATACGTATCCGCGTCGTACACGTCGATCGTGGCGCCCGCGTTGTAGATGTACAGAAGCTCGCCGTTCGAGCTGACCTCTAGGCTCATCCGCGGCCGTCCCGCGAAGCGCTGCCGGCTCTCCACCCGGCGCCCCTCCAGGTCGAAGGTCCAGAACTCGTAGTTCCCTATCCGCTGCACCAGGCCGTAGCCCTTCCTGCCGCCTGGCGCCAGCCGGAAGCTGACCCCCTGGCTGGGTCCCAGAGTGAAGAAGTCGAACTCCTTCTCGGCCAGGTTCACCCGCGCGATCCCCATGATCCGGCGGTTCTGCACCGGGTCGGTGAAGTTGAAGAGACCGGTGTGGATGCCCGGCTCGTCGTGCGAGCTGCGGGGGAAGCCGAAGCTGAAACGGCCCAGTCCCTCTTCGAGCGGCCGCGACAGCTCCCAGCGATCCGCCTCCGTGTAGTTCTCCGTCTCCAGCACGAGAATATCGTTACCAAAGAAGTACAGATATTCGCCGTCGGGCGAGAACATGAGGCGCACCCGCTGGCGCTCCTCGCCGTCCGGCCACGGGATCGTGTCCGTGACCTCCTTGGCCTCCAGGTCGTACTTGAGCAGGACCGGGTCGTCGATCTCCCAACGGTCGATCCGCTTAGTGTACCGCATCGTGTTGAGAATGACGAACTCCTCCTGCGGGTCCACCGTCATCCCCCAGATCCGCACCTTCGACCGTCCCCGGCTCAGCGTGAAGCTGTCGATCGACTTGCGCGCGGCCACGTCGATGATCTCGATCTCCTCGAACTCGGCGTTGCGCAGGTAGATGCGTTCGTGATTCTGCGACAGCGTGAGGCTGATCGGGATTCCGGTCGTCGTCTCGATCCGGTCCACGACTTCAAGCGTGTTTTCGTCGATGACCAGGATCGACTGGTCGTAGGCGGCCATGTAGATGACGCCGTTGCCGCCGCCCTGGGCGTGGGCGGGGGAGGTGGGGAGGGCGAGAGCGGCGAGGGCCGCGGCGGTAAGCGCGGCGAAGGATCCCCTGATCACGGGAAGATCAGGTCGATCTTGCGCCAGTCCTTCTGGGCGGACGCGCACTTCCCGGTCCAGTCGGGCGCGTGGTTCAGCTGGTCGGGGACGTGCGCGGGCCAGAAGCAGGCCAGGTGACAGTCGAAGAGGTCGCGCTCGACGGGTTGACAGAGGCCTGCGGTGCCGCCGGTGGAGTCGACCTCCCAGCCGGGGGCGAAGACAAGGGAGCAGCCGAGGGGGATGTGGGGGCCGGAGCGGCTCTCGAGGCCTACGACGTCGAGGTCGGGGGGGGTGGGGGCCGCGGCGTCGCCGTTTCCGGCGGGCTCGGGTGTCGCGAGCGTGGCCGGAACCGGCGTGCCCACGTGTTCCTCAATCCGCCGGGCCTTCTGGTTGATGGCTTTCAGGTGATCCACTGGGCGCCCTCCGTGGCGTGTACGGTGATGAACGTTCCCAAGATAGGGGACCGGGGGGCGGCGGGCGAGTCCAGCGTTGTCCAATGAGAAGTGAGCATGAGCGGGAAGCGGGTTTCCAACGGGAAGTGAGCATGAGCGGGGGTGCGAGCAGATCATGGGAGCATGATCGTGACACTCAGCACCGAACGGATCC
>LXNI01000400.1_pt1 | contig 51562 bp, 49 predicted proteins | sample 809091 | NCBI WGS metagenome assembly LXNI01 (sample SAMN04870527, study PRJNA318959) | sponge metagenome | biome: 01000161; feature: marine sponge reef; material: water | host: Sarcotragus foetidus | place: Greece: Milos, Mediterranean Sea | collected 2013-05-29 | depth 5-7 m
CACGTCCGGTTTGACGAGCAGGGGGCCGGAGACGACTTATGGGAGCCTGACTGAGGACCAGAGCGAAAGCGATGGAATTACCACAGGACCCTAAGAGCACCGCGCCGGCCTCTTGACTCTACACGCATAGTAATATAGAAGACACAGGATTTTCCTAATCTCCTTCTGGGATATTTTTTCGGGGCTATGGATGTCGGATATTTACCGGACCTGTCGGTGTTGATTTAAAATGGTTTTGCCGTCTGTTTTCCCCTTCTTCGCAGCCTACTCTGTCGTGATCTGGCCTACCCAGTTGCACTTTGACACAGCTCTGACTGCTCCATCCGGAGTTCATATTCTCAACTTTCATGAACAGCTGCACCTGCCTCATGGATCTGGGGGTGATTGAGACTTTGGAGAGCTCGGTTTTCGACCAACTCCGTACCCTTTTGAACATGGGCAACAACAGCAGATAGAATGCACCTGTAAACGGTCACAAATGTCAACTTTGGTACGACGTCTGCCTAGGGCGTGGTACCTTGGCTCCCCGTCCACCGCGAGAGCACAAAAATGACTACACTCACTCAGTATCCAGGAAGCCTTATTGTCGCGCTTGTCTTGCTCCTCAGTGCCTGCTCCCAGCAAGCACCGTCCGAAACCGTGGCCGTCGACAGCTCCAGCGCACAGATCGTAACTAGCGCCCCCGCAAGTTCGGAGGCGATGTGCACATTCAGCGAGGAACCCGTCTTGGTCATTGGTGATGACGAGGAAGACGACAACCAATGGTTCTCCATGATCCGGGGGATGGGGCGTCTGTCAGATGGATCCGTTGTGGCGGTCGATCGCGTGTCCGCCGAAGTTCGCATCTACGACGCGTCGGGGCGCCACCTGCGGTCGATGGGCCAGCGCGGCGAAGGCCCCGGTGAGTTCACAGACCCCTATCTCCTGTGGGTCACGGCAGGCGACACGCTTTGGGTGGGAAACATCCTGCCTTGGAGCTACACAATATTCACGGCCCAAGGCCAATTCGTGCGGAGGATAGGGCTCAAGCCGATGTACCCGAACTCGTCAAGTGCTGGAGGCGTGCTCGAGAACGGGTACACCGTGAACGCCAGAAGGGGAGAAACTATGCGCACCCCGGACTTTGGCGTTCCAGACACGATGGTAGTGGAGATCCACAATCCCAACGGGAAACTTGTCGGTAACCTTGCCCGGATCCCCCACGTAACCTATGGCAATGTCAGTGAAGCCCCCGGGATCGGGTTGTACCCGCTCTTTGAAGCAGGCGCCGAAGTTGACGCGCTGGGGTCAACCATCGTGCTGGCACACGGGAGCAAGCCCGAAGTACAGGTTTTGGACGATGAATCCAACTTGCGGATGATCATCCGCTGGTCAGAACCGAACCGTGAGGTTACACGTGCGGACATACGTGCTTGGCGCGAGGATTACCGGGAGCGCCGTAGCCCTTCGGACTGGAATCAGTTTGATGACGCCATGATGAGCCCTGAGCTTCCGGTGGCCGACGTTTTCCCAGCTATGTCCAGTGTCAAGATCGGTCGTGACGGCCGCATCTGGATCCGCCAATACGACCGCCCCCGGGAGGATCGTGGATGGCTCGCATTCGGTGCTGACGGCAAGTTTGCTTGTCACATGGCCCAGCCCCCCGGCGATGTTTGGGAATTCGGAGTCGACTACGTGCTCCTGCTCCATCGGTCCGAGCTTGGGGTCGAAACCGTTCGGATGCATAGCCTCACGTCACCTTCTTAACCTGGGATGAAGGACGCCGATGCAGGCTCAGCCTCGTCGAAAGCATTCTTCGTTACAGCAGCCTGGTGGATCACTGGCACCTCTCTATGCGACAAGACCGAAAAGTAGTTTGTCGCATCAATGGGCGTGACAGGGAGTATGTCCTTTTCCACCCACTCGCCAGCAAACCTGACGTGCGCGGCACCGACCATGAGCGCAATGAGCGCCAGACAGTCGATTCAGCGTTGGAATTCCGGGCGCGGTTTCATGGGATCTTTGGTGAATCAGAATCAAGTCAGCTTTTATCCAAACTTGGGCTAAGAAGAATAGTCGCGAACGATGCCGGCTACGAATTCGGTGAGCGTACGTGTTTAGCAACTGAGGGAAACAGTTGAACCATTACTTTAGTCGGCTAGTGATAGGTTGGGGTTGTCCACATGATTAACGAAGCTATCATAGCATGGGGATTCTGATTTTCTCAAAGGTGACTCTGGACAAGGCATTGAAGCCAGCCCTTCGCAGTTATTTTGTTCGCTTTCTGTCACCGGGCAAATTTGCACAAATTTGGGTCAGATCAAGTACAAGCCTCAATTGTTTGAACACAGACACGCCCTTTTGTTTTAAGTGGCCGTCTTGGTAGCTCGGTCGCTTAGCACAAGAATGGACCGAACTTGAGTTGAGTATTCGAGTTACTGTTGGCGGTTGACCTCATATTGCTTGCTATGCTCTGTAGGCGAGTATTGGTCCGTATATTACCAGCGGATGCGTATTTCTTGGTTCAGAAGAAATAACTAGGCGTTATGCCATGAGTGCTGAATTTATCGCGCTATTGATTATGCTGGGCTTGGCCACAGGCTTGGCATTAACGTTGCTACTGGCTCAGCGACTACTTGGCCCAAGGAGGCCTAACCGAGTCAAGGTGGGTGCCTATGAGAGCGGCATGGATCCGATCGGGACTGCTCATCAGCGGTTCTCCGTCAAGTTCTATCTGGTTGCAATGGTTTTTATAGTCTTTGACGTAGAGGTTGTATTCCTTTACCCATGGGCAGTCAGCCACAGGCATTTTCTGGAAGCGGGAATTGGTATGGGGGTGTTAGCGATTGTGAGCATATTTATTTTGGTCCTTGCGGTAGGACTTTTATATGACATCAAGAAAGGTGGACTGGAGTTCGATTAACGAAACAGACCGCATCACTTCTCATAAAAACGGCGCTGGCTTTTTCTCTATGGATTCTGCTACTGGATACTTAACAACCACTGTTGATTCCGTTGTCAACTGGGCGCGTTCGAACTCTCTGATGCCAATGCCTATGGGGTTGGCCTGCTGTGCTATTGAAATGATGGCCTTTGGCGGTCCCAAGTATGATGTCGGTAGATTCGGCAGCGAGGCCATGCGATTCTCTCCCCGTCAGGCTGACCTGATGATCGTGGCCGGATGGTGCAGTTACAAAATGGCGCATGCGATACGACGCGTCTGGGATCAGATGGCCGACCCCAAGTGGTGTATAGCCATGGGAGCATGTGCTTCGAGTGGAGGCATGCATCGCTGCTATGGTGTCGTCCAGGGAATTGACAATTTTTTGCCAGTTGATGTGTATATCCCGGGGTGTCCGCCCCGACCAGAAGCGGTTATTCACGCGTTAATGGATATTCAGGAGAAAATTCGGAACGAGTACTCTGTTGCAAAGGATTATGCGAGTGGTCCACAACAATCAACTATTGCGCCAATCAACCCGGGGATCCTTACGAGTGACGGCCGGACAACAGCAGGAGGTGTGTAGAGACTGATTGATGTCTGAATTACTCAAGTTTCATTTTACGCCCGCAGATAAGGCGCGTCCAGAAGAAGAGAATTTGCATGCGCAGGCGTCCACTGACGTCACGGATGTGATAAAGGCTCTACAAGAGCAGTTTCCGGGAGCGGTAACGGATGTATCTGTCTACGCAGGTGAGCATACTGTATTTGTTGCACGTGAGAATTTTTTACAAGTGTGTACTGCATTGAAGGAAACACTGGGATTTACCTATCTCGTGGATCTTGCCGGTGTGGATCGCTTTCAGGAGGATGCACCTCGTTACGAGGTTTACTATTGTTTCGTAAACCTTAAAGCGGGCAAACGCCTTCGGATAAAGGTGCGTGTCGAGGAAGATGATGCAGTTGTACCCTCGATAACGGGCCTGTTCAAGGCAGCAGATTGGAATGAACGTGAGTGCTTCGATATGCTGGGCATTCGTTTCAAAGGCCATCCAGACCTTCGACGTATGTACATGCCGGAGGATTTTGAATATTACCCCCAACGCAAGGAATTCCCGCTTTTGGGTATTCCAGGATCACTCCCGCTCCCACCGCGGACACCCGAGGGAGAGTTAACTCTGGATCCTTTTGCAGCTGCCCGTAGCGGCAGTCCGGTCAAGAGCTATCAAGAGCCTGCAAGCAAACGACGAAAAATAATGCCCCCTACAACGTCATATCACGACCAGGAGCATATTTTTTCGTTCTGGCCCAGACACAACGAGACCATACTCAAACGGCTTGAGAGCAAAGATGCCTGGCTAAGTACAAGACGCGGCATTGAAGTTTCGCGCGTGGAGGATGCACTCGAGCACGAAATGACACTGAACATCGGGCCGCAGCATCCTGCTACACATGGTGTGCTCAGGTGTGTGGTTAAGCTTGATGGCGAGCGGATCGAAAAATGCGTACTTGATATCGGGTACCTGCACCGCGGTATCGAAAAGCTTGCGGAAAGCAAGACATACCAGGAGTTCATGCCCTATACCGACCGTATGGATTATCTGGCGCCATACGCAAATAATGTGGCTTGGTGTATGGCAGTGGAGAAACTCGCGAACATTGAAGTTCCCGAGCGAGCACAGTGGATTCGCATGATCATGTGCGAATTGGCTCGTATTTCTTCTCACCTGTTGTGGCTGGGAGTCGGGCTGATGGATGCGGGGGCAGTGAGCGTTTTTCTATGGACTTTTCAGGGCCGGGAAGATCTCTATAACATCTTTGACGAGGTTTCGGGGGCACGTTTTACGGTGTCGCACAGTCGTATCGGTGGATTGGCAACAGATCTGAGTCCCAAGGCGATCGCTATGATCAGGGACTTTGCAACCCGTTACGAGAACATTGTTCGGGGCTGGCAAAAGCTTCTCAATCGTAACCGCATCTGGATTGATCGAAACAGGGATGTTGGCATTGTCAGTGCGGATGAGGCTATTGCACTCGGACTGACAGGTCCCAATCTTCGCGGTAGTGGTGTTCCGTATGATATTCGCACATTTGAACCATACCTGAAGTACGACGAAGTGGACTTTATCATTCCACTCCGGGAGGAGGGGGATTGTCTAGCGCGGTATCACATTCGTGTCGAAGAGATGCTGGAGAGCATCAAAATTATTCGCCAGTGTCTGGATCGTTTGCCGGAAGGGCCGATCCGGACGGATGATGCGAAGAAAGCCTATCCGTCCAAGAACGAAGTATATTATTCAATGGAGGGCATGATACATGACTTCATGTACACGGAGACAGGAGTAACTCCGCCCAAAGGAGCTGCTTCGTATCATGCTATCGAATCTCCCAAAGGGGAGTTAGGGTTCTATCTTGAAAGCGATGGAACCGGATGTCCTTGGCGTGCACGCATTAACGCACCGTCCTTCACAAACCTCCAAGGTTTGGAATCCATGATGGAAGGTCATCCGGTAGCAGATATTGTAGTACTAATCGGTTCCATTGACCCAGTAATGGGTGAGGCGGACAAGTAGTATGGCAGATTTTATTCGTAATCCCGTAGTAGCGCTGCCGGATCCCAATCCGGCATCACATTTCTCGAAGGAAGAGCTTGTGTTTACCGCCGAAGAAAAGGAGAAAATTGCCGAGTATGTGGCCCAATACCCAACCCCGGATGGTGCAGTTATGTGGGCACTCTGGCTGGCGCAGGAAAAATTTGGGTTTTTGCCATCCGAGGTAATGCGACTGGTCGCAACCGAACTCTCGTTGCCTTATGCACAGGTATACGGTGTGGCGACGTTCTATACGCAGTACTTCAAAGAGAAGAAGGGCACTTTCGTTTTGGATGTATGCACCTGTTTTTCTTGCCAATTCTGTGGAGGCTACGATATTCTAGCTTACTTGGAAGAGAAACTTGGCGTTAAGCGAGGGCATACGACTCCATGCGGCCGTTACACTTTGCAGGAGGCTGAATGTCTGGGGGCATGTGGTTCTGCACCCATGATGCAGGTTTCCAATGGTCCATACGCGTACAACTTGACACCGGAAAAGATCGACGCACTACTGGCTGCGATGGAAGGAGGAAAGCCACTTCCATTTATATCCGTGACGCTGCCACAGGATGAAGATGAGATGGGTGGAAATAGACGAACTGATGCGGAAGCGGTCGAACACTACGCGGTTCCTCCGCAGACGAAGCGAACACAGTAACTTTGTCATGGATTGGAACAATAAGCTCACAGCTTCGGGGTTGAGTCACCAAATGATTTGTGTTAGCTACGCGACAAGGCCATGACAAAGGCGGGCGACTGGAAATCATACAAACGGGTGCTTCTGCCACCGGTTAAAGATTTACATCATCTGGATGTATATCAGGAGCAGGGCGGCTATCAGGCCCTGCGTGCGGTTCTGAGTGACTGGAAACCTGAAGATGTTACGGCTGAGGTCAAAATCAGCGGTCTTCGTGGCAGGGGCGGTGCTGGGTTCCCTACCGGCCTTAAATGGAGCTTCATGCCCCCGGTCAAGCCGGATGTGCCGCGTTACCTGTGCTGCAACGCAGATGAGAGTGAGCCCGGAACGTTCAAGGACAGGCAGCTCATGGAGTATAACCCTCATCTCTTGTTTGAGGGTATCCTGATTGCAGGCTATGCAATGTCACTCAAGGCATGCTACTTGTATGTTCGGGGTGAGTTTGCCAGTTGGATTACGCTTCTCCAGAATGAGCTGTCGAAGGCATACGATGCGAAATTGGTAGGCGACAACATACTGGGGACGGATCACAGTATGGATATCATCATCCACAAGGGAGCAGGTGCTTACATATGTGGTGAGGAGACCAGTCTGATGGAATCTCTTGAAGGCAAACGCGCCTATCCTCGCATTAAACCTCCTTTTCCTGCGCAATCCGGCATTTGGGGGTACCCAACTACCATCAATAACGTGGAAACACTGGCCTGCGCTCCCATCATCATTAATCGTGGGGGGGACTGGTTTGCAGGTGTGGGTGCGAAGAAGCATCCCGGGCCTGTACTTTACGGTATTTCCGGTCACGTGAATCGTCCAGGCGTATATGAGTATCCTACGGGGATGCTCATTACAGACCTACTCGAGATTGCCGGAGGCATGCGTGACAACAAAAAGCTTAAGGCGCTTGTACCAGGAGGAGCTTCGGTTCCGGTTTTGCGGGCGGATATGATTGACGGTGTGACAATGGATGTAGAAAGCCTGCAGGAAGCAGGCTCAATGATGGGTACTGCCGGCATGTTGTTTTTGGATGAAGACACCGATATGGTTGCTTTTTTGCGCCGTGTTGCCCGGTTCTATCACCATGAGAGCTGTGGACAGTGTACGCCATGTAGAGAGGGTACGGGCTGGATGGAAAATTTGATCACACGGATCGACGATGGAGGAGGAAATCTAAGAGACCTGGACTTGCTACTTGACCTCTGTGATCAGATGGAAGGGCGGACTGTTTGCGCATTGGCAGACGCTGCTGCATGGCCTGTACGTAACACGATTAAGCGTTTCCGGGGAGATTTTGAACGCCGATGTCGCCCGGCTGCCTGGGCCGTGAATGCCTGAAGATAATAAGTATTTAACCGCATGAAATACACACTGATCGGTATTTGCCTACTGTTGATTGCCTGTGGTGGATCGGAGCTGGCCAGCGATGAGATTTATGGTGCACAGGATGAAGCTGTGGATGTAATTCCTGTAGAAGCTGTGCTCGCAGAACCCCAGCATTACATGGATGACGAGATTGCCGTGGCCGGTACGGTGCATGAAGTTTGTCAGATGAAGGGTTGCTGGTTGATGTTGCGGGGTCTGGATACGGGCGAGGGCTTGCGTGTACATGTTGAGCGGACAGAAACCGGCGAGTATGCATTTACAGTTCCAAGTGATATTAGTGGCCGGTATGCTGTAGCCGTAGGCACCATAACGACCCCAGAAGCGGAGGAAGAAGCACATTACCAGGAGGATGCCCCGGGTACTGTTCCAGTGCTTTCTATGGTTGCTGTTGGCGTCCGTATATCTCCGGAAGAATCCATTTAGGTTATCCATGCCAAAGGTCATTATAGACGGAGAGGAATATGCGTTCGAGGGGCGGCCTAGTTTGCTCCAGTTTTGCCTGGATCATGGCATAGAATTGCCCCATTTCTGTTATCATCCGTCCATGTCTGTGCCGGCAAATTGTCGGCAATGCCTTGTGGATGTGGGAGCCCCAGTGCGTGATCGGGAGACAGGTGAATTCCAGCTGGACGAGAACGGGGAGAAAGTCATACGGTATTTCCCGAAACTGCAGACCAGTTGCAGTCATGTGATATCAGATGGGCAGGTTGTCCATACTGCACGCTCGAGCGAAAAGGTAGAGCGGGCGCAGTGTGACACAATGGAGTTTCTGCTCATTAACCACCCGTTAGACTGTCCCATATGTGATCAGGCAGGGCATTGCCCCTTGCAGATTCAGGCCTACAAGTATGGGCCGGAAGGATCGCGTTTCGAGTTCCAGAAAGTTCACAAGCCCAAGAAAGTCAAACTGGGGCCGAATGTTGTTCTGGATGCTGAGCGATGTATCAATTGTACGCGTTGTGTCCGCTTTACGGATGAGATTTCCCGGAGTAGGCAGCTTACGATCATCGAGCGCGGTGTTAAGAATTATCCGATTACGCCACCTGGGGTTTCGTTTGACGAACCCTATTCCATGAACGTGATTGATCTGTGCCCGGTTGGTGCGCTCACATCGGCGGATTTTCGATTCCAGGCGCGGATTTGGGAAATGGCTAGTGCGCCATCCATTACCACGACGAACGCTAAGGGATCGAACTGCTTTTTGTGGGTGCGTGACAATCTGGTGATGCGCATTACTCCTCGTCCCAACCCGGACGTTAACGAGTTCTGGCTTCCGGACGAAGACCGCCTGACCTACAGGCGGTTCAATGAAGACCGTCCGTGTGGTCCTGCCGCTTTGAACAAGTCGGGGCCATGTTCCTGGGATGAGGCAATTCGAGAGACTGCAGAAATTCTGAGTAATGCAGGCAAGGAAACGCTATTCCTGGCTTCGGCACATGCAACCGTTGAAGATAACTGGATGTTGATGCAACTTGCGGAAGTTGTTGGTGGGCAGGTTGCCGGGTATATCCCTCACATTGAGCCGGGCCATGGGGACGGATGGTTGCGAACAGATGACCGGGCCCCCAACAGTCAGGGATGTGAGCGCTTAGGACTACGGCCTGTTGATATGAAGTTAATGGGTGCGCGCCTTGAAGCCGGGGAGGTGCAGGTGCTCTACGTGTTGGAGGATGATCCTGTTGCTGCGGGACTATGCAGTACGCAGGCATTGGGCAATGTACAGGTGATTCTGCATTACTATAGCACGACGAATCAAACGCTGCCTTCAGCCAATGTAGCTTTGCCGGCAGCAACGGTTGCGGAAACGGTCGGTACATTTGTTAATGAAGCTGGGCGTGCACAGTGCGTGGTACCTGCGAAGGTCATCAAAGGTGTCAATCGCACGCTCATGATGCAAATGGGCTTGAGCCGGGCCGACCAGCACGGTACACCCTTTGACCGGTGGCACAATGAATCCCACTATGTGGACTGCAAGCCCAGTTGGGAAATCATTCCCCTTGTAGCACGGGCCCTAGGTGTGGAGATTGCCGCGCAAAGCCCCAAAAAAGCCATGCAGCATATCAGTGCGTCCATCCCGGCGTTTACGGGAGCGACTTACAAGGCAATGGGCCTAAGTGGTGTGACGCTTCCCCCCATCGAAATAGAGGTTGCCAGTTAGAGGTGATGAATCTATCGCCCGGTTTATTGGCCTTAGTGGCCTTCGGCATTATCAATTTTATGCTGATATCAGCATCCTGTCTGGTGTATGCTGAACGTAAAGTATCTGCCTTTATCCAGAACAGGCCAGGCCCTAATCGGGTTGGCCCGGGTGGATTTTTTCAGCCGTTCGCGGACGTTTTTAAGCTCCTGTTCAAGGAGGATACGGTCCCCGAAGGTGCAAGCAAGTTTGTGCATGCGTTGGCCCCAGTCATCATGGTCGTTATAGCGATGACGGTACCGGCGCTGATTCCGTATGCACGCGGGGTTGTAATTGTGGACAGCGCTGTAAGCGCACTCATCATCCTTGCGCTAACGAGTATTTCGGTGTACGGAGTTACGCTTGCGGGCTGGAGTAGTAACAGCAAGTTTTCACTCTTGGGTGGCTTGCGCTCAAGTGCGCAGATGATTTCGTATGAGTTGTCGATGGGGCTAGCGGTAGCGAGTGTCGTGGTTACGGCCGGATCTCTCAGTGTTGTAGAAATTGTAGAGAACCAGGCTGCGGGTGGAGCAATCCTGGGATGGAATGTTTTTCGCAATCCGATTGGTGCAATCATATTTATTATAACGGCTTTTGCGGAGACGAACCGTGCACCGTTTGATCTACCGGAAGCTGAGCAGGAGCTGGTGGCGGGATACCATACCGAGTACAGTGGCATGAAGTTTGGCATGTTTTTTCTGGCCGAGTACGTTAACTGGTTCGTAGCTTCCTTTGTGATTGCAACATTTTTCTTTGGTGGTTACCTCATCCCATTTGAACCACAGTTGCTTACGGCTTTTCCTGGGCTTGAGGGATCTGTTTGGTTCGGGCTTATGCAGGTAGGGAGCTTGCTTCTCAAGGTTGGTTTCTTCGTATTTTTATTTCTGTGGGTGCGTTGGACGTTGCCTCGCTTCAAGTACAATCAGCTTATGCAGATTGGCTGGAAAGTGTTGTTGCCGGTTGCGCTCGTGAATGTGCTTGTGATGGCGCTCATAGTTGTGCTTTTTTCTGGTGTATAGTATGCTGATAGCCGCATCCATTCTCTCAGCTGATTTTGCCAGATTGGAGGCACATGCAGCGGAAGCTGTGGCTGCTGGGGCAGACTGGTTGCATATAGATGTGATGGATGGGCATTTTGTACCAAATCTGACCTTTGGTCCATTAGCCGTCCGTGCGCTTCAAACACTTAAAGTTGAGACTGGCGTTACACTGGATACGCATCTAATGATTTCAGAGCCGGAGCGCTATCTGGAAGAATTTGCACAGGCTGGATCAGATATAATTACAGTTCACGTTGAAGCCTGCAAGGATGTAGGTGCTGCACTCCGGAAAATCCGTGCTTTAGGTTGTCGACCAGGACTGACCCTTAATCCAGATACATCGCTCGATCAACTAGAGCCTTGGCTGACCGATATAGACGTAGTTATGATCATGTCAGTATATCCAGGGTTTGCTGGTCAATCTTATCTGCCTGAATCCAATGGACGCATAAGGCAATTGAAAGCAATGCTGAGTCGTAATGCTAGTAAGGCATTATTGGAAGTAGACGGAGGTGTGAAGCCCCACAATGTGCATGAACCACTCGAGTGCGGTGCGGATGTCGTGGTTGCTGGCAGTGCCATTTTTGGCGGGCGAATACCTGATCGCATTGCGCAGTTGCGTAGCAATGAGCCCCTGTAGCTCAACAGGATAGAGCGACGGCCTCCTAAGCCGTATATCCGGGTTCGAGTCCTGGCGGGGGTACCAAGTATCAATGCAGACAGCCTATATCGCATTGGGATCAAATCTGGGAAATCGCCTCGCACGATTACGTCAGGCAGTGAGCGGTTTGCAGCGTATAGCTGTGCTTGTTCGATGCTCGCCTGTCTATGAGGGGCCTGCCCACACACTAATGCCCAATGATGTGTCTCCAGATTTTTTGAATGCAGTTGTCGAAATACAGACAGATTTAGGCAGTACGGATTTGCTTGATGCCTGCCAGGAAATTGAGCGGCAGGGCGCCCGTCGTCGCCGAGCCCCCTATGCACCTAGGACGATTGACCTTGATATTCTTACGTTCGGGGAGGTTACATGTAATACAGATCAACTCATATTGCCGCATCCAAGGCTTCAAGAGCGGCGATTCGTGTTACAGCCGTGGTTTGATCTGGCACCTGAGACTTATATTCCAAGTCCAATAGATTCGACGGTGTCTGCAGTGCTTGCCAGCTGTAGGGACAAAGTCAATTTAGTCAGGACGCCGTGGTTGCTTATGAATGAAAGACAATGAAACCAGCACATAAGAGTCATACGGACACCCTACCGGACAACCTTCGTTACGTGGCGATTGAGGGCGTGATTGGAGTCGGTAAGTCACAACTCGCAAGTCTCTTAGCCGAGCGCTTTGATTTGCGACTCGTCCTGGAGGATTTTGAGGAAAATCCTTTTCTTTCTCGATTTTATCGCAATCCTTCACGTTGGGCCTTTCAGACGCAGATTGCATTCTTGGCCAGCCGGTATCGACAGTTGTCGACCCTTCGGACGATGGACTTATTTCATATAGGGGCGATTACCGACTACTCATTTGACAAGGATCGGATTTTTGCCCATATGTATCTCAGCGGTGAAGAGGTGGATATCTACGATAAGTTATACATGCAAATGGAGATGAGTACACCGCAGCCGGATCTGGTCATCTACATACAATCCAGCCTTGAATGTTCTCTTGAACGAATTCGAGAGCGAAACCTTCCTTATGAACGTGGAATTAATAGGGACTTACTGAAGCGTCTACGGGAGGCGTACATAGACTATTTTTTTCGATATACAAATAGTCCGCTCCTAAACGTCAACGTTGAACAGATGGATTTCAAGGAACGGCCAGAGGACCTGGATGAACTGGCTCGAATTATTGTAGAGACCGAGCACTACGGGATCATGTACTACAACCCAAGCAAGCCAGCATTATTTAAATGAACCTCGTGTCCGGCATTCTGCTTGCGGCGATTGGATACTTTCTATTGAGGGCAGTTTGGCGGTTGTTTAAGGCAGTGGAGGCGGACAGACCGGCTCCAAAGCCTCCCCGGTCCCCATCATCGGGCGAGTTTGAGGACGAGTTTTCCGAGATGGAGGATGCTCGCTGGCGCGATCTGCCCGGAGGCACTAGACACCGAACGTGAAAGTGAGTCGTTGATTGCTCTCGACTGCAGCGCCTCCTTTTCGCGCCGGCCGGAACAGGGATCTCATGGCGGCGCTCACAGCGGCTTCTTCCAACCCATGCCCAAGGGCATCCACCGGCTCACGTGTATTGTCCTTTTCACCAAGCAGGTAGCGCTCAACAATTTGCGGGGACTGCACGCGTCCTCGTTTGTCTACTACAAAGGCAACGACGATTTCTGCACGAATGTCGCGTCGATCAGCAGATTTAGGATATTTATGTATGGCGATACGAATTGGTTTTGGCGCCTCGGTTGCTGCGATTCCGGTTGATAGGGTTCCTTCGGGTTCCGTTGGCATTTCGTCCAAGGGTGGACCCGTAATCTCAAGAGGATCCAGGTCAAGCAGGACATCCTCTTCTAGGATGGTGTCATCCGGCGCGATTATGGGGGGAAGGGGAGCAGGGGGTGGGGGAGCACGCCGTGTTTGGCGAGTGGAGACGATCTCCTCCATTTGAATCATTTCCGGGCTGGAGTAGGTGATGTCGAGCGGTTTTGGTTCAGGTTCAATGGGCCAAAGCTTTATACAAAGCAGGATCAGCACCTGCGCCGCCATAATACTGGCAAACAGGCGCAGCGAATAAGAATCACCGTTGAAGTGGCGCCGCATACTCAGAAAATCTGTTGTGCACCTCGTGGACCTAATCTATAGAAGGTAGCCTCAGTGCTGGTTAGGGATTATACCCTCATAATCAAGATTTGATGGCTTGAGGGCCTGTATCCGTCTTTGTTAGTACGGTATTCGGCATTGATGGGGTTCATTGAGTTCTTCTTCGTTGAATTGCTCGAAGGTCAATCTGAGGTATCCGGTCCATATTTGTCGTCCCCATGCAGGCGCGGCACCCGGGCCATACGTTTTTGAGCATACCACATTTCAATACCATCCACCATAGACGCGCATAATGACCCGCATTCCGATCAGTCGATTGGGCATGGAGTAGCTGTTGTTCTGTACCCGGATGGTACTGCCCTTTGATACGGAAGTTACCCCCTATACTGGGCGCAGGTCACCGCTCTCCTTATTGGGGAACGTCCCCCCGGTTCATTGCATATACAGCGCAAGGAAATGGGGAGGGCTTGGTCCCTCCGGGTCGTACGGTACGGCCTAAATGTTTCATTTCAACCAAATTGGAGGAGGCTCCAAAAACGTGAAACATTTCACTAAATTTTTCAAGCTCGGCTGTGTCGCGGTGTTTATTGCGCTGGTGGCTGCAGGCTGCGAATCGTCTGTGAATGAGCCACAGCACGCCGACTCACCAAACGACAACGGGGAACTTCTAACTCTGATAGAATCATTGGACCCGAAGGGATTAATGCAACTGTCCCGGCAATCGGATGCTCTTCTACCTTCGGCCCAACAAGGTGACCGCGGAACCTTGTCCAACGGCACGCACTGGCGCAATATTTCAGACTGGGAGGCATTTGGACTCGGGTTTTCCAGGTTGCGTCCACTTGGTATTGACGAAGCCGCTGCAGTCACGATTGACTGTCAGGTAGAAACAGACGCCAACCGGTTCAAGAAGGCTGCATTTGCGAACTGTGTGGCAGATCTGATCAATATCTGTGACGGTGCAGATGTGTACAACGATGATGAAACTGGTTATACCAACACTGAAGGCTACAATCGTGTCTATGATGACGATGGCGATGAAAGTCATGTAACTTGTGATTTTCCAGATGAAGATTGAGCTCAGGCTCCTTACTGGTTGGGGGCTGAGCCCCATAGCGATCGTGTTAGTGCCCTCAAATTGCCTCTGTAAGCCTCTGACAATGGCCGGAGAGAGCAAGCTAACTGGGTCTGGACGAGTAAAATACCTCGCCTGAACGCAGCATTCATATCCCCCGCCTCCATCTGTGCAGCACAGTAAGTTCTAATTTCCCGGAGTTCCAGCTGATGCGCCGCGGCAGCCCGCTGATATTCTCTCACCTGACACAATTGCCAAACACAAACGTACCCAAGTCAACGTGGGATTCTCGGACGGATACAACAAGTAAGCCTAGGACAGGGTTGAATTGTGGAGATTCCAATATATTACTGGGACTATCACTTTCGTGTGAAATTGGTGATTTTCGGGCGAAATGATTTCTAAATTCCAGGATCCGGTAGCCTGTTAAGTCCATTACCGATTAACGTTGACCATTGAACAGTGCAGCGCTATTCATTGCTAAAACAGGTATAGTGTTTGGAATATCGTTAACGTGCGTATCTTTCTCGCTATAGTCCTTTACACGCGGTTAAGGCCTTCTCGGGCTTCGAGAGGGCTTTTTTAGGGAATTATGGGAGTACAGAAACTGAGATAAATGAGTTTTGAACCACAACCCTCCAAGCTAGCGCTGGCCGACGGAACAGTAGTGGTGGGTACAGCCATCGGTGCCAGCGGAGAAAGCGGTGGTGAACTCTGTTTTAATACGAGCATGACAGGGTACCAGGAAATCCTTACTGATCCATCCTATCACGGGCAGATCATGATGATGACCTATCCTCACATAGGCAATTATGGTGCTCACGACGACGATACGGAGGCAGCTAGACCGATGGTTTCTGCCTTGGTTGTGCGAGCCTTCTCGCGTGAATATTCCAATTTGTTGGCGCAGGAATCCCTGCACAACTATATGGACAGGCACGGCTTGGTTGGCATTACAGGTGTGGATACTCGCAAACTGGTTCTACATATTCGGGAGAGCGGCGTCATGAATGCCGTGATTTCGTCCACAGATCTGGATGATATTTCGCTCGTAGAAAAAGCACGGGCATGGCCCAGTATGGATGGACTGGAGTTGGCTTCCCGGGTAACCTGCAGCGAACCATACACCTATTCGGATACGGATGGTCCCCGCATAGCGGTGTACGATTTTGGAGTTAAAACCAACATTCTGCGTACGTTTGCAGCCTTGGGATGCAGTGTTAAGGTCTTTCCCGGACAGACCCCGCTCAAGGACGCGCTGACTTGGTCGCCTGATGGTCTATTCTTTTCAAATGGCCCGGGGGATCCAAGAGTTATGCCGGAAGCGATCGTCTGCGTCCGGGAAGCAATGAAGACAGGTGTGCCGCTCTTTGGAATTTGCCTTGGACACCAGCTTATGGCTTTAGCACAGGAGATAGACGTATTCAAGATGTATGTTGGCCATAGAGGTGCGAATCAGCCGGTAAAAAATATGAGGACTGGCAGAGTGGAGGTGACCACGCAGAATCATGGGTTCTCGGTAGATCCAGAGTCTATATCCAGTGAGTTGGCTAACATTTCTCACGTGAACCTGAATGACCAGACGATAGAAGGTCTGCGCTTCGAAGGTTTTCAAGGATTCAGTGTTCAGTATCACCCAGAGGCATCACCAGGGCCTCACGACAGTCGCTATTTATTTGAAGAGTACTTGCATATGTGCTCAAAAGCCAGGTCCTAACTGATGCCACGGCGCACAGATATTCACAAGATTTTACTGATCGGGTCGGGTCCTATCATTATCGGCCAGGCCTGCGAGTTCGATTACTCAGGAACACAAGCCTGCAGAGCGCTCCGAAAAGAGGGCTACGAGGTTGTGTTGGTCAATTCGAATCCAGCTACGATCATGACCGATCCCATTACTGCGGATCGAATTTATTTGGAAGAGCTGACTGCGCCATCCATCCGCAGGATTGTAGAAGAGGAGCGACCTGATGCTGTGCTACCTACCATGGGAGGACAGACGGGATTGAACTTGGCTGACGAATTACAGCGACAGGGATATTGGGAGGCGCGGGATGTGAAAGTAATCGGCGTAGATATAGATGCAATCCATATTACTGAGGATCGGCAGCAGTTCCGTGATCTGATGGAAGAGATTGGTGTGGATCAGGCGCGCAGCCAAGTGGCTAGGAGTCTGCTGGAAGCGAAGGAGGTCATACAATCTCTGGGCGGGTTACCGGTGGTTATTCGGCCATCTTTCACCTTGGGTGGTGCAGGCGGTGGAATCATATGGAGTCCCAGGGAACTGGAGAGGAAGGTTATGCGGGGGCTCGAACTCTCCCCAGTCCATGAGGTCCTCGTGGAAGAATGTGTGTATGGCTGGAAAGAATTCGAGTTGGAATTACTGCGTGATCGAAATGATAATGTGATCATTATCTGCACAATCGAGAATGTGGATCCCATGGGCGTCCATACGGGGGATTCGGTGACGGTAGCACCGGCCCAGACGCTTACAGATAAGCAGTTCCAACATATGCGGGACACAGCTATCCGCATGATGAGGTCTATTGGAACCTTCGCAGGCGGTTGCAACGTGCAGTTCGGGATTAACCCGGTGGATGGACGCATGATTGCCATTGAAATTAATCCACGGGTCTCTCGTTCATCAGCACTTGCGTCAAAAGCAACCGGATACCCGATCGCGAAAGTCGCGGCCAGGCTTGCTGTCGGATATACCCTGGATGAGTTAAAAAATGACGTAACCGAAACTACGAGTGCTTGTTTTGAGCCGGCAATCGATTACGTGGTAACCAAGATTCCCCGTTGGAATTTCGAAAAATTCGAAGGCGTGGATGAGGAGTTGACCACACAGATGAAGGCGGTTGGGGAGGTAATGTCCATTGGGAGAACCTTCACAGAAAGTCTGCAGAAGGCGTGGCAGAGCCTGGAAATCGGCTATGCAGGCCTGGGGGCAGATCGGGATAACCCGGATCGACCCAGCGTGCGCGAGCGCCTGCGCAAGTCATACTGGGATCGGACTCTCCAAATCAGGAATGCATTTATGCATGGTGCTTCCATGGATGAGGTGTACGACATTACACGGGTTGATCCTTGGTTCTTGCAGCGAATAAGGATGCTCGTTGATCTGGAAAAAGCATTCCAAAGGTTACGCCTACAGGATATCACGGCAGAGCAAATGCTGGATTTTAAACAGCACGGCTATTCGGATGTCCAGATTGCATGGCTCGTGGCGGATGAAGTGAGTGAAGAAGAGGTACGTCAATATCGCCTGTCTCAGAATATCCGTCCCCAATTTCTTCTGGTCGATACGTGTGCTGGAGAGTTTCCGGCAGCTACCCCGTACTTCTACTCCTCCTACGAAAGTGCAACAGAGAGCCTGGTCTCTGACCGGGAGAAGGTCATCATACTTGGCAGTGGACCCAACCGAATTGGTCAGGGGATCGAGTTCGATTACTCCTGCGTCCACGGAGTGCAGGCAGTGCAGGAAATGGGCTATGAGGCAATAATGATCAATTGCAATCCCGAAACCGTATCGACAGATTTTGATATTGCAGATAAGCTTTACTTTGAACCTGTATTCTGGGAACGTGTACTTGATATCATTGAACACGAGAAGCCCAAGGGCGTCATTGTCCAACTTGGCGGGCAGACAGCATTAAAACTCGCAGGGAAGCTTTCTGAGCGGGGGATAAAAATATTTGGTACCTCCTATGAGCTTATGGATTTGGCCGAGAACCGGGGCAAGTTTTCCGAGATTCTCGAAGAGTTAGAGATTCCCTTCCCACCATACGGCATGGCTCAGACGGTATACGAGGCGGTGCGAGTAGCCGAGTCTATTGGATATCCAATCCTTGTGCGACCCAGTTATGTTCTGGGTGGTCAGGGAATGAGAATTGCCATCAATAAGGAGGAGGTTGAGCGTTATGTGACCGATATCTACACACTACTGCCCGACAATGAGATCCTGCTTGATCTATTCTTAAACAATGGCATTGAGATTGATGTAGATGCTGTGCGCGATGCTGATGGTGATGTATGGATTACGGGAATCATGCAGCATATCGAACCTGCAGGTGTGCATTCCGGTGACTCCACAGCTGTCCTGCCACCGTATTCCCTGAGTGAATCCATCATTGAAGACATTAAGAAATACACCATAGCTATCGCGAATCGTTTGGAGGTACTGGGATTAATGAATGTGCAAATGGTTGTGCAGGGAGATATGGTTTACGTGATTGAAGCCAATCCTCGTGCGTCGCGTACTGTTCCGTTCGTCGCAAAGGCTACGGGGGTGCCGGTGGCCCGCATTGCCAGCAAAGTTATTCTGGGAGCCAAACTCAAAGATTTCAGGGCTGAGGGTGTATTGAATTCCAGTTTGAAAGGGTACGCAATCAAAGAACCTGTTTTCTCGTGGTCCAAGTTCCCGGAAGTGCGAAAAGAGCTTGGCCCGGAAATGAAGTCCACAGGTGAGACCATTGTCTTTGTGGACGCGCTCACCGATAGTCACTTTGAGCGTCCATACGAAATGCGCAACCTCTACCTGTCACGTTAGCAGATGGCTGGACATAACAAGTGGTCAAAGGTTAAGCGGCAAAAGGCGGTCACCGATAGCCGTCGTTCGAAGGCTTGGGCCGTAATCACGCGTGACATTATGGTAGCTGCCCGTGAGGGTGGTAAGGATCCAGATATGAATACGCGCCTCGCGCTTGCCATCCAAAAGGCCAAGGGCAAGAATATGCCCAAGGAAAATATCGAACGGGCAATTAAACGTGGGTCGGGAGAAATTGAAGGGCAGGATTACAAGGAATGCACGTACGAGGGATACAGCGCGCAAGGGGTAGCGGTCATGGTTGATGCATTGACGGACAATACAAATCGTACAGTTGCCGATGTGCGCAGCGTGTTTGCCAAGAGTGGAGGGCGTCTGGCTAAATCAGGTAGCGTCGCTTATCTCTTTGAGCGCAAAGGGTTGATTCAGGTTGATTCGGGGAGCATAGATGAGCTGGATCTCTTAGAACTTGTGGCGGATAGTGGTGCGGATGATATGGAAAAAGACGAGGGTACGTTCGTAGTTATCACACCTGTGGAAGCTTTTGAAGCAGTTCAGACCGTGATTGCTAACGCCGGAATCAAAATTGAAGAAGCACGTCTTGTTCGTGTTCCTATGACGAGCGTTAAAAAGGAAGTCAACCAGGTGCGTCAGACGGAGACACTGGTGACAAAGCTGGAGGATCTGCAGGACGTACAGGAAGTCTTCACTAATCTTGAGATGTGATGAAGGTTTTGGGAATTGACCCCGGTTCGTTACAGACCGGTTATGGCATTATTGATGAGGACAATCGGGTTCATGGATTTGGGGCAGTCGCGTTCTCCGGTGATCATGTGGTACGTGTTCAAGCTATTTATCACGAGATAACCCGGTTGGTCAAAGAATTAAAGCCCAATACCTGTGGCATCGAAATGCCGGTTTATGGGAGGAATCCGCAGGCCATGCTTAAGCTTGGCCGCGCCCAAGCCGCGGCAATGCTGGCGGTTCTGAATCAGGGGGTATCGGTGACACAGTACACCCCCAAGATGATTAAGCGATCCGTGACGGGCAATGGCAATGCCAGCAAACAGCAGGTAACCTATATGGTCAGCAGTTTGCTGGAATTTGGTGAATTGAACCACGAGCTAACACACGATGCCTCGGATGCATTGGCAGTTGCGTTTTGCCATAAAGAGCGGGAGTTGACGGGCAAACAATCGGGAGAGTCACGCTACAACAGTTGGGCCGCTTTTGTACGAGCAAACCCGGACCGTGTGGTCGGAAGTTAACGATAGACACCCAGTAAGCTATAATTCGGTGGAGTCGAAAGCCACTGGGGTGTGTAGGCGGGAGTAGCGTTATATGATCGGCTACTGCGGGCTCAGTAGGATGGGCCAGGATTCCTCGGATTTGGCAGTTTTTTTCATCGGGTGGGGATTAGCGGTTTTTTGTTGAACATTGAAAGAGGGCTTGCGTTAACGCGCGCGGCGAGCAAATTCTTATAGTTCAGTGAAAATTGGAAAAGACTGCGAGTATCCATTGGACCGGTTGCCAATTGTCCAGGCTTATCATTGGCAGAGCCGGTCCAAACCCTCTCTCAAAAAGGGAGAGCTAGTCTATTATGGACCATATCCAACCTCGTACGGAATCGGCGAAGTACAGCGCGTAACCAATAGCCTTGTTGCTGTAGATTTTCGCGGTACTGGTAGCGCTCGGGTACACGAAGATGTAATTCACGAGCACTACTTGATTCCGCTGGCAGATGCTACTCGATAGGGAGTGGTTTCGTGTGGGCAAGCCGGGGAGTTGTCGGTGTGGTTATGGAGTATCCGAATAGTTGCTATAGCTGTTGCTGATGGGCTCACTAGTCCTACAGGGAATAACGAAGCGCTTCGGCAAGGTTACGGCTGCTCAGGATATTTCACTCGAGGCTGCGCCAGGACGAATTCTCGGTCTTTTGGGGCCTAACGGTGCGGGAAAAACCACGACAATTCGGATGATTGCCAACATCCTTACGCCGGATGAAGGCACGGTAACGCTTGATGGACGTGTGGTCGGACCATGGAGTCAAGAGCAGATGGGATATTTGCCTGAAGAACGGGGCCTCTATAAGAAGATCAAGGTTAATAACCAGCTTCAGTACCTGGCCGCACTCAAGGGCATACATACGCGAGATTCGGTGCCCAGAATAAATTACTGGATGAAGCGTCTGGGTTTGCAGGAATGGGGTGCTCGCAAGGCTCAGGAGTTGTCTAAAGGGATGCAGCAAAAAGTACAGTTTATTGCTGCTGTACTACCAAATCCTCGCCTAATCATTTTAGATGAACCGTTCAGTGGGTTAGACCCTGTCAATAGTGAACTTCTGCGTGAGATTGTTGCAGAGTTAAAGGCTGATAATCGGACTATTTTATTCGCAAGTCACCGCATGGAGCAGGTAGAGCAATTGTGTGATGATATTTGCCTGATAGCCAACGGAAAACTTGTTTTGAGTGGAACTCTTCGTGAAATTAAGCGAAGGTTTAAGCGCGACAAGCTAGCACTTGCGTACGATGGTGAGGCCCCCTTCTTGGACGCCATGAAGGAGACAGGAGACCTGCAGTTCCTGGAGCGCAACGAAGACGGTTGCATTGTGCGCCTGACGGAACACTGTCACCCCAGGTCCCTGTTGGACCGTCTGCTGGCGACTCCAAACCTTGAATTATACCATTTCGAGTTGCTTCAGCCGTCCTTGAACGAGATTTTTATTCGGACTGTGGAATCTCAAAGATGAGCAGAAAAAGCCTAGTGGTTATGCAGAGCGAGTTCATGCGGCGCGTGACCTCGAAGACCTTTATCCTAACGACATTGCTGGGACCGGCATTATTGATAGCTTTTTTTGCCGTCATAGTTATGGTTTCAATCTCTGCGGAAGAAGACACTTCCCAGGAAAACGAGTCCCATCGTATTGCTGTCGTGGATGAAACCGGCGTACTGAATGCCCGGATACTGAACCAAGATGCAGGAGGCCATGTTTTAGTCACGGCTGATCTCAGCTCTGCACGTGAGGGAGTTCTCGATGGACGTTTTGATGCATACGTTCGTATTCCACCAGAAGTGATTTCTGGAACTACGCAGCCGGTGCTTTACTCGCAGGAGGGGAGCGGACTTGGTGTACGTGGTACACTCGGAAGCATAATAGAGAGGGCGCTGGAAGACCATTTACTGGCCGAGCGTAATGTTTCTGCAGATGTACGGTCCATACTGGATCGTGCGGTGTGGTTGGATACGGTCAGGTTGACCGACGAAGGTGAAGAAGCGGGAGCGCCAGAGGGATATATAATAATTGGTGGGGTATTGGGTATGCTCATGTATATGACCACGCTTATGTATGTGTCGTTGATTTTGCATGGTACGATGGAGGAGAGAACGACACGTGTCGTCGAAATTATTGTGTCCTCCGTTCGTCCATTTGACCTGCTCGTGGGCAAGGTACTGGGGATCGGTTTAATTGGCTTTGTGCAGATGGGAGTCTGGATGTTGATGTTTTTTGGAGCCATGATATTAGCCGGGCCGGTTATTGGGTTGTTCATCGATCCAGTCATGTATGATTTGTCCACAACGGCAACCAATCAGGAAATACTGACAGCGGCGAATATTTCTCTGCCGCATATTTCGGCGGGTCTTTTCATATGGTTCATCCTCTACTTTATTGGGGGCTACCTTCTTTATGGTGGGTTATTTGCGACGGTAGGGACGCTGGTTGATTCTCCGCAGGAATCGCAGGGATTGATGATTCCGCTGCTCATGCCCATGATCATTCCGCTCATTTTCCTGCCATCGGTGATCATGAACCCAAACAGCGGGCTCGCATTGGGGTTATCGCTATTTCCCTTAACTTCGCCAGCTCCCATGATCACCCGCCTGTCAGTTACGGATGTTTCATTCTGGCAGATTTTGTTATCCTACGGATTGCTGGTACTGTCTTTTATGGGCTCAATATGGGTCAGTGCCCGGATCTATCGCGCGAGTATTCTTATGTATGGTAAGAAGCCTTCTCTCAGAGTTATAGCGAGCTATCTTCGCAGTGGTTGAAATAGATCTGTACCTGTGTACTCGGCCTCCAGCTGAAGGAGCGTTTGCTTGCGTTCGAGACCACCTCCGTAGCCTGTTAGTTGGCCGTTTGAACCTATCACGCGATGGCAGGGAAGAATTATAGGAATCGGATTGGCACCGTTAGCGGTACCCACGGCGCGCGCAAGGCGTACATCTCCGAGCCTGCGGGCAAGTTCGCCATAAGAGCGGGTTTCTCCATAGGGAATCGTATCCAGCAATGCCCATACCCGCTTCTGAAATGCTGTTCCGCGCACGTCAAGTTTTACCGAGAAACTATTCAACTCGCCCGAGAAATAAGCGGCGAGTTCGTTTACGGCTGCATCAAACGGAGTGCCGGCGGGTTCGCACTCTGAAATGGCACCAAACTGAATACGCATAAGACCGTGGGGCGAGAAAGTGAGTGTTAGAGGACCAACGGGCGTTTTGGTAATTACGCCGCATTTGACTCGGGGCGGGACAATTGGCATGATTGGAGCGTTCCAGCGGGTCGGGGAGTCTTGGAATCAATATTACTCTGTATTGTGATGGAAGTTAATGTGCGTGAGACCGGCGATATGGCCCGCGTTCTTGAAATTAAGGCTACCGCAGCAGATCTCGAAACGGATGTACGGCTAGCGTTGCGAAAACTACAGTCGGTGACAGTCTTGCGAGGGTTTCGGCCTGGTCGTGTGCCCATCAAAATGATTCGGCGCATAAGGGCGGAAGAAGTGACACAGAAAATAGCGAACAACCTTGTTAAGGAGGTCTTCGAGGATATGGTCGAGGGGAGCGATGAGTATAAGCTTGTTGGAACGCCCCGGGAAATCAAACGGGACTACGAGTTGGATGGGGATTTGCAGATTCAGGTGGAGTTTCATGTTGTTCCACAAATGGAACTCAAAGATCTTACCGGACAGGTACTCGAAATCCCTGTTGCTGATGAAATCCCCGATCGTATTATCGAGTTCTTTATAAGAAAAAAAATATCCGAGCATGTGGAGAATAGGCCGCTTGAGGAGGGGGAGAAAATTGGCGAGGGCGTTGTTGGCATGTTTGATCAAGTAAGGTATAAGCTTGTAGAGATTGATAGCAAAACAGGATTAGTGCTGGTTGGAGGTAAAAACGAAGTAGGTACTTTCGATTTTGGCGCCGCTGCGAATTTAGATCCAGAGGTCGATAAATTCAGGACAGCTTTTACTGGACGGGTTGCTGGAGATAAAGTGATCATAGAAGACTTCATGGAGGACACTCCCTCAGTCGATATGGAGGAGCAAGAACCATGCTTTCAGGCCGAAATTTTAGAAGCACTGCGGTTTGAATGGCCGGAAGTTGATGATGAGTGGGCTGTTATGATTAGCGAGAAAGCAATGGATACCGCAGAGGAGTTGCGGGAGTGGGTGCGGGAGTATCTATCGGATTTATTCGAGGAGCATGGTAAACGCGCCTTGGATTCCGTGTTTAAGGAACGCATGCATGAATTGCACCCCTTTACTTTGTCCCCATCTTTCATAGAGGAGAAAAAGGAGGAGCTACAGCGTGAGTTTGGGGGCGTTATCAACTCGCCGGAGCTAGTGGATAGTTATATCGCATATCTACGATGGCAACTTCTATGGGGAGCGATTGAGGGGCAAGTAGACCTGGAGTCGTCTGAAGCGGAAATAGCAATCCCCGATAACGAGACAAAACCGGAAGCCGATAACGAGAATATCGAGGCACCTGAATCTCCACGCAAAAATCTTTTGACTGAGCACTTGCTTGAGCAATTTGAGGTCAAGGAGATTCCTGTTTCCGAGTGGGAGATGATGCATGTCATAGGAAAAGAACTGTAAGGGAATTGGCACTCAGCAAATAAGATATATCTAAATGGTTGACGACTTTGTAAAATTCTCCAAGAGCCTTCACTTGCCGGAGAGTATATATAGAAAAGGGTTGGGCGATCAGCCCATAGGCAATTTAGTGCCCATGGTAGTTGAGCAAACATCCCGTGGTGAGCGAGCCTATGATATATTCAGTCGGCTTCTAAAAGAGCGAATTATAATTCTTGGTACGCCGATCAATGATATAGTGGCAAATTTGACTGTTGCTCAACTACTCTATCTGACCAGTGAGGATCCAGAACGTGACATAAATATCTACATTAATTCGCCAGGTGGTATGGTGTACAGCGGGCTTGGTGTTTATGATACGATCCAGTATGTGTCTTGTCCGGTTGCAACGATTTGTGTGGGACTAGCAGCCTCTCTAGGTTCGGTGCTCTTGGCTGCCGGAACCGAGGAGCGTCGTGCTGCGCTGCCAAACTCACGCATTATGCTGCACCAACCACTGGGTGGAGCACAAGGGCAGGCGTCTGATATCGAAATTCAGGCCCGTGAAATTTTGTGGCTGAAACAACGTCTCTACGAAATCATGGCGCACCATACCGGGCGAGATACGGAGACAATCGCAAAGGATGCAGATCGGGATTACTGGTTGAGTGCAGAGGAGGCTAAGGACTATGGTCTGATCGATAACGTACTGACCCCTCAGGAACTCCCAAACAACAAATAGGTGTGGTACCGCGTACGGGATTTGAACCCGTGTTACCGGCGTGAGAGGCCGGCGTCCTGGACCCCTAGACGAACGCGGCAGGCCGCGTTTTACCATGACGCCCTTCGCGGGTTGCGGATGTTTGTTGGGTTATTTTTTGGAACCTACCGTTTTCTGCAGAGGTTGCACTGGCAGGTCCCAATATCATGTCTGTTGCAATATACTTGGACTACAATGCTACAACGCCTGTTGATTCGCGTGTTGTGGAGAAGATGCTCCCCTATTTTACGGAGCACTTCGGTAATCCGTCCAGCCAAGGACATATGTATGGGTGGGCTGCGAGCGCAGCTATAGAGCAGGCGCGCTTGGAAGTGGCCAAATGTATACAGGCAACTCGTCCGAGCGAGATCACCTTCACAAGTGGCGCAACAGAAGGCGTTAATGCTGCACTGAAGGGATTGGCCGAGGCGTGTACTCACCGAGGGCATCATATCGTTACGGTGCAAACTGAGCACAGTGCAGTAGCGAAGGCCTGTCAGCATCTGGAACAGTTGGGGTGGAGCGTAACCTATCTGCCGGTCGATTCAGAGGGTATCCTGGATTTAGATAGACTGGAGGACAGTCTCACGGATGACACGGTACTGGTTAGTGTGATGTGGGCCAATAATGAGACGGGTGTAGTGCAGCCGATACCCGAAATTGCCGGGATAGTACGTGAGCGTGGCATTCCCTTCATGACTGATGCAACGCAGGCGATAGGAAAAACACCGGTATCGGTTGAGCATGCGGATATTTTGGTGTGTAGTGGGCACAAGGTCTATGGTCCCAAGGGAGTAGGTGCAATGTTTGTGCGTGGTCGGGTACGCTGTACCCCACTCATAGATGGTGGAGGACAAGAGAAGGGCCGCCGCAGTGGTACACATAATGTCCCGGGGATCGTTGGAATGGGAGAAGCATTTCGGTTGGCCGGGTTAGAATGCGAAAAGGACTGTAAGCGATTAACTGCCTTGCGCGATGAACTGGAACATGCCCTGAGGCAATCCGGTGTTGAGGTTCGGATTAATGGTGCAGGGGTTAACCGGCTTCCTCAGACAAGCAGTATTTCGTTTCCGGATCTGGACCTGGAACGATTGCTCATGTCCATTCGCAAATTGGCAGTGGGCACTGGCAGCGCGTGCGGATCCGGCAGCCGTACACCTAGTGCGGTGCTTTCAGCAATGGGGATTCCGGCTGATATAGCTCGTCGGACGTTGCGAATAAGCTTGGGGCGTCCCACGACCAAACAGGATGTTGCACAAGCATCTGAAATCCTAATAAAGGCTGTGTGCAAATTGTCTGCAAAAGCTGCTTGAGTAGTATGGAAATAGTCAATCGTGTAGCCCAGAGTGGTATTGAAGTTTACGACTTAGAGTTGCTTTGGGAGGGCTATTCGATCAAAGAACTAGATTTGGCTCCTTTCCTTGATCATAGTATACTTTTACGAGAAAAACCTTTTCGGGCGCAGGTAGCTGCCTATGACTGGCAGGAATTCGATGGAGTACACGTTGCACTTTTTTGCAGTGCGGATGCGTTAGTGCCGATGTGGGCCTATATGTTGGTTGCATCACGTCTTGATTGTGCGCGCACTGTTACAATGGGACGCAGAGCGGATCTCGTACGAGAGCTGTTTTTATTGGCTTTGGCGAAGGAAGATTGGACCAGATTCTCAGACAGGATTGTTGTGATTAAGGGTTGTGGATCGGGAATTGTGCCTGAGAGCGCCTATACAAAGGCAATGACAGAATTACAGAAGGTGGCTCGTAAGGTTATGTTTGGTGAACCCTGCTCGAGCGTACCAGTCTGGCGTCGACCCAAAGAGCGTGTAGATTAACTCCTGTGTATCGGACGGGTAGCCAGATCACAGTGGTCGTGTTCGATTTATTGTCCCTATTGGTGATCGGAAGCGTGGGTTTATCGTGTTCGAGGTCGGTGACGGCAAGCTGACGAAGCATTTTTGTGCGTACAATTGTTTTTTCTTCAAGGATACACGGATGGGAAGGCGTGCCCCACATTCGTGAGGCAGATGCGTTGCGATCGCAGATAAGTTCATCGATAGAGGCGGCATGGTTTTGGGATCGTGAACTCCTAATAATCAAGTGTACGTATTTTAGGGCCCCAACTGCCATGAAAAGCTGGCAGAGCACCCTGCATTACAGGCTGGGCTGTTTTTGCAGGCGTAGTTCCTGCGGCTTTGTGATTGCTGGATAACTCTCGTTTTTTATGGGAGCCTTTACGACCATTTGATAGATTTGCAATCGTACATTGTGGATCATTTTGCCGTGTGGATCTATCTGAAATTGTGCTCATCAATCATATGAAAATTGATCTTACAGACAAGGTCGCACTGGTGACGGGTGCGAGCCGTGGTATAGGGAAGGCAATTGCTGCGGGGCTTGCCGAAGCAGGGGCAACTGTTGCAGTGCACTGTAATGAAAACATCGGGCAGGCTGAAACCGTTGCTCTTGAACTGGGCAAAAGTGCGCGTGTATTTCAAGCGGACTTGGCGTCGGTTGAAGCCTGTGAGATGCTTGTGGTGGACGTGATTTCAACATATGGCCACATCGATATACTGGTCAACAATGCAGGTATAGCGCGGTTGGTTGATGCGGCAGCCCCTACGGGAGCTTGGCTTCAGGCTTGGGAGCAAACCATGGCGGTCAACGCACGTGCCACCGAGCTTCTGTGTCGCCTTGTAATCCAACATTACCAGACTCGGGGGCAGGGACGTATTATCAATATCGCATCACGTGCTGCTTTTCGTGGAGATACAGCAGAGTACATGACCTATGCGGCCTCAAAGGGGGCGGTTGTTTCGTTGACGCGCAGCATCGCCCGAGCCTACGGCAAAGATGGGATTACGGCCTTTGTCGTGGCCCCTGGTTTTGTTCGCACAGACATGGCGCAAGATGCAATTGATTCGTATGGAGAGGCGTTTGTGGTGCAAGATCTCGCGCTTAATAGCTTGACTGAATCGGAGGATATTGCTCCAATCGTCACGCTGTTGGCAAGTGGTTTGGCAGATCACGCCACGGGTACATCCATTGACATTAATGCTGGCAGCTACGTCCATTAGTCTGAGTCCCACATGTCTGGTTCTGTGAGCGCTCGGGGGTGAGATTCCTATTAATGGTGCGTGGACTACGCGGGCGACGGAATTCGTCGTGATTCTGTTCCGAAGAACAGGGGGAATGCTACTTAGCCCTGATCGAGGGATGCAGCAGATTGGATGCGAGGTGGATCGTTTCCGTTTCAGTGGGCATACCCACCGCAGAGAGCTCACAGAACTTCAACCCAAAACGATCATCTTGGTGCATGGGGGTGACCGAGGGCAGGCGTTGGCCGAAGAACAACCTTCGTGAGCATTGTCCTAAAACCTGTGTCCTGACCCCGTCCCAAGGCGAACGCGTCACCTTCTAAGAGACATAATTTTGACCGCACGAATCTTGTTTCAAAGCACATGCACCGTCACACGGACATGCTTCATGGGGGGCATACCGTCTGTGATACTTCCATCAATCAAGGAGGACACCGCAGGAATATGTGATCTGGATCTGTGCCAGTCAGGAATCCACGGAACGCTTGATGGGTGCCATACCACCCAAAGGCATCGAAGTGGTGGAGTCACTCAGGTAGAGTCGCGACTTGGACTGATTTGGAGCACACAGGGGCACAAAATTTAAATTTTTTTGTATATTCGTGACACGGAGGGTGGTGTGGTGTTGTGTGCATTTGTTGAAATGCCCATCCAGAGCACCACCCTGTATTTCAGGGAACTGACAACCATGAATACCTCGCTGAAGAGGTAATCCGATATGAGAATTGACATCAATGGAACAAATTCAACGCAGCCTCAACGATTCGAAATCCCTGCTGATCAATCTTCCACTTCATTAATCCACACGAATAAACTACCCTGTTTAGTATCTCGCAATAAATACAGGGCAATCATTTGGAATTGAAATAGCGTTGGTGATCAACTTGGTAGATTTCGGTCTCCAGGCGTGGAATGGCCGATATCAGTCCAGACGACCGCCGCGTTCGACCTGCCGTGTACCGGAAGCCGGGGCCTGAGATATATTCGTCACAGGCAAGACATGGGTTCAGGTTCCCGCGTTCGTCAGTAGGGGGTTTACTCATGTTGTTCGTGAGCACGTTCCATAAACCGTAGTATCTAACGCAGATCGCCGTGCAGTGGCGTCGGGTGTACAGCACATTGTAGGTCCAGGTCTCAGCACAGTCCTCCCCGAGACCTGCGTCTTTCATCAGGCACGCCTTGATGCCGCCCACTGTCAGTCGCCTTGCACATTTTCTTGCGGGTGTTGCGAGATCCGGCTTTGCCTGATAGACTGCAAGATCACGTAGCGATGAACAGGTGCCGCAGTGATGGCGGTGCGTAATGACGTAGTTTTCCTTAAGCGCGCTATCCGGGTCGGGGAACGTGCGCAGCTGGTACTTGACACGGGTGGAGTCAACAAACCCGACCGCGCATACCTCGGTGTTCGAGCGCAGCGACGAGTACCACTGCAGAACCGGCTCTTGGCCATGGAACAAAAACATTGAGTTTGCCCCGACCAGTTCGTAACTCTGCGAGTTGCTTGGCATCGGATACCGGAGCGAGTCGGGATGAGTGTAGACCTCTTGGTAGGGTGGCTCGTACGGGCTGATAGTCCGAAATTCATTTTGATCTCGTGAATTGGAAGGATCAACGAGACCAAGCTGATCGTGAATTTCACCTCCGTTGAGCAATAGAGTCAATTGTAGCCTCTCAATCAACGCATTAGTTCCGGGAGAATGCGCCATGACCGCGTGATGCTCAGTCAAAGTTCGGTCAATGTTGGAAACCCGGCCCCGATAATGCTGGACAAGGTACACGCCTATCACGACTACGCAAATGCCGAGCACGCTTCCCACGACGGTGAGGGTAGTTTTCCGATACATCAACTCAGAGGAGATATTACACACACATGTGATTCGCATTCAGGCCAACGTAGGCCTGCCTGGCGGGGTTCGTTCCACATGGCTGGCACTGTAGCTGATACAGTCAGGACAATGCGTGGGGTCACCTGGGCGAGTTGCCGAACTGCTGGCTAATGCAATATACACCCGAATATTTCTTGACCAATACGGGGTCTTATCGTGCGCTGTAGAAAGCGTGTTCCTAGGGTCGGTGCGAATGCCGTCCCACACCTGTCGTTTCGGTTGGTAGTGGTCTTGGCGTATTATAGCGGATGCCTCTTGTTTATGCTTACCCCGAAATAAATGATAATTCCCCCTGGGGGTGGCCAAGTCAGTCCTCTGCGTTAGCCTGCTCACGTCGGCGCTGCGCCAGATAGCGGCGCAGTACATCAGCATCCCGGTTATGACCACGTAGATCCACATTAAACGAATGTCCACCATCGGGGCTAGCCACAAAAAACATGTAGTCGTGTTCTTCCGCTTGTGCAGTTTTTATCAGAGATGATCGTGAGGGGTTGGTGATAGGACTCGGCGGAAGCCCTTGGTACAGATACGTGTTGTATGGGTGATCAATTTTATAATCACGATAAAATAGACGACGCACGCCGTCCTCAAGCTCAATCAGAGCATATTGCACTGTTGGATCGGCCTGCAGGGGCCAGTGCCTTCGCAGGCGGTTCAAGTACACGCCTGCAACGCGAGATTTTTCTTCGATTACTCTCGTTTCCCATTCGACAATTGCAGCCAGACTCACAACTTCATCACGCGACAGCCCACGTATGCTCGCTTCGCTTGCTGCTTCCTTTTCATAAAACTCATCGAATTCCCGTTTAATACGTCGAACAACCTCTGTCGCTTCGGTCAACCAGTAGAAGCTGTACGTATCGGGTAACATGTAACTGAACAAGTGTAGCGTGTCTGTACCAAGCGAGGTTGCCAGAGCAGTATCACCGAGTGCAGCCATAAAATCTTCAGCTTCAAATGCCATGTTGGCAGCCGCAGAACGTGCAACCCTGTCGCGTCTGGATCCAGCGGGAATCCTCAGAGACACTGGGGTTTGCAGTCCCCTCCGCAAGGTTTGCAATAGACTGACGTTGGATTTTCCCGACGAAAAAACGTAGTGCCCAGCCTTTATTTGATCCTTCCAGCCAGTTGCATGGGCTACCAAACGGAAAGTCCAGGAGTATTTTATCAGTTCCCGACTTTCAAGTGAGTCTACGACGTTGACAAAGATGCTTCCCCGTGGGATATGCAATGTCCGATCACCGTCAAACGATGGTGTATTTGGAGCCCAGAGAAGCCAGCTTCCTCCCGCACTCAGTCCGATGATAATCACAATACTGAACACGAAAATTCGGCTCTTTCGCATAGCTATCGTTTTGTTTTCCGCTGATATTTTTGACGCTCCAGTGAACGCGTCTCATCTATCACGCGTTCAAAGAGTCGTTGGATAGCGTCCGTTGGCAGTGGTCCAAGGTTGGCCTGAATGACATTTTCCAAGACTTCTTTTTCTCTAGAAGGATCGTAAACAGGGAGTCCGAGTTGCTGTTTGATATGTCCGATTTTATTCGCCGCGCGCGACCGCTCGTTAAAAATTTTCACCAATACTTGATCAAGCTCATCGATTTGTGCCCGGAGTGGGGTCAGATCTTCTTCAGAGACAGCTTGAGACGGTACAGGCTTCATGGTGTATTATTCAAGTGCAGTTAATAAATTAAGCGTGTAGGCCGTGCAACAAAACTGTGATCTCGAGGTATTGATTGATTGCAAGACACGCCTTAAACTCTCTTAACCGAAGATATACTGTGTAATGCGTAGAAATTTGTTATTCATTGCCGTTCTAGCCTTTTTGGCATCGCCTGCTCAGTCCCAGTTCAGGGAAGCTGTTCCAGATGCATTTCCCCAGACCCGTGTGTACGATATGTCCAACAGGGTTGGCGCATTTCTGAATAAGATATTCAACCCGAGTGTTTTTCAAATGAGCCACAGCTTTGAAATGACGGCTGGGTCCTTTGGTGGCAATGGATACTCGATGGGCATGTACACAAATACTATGGCGTGGCAATTTAGCCCCAAACTAGCCGCACGGATGGATGTTGCCGTTGCATACTCCCCGCAGAACCAGATGGCCCGGGAATATGGTTTTGGGCAGCAGCGCCCCCAGGTTTTTCTGCGTAATGCCGAAATTGGCTGGAAGCCGTCCAAAAATGTTCAATTCCATCTTCAAGTCAGACAGGATCCGTATGCATATCAGAACATGATGGGCTATGGACCTTACGGATACGGTTATGGTCGTCGACATATTGGACTGTTTCAAAGGAATCCTTGGTTTTAGTGCCTCGTGAGCGGGGTGCGGATGAATCGCCTAAAAGCTTTTGGTATCGATATAATCGCAGCCCTTGTCGGGTTGGTGATTGTTATTGGGATCGTGTCCACCTTTACGAACGTTCCGTTCCTAAGGGATGCAGTCCTTCTCCCTGTTCAAGTGGCCTCTTCCGTCGAAACCTCTGGTTATCCGGGCACTGCCGATATGTATCAGGTAGAGGTCCGTAATGGAGTAGGTGTTAATGGTGTTGCTGAACGAATGCGGGAATACCTGCGATCGAAAGGGTACGATGTTGTAGGTGTGGGCAATCACAGATCATTTGATATTGAGAAGACGATCATTGTTGATCGAATCGATAATTTGGCTATTGCACAGCAGGTGGCTGCATCACTGGGGTTGCCGCACGATCGTATTAGAAAGGATGTTCGCGATGAGTTTCATCTTGACGTTTCCATAATCATTGGTAAAGATTATGGAATAATTCCTCCATTCAGCGACACTCTAAGTTCCTCTAATATTCCAAATTTGCATGACAGTAACTGAGCCATCATCGCTCATATCTCCCCCAGCGTTTGACAAGCAACGTACAGGTTCAGTACCTGTGAGGGTTCTTGCACGCGAAGCTATAGTAGCAATACAGGAAAAAAAGGCTCATGACATGGTCATTATGGATATGCGGGCAACCAGTGGTCTGGCAGACTACTTTGTTTTGTGCTCAGCTACATCCGACCTTCAAGTCAAGGCAATCACAGAATCCGTCCAGACCCGGCTCAAACACGAATGTAATGAGCTCCCCTGGCACATCGAAGGAGCAGAGCACCGCCAGTGGGTATTGCTTGATTACGTAGATCTGGTGGTGCACATATTCACACCTGAGAGACGCGCGTTTTATGACCTTGAGCGGCTCTGGAGTGATGCTCCAACGGAGACAGTTGATGAGCATCCCGTTGCTATGCTTAATCCATGAGGGCAAGCCTCACACTACTTATGGTTGCTTGTCTCGGGCTCTTTGGAGCATGCAGTGGACCTGTCGCGACAACCCCGACAGATCCAGATACGAGCTTCGGCCATCGCTATGAGGGCCAAGCTCCCGATGGATATAATGCCGTTACGATTAGCGTACCTGACGAGGAGCTGGAATTTGCCTACTTCCCCGCTACCTTTGATCATGTTATCGTACGTCCCGACCTTATGCAATTGCAGACTGATACGATATCTGTAGAGATTTTGGTAAAAGGCAGTCTACCGGATGCATGCATGGAATTACATGCCTTCGACCAGGAAAGGACAGGGAATGTGGTAACGGCAACTTTGCAAATGCGCAGACCACAGTCGCGCGTATGTGCAAGCGTGCGCAGGCCCTACAGGCTGTACTTAATGTTGGAGGATAGTTTTGTGCAGGGGCACTACACGCTGAAACTCAATGGCTCAATCATACCATTCGTGGTGCAGTACATTGAATCGGACTAAGATCCCGATTCCCAGCCTAATCTATGCTCTCACTGATCTGACATCTCGTGAGTTGCGGTAGAAGTCGTTCTTTTTTGGCTAATGTGATAAGCGCATTGCAAATATCAGACAGGTTTTCCGAGTGCTCAATTTTTTCAATAGTGCTGGAAAAAATAATTTCAGAATCGTCGTCTGGTTCCTCCCAATTACATGCTCGATAAAGGAGGTAGGCATCGTCTTCGAAAAAATAACTGGCCGAATATTTCTCTGTCATGCTGCTTGGGTCGTACAGTAAGACTTCTGCATACGAGAGGTCGTCAGAAGCATTCAGGAGCCATTGATAGAGTAGCTCAGCTGCAAATCCGTCCATAAAACGATTATTCATTTTTTCTCAGTCGATTATTGGTTGGGCGGTTAAGTGCTGGGCGATGTCTTTTTGATCCAAGAGACTCTCCAGATACTTGTACGCTTCCAGTCTGCTAAGTGTCTGGGATTGCACGCCAAAAATTATGTCAAAATGGCGCGATATTGATCGGGCAACGATATCGATATCGCAGGATTTCCCCAATTCCTGAACCATTGAAGTTATCTCCCGGTCGGCGATACCGCAAGGTGTGATTCTGCTGAAGAATCGCAAGTCCGGGTCAATATTCAGGGCAAGTCCGTGAGTAGTCACCCAGCGGCTGACGTGGATACCAAATGCACAGATCTTTCGCTCGGTATCCTTCTCTCCGACCCAAACTCCCGTGCGCTTGGGTACGCGGAATCCCGTCAAACCAAACTCGTTAAGCGTGCGCAGGACAATCTCCTCCAAGTCGCGCATGAATCGGTGTAGGTCACGATATAGCCGGTCCAGATCCAATAAGAAGTATGCCACGAGCTGACCTGGGCCGTGGTAGGTTACATCGCCTCCACGATCGATGTAGACCACTTCTGCGTCCCCCGGAGCAATGAGATGTTGGTCGTTGCCGCTTTTGCCCATGGTGAAGACCGGGGGGTGCTCAAGTAAAAGCAGTACGTGGGGTAGATGTTCTCCGCTCCTCTTGGCTTGAATAAGGCGATCTTTGATCGTTTCCTGGAGCGCCCAAGTAGGCCGGTACGCTACACGGCCCAAGTGACAAATTACGGCAGTTTCTGGCCCTGACACCTTAGTGTGAGAAGTTTACGCGGAGGTTGAATCCGCCGTTAATCTTGGTATAGGGGAGCCGTCGACTGTCGCCAATAAAATCTTCGTACTCAACAAACAGATCCGCCGAAACGACGTTGCTGAATTGGTAGCCAATCTTGGGCTGCGCCAGTATCCTTGACGTACTGGTCAGCACATCCACGAAAGGCTCTTCCAGCGCTCTTGCTGGATCAAATTCCGGATCAATTGCTGCAAATTCCATTGCCCGACGGATGTAGAAGCTGCGGTCATCGTTAGCAGTTCTAGAAACTGTGAGAGACGCGTTGATCCGGTTGCTCAGTACACGGCGCAGGAATGGGAGACGCATGCCTGTTTTGGCCCAGGATGCAGTAATCGAGATCTCGTTGGTTCGATTTTCGTTGACCACGTTGTTGGTCGTACTCAGGGAGTATGAATTTGACTTGTTCCATGCCACACTGGTCTGGATACTCCCCTTGAACGAAAGATCTATTGCAATTAACGGCTGGAATCGTTCGTTGACTCGTGCTGCATCGATTTCCTCTGCGGGGATATTAAAGGCGATAACAGGGCCGGATCCGAGGCGAAAGGCATCCAGTTGGCCACCACGGAGGTTGGATCTGAAGTCTGACGAGAAATCCGCAGAATAATTATGACGTAACGTAGCCGACTGCGCAATCCTTCGAATTAGCGGCCATTTGGAAATTCCCGTATATGTGATGTTCCAACTCGGCAGAGGGAAGGGCATGGTTCCGCCAGTTCCTAATGCAAGATAACTTGACTGAAAGTCCTCGTAAACCAGTCGGTTTGTCAAGGCAGATGAGAAGAGTGTGTCGGGCAGTATGCTGCCTGGTGTGCAAGCTTCCCCACAGTCTGCGCGAAATTGATCCAGTTGCGCCAGGAACAGATCACTGTAGGAGGCTGTAAGGGCCCAAGAAGATACGGAAATGTTACCGGTGCGTGTTGTATCTGCCCCTGGGTGCCCGTCATCCAGAATTCGGTAGGTGAGATTCTCCCGGTCACCATTTTCCATTCTCCAGTTGAGTGAGATCCGTAGGCTGGATGATAGATTCAGTGATGTCTGGGCAGACCATCGATTCACATTATTTAGCGCATCGGTCACCTGCAGACGTTCGTTGATGATGCGGCCTTGTTCGGGTGTGATAGTGCGGTCAAGCCCTAGTCGATATCTCAGCGATGGTCCCTGGCCGTTGAACACCGCATCACGCAGGCTGTAATTAACCTGTACGATCCCAGATTCGTCTAGGCGACCTATGTTGTTGGCCGAAGCCTGGCGCGCACCATTGTATGTTATCGATGCATCCTGAAGGCCTGTGATGGCAAGTAGCAGTCGACGTGTGAGTGCTTTGGGGGTAAGATTTTGGGGAAGCCGGAATCTACGTCCACGTGTAGAGTCTTCTTCCGTCTGCGGTTGAAGCTCATCAAGTGCAGGCATATCAATAGGCGGCACGTCAGCGGGATCGACTACATCGATCTCTGGAGCCTCTTGTGCAGTGGTGTCAGCTTCCGCAGCTCTTTGACGTTCTCGTTCTTCGCGTCTCTGCTCACGACGCTCCTTTCTTTCAGTTTCTCTTTGCAGGCGGCGAGACTGCGCAGCAGACTCGGCGGCACGCTGAGAATCCTGGAGCCGTTTATAGAAACCAAACTTTTCAAACAAGTCCTGGGGGCGCAGGGTAAGGCCTGCTCGGAGAGTGACGTTAGTGCTGATCTGAGCCCCGGTGTTATTGCCCACCGATCCATTTGACCAGTTAAAATTTGTTGTGTAGGTCATATCCTGCACCTGTATCCAGGATAGAGCATCGTAACGCTGAAGCCGTGGACGAAAGGTTACGTTGAATTGAGATCCATAAGATTCCGGACGAACAGAGGGTCCACCAGGTACACTGCCTCCGAGTGCCTGCCTGAATACCGATCCAATTTTGCGATGTTGCAAGCCGGCGAGTTCAAATGCGCTCGAACCTATTTGGGAGCTGTCAATTACTCCTTCATTGAGTAGTGAGGCCAGAGATGTATCATCCAATCGGGATTCTATCCCAGTGGAATCGACTAAAATGACTGAGTAAAGTGTATCTACCCCGATAGCATTCAGGCTCTGGTTTGTGTTCGATTCCATACCCAGATTCAGGAACCCAAACGGGTTGTACTGGAGCGAGAAGCGTCGGGCATGAGAGAACTGGTGCTGTGGACGAATGGGGAACTGTACGTCCACGGGCAATTGCGAGCTACGCCTACGAACCGGATCCGGACGTTGCTTTGACGAGGTAAATGCACGATTCGCAGTCAAACTGTAGTCGAGTGAAGAAGGTAGATAGTTGAGTCCAATACTGCTTAACAACTTTAATACAGGTATCTCCTCCAGCCACGAAAACAGTCGCAACACGCGCGGGTTACGTATCTGTAGACGATAACTCAGTGAAGAATTCCAGCGCCAGGAGTTTCGAAAGGACTGTGTGGGGGTACGTCCTTCGGTATCTGAGTATGCATAGCTGAAAGCTAGGCCATCAACGGTATTGCGCAGCAGGCGCGAACGTGATCCATTCTTATTGATTCGTGTAGTGTACGAGGATATCCTGGAAAACGTCTGGGCTTCTTCGCGAATCTGATCCTGGCGGATAGAAATTTCTTCGCTGGTTAACGTGGAATCTGCGGCGATCGCATCTTGGAGGCTGCTCACTCGTATATCTCCACGGTTTGGATCAAACCGTGGGATACTGGAATTTTCCTTCACCTCTACGCTGACAGGTAATCTCCATCCATACTGTTCGGGAATGAACTTGTCTACATTCAACTGAGAGTTTACCGTCCAGTTTTGAATGTTAAGCTGTTGTCTGTCTGACAGCGTACTTGAAAGTCCACCAAAACCGTCTGATTGTGTATGCAATGACAGCCTTATGTGTGCAAGGTCAGCTAATTTGATATCCGCATTTCCGTAAGCTGCATGACCTACTTTCTGGTCATACCCAGAAACTCGGAGTTCATTTACCCACATATTTGCGTCGATCAGTGCTTGCTCTTCCCCAGAGGCGTTACGGACGCCGATCACGATAGTATTTACCCGGTTAAGGCTGGGCGTTCCGAGAACCCCTATTCGTGCGCCCGGCGGGGCAAACTCTGCCAAGGTAGACTGGAAGTTTGCGTGCTCATCGCTCCAGAATACCTCTGTAGGGTCAAATCCGGCACCGGTCTCGTCCTCATAGGCGTCACGCAGGAATTTCATCTGGTTCAGAGAACTCAGAACGATGTTCACTGAGTTGAGGTCAATAAAGGCTTCACCATCCGGATCAGGGTTGGGCTGATTCGTGCGCCACAGGTAATCGGCGCGTTGATTTGATCCATCAGGCAAATTGTGCAGCGGACTGGGCGTTAGTGGATGTTCATACTCGTAATAGTCAGAGTCCTCGTTTGCTCCCAGTCGCATAAAAAACTTCACTGCTCCTCGATCTTCGGCCTCGAGAGGTCTACCGTTAATGGTTCCATTAAGGTGAAGAAACATGCGCAGGTTTCTGTATTTGAGAAGATCCTGCGGAGAGGTGTAGGTGTGGTAGACTGCCAAGTGCCGGTTGGCACGAAGATTACTTGTCCGAATAACCATGGCTTGTTCTCTGGCATCCACAATGTTACCGGACTGTGGCTCACGGATACGGTTTCTGACAGCTCCTTTCGGGATTTCATAGCTGGGGCTCTCCTCGTTGTTGATGCTCTCAATACTGATGCGCGCTCCCATAAGCGGATCCTCAGGCGGAATGGGTTCGCCATCGATATCCGTTGCGTTGACCACATCACTAGCTCGCCATTGGCTTCCAACGAGTTCCAATGTAGCAAACCGTATGGTTATTGGGGAGGTATGCCCAGTGGTCCACAGGCGGATGGATTCCATAAGTGTGAAGTCCTGAATTCCTCCCACACGGCGGGTAAAATTCTTGACTGGAATGCGTACCAGATACCATCCGGTGCGACCGCCTTCCGACGATTCGATTTCATTGATGATGTAATCGCTGGTGTTTTCGGGTCGAGCAAGCTCATCCAGGGTTGCGAGATTTAGCGGCACTTCGTATTGAAAGTAGCTGTTATCAGTGTCAGAGGCAGAGTTCAGGTTGATATCCTCGGTATCGGGTATTCGAGAGTTTCCGCTGTTATCTCCATCAGCTCCTAATTTATTTTGAGCATCAAAGGTGTTCAGTTCATGACCTGCAAAGAACCGGGTAAATCGTTCCTGGATAGTTGCTCCTCCGGGAAAAAATTGATTATTGTTGAAAAAGCTTTCGTTTAAGAAATAGTAGTAGTCATCGGAAGAGGGATCCAGTAGGGCTTTTGCCTTTTCCCGTGCCAGTATTTCGGGATATTTAACACTGACGGTGTTATCCAGAGACGCAAGGAAGTCGGCAAATACAAATTGTTCGGTACCTGCTCCGCCCTCCAGTTCGAATTTGTTGTTGGGGAATGAAGGCAGACCGTCCAGTCCAACATCCTCGGTGATGCGATCGCTTTCTTCAATGGGGTTGATTTTTTGGTTCTGTTGTCCAGTAGACAATCTGGCTAGGGAGCCTACGGATCCGACTTCTGACAGTGAAAGGCCATCCTCGGTATTGAGCTTGTTATCGGGGATCACATCTTCGCTAATGCGGCCAATATCGACGATCAGCTTTGCTCGTGGGTCCGTTTCTCCCCCATCAGGGAACGGTCGCATCACAAACTCGACGAACTCGATGTTCTTTGAAGTGAAATCGGTGTTGCCTTCTGTTAACCGTTGTGTAATGCCTCCCCAGGCCTCGCGAGGATTATCCAGAAAGCGTCCCAGGTCACGGTTATAATTATATGGTCCCCGCCCATGTGGCGTAAAGTAGAGGTCAAATGTCGTGAGGACGCGTTCACTCTGCAGGGTTTCCCGGTCAGGGAACACGTCTTGCGGTTCAACAAGTTGCACTGCAGGTTCACGGTCACCCGTGAATTGTTTCAGGGATGAAGCATTGAGAGTATACCAACCCATAACTGCTCGCCCCTCATTATGCAGAGGAACTTCTATGCCTCCCAAATCACTGTGTGTACCAATTACAGGTGCACTACTTAGCAGCCACGCGCCTTGGCGCATCAGTGAAATCAGGTTCTCAAACCCTTCAAAGTCGTCTACATAGGAAATCCCCTGTGTCTCATCTGGAAAAAAATCATGCCCATCCTTACGAAGGTCGCGTCGTTGGTCTTCAAAGGCATTGGTCAGTACGTGCCCCGGACGCAATTGAGCAAATTCGCCGGCTACAGTAATCGAACTTTCCTCTTTGGTTTGGATGAGGGGTAACCAGTCAACTGCTCTCGTAAGCCATCTGGGTTCCAGTGCCAGGCGTGTATCTGTGCCCCAGATCATATTCGAGACAGGCTCCTCTCCGATACGGAATTTATCAGTGATGGATTTCTGGCTCAGCCGCATTACGGTTCCGCCTGCGATGAATTCCTCACGTGGAGTGTACTCCAGCCTGGCGCCAAGAAGTGTTTTTTGCTGGAGATTGAAGAATGAGTTTTCCTCATAATCAATGTCGATGTCGCGTCCGGCAGTCAGGTGCACAGGGTTAATAATGGTAACTGTGCCGCCCAGATAATCCACGATGTAGTCTGATCCCTCGGTGAGTGTGTTGCCTCCTGAAGAAACGCTCACGGATCCTTCAACAAGGCCGGAATAAGCCCTCAGGTCGTAGAAGGAAGGGATGCCACCCTTATGAGATCCTTCGATAGTGTAAATATTCTTGCCTGTGTTACGCGTAGCATTAAGTCGCTTTTGGGTATAGAGCTCCTTGAATACGTACAGTTCTTTTGCTGCCGCTTTGTCTTGATCATTCAGTCCGCTAGCATCAATCAAAGCTTCCATGCGTGCTCCAAAGGGCTCGAGGTATGGAAAAATCAACAACCCATCGCCAGGGATAATCGAGTAGTTTGGTAGGAAGTCGAACAGGTTGTCCGGTTTATTGGCACCATCTTCATTGAGTCGGTCAAGTCCGAGTACCTGAATTAGTGTTTGTTGTCCGGTGACGCCTTGAATGGTCTGTGTGGCAGCTTGGCCAGGTGGCTCAAAGCTGATGTCCAGTAGAAACTCAGTCGGTAAGAGTCCACGCTCGAGTTCATAAATGTTACGCATTTCCAGATACCAAGCCGCAGGGTTCAGCTCATTCACCTCTCCCAAGTTCGCAGGCTGCTGAAGATTAACCGGTTTGAGCAGTTTCAATACAAGACGTTCACCAACTTGACTGTTATCTCCACCACCGGTTTGACTGGAAAAATCACCGACCTGGATCTCTGTTCCTCCCGCGAGGTAGCGGAAGGACACTGCAAGTGCTTCACTTTCCTGGATGGTCTGCCTGAGGGTAATGAAGCCTAGGCCCTCATCCAGATCATAGTCGCGCCCAACCTCAAGTTTTTTGAACTGTCCTACCTGGTAATCTACGGTAGTCAGTGGCTGCTCCATAGCAGCGCTCTCGAGATAATCCTGAGGCACGGCAGCTCCCAAACGCAGTTCATTCTGCAGTTCTGCAGGGTCGTACTGATCCAGATTGCTGTTTGGGTGGCGCTCCTCAGTGTAACGATTCCCTTCGCTAATTATCCGTGCAGGTTCACCCAGATCCACGACAGCAACGACCTGTCTGACGTTTGGCTCTTCCGGGGAAACAGGCGTTAATTTCCAGACTTCAATGTCCGTGATATGCGAAAAAACAGCATCCAGAATGATGTTGGGGGGATCACTTAGTGCATCGTTCCATCGATTACGGAAATAATAACTGAGGAAATAGTGCTTACGCTGATTATAGTCAGTTGGCTTACGGCTGAATTCTGATGTTTCGGCACCACCATCAAGTGAAAGATTGTTTGACTGCCCCTCCTGTTGGCTGGCAACCGTTGTCAGCCGAAAGGCACCCAGCTGAAATTCGGATTTTATACCAAACAGGCTTTGTCCGCCCCGGATCAATGTGGATGGTGTCTGCAGGAAGACGTTACCGGCTTCAATGTTCTGAATAATTTCGTCCTCGTAACCGGTATAGACCAGTTTTAGTTGGTTTTGAAAATCAAAGTCACGCTGGGTGTCCCAGTCGACGTTGACCTGCATCTTATCACCGATTGTTCCGGTAACGCCAAGACGCAGATTCATGTTGAACTCGGGCGACAATTGCGATCCTCGCCCAGCAAGGACTTGTTGAGCATTCTTATCGTAAACAAACGCCGGTCGGATATCTGCACTACCATTGACACGTAGGTCCACTTCGTTTTTCCCAAAAATGGTTGTGAATCCACTTTGGCGCCCACCGGGTACAGAGATGGATAGCCCCAAGCCTCGACGTTGTCGTTGCTCGAGAGTTCGTTGGCTCTCGATAAGATTTCGCCAGTTTCGGTCAAGGGCTGCGGACAGTTTTTCAGCTTGATACTGTTCCCGGGTAAGGCGTATGGCATGCCTGACATCCTTTCCGGCTACCTGCTCCTTGATCGTATAGAATGAACCGGTGACGGAATCCAGTGCAATCTCATGCTGCCAGCCAGGAAACAGGCCAGGTCCAAGTGATCGTCGCGGCCACCGAAATATCGTGGCTGATCGCCCGGATCGCGTCAAGCTTGACAGATATCGCTTAGCCCGTTCGTTTGTATCGGGTGGTGAGAGCGAGTCTATGCGGGCCAAGAAGAGGCTGTCCAAGCCTAGGTTCAATGCCATTGCCTTGACGGAGTCCCGGCCCAGACGGAAGAGCATTGAGCGCAGCGAATCAATCTGGTACAGCGTTACGCTGTCCGTATCCGCAAGCGCGATATCCGGGAATGTATCTTGTCGCCAATCTTCCTGCGCGGCTGCATGCGCCAAGAGCATCCAGACCAGCACAGCCCCCGCAGTGTATACCACGAGTTGGCGCACGGCGAAGAATCTACGTCCGTTCGTTTGCATTCGGTCCTACTGACGAGCTTCTATTTGTTGTTTACTCGACCTTTAATCCTCTGTGCTCGTATCGGTAGATGCTAATATGCAGGTCCTTTTTTTGTACGTTAAAGACGAATGACGAATTGAACACTTGCAACGCAATGTTAATGGCCATGTTCAGATCATTGAGAATGTTTTTTTGGGGCTCTGTCCTTCTTACGGGTTTACTTATGGGTTGTGCATCTCCTCAGGAGAGTGCAATTCACGAAGTACTTCAGATGCAGCAGGATGCATGGAATGCCGGAGATATTGAGACTTTTATGCAGGGCTACCTGAATAGTGACAGTTTACGATTTGCAGGAGCAGGCGGAGAGATACGAGGCTGGCAGTCCACACTGGAGAGGTACCAGCGAGTATATCCCGACCGTGCAGCGATGGGTACATTAACGTTTGATCTTCGAGAAATTCGTATACTCGGCGACAAACATGCCATAGTTTTTGGTGCTTATGCTTTAGATCGAGAAAATGATCAACCTACCGGGCTCTTCACACTGATTCTTGAATATACTGAGGAAGGTTGGCGTATAGTGCATGACCATACTTCTGTGGACCGGATCCCCGATGTACACGAGAATATTGAATGAGTTGTAATTGTTCGCATTTACAGGACAAGACGGTGGTCATCACCGGTGCAGGTGGTCGATTGGGTCAGTGCCTGGTTGCACGTTTTGAAGAAGTCGGAGCACATGTAGTATCTGTTGGACGTGCAGATACTACACAATTAACCCTGGATCTGACTAAGGAAGCTGAGGTCAGAGACGCCTTTGCCCGGATCAAACATCAGTATGGTCGTATTGATGCTTTGGTGCATGCGGTTGGGATGTGGAGTGAATGGCCCCTGTTGGACACCAGGCTGGAAGATTGGGAGCATATGATGCGCGTGAATCTTACATCCAGCTTTTTGTGTTTTCGAGAAGCAGCCCGACAAATGCTCCCGGCAGGAGGTACGCTGATAGGCATATGTGCTCGTTCAGGCCTTGAAGCTGCTGTGGCTCGGGGGGGTGCTTATGCAGCAAGCAAAGCGGGGCTCCTACGCCTGGTCGAGGCGGTTGCAGCGGAATATCCTGTGCTGCGTACGTACGCTTTGGCTCCATCAATAATTCGCTATGGCAAAAATACAGGCACAGGTGTTCATGCTGATGATCTGACTGAGTTAGCAATTCAGCTATGCTCTGAATCGGCAGCTGCACTTAGTGGAACCGCACTGCAGGCCTATGGGAATCAGTAATTAGCAGACAAGTTCATTATGACCGAATCTGATCAAAAATCTTCCGAATCATTTACTCACACGCTGATCCGTGTCTTTGCTGCTCAGGGCATAGTGATGTTGGTTCTGTGGTTATTGCACGCAATTTACAATTAGGTCATGCATCCCATTAACTGGCTCATTGTCGTAGCCTATCTCGCTTATGTCTTATGGGATGGGCTACGTCGTTCCAGGGACACAGATCGTCTCAAAGGCTATTTTCTGGCGAATCAGAGTCTGCCTTGGTGGGCCGTCGGACTTTCTGTCATGGCCACACAGCTCTCTGCTGTGACCATGATTGGTACCACAGGCCAAGGTGCGACCGATGGTATCCGCTTTATTCAGTTTTACTTTGGTTTGCCATTGGCTATGGTGATCCTGGGTGTCACATTGGTGCCGTTCCTGCATCGCAGTGGAGTGTACACGGCTTACGAGTATTTGGAGAAGCGTTTTGGACCCGGAACACGGTCGCTCACCAGTTTCCTTTTTTTGATGTCACGCGGTATGAGTTGCGGGACTATCCTCGCCGCGCCAGCCGTAGTTATGGCGGCAGTGTTTGGGTGGGATCTTACGCTAAGTGTGGCCGTGATTGGAATTCCTACGGTACTGTACACGATGTTTGGCGGCATTCAGGCAGTGGCATGGGCGGATGTGAAGCAAATGGTGCTAATAGTATTCTCTCTGGCGGCTGTCGTGGTTGTTCTTCTCGTAAAGATGCCGGTGAACCCTCACGACGCTCTTCAGATTGCCGGGGCTACCGGGAGACTTCAAGTATTCGATTTTTCATTCACACTCAACGAGACGTACACGTTCTGGTCCGGACTTCTAGGAGGAACGTTCTTGATGTTGTCCTATTTCGGGACAGACCAGAGTCAAGTGCAGCGCTACTTAGCGGCCCGCTCGGTCCCGGAGGCTCGACGATCCCTTCTGATGAGCGCCTATTGGAAAATTCCACTCCAGTCCCTGGTATTGCTCATTGGGGTTCTGGTATTTGTTTTCTACCTATTCCAGGCACCCCCACTCCTGTACAATCCGGCGCATGAAGCTGCGGTGCGTAGTCACGCACCGCAGGAATATGCCGAATTGGAAAGTCTCTACGGTACCGAGTTTATGGCGCGAACCGCGGCTGCCGAGGAGGTTGCTGCGGGCTTGCCAGGTGCGGCCCAGCGATTAGAAACACACGAGAACAACGTAGGAAGCTTGCGTGACAATGCACTCGACCTCGCACGTGAAGCTACCGGGGAGGAATCAGTCAGAGATGTGAATTATATCATGCCCCGCTTTGCTTTGGATGTCCTTCCCCTGGGATTGACCGGGCTCTTTATCGCGGCAATAATGGCTGCTGCCATGTCCAGCATTTCTTCCGAACTCAATTCACTTTCGACGGCAACGGTAATCGATTTTTATCGGCGATGGATTCGCCCGGATGCTCCTGAGAGTCACATGCTCTGGGTCAGCAAATTAGCCACAGGTTTTTGGGGGATTTTTGCGTGTTTCGTGGCCACCTTTGCTGCGACACTAGGTTCTTTGATTGAGGTTGTGAACCGATTCGGCTCTTTCTTCTACGGTTCAATCCTGGGTGTCTTTATTCTTGCAATGATCCCGGCAGGCCGTGGTGTGGGGGCCTTCTGCGGACTGATTGCGGGGATGGGCGCTGTTGCTGCGGTCAATTTTTTGGCGCCAGAGGTTTCTTTTTTATGGCATAATGTCGTTGGAGCCGTGACTGTACTTTCGGTTGGCTTGCTTTTTTCATGGTTCCGACATAGTGCTACGTCCGGCAATAGCTCGGGATAGTGTAGCTTCGTCCGCATATGTGAGGGTGAGGCCAACAGGAATTCCTCGTGCAAGGCGCGTGATCTTTATTGCGAAGGGCTCCAGCAGCTGGGCTAAATAGAAAGCCGTCGTATCTCCTTCCACGGTGGGGCTTATCGCCAGAATTATCTCGGAAATCTCCGAGTCCGGTTTCCCGATGCGTTCAAGTAACGAACGAATATTCAGGTCATCGGGACCAATTCCGTCCAGCGGTGAGATCACCCCGCCCAGTACGTGATATGTGCCACGATACTCGCCCGTGCGCTCGAGCGCCAGAATGTCCTCGGGGTCCTGTACGACACAAATCATGTCGGTTGCCCGCTTGCTGGAATTGCATATGGTGCAGACCTCCGTATCAGTCATGTTCCGGCAGATGCTGCAGGCGCGTACGCGTTCTTTAACCTCCAGTAGTGCAGTTGCGAGCCGGGATACTTCCTCTTTCGGCATTTTGAGAACATGTGTGGCCAGACGCCGCGCACTCTTACGGCCGATAGTGGGGAGCTTTGAGAATTGCTCAACCAGTATTTCCACTGACTCTGAGGCGAATTGCATTACTCAGAGTCCAAATTTGGAAAGGTCCATGCCTTTCGGGAGAAGGCTGCCGGCTTGGTCGCGGAGTTCGTTCTGTGCAGCTTCACCAGCTTCCTCAAGTGCTTTATTAACACCTGCTATGATGAGGTCCTGCAGCATTTCTATGTCCTCAGGATCAACGACCTCGGGATCCAGCTCAACCTTAACAATACGCTGGGATCCGGTGGCAGTCACCTTGATCATTCCGCCTCCAGCTTCCGAGGTGATTGTGATCCGGCCGACAATCTCTTTTACATGGCCCATTTGCTTTTGCATTTCAGCCATTTTTTTGAAAATATTTGACATGATTTTATTGCTGCTAAGGTGTTGGGTTGTTTGCCAATCGAAGGTCAAAGGCTTCGGTGAGCAGCCGCAGGCCTGGGGATTGCGTTTTCAGCTTTTCGATTTCGGCATCCCAATCGGGTTTCATGGAGGGAAACAACTCCGGTTTAACGACGAAATCAACCTCGAGGCCGCTAAGGCTGGGAACTGCTTGCATGGACTTTTTAATGGTTTCCAGCATATCTGCCTTTCTTGCAACGTCTCTATTAATATCGCTGCTAACCGCGACCCTCAGGGTATTACCATACGTATTCATGGCGCAGGAGTGCATCATTGTCTGAACTCCTTGTACATGGCTGTGTTTGGCTAGGATCGCCAGAACTTGCAACCAAGCCTCCTGGAGGTCTGGCTGGGGTCTTTGATCGGACTGTGTCTGCTGTGTGCGGGCGGGAGGATTAGGAGTTTGCTCAGGGGTATTTTTTTTTCGTTTATGGCTGTCCAGGGCTGATATCCCTCCAAGTGCATGAGATTGGGTTGCTTTTGCCTGTGGCTTGCTCGGCGTACTGCTGGTATCGCGAGGAGGAACGGGTTTAGCACTGGATGGGGGAGTGGGTCTGGGAGGAGGAGGGGCTTGCGTGGGCGGTGGTATTGTCGCAACAGTAACAGGTTGTTGTCCGGGTGTCTGCTGTACAACACGCTCCAAACGGCGAATCTGCGCCAAGGCTTCTGACAGGTCGATACTATCCCCCAGGCGTACCATCTTAATCAGGGCCAGTTCTATTGCCAGGCGGGGAGAGGTAGAGGTTGGCAGTCTGTTTTGGGTTTCATCAATGACCATCAGGATACGAAGCAGCACGGTTTCGGTAAATTCCTTGGCTGCTTCTGCATACCATTCACGCATCCTCTTACTGACATCAATTAGGGCATCAGTCCCCAGCGTTACAGTGATTAGCAAGTTACGTACATGTTCTGCCAGACCGTCAAGAAACTCTCTCACATCGTGCCCATCCGACATGATTCGCTCGGCGAGGCTGAGCATGGGGCCTGCTGCTCGCTGTGCTATATACTGTGTGGACTCGAAATATAGTTCTGCGTCTACCACACGCAGTGCACTGGCCAAAGCGGAGTACTTCAGATCTGATCCACAGAGTGCTACTGCCTGATCGAAGACGCTGAGTGCATCGCGCAGAGCACCATCTCCTTTATTGGCAATAAGATGGAGAGCATCCTCATCTGCCGTTACCTCTTCGCTTTTACAGATTTTGCTCAGATGATCAACAATGTCTTTTGTTGGAATACGCCGAAAATCAAAACGCTGGCAGCGGGACAGAATTGTTGGAAGAACTTTATGTGGTTCTGTGGTCGCAAAAATAAAGAGTACGTGCGGTGGCGGTTCCTCCAATGTTTTCAAGAGTGCATTAAAGGCCGCAGTGGTGAGCATGTGTACCTCGTCAATGATATACACCTTGCGACTTCCTCCTTGTGGCGGAATACGAACATTTTCTCGTAATTCGCGGATATCCTCCACGCGGTTGTTAGAGGCCGCGTCAACTTCAAAGATATTCAGACTTCGCTGTGTTTCGAAGTCTTTACAGGAGGCACAATTCAGGCAGGGTTCGACTTCTCCGTCGGACTTGTCCGTACAGTTAATGGCTTTTGCCAAGATTCTGGCCGCAGTTGTTTTTCCAACGCCGCGAGGTCCGGTAAAGAGGTAAGCATGGGCAAGCCGTCCCATTTTGAGGGCATTTACCAGTGTTTGGGCAACATGCGACTGTGCTACGAGGTCCCCAAAAATCTGTGGACGATATTTACGGGCGGTGACTAAGTACTGGGATTCCGCCATGACTAGATGTGATTGCGGCGCATATGGGATAGACTTCCCATGGTGCAACAAAAATTTTTCTCAGGGGTTCGGACGGAATGAGTTTCTTTTCGTGATGTTTATTACGTTGGGGTATTTGCTCAAGTAACGTTGTAAGCTCATATTTTTCTGTTTAACAAGAGTTGAGGGTAGGTTTTATGTCTCTAAGGATTACTTGGTATAGCGAAAACGGTGTTAAGGCTGCGCTTCTGGATGGTAGGATTGATAGCTCGAATACGGTACTCTTCAGGCAATCCATCATTGATGGCATTACGGATGAGGATCATGTGCTCATCTTGGAGTTCAGTAATGTCAATTTCATCAGCAGTGCAGGCTTGCGGGTTGTTCTTGAGTTGGCGAAAACATTCAGGCCCCCCAAATCTTTCTCTATTTGTGGCTTGTCTTTTGCGGTGCGAGAGGTGTTCGAGATCAGTGGATTTGATCAGATTGTAAACATCTACGAGACGCTGGAGGAGGCAAAAGCTGAACAATAAACTCTGCAGTCCATAACGATACTTTCGTTGTCTAATGTAACGGGGGGGCGCTCGTTTTTAAACGTAAAGCTATCGGCCATAATCATGCCTGAGTCTATTGATAGTACGCTTTCGGTGCAGGATCGCGCTTCGGTTCTGCATCCTTTTACGTCATTGGGTACGCATAAGCCTATGGTATTTACCCGTGGGGAAGGTGTGTGGGTCTTTGACGAGCACGGGAACCGTTTTCTGGAGGGTGTGGCAGGGTTGTGGTCAGCTTCGCTTGGATTTAGTGAGCAGCGGTTGGCTGATGCAGCCCATCGGCAGTTCCAGGAACTGCCATTCATGCATATGTTTGCTTCGACGAGCCATCCGCCTGGTGTCGCCTTGGCGAAGGAGCTACTTCGTATAGCTCCGGTGCCTATGGCCAAGGTATTTTTCGCAAACTCTGGGTCAGAAGCAGTCGACTCAGCCGTGAAAATGATCTGGTTCTTCAATAACGCGCTGGGACGTGTACAGAAGAAAAAGATTATTGCCCGTCGGGATGCGTACCATGGCTCGTTGATCGCATCTTCGAGTCTGACTGGACTACCACGAAACCACAAACTATTCGATCTTCCACTCCCAGGGTTTTTGCACACTGCTAAACCTCATTACTACCGGTGTGCACATGAAGGTGAGTCGGAGGAGTCGTTTAGCGCTAGATTGGCTTCGGAACTGGATGCACTGATCATGCAGGAGGGGCCGGAGACGGTAGCAGCATTTTTTGCTGAACCAATCATGGGAGTGGGAGGTGTGATTGTTCCCCCAAAAGGTTACATCGAAGCGATCCAACGAGTCCTGAAGAAGCACGATGTACTGTTGGTCGCTGATGAGGTGATTTGCGGGTTCGGTCGGACTGGAAATAGGTGGGGCAGCCAGACTGTCGGCATGGAGCCGGATATACTGGTAACGGCAAAGGCGCTCTCCGCCTCTTATTTGCCGATTTCTGCGGTTATGGTCAATCAGAGGGTTTATGACGCGTTAGAGTCGGGTAGTGATGAGGTTGGTGTTTTTGCGCACGGAATGACTTACACGGGGCACCCTGTTTCTGCTGCTGTAGCCCTCGAATGCCTGAAAATCTATGAAGAGATGAATATTGAGGAGCATGTACGCACGGTCGGTACCCAGCTCCAGGAAAGCCTAAGGGATCGCGTTGCACCACACCCACTCGTTGGGGAGGTACGTGGGAGAGGATTGATGGCAGGTGTAGAGCTGGTTGCAGATAAGAACACACGCGAGCGGTTTCCGTCCTCACTTGGAATGGGGACAAAACTTCGTGCAGAGGCAATAAACCGTGGTTTGATTCTTCGAGCAATGGGAGATACGCTGGGAATTTCGCCGCCACTTATTCTTACCGAAGAAGAGGTAGAATTCCTAGTGGCTACGCTATGTGAGGCACTGGACGCCACACAAGCCCATATACCTGCGTAGCCTCTCGGGCACATTCCGAGGCTGGTGGATGATCTAATTCGTCAGTTCTTACATGACAATCGCTACTCAGTCGGGCAGGGGTACCCTGCATTTCCAAGAGCAAATACAGTGATGATGTCAGACATAGTTCAGGATCAATTCCCGGTTGTGTAACCAGGGGATAATGCCTTGTGTGCCGATATAGCCGGCCTGTCGGAGTG
>LXNI01000401.1_pt1 | contig 51500 bp, 38 predicted proteins | sample 809091 | NCBI WGS metagenome assembly LXNI01 (sample SAMN04870527, study PRJNA318959) | sponge metagenome | biome: 01000161; feature: marine sponge reef; material: water | host: Sarcotragus foetidus | place: Greece: Milos, Mediterranean Sea | collected 2013-05-29 | depth 5-7 m
CTGGAGTTGCGCAGCCAGCGGCAGGACGGGGCGACAGTGCTGGTGTTCAGGGATCCGCGCACGGGGGAAGAGTTCGACGGGGAGTTGGGAGAATCGGAGCGACTGCGGCGGGCAGCGGAAGAGTGCGCCAGTGCCGAGGCGGAACTCAGACAGTCCGCGGAGGAGCGTGCCAGTGCCGAGGCGAGACTCAGACAGTCCGCTGAGGAGCTCGCGAGTGCGGAGGCCGAGCGCAGACGGGCGGCAGAGGAGCGAGTGCGGGCATTGGAGAAGCAACTCCGGGCACTCGCTGCCGAAAGCCCTTCGTCGAAACGTCAGCCTTAGCGGCCAGGGCCAAGAGTCCTCAGCGGGCAGGCCGGTTCAACACCACGCTATTCCAAGCCGCGAACGGCCGTTTCAGCCTCAGGAGATGGCTGATTGGGCTTCACCGCAGGCATCCCCGCGGGCACACAATGCCCGCCACCTACAAGAACCTCGTGATCAGCGACTCTTAGCCCAAGCTGCTCGGGGCGAATCCATCGCTTTTTCGGGAGTCGGGTTGCAACCAAGGATGGGGCGGATAGGGAATCAGGTTCCGATATGCCCGAGGCGGATTCCGTGGAACAGCAGCGGCCGCGTGCCTTGACCCATTGGATGCTCCAAGTAACTCGGCCAGCCGGGAATCCGGCGTACTGTTTGGGCATCTGTGTCGCGAAGCTGGCGGGACTAGCCCGAAATACCTGCGTAACTGGCTAAGAAGGCGCCTCCTTCCTCAGAGTCGTTTGAACCACTCACCGAGCACGCGCAGCGCGGGCTTGGCAAGGGGCCGGTGCGATGGGTCAAACGGACTGCCCCGGCCATGGCTGGGCCATTTCCACCAAAACATTCCCCGCGCGTTTGGGGCGAGGGCGAAGTGTTCCAGCCACACTGCATAGCAGCGGGCCTGCAAGTCGGCATCGAGGCCGCTGCTGTTCTCCTCCCACGGTCGGGCGGCTGCTGTGGCGAGGGCGGGGAAGCCGACTTCCGTGAAGAGCACGGGTTTCTGGAAGCGGGATTGAACTTGGTTGATCCGCCGCTTAGCCGCGAGGATTTCGGCGGAATCGTGCTCGGGGTCCTCGCCCGATGCTGCGATCGGGAAGTAGAAGTTGACACCGATATAGTCCAACTCGTCCCAGAATGAGAGTCGCTCAAGCTCTTCCTCCCAGTGCGCCGCGTACGTCAAGGGCCCGCGGTAGATCCGCCGGACTTGGGCGATCAAGCCCCGCCAAGCGTCCTCGCGCACCGTCAGTCCGGCCAACTCGTTCCCAACGGCCAATACTTCGATGCCATGGAGTTCCGCGAAGCGCGCATAGTGGAGCATCCAATTCCGGTAGTCCTCGAACCATGCGTCGAAGCGGGCCTCGTCCCGGAACGAGATGTCTCCGTGAAATCGGCGGCCCGCCCAAAGATGCGGCTTGAGCATGACGGCGAGTCCGAGCCGCCGGGCCCGCGCTGCTGACCGCATGAGCCTTGCGTCGGTTTCCAGTGTCTGGAATCGGATGGCCGTCTCGTTCGGGGCCGCCGTGAAGGCATACGGGACCAGAGCCACGGCATTCGCGCCGTGCTCCCGAATGCGCCCCAGCTCTCGAAGGGCTGCCCGGCTGCCGTAACCGCCGCTGCCCCGGCCTTCGTGCGAAAACGAGACGCCTTTGAAATAGGTGTCTGGTCGTTCCGGAGCACGCGCTGACATGGCGGCCGCCTCGCAAGGCGGAATGCAATCCGCGCAAAGCCGCAGCGAGGCAGTCGCGGGCTGGCGGTACAGCGTCTGAAGAATCGCCGTTCCGTGCCGTGCGGCGACACTGTCGACCCACGCGCCGCCAACTGCATCGCGCGCCAGCGGGGAACGCCAGCCACTCGCCATGCCCAACGCTGCTGCGGCTGTGTAGGGAGCCTCTTGGCAGGCGATACGCGAAGCCGCCGCTCGCAAGCTCGAACCGTCGTATTGGCCCACGGCGTAGCGGGCCAATGCCAGCGCCATTGGTGCCGACCCGGGCGTGCCCCAAGCTTGGCGCATCGCCAGTAGCGGCTCGGCGCGCGGATCTTCCGGCAACAAATCTGGAGTGCCCATCAGCATCGCGCCGCCGCTGGCGTCCAAGGCGAAGCCATCTGCGGTCCTGCGCCCAGCGCCTAGACTGCTCATGGCGGCCTCTGAGTCGACCACGTGAACGGGAATCGGCTCGTGCATCGAGGGCAGGCCCAGTCGTTCTCGGTAGAGCGACAATCGCTTGTCGGCGCCCTCGATCCAGTCGTTGCGATCTTTCGGCGTGAATCCAGACTCCTCGAATCGGATGCTCCAATGTTCAGAGGTCACTTCGGCCCAAGCAACCGCTTCGTCGCGTGTCGGAGTTGGCACTGGCAAGGCCACTGCCAATGCACCCGCCACAGACAGAATCGCCACGCTGCGCAAGGAGGGCTGCTGCCAGGCTCGCCAAGGAAGTGTTGCCGACGCTGCCGTGGCAACGGCCAAGACCACGGGAACGTAGCCTGCGCCGATGCGGGCCAAGAGCCGCGAGTCGATCTGCGGATCCCCGACCAGATAGTGAACTAGGCAAGCCGGTACGGCGAATGCGCTCAGCGGGAATAGTTGCGATTCTCGCAGCCCGGAGCGCAGCAGCAGAGCGATGCCGAAAACGAGCACGATTGCCAGCCCCTGCTGCACAAGCTCCCCACCCTGCGGTATCCCCAAGGCCTGCAAGAGCAGTTCCAAGGGTCCGCCGTTGGTCCACCCGTACCGCAGCAGGTCGACGCAAATCGAGGTGCCGAGCCAGAATGCCGCGCAAGCGGCAGCGAGCGAGGGTGCCAGCTTGGTGCGGCAAGCCAGCCAAGCTGCCGCCCCGAAGGCGAGCATTGTGAGCGCCAGCGGGCCAAACTCTCGCAGTGCGTGCATGATCCAAGGGGCACTGGACGGCAGCGCTATCACCGTGCCGAAACGCCCCTCGATCAGTTCGGCGTCGCCGACCACTCGCACGGCCCACATGCAAGCGGTGCCCAGCGTGTTCGCGAGCCACGCGCCGAGCAAACAGCCGGCCACGCCCAGCAGACAGTCGGTCGCGCGATGCCCGGCCACTTCAATCCCACGGTTCATCGTTGGCAACAGTTATAATCTCCAAAACCGTGGCACGCACATCAAGAAGAGCATTCGTCGGAGCCGGAGTGGCGCTGTCGGCCAGTCTGGCCAATGTGTTTGCAAAGGACGCCTCTCCGCCCATCCGTTTGGCCGTCACCACCGACGAGATCGACGACGATCTTCGAGTGGCGCTGGATTTCCTCGGGCGACACGGCTTGGAATACTGCGAAATTCGAGGGTTGTGGGGCCGGTACAACACGTCCTGGCCGATCGAGAAGATCAAGTATGCGCGTACTCTGCTGGACGACGCCGGCATTCGGCTCGCGATCCTCGACACAGGATTCTTCAAGGTTCCGTTGCCGAACAGCGATTCCGGCGATGGTGCGCGGGCATTGCAGAAGCAGTGGGACTTGCTTGAGCGGGCGTTCGAGCGGGCCGAGGTCTTCGGCACGAACCTCATTCGGACGTTTGCGTTCACCTATCCGCGCGGCGGCCGGCCGGACTCGGTGGCCTACCCGAGGATCTTCGAACTGGTTGCTGAGTCCGCCGAGCGCGCCCAGCGGGCGGGCTTCCGCCTCGCTGTCGAGAACGTAGCCGGGAGCTACGTCGAGACCGCGGCTCATTCCGCTGAACTACTGGCGAAGGTGCGTTCGCCCGCCTTGGGCCTGACCTGGGACCCGAACAATTCCGCCCGGGCCGGAGACGACGAGCCGTTTCCCGCGGGCTACGAGTCTCTTGACAGTTCCCGCATTTGGCACGTGCATTTCCGTGACTACCGGCACACGGCGGATGGCGAGGTCGAATGGTGCGGAGTCGGCGATGGGGAGTTCGATCACGTGGGCCAGCTCCGGGCGCTGCTGAGCGACGGGTTCGACGGCGTGGTCTCGTTGGAAACTCACTACACGTTGGGCGGTAGCAAGGCTGCTGCCAGCGAGCACTCGCTGAAGGGGCTGATCGCGGCGGTCAAGCGTGTCTAGCTTGGGTGCGGTGGTCGGCTCGCACGCCTCGCAAGGCGCCTGCCAATCAGGGTTTTCGCCGCGTTCGTAGCGGCACCAATATGTCCACGCCCCCCACGGGGTGACGCATGCACCTGACGACTGTCGATTGGCTGATACTCGCCCTCTTCCTCGCTTTCTCGCTGGCGGTCGGGCTGCGCGTTGCCAAGAACGCCTCGAGCGATTTCTCGTCGTTCTTCCTGGCTGGCCGCCGCCAGCCGTGGTGGCTGCTGGGAGTCTCTATGGTCGCCACGACCTTTTCCACCGACACTCCCAACTTGGTAACTGATATCGTCCGCCGCGATGGCGTGCTGGGCAATTGGACATGGTGGGCCTTCCTGCTCTCGGGAATGCTGACGGTGTTTCTGTACGCCAAGTTGTGGCGGCGTTCGGGTGTCGCAACGGACGTCGAGTTCTACGAGTTGCGCTACTCAGGCAAGACGGCGGCCTTCCTGCGGGTTTTCCGGGGCGTCTATCTGGGCTTGGTGTTCAATGTCTTGATCATGGCTGCGGTCACACTCGCCGCGATCAAGATCGGCTCGGTGATGTTCGGCTGGAGCCCGGTCCAGACGGTGGTCGTGGCCGCCAGCGTGACCCTGGCCTACAGCGCTCTGGGCGGCCTGCAGGGAGTGCTGCTGACAGACTTGGTCCAATTCGGGATGGCCATGGTCGGATCGGTGGCAGCGACGGTGTACATCGTGCGGCTGCCCGAAGTTGGCGGGCTTAGTGGCTTGCTGGCGCACGAAGCGGTGCGCCAGCGGACGGCCTTCTGGCCATCGCTGGAGACGACGTCTTGGACTGAGCTGGCGCCGGTATTCTTGGTCCCTCTGCTGGTGCAGTGGTGGGCTGCTTACTACCCAGGATCGGAACCCGGAGGCGGGGGCTACCTCGTCCAGCGCATGCTATCGGCCAAGAACGAGTCGCACGCGCTCGGCGCGACGCTGTTGTTCAACCTGCTGCACTACGGCTTGCGACCGTGGCCGTGGATTGTCGTGGCCCTGGCTTCGCTGATCGTATTTCCAGATCTCGACAGCATCCAGCTGCGCTTCCCCCACGTGTCTGCTGACGTGGTGCGGAATGACCTGGCCTACCCGGCGATGCTGACATTTCTGCCGCCAGGCCTGCTGGGCTTGGTGGTCACGTCGCTGGCTGCCGCCTACATGTCGACGATGTCGACCTCAGTGAATTGGGGCTCGTCGATCTTGGTCGGCGATGTGTACCGGCGCTTCCTGCGTCCCGATGCCAGCCAAGGGCAGTTGGTCTGGGCGGGGCGGTGGTTCACGGTCCTGCTGATGGTGCTCGCGTGCGCTGTTTCGCTAACCATCGAGAGTGCTCTGGAGGTGTTCCAGATCTTGTTGCAGATCGGTGCGGGGACGGGCTTGCTGTTTCTGCTGCGCTGGTTTTGGTGGCGCATCAACGCCGCCACCGAACTGGCCGCGATGCTCGCATCGTTCTCGATTGCCCTGATCTTGCCGATGGTGGACACTGGATTGGGCGCATGGCAGCAGCTTGTGATTGGCGTGGCGTTGACCACAGGTTGTTGGCTGCCATTCGCGTACTTGGGCCCTCCTAGCGATGAAGCGACGTTGGTCGGCTTCTATCGCAAGATCCGGCCTGCTGGACCCGGCTGGAAGCGAGTCGCCCGCATGGCCGGCGCCGAGGTCAGCGCTGACCGAAGCGGCAGCCTGATCGTTCCGTTGCTAGCTTCGCTGCTTGGTTCGACGGCAATCTACGCCCTTTTGTTCACGACCGGATACGTGCTGTACGGGGAACTCGCCCGAGCGGCGATGGCCGCGGTCGTGGCAGGACTGAGCGGATTCGGCTTGGCACGCATCTGGCGGCGCAACGGCGAGTGGTTGTGACCTCTTGGCGAGAGGCCTGGCGCATACGGATCTCATGCGGGCATCAGTTGGGGAACGTTGCGGCAACATGCCGGGCGGTGCTGGATTTGTGGCCCGGGTATGGTGCCAGAGCGCTCGGCCGACACGCTTGCCGGGAACGAAATAGATTACGCCAATGCTCAATTCCGCAACCAGTCGCAGCACCTATGTCGCTTTGCTACGAGGGATCAACGTCGGCGGCAGGAACCGCCTGCCGATGGATGAGCTCGCGCGGCTGTTCGAAGGCGCAGGCTGCGCTTGCGTGCGAACCTACATCCAAAGCGGGAACGTCGTCTTTGCCGCGAGCCCCGCTGTCTCGCTAGCAGCCCGTGAAACCGTCGCGGCGGCGGTCTCTACCCGGATTGGGACCGACATCCCAATCGTTCTGCGGTCTGTCGACGAGTTGGCTCAAGCGGTCGAGGCGAATCCGTTTCCGGGCGAATCGCAGGGGACCCGCATCCTGCACGTGGGTTTCCTCGCCGACCGGCCATCATCTGATGCGGTCTCCAACCTCGACCCGGACCGGTCTCCGCCCGATGAGTTTGTCGTCCGTGGGCGGGAGATCTACATGCGCCTGCCAAATGGGATGGCACGAACTCGGCTCACAACGGGCTACGTGGAGCGGATGCTTGGGACGCGAGTGACATTCCGAAACTGGAGAACCGTTCTCAACCTATTGAATATGGCAACCGGGTAGGCTCGCTGCGTGCTGGTAACCATGGGACGTGCTACGGTCTAGTTGCCCATCGCACGCGGGCGGCTTGGCCTCACCAAGGCTGTCGCTCTACGGCACCAAATCAGTTCGGGACAACATGCGAAGGCAGCCAACACGGCGGGAATTTCTCGCGGCATCAGTGGCTACTGTGCCCTTGGCGGGGTGCGGCGGCACGCCGCAGCAGGCAGGGTCCGGACCCGACACCGGAGCCTTGGACGCCGCCGCCGCGCGACCCGTGCTCGACGTGTCGGCGCTGGACGCCCCTTTGATCATCGACTCGATCCGCCTTCTGGAAAAGGATGGCGATCAGTTCGTTCATGTGCGTTCCAAGGACGGGGCCGAAGGGGTGTCGCTGACAAACGGCCGCCGCTATCTCGGCCCGATCCTGCAAGACTTGGTCATCCCGTTCTTTGTTGGCAAGGACGCCAGGAAGCTGGAGGCGGAACTGCTCTTCGAACTCTACAGGCACCGCAGCAACTACAAGCTCCAAGGCCTCGCGCTCTGGTCGGTGCAGGCTTGGGTCGAATTCGCCCTGCTCGACATGATGGGCCGTGCGTGCGGAAAGTCGATTGGTGACCTGCTGGGCGGGACCATTCGCGACGAGATCGACTTCTATGTTGCCAGCGGCCGCCGTGATTCGACGCCGGAGGAGGAAGTCGAGTACCTGCAGGCGTTGGTCGACGAAACCGGTGCGAGGGCGGTGAAATTCCGGCTCGGGGGGCGCATGAGCCGCAACCTCGATGCTTCCCCGGGGCGATCGGAATCCCTGATCCCGCTAGCCCGGAACGCGCTGGGCGACGCCATCGACCTCCATGGCGACGCGAATAGTTCGTACGACCCGGAGCACGCGCTGCCGATCGGCCGCCTCTTGGAAGAGGTGGGGGCTGTCTACTTCGAAGAGCCCTGCCCGTTCGACCATCTCGAGGACACCAAGGCGGTAGCCGATTCGCTGGCCCTTCCGGTTTCCGGAGGAGAGCAAGAGTACAGCGAGCGTCGATTCCGCTGGATGATCGCCAATCGAGGCGTCGACATCGTCCAGCCCGACCTGCACTACTACGGGGGCATGCTTCGCTCGGCGCGAGTCGCCAACATGGCCGAACTGGCCCAGATGCCGACTACCGTTCATATCTCCGGAGGCTTCGGGTTCGTCTACATGCTGCACTTCGCGTCCCGGACGAAGGATATCGGACGGTACCAAGAGTACAAGCGAAACATCGAGAGGTACGCTGACTGGTTCGATCCGCCACTCTGGATCCGAGATGGCAAGCTCGGCGTCCCAACGGGCCCGGGCGTCGGGATTCGCGACATCGCAGCCGTGATTAGCGGTGCGCGCGAACTCATATGAGGGGTCCGGCGAGACCCGCCCTGTCATCGGGTCACCGGCTGACGCTGCGGCCGTCCCGCTTGTAGCGATCCAGCAATCGCCGCATGCTGTTCACCCGTTCCGGTGCATCCGCCGCGCGATTGGTTGTCTGCGCGGGATCATCGCGGAGATTGAACAGTTCGACGTCTTGGTCGTGTTCTCTTGCAAGGCGCTGTTGCCGGAACCACTCGGGCTCGCGGTTCGCTCCGCCGTTGTTGTCGCCGGTCGGGTGGTCGATGAGCACCCAATCACCCTGCCGGAGTCCGAACCATCCTCTGGAGCCGTGATGGACCGTTGCCTCGCGCACGGGCGAGTCCCGCTCGGAACCAAATAGCGCAGCGCTCATGTCGTAGCTGTCCTCCGCGGCGTCGCTCGGCAGCCGGCAGCCGACGATTGCCGCCACTGTCGCCATGAGGTCGGTCAGGCACAGCACCTCGTCCTGTACGCTGCCTGCCGGGATCTTGCCGGGCCAGCGTGCCAGGAACGGTACGCGATGGCCCCCCTCCCACAGATCCCGCTTCAGGCCCCGCAATGTCGCCATGCTGGCATGGCGATACTCCAAGATCCGTCGGTAAGCGTCAGCTTCCGGCCCGTTGTCGCTGGTGACGACGACCAGAGTGTTGTCAGCCTGTCCACTTCTCTCGATTGCGGCCAGCACCTCCCCGACCGACCAGTCCACCTCTGCAACGAAATCACCGTAAAGGCCGGCTGCGCTTTGTTCGCGGAAATCTTTGTTCGGCACGACGGGACGGTGTGGCGCCAGAGGCGCGAAATATAGGAACCAAGGCTCTTCGCTCGCTGCTGCCCTTGCAATGAATCCCACCGCTTCCTCGGTAAACCGAGGCAACATGCGCTCGAATTCAAAGCCGGGCGCTTTCGTTCCGCGGTTGTTGTTGCCTCCCATCAGATAGGCAGGCAAGTGGCTCAGGTCAAACGCCAGTGTCGGTCTTGCCAACACCTTGCCGTTCTCCACGAAAGTCCAAGCGGGCTTGGCAAGCCCGAAAGAGTACGCGAAGCCGTGATGTGAGGGTCCATTGCTCACAGGCTTTGACCAGTCGATGTTTTGCACGGTCTGGTCTCGCGACTCGTCGATCAGGTGCCAGCGCCGTCCAAGGTGCCACTTGCCCACCATGCCAGTCTGGTAGCCCTGTTGGCTAAGCATGTCGGCCAGCGTTAATCGCTCCAGCTCGAGAAGTGGCGGCGACGATCCGGTCAACACTCCCCGCTTCAGCCATGTCCGCCACGCGTACCGGCCGGTCAGCAGGCCATAGCGCGTCGGCGAGCAGACACCGTCCGGGGCGTGAGCGTCGGTAAAGCGCATGCCGTCCGCGGCAAGCCCGTCAAGGTTCGGAGTAGGGATCTTTGACTCCGGGTTGTAGGCTCCGACATCCCCATAGCCGAGGTCGTCTGCGAGTATCACCACGACATTGGGATTCGAGAGAGCTGGGGCCACCCAGCTGAACAAAACAGCAAGACCAAGAGCAAGTCGCATCGGACACAGCATAGAGCATTCGACACAGCCCGAAACTGCAATGCTTCGGACGCCGACCTGGCTGGCGTCATTATTGCTTGCAAGCCATCCGATCAGGAGAGACGAGAGCCTCCCTACCAAACTCTCTCCGCGCCGGGAATGGGGTCATCCGTCAGAGGAAAGCTCACGCCGAGCACGGCAAGCCATGCCTTGAGAAGCTTCTCGGCAGCCCGCTGAGCGTGGAAGCCTGCGATTTCGTCCGAGAAGAACTCCGGCTCGGACATCCCTTGGAGTGCCCGCATGTCGGATTCGGCGGCCTTAACGAGCGCCCGTGCGTACTTCCGGTCGCTCATATAGGACCCTCCCCTCCCGCAGGGCCCGGGCAACAACGTGGTTGAGCGAATCACGCCAGTACTCGACCTCGGGGCGACTGTATACCAAGATGTCCTTCGCGACCCGCAAGCCCGAAAGTGCCTCGTACGCACGCACGGTTTCTCGGTGCCGGCTCCTGCCCGCACCGAACGGCTCTGAATGCACGATGAGCAAATCTACGTCTGAATCCGCCTTGTCGGTTCCGCGCGCGCGAGAGCCGAAGAGGATGACCTGCTCAGGGTCAATCGCGTCGACGATAGCCCGAACCATCCGATCAACAATGGCATCCGTAACTGGCTGCAGTCCCACTGAACGTTGTCCCTGAGCCCAATCTTAGGGAATCAAATACGAAAGTAGCATCACGCTACATTCGAATTCGTTTCTGGCTTAACGCACGACTTAGCGCCCCACGTTGATCTACCGGGGCAAGAATCCCAGCCGTGAGAATGTTGAGGGCAGGATCCACATCACGGTCTGCTGCCAAGCCGCAAGCTCTGAGCCGACCATGTTCGACGGACATGCGAGGAACACAGATTCCGGTCAGGCGCAGAATGGTTCGCCCCGCAACATGTCGGCTAGCACAGTTCCGGGGTGCTCCCCGCGTGGCTGGCTGGACGGACGGGGCCATCCCGGCCACGGCGAACCGCACTCGTCGGGCAAATGTTGAGTCAGGGCATCCAAGCTGGGACTTGTATAGGGTTCGATCGTCCCACGGGTGAATTTGTCCGCAGAATGCACCATTACTTGCCATAATGAGTCGAATTATGGCGATTGAAAGGAAATTTTTTCGCCATCCTGTGGGGCACTCCTTCCTGTTCGGACTGCGGGGAACGGGGAAGAGCACCTGGTTGCTGAACGCACTTCCGAGTGCTCTCTGGGTCGACTTTCTGTCGCCCGCACAGCAGCGGATCTATGCGGCCCGTCCTCAGCGCCTACGCGAACTGGTCGCGGCGAACCCTGGCACGAACGACGTTGTGATTGACGCAGTGCAGCGGGTGCCGGAACTACTGACCGTCGTGCATTAATTGATTGAGCGTCCCCATTGCCCGCGCTTCGTGCTCACCGGCTCCAGTTCCAGAAAGCTCAAGCGAGCAGGCGTCGATTCGCTAGGGGGTCGTGCGACGCTGCGCATCATGCATCCATTCATGGCAGCGGAACTCGGGTCGAGATTCAGTTTGGATGCGGCAATCGAAGTGGGGTTGCTGCCCATTGTCTGGGACGCACGAGACCCTGCGGACACCCTGAATTCGTACGTCGGACTGTACGTGCAGCAAGAGGTGCAGGCGGAGGGCCTAATCCGCAACACCGGTGCGTTCCATCGCTTTCTCGAAGCGATCAGCTTTGCGCACGGGGCGGTCCTCAACGTGAGCGAAGTTGCTAGGGAATGCGCGGTCAGCCGCAAGACAGTCGAGGGATTCGTGGAAATCGTAGAAGACTTGCTGCTAACGTTCCGCGTACCTGTCTTCACGAAGCGAGCGAAACGGCATATGGCCGCCCATCCCAAGTTCTACTTTGCCGACGCTGGCGTGTTCCGATCGTTACGGCCCGCCGGCCCGCTGGACCAACCCGAAGAGATCCGCGGAGGGGCGCTCGAAGGGCTGGTCGCGCAACATCTGAGGGCTTGGCTGAGCTATTCGGGATCGTCCGCCAGTCTCTACTACTGGAGGACTCGCGCCGGAAGCGAAATTGATTTCGTGGTCTACGGCAAGGACGAATTCTGGGCGCTAGAGGTCAAGCACTCCCGGAGGGTGCGGCAGGGGGATCTCCGTCACCTGAAGCGCTTCCGAGAAGATTACCCGCAGGCTCGAACGCGTCTTGCGTACGGCGGGGATGAGCGCTTGGAGATCGACGGGACTCTATGCCTGCCTGCGGAAGAACTGCTCCGCGAGATCGTACCGGGACGCTCGCTGCCATGAGGCATGCGCGTGATCCGGCCTAGCCGCGACCGGGCTGGAGGGGATCCGATGTGCTTGCGCAGGGATCGCACAAGCGTGACTCAGGCGGTACGGTGCTACCTGAGTGGGATCGGCTCGACGCGGGTAGCGGCTGAGCTGCGGATGGCCGGGAAGACTGGCGGGAATCAAGCCCGCCGCCAAGTCGCCTGGCTATGAGATGGCGTCCCCAGCGGAAACCAAGACCGCTGCCACCTGAGAGCGGGACCGCGGTGGGGTCTGTCTTGGGCGAGTCCCTGCCGCGGGCTATACGTTTGCGGTCATCCAGGCGCGAAACATAGTGCGGGGTCCAGGCGGTAGCGCTGCAGGCTGGACAGCGGAGTTGAGAGGCTCGGTGACCGGGCCCTCTTCTTCCCCCTGCTACTCCAGATTTCGCGGTCAGCACTACTTGGTTTCCCGGCGGAAACTCCCAGTCAACTAGCCAATTTCTGGGACGCCCGCCACCGCTATCATGCAGCAATGCGTCACCTCTCGAATCGTCCTTCCCTGCACCGTACACCTCACGGGGCATACGACACCGCACAGCACTACATCGGGGATCTGATCTACGGCACGAATGACGGGATACTGACCAGCTACGCAATCGTCGCTGGGGTCTCCGGGGGAGCTTTGTCGTCGACCGCGGTGCTAATCGTCGGCGTTGCCAACCTGTTCGCTGACGGCCTGTCGATGGGTGTCGGCAACTTCTTGAGCATCCGTGCTCGGGAAAGCGCTAGGGAAAGGCAGAACCTGCCTGAAGAGGAGGCGAATCCGGCGCGGCACGGCTTGGCAACGTTCTTGGCGTTCGCAGTCGCAGGCGCAATTCCTCTCTTGCCCTATGTTCTGCCGGATTTGGAGCTTCAATTCTTGCTGTCCTCAGTGTTGGCGCTCGTCGCGCAATTCGCAGTCGGTGCACTGCGTTCACTTGTCACGGCTAGCCGCTGGTGGGTCAGCGGTGTTGAGATGCTGGGGCTGGGCGTCATGGTTGCAGTCGTCGCATATGGGACCGGCGCAGCCATCGCCGCGATTGTCCACGGCGCAGCGTAGCCTCAGGTCAATATCGTGTAGCGGCCATCGCAGGAATTGCGGAACCGATCTCGAGGTTGCGTGACTCATCAATCTTGGGGAGGTCGCGGACTGCCCGCCTGACCTGTTTGCCGGGAGCCAAACCGGGCGTGATCATGTGTGGTTAGGTACCGCCCCACAGAAGACGTATCCGATATGATCGCCACAATGCGATCAATAACGCTTTGTATAATGAACGGCTTCCTATGCGAGAGCGTTCGTGGCCTTCTCCGTCAGACCGCTGCCCAGTGCACATCGCGGCCTACATCCGCCCATTCGACAGCTAGATGAGGCCACTTGAGGCACTTGATCCATGAGCCTAGAGCAGACACTGCAGAAAGTGATCGGAAGCCTTAACTCTGGGAGTTTGGACAGTGAAGCGCAGGTCAAGGCGGCCGTCGTTCTGCCCGTGCTACGGAACCTGGGATGGGACGATTCTGACCCCAACACGTTCAAGCCTGAATTTGCAGTCGACCGAAGGTTTGTGGATTATGCCCTGCTCGACCACGGCGAGCCGCTAGTATTCATAGAAGCCAAGCATGCTAGTGCCAAGCTTGGTAAGGGTGAAACTCAATTGTTCGGTTATGCCTCCCATAGAGGCGTTCCGCTCTTGGTATTGACGAATGGCTGGTACTGGGACTTCTATCTCAGCATGGCGGCGGGTCTCCCCGCCGATCGGCGATTCTGCAGAATAGACTTACATTTCGACGACAAGATCTTAGATTACGTGGGCTTCTTGGAGGAGCACCTTCGAAGAGGTCGAGTCGTTTCGGGCCAGGCGAAGCTAAGCGCCGAGGAAATTCTCCAAAACAAGCGGAAGCGAGAGAGGGCCCGCAGCGCGATTCCAGACGCATGGGGAGCGTTGGTAGAAGATCGTGACGAGATGCTTCGCGAACTACTTGCCGAGAGGGTTGAGAGCGACTGCGGTGCCAAGCCCGACACAGCTGATGTGGACGCATTCTTGACCAGCCTCCAGCCTCGTGGGTCAGGAACTGCACACAAGCCATCACCCCCGGGTGGTCACACTGTCGCGCCGCCCGTTTCACCTGTATCCAAGGGGGCAGTCAGGATCAAAGGGTTCATTCTTCGAGGCGACCGCGTGGCGTGCAAGACGGCACTAGATACTTTGGCAGCGGTCTTGAATTCATTTCAGCGTGAAAATTCTGGATTCCTCGACCGGCTTGCCCCGAGGACTACACGTCCGACGCGCAGACTTGTTGCGAAGAATCAGGTGGATCTCTACGACAACGCTCGCTACGCAAAGAAGTGTAGGAAATTGGAGGACGGTTGGTGGTTGGGCACCCATTATGGCCTCAGAACGATTCGGAGAGACATCAAGATTGCGTGCGAGGAGGCGGGGATCAAGTTTGGGGACCAGTTGAAGTTGATCGAAGAATGATGCAACTCCCTCTGTAGATGAGGTGGCCCCGAAGCGAGCGTGTGCTCGTTGAGCACTCTGAACTGATAGTGCCAATCTCTCATGAGCCGGACCGGGTGCGGGACCATCTCAAACCATAGCCCGTCGCAACAGCTTCGGTCCGGGCGTGCAGACTAGCGGAAATCCATTCCGAGTCGTTCCTAAGGCCCGATTTGCAGGACCTCGACTAGATTTGTGACGAGCCGGCCAAACAACCGTCAGTACTTCAAGAAGCCTCGGCAAGGTCCTCCGCCGCCCACCTACAATAGTGGCGATTCAATATGTCGCTCCGACCTCGCTTGACCTTGAGCGCTGCCATTCTGCTCGCTCTGGCCGGAACTTCCCTGTTCTCGTCCGCCGCCGAACTGCCGCCGCCCGTCGACCGCAAGATCGATTTCATGCAGGATGTCGATCCGATTTTCGTCCAGCACTGCTATGCCTGCCACGGCGACGATGCCGCGATGAACGGCTATAGCCTGTGGCGCGGGAAGTCCGCCGAGCGCGGCGGCTATTCCGGCAAGCCCGGTTTCGTTAGAGGCGACAGTGCGAACAGCCGCTTGATCCACCTTGTCGCCGGACTGGAAGAGAATCTGATCATGCCGCCGGCGGGCGGCCCGCTGACTGCCGAACAGATCGGCATCCTGCGCGCTTGGATCGACCAAGGCGCACCCTTCGCCAGCACGCGGTTCGACGACAGCACCAAGCGCGAGGAAGAGCCTTGGCTGCACATGGACTATGGCCCGGTGATCTCGGCCAGCGCGACTGTGAAGGAGCCGGAAGATCCGCGGGCAGACAAGCAGTCCGGCGACAACATCAGCTATAAGTCCCACGCCGTCATGCTCGAGGCCGACCGCCGGGCCGGGGTGATTTTCGACACCGAACTGCTGCGCATGTCGGCCGGTTGGAACGGTCCCCGATACGTGTTGACCGGCACGGTCTATGACTGGAGGCATGGACCGCACCCCCACTTGGACGGCGAGCCGGTCTTTGAGACCCCGGTCGCGCCGGGTTGGGCGCGCGACGGCAGCTTCGCCGACCCTCGCCCCGAGGGTTTTGGCCCGCTGCCGACAGATTGGGCCAAGTACAAGGGACGCTACATGTTTGGCGACAAGGTGGTGCTTGAATACAGCGTGGGCGATGCCAACGTGCTCGAACTGCCGGGCCTCGAGACCGATTGGGGCGTTGAGGCGCTAACACGGACTTTTGAGGTCGGCCCTACGACGGAAGCGCTCTTGCTCGAAGTGGCTGCCGTGCCAGATGGGCAAGCCCGTCAGCTCTCGCTCAAGAAACTCAACCATAGCAATGGGCCGGCGATTGAACATCTCGTGCATCTCGGCAGCGACGAGGGCACCGCCATCGGTGTTGCCGGTCTGGGCAAGAAGGCCAGATGGGATCTGTCGGTGCCGGGCGAAGTTCGCCTGAGCATTCCCCGGTCTGGCGAGACGCAGCGCTTCACGCTCTACTACGCCGATGTGCGTTCCGAGCGGCTAGGGGCATTCGCTGGTGCGTTGCGGGAAGCCCCCCGGCCAGAGCGGCTCGAGCCCTACACTCGGGGCGGTCCCCGCACCTACCGCAGGACCGTCGAAACGCAGGGGCGCCTAGGTGCTGGCACCGGCGCGTGGACGGTGGACGAGATTACTCTGCCGTTCGACAACCCGTGGAATTCGTGGTTCCGACCGACCGACTTCGCCTTCTTCGACGATGATCGGGCCGCCGTAGCGACATGGTCCGGAGATATCTGGATCGTCGACGGTGTCGACGAGGATTTGGACAAGCTCACGTGGAGTCGCTATGCGGTGGGCTTCCACATGCCTCAGGGCTTGGAAGTCGTGGACGGCAAGGTGTACGTCTTGGACCGGGATCAGATCACGGTTCTGCACGACTTGAACCAAGACGGGCAGGCCGACTACTACGAGAACTTCAACAACGAGTTCCATGTCACGCACCATTTCCACGAGTTCACCTTTGATCTCGACCGGGACAGGGAAGGCAACTTCTACTTTGCGAAAGCGGCTCGTCACGCCCTGCCCGCCAAGGTCAAGCACCACGGGGTGATCTTCAAGATGGACCCGGACGGCAAGAACTTGGAAGTTGTCTGCACAGGCTTCCGCGTTCCCAACGGAGTCGCCGTCGGCCCGAATGGCGAGATCACGACCTCCGACCAAGAGGGCCACTGGATTCCTTCCACTCGCGTCAATCTCTGCTCGCCGGGCAGTTTCCATGGCTACATGTGGGGCGGCAGCATCGGCGACCGGACCACCTATGACAATCCGATCACCTGGCTTCCGATCTCGGTAGACAATTCCGGCGCCGGCCAAGCTTGGATCGGATCGGACAAGTGGGGGCCTTTCAAGGGGCACTTGGTGCATTCGTCGTTCGGACGGGGCAAGATCTTCCTGGTGCTGATGGAGAACATCGGCGATGACGTGCAAGGTGGAGCTGTTGAACTGCCCGTCGATTTCGATTCCGGCCTGATGCGGCCGGACTTCCGCCAGAGCGATGGCAACCTGTACTTGGTGGGACTGTATGGCTGGGGCACCAAGCGCAAGGCAGTGGGCGGATTCTATCGTGCGCGATTCACGGGTGGCAAAGTGCTGGTTCCGAGCGAACTGCATGTCAGCAAGAAGGGCATCGATGTCTCCTTCCTGCACGAGCTAGATCCGGTGAGCGCCGAAGATCCTGCCAACTACCGCGCGAAGCGCTGGAACTACAAGTGGCTCAGCCGCTACGGCTCTGACCGCTGGAAGCTGAATGGCGACCAGGGAGTCGAGGAGATGACGGTACGGTCCGCCACGCTGCTGCCAGATCGCAAGACCGTCCGGATCGTGGTGGACAATCTCAGACCGGTCATGCAGATGATGACCGGCATCAGTATCCGCACGGCCGCTGGCGATGCCATCGAGACCGAGATCAGTCACTCGATTCATGCCCTAGTGGACGAGCCCGGCGCGTCGTTCGTGGCCAAGTACGAGTAGTGCTTGTCGCACTACATCAGCAGTACGCGGCCATTGGTCTGCGCCTACAGGGCGTGCCCGGTAGCATCCGGCGAATCTTCGCTATGGTTGGTTTTGGGCTGTCTACACCAATGGCATGACGAGGACCAGGCAAGTCGATGTCGCGTCCCGGCAACTCTCTCCCTGCCCGTGGTGGCCCAAATGCGTATGCAGCCGAGACGACGCCTCGCGCCTCAACCGGGTTGAGCCCTTCGCCGTGTCGGGGGACGCCACCGTCTATTTCGGTCGACTGAAGGCCCTCGTGCTCTGCATGCCACGCACGGAGGTCGTCACGGAATCGGACAGCTATCTCCATGTCGTACGCCGGACCCGGTTCGGATATCCCGACGACATGGAGTTTCGTCTGTTCCCAAGGGAGCGAGTGATCCACGTGCGCGCTGCGTCACGGCTCGCACCGTTCTGGGACTTCGGAGTCAACCGGCGACGCGTCGAATGGCTCCGGCAACAGCTCGAGAGCGGACCCAAGATATGAGAATGCTCGAACGGCCACTCTGCCGCACCAGAATTCCGCCCCCGCGATCAAATCCCGTCGATGGACGCCGAATCTGGCCTGCGACCTAGCCGATTGGACGGGCCGCGCCTAGCACCGGTAGCACTGCCTGAACGTGATTCCGGGGTGCCAAGACAGTCGCAACGTGGCCGGGCCGTGCGCACTACAGAAGGGCTTGTGCGGTCTGGTGCGAGTTGTTTCCTCGCCGTTCTGAGTGACCGGCCGATAAGTCTAAGGCCACCTCGTTTCGGCGAGGCTGACTGTCACGATTGCGGATCAGCCTAGTGCTAGACTTGATGCGATGAAACTGCGCGCCCTAGCCTGCTTGCTAGTCTTCGCCAGTGCTGTTGCCTTCGCACAGCAGCGCGAATTCGAGCCGGACAAAGAAATCGTATTCAAAGAATTCGACAAGGATCCGTTGGAGTTGCACGTCTTCCTGCCCGAGGGCTGGAAAGCCAGCGACAAGCGCGCGGCTGCCGTCTTCTTTTTCGGCGGGGGCTGGGTTGGTGGCACTCCGACGCAATTCTTTCCGCAGAGCCGGTATCTGGCTTCGCGCGGTATGGTCGCGATTAGCGCCCAGTACCGCACGCGGGGCAGCCATGGCACCACGCCGACGGAGTGTGTCGCCGATGGCAAGTCCGCGGTGCGCTGGGTTCGCCAGCACGCTGCGGAACTAGGTGTCGATCCCAACCGGATTGCGGCTGGCGGCGGTTCCGCCGGCGGCCACGTAGCGGCTACGACCGGCGTGATTGACGGGCTTGACGAGCAGGGCGAGGACATGTCTGTCAGCTCCAAGCCCGACGCGCTGTTGTTGTTCAACCCGGTCACGGATCTTTCCTCCAGATTCGAACGCGGCGGCGAGAGTATCAAAGCGATCTCGCCATTACAGCAGGTTGACGCGAGTGATCCGCCCACGATCGTGTTCCATGGCAGAGCCGACACGACGGTTCCATTCGAGACCGCCGAGACGTTTTGCGATGCGATGAAAAATGTTGGCAACCGTTGCGAGTTGGTCGGCTACGAGGGCCGCCCGCACGGCTTTTTCAACTACAGTCGCAGCCGTGCCGCGTACGCCAACACCGTCTGGCACATGGACCGGTTTCTGGCCTCGCTCGGATATGTTGAAGGCGAGCCGATGGTTGGCCGCCCAGGCGATCCGACTTGGTAGCGTCGCCTAGTCGCCTCGCGAGGCGAGTTGGGTGCCGGGGGGCGTGCTGCTTGCGTTGGCGGAATACGATTGCGGTGATGCGCCTGCTCGTGATCTTGCTGCTGGTCGGTTCGGTGGCGCGGCCCCAGCAGTGGCCTCCGCAGCGTGACATTCCGGCCGGCCCCGCCGACACGCTCTATTACAACGGCAAGATCATCACCATGTGGGACGAGCGTCCCGTGGTCGAATCCATGACCGTCTCCTCGGGGCGCATCTTGGATGTCGGTACGACCCAGATTGTGGGCCGCAAGACCGGGCCTCGGACCCGCCAGGTGAACCTGCAGGGCAAGACGGTGCTGCCCGGGCTCATTGATAGCCATGTTCATCCCATCAGGGCGGCGCTGGCTGAAGCAGATGGCGAGATCCCCGTATTGCAGAGTTTCGAGGCCGTGCGGCGATACATCGAAGCGCAGCCTCCCGGACAGGGCTTGATCTTTGTTCCGAAAGTGTATTCCACCCGCCTCCGGGAGCGCCGCTATCCGGATCGCTGGGAGATCGATGGGTACGCCAAGGATCGCGCCGCGATGCTCGACAACGGCTATGCCGCGGTTCTCAATTCGGCAGCCCTCAAGATGGCTGGGATCTCCGCTGAGACCCCGGATCCGTCCAACGGCAAGCTGCTCCGCAACAGCGCAGGCGAGCCCACCGGCCTGATTATCGGTGCACGCCAGCTGGTGGCACCGCTGCTGCAAGCGCGCGTTCAAAGCCACGGCGAAATGGTCGCCGCCCTGGCCGCAATGCAGCGGGCGTATAGCGAGGCCGGGCTGACAAGCGTTACCGATCGCAGTCAATCGGCGGCTGGCTTCCGGGCGTACCAAGACCTGTGGCAGCAGGGCAAGTTGCGGGTGCGGACGTCGGTCACACGCCTGGTCAACGCAGAACGACCGATCAACGAGGTGCTGGCGGAGATCGAAGGTATTGGCGCGGTCACCGGTCATGGCGACGAAATGTTCCGTGTGGGTTCATTGAAAGTTGTTCTAGATGGCGGCATCTTGCTCGGCACGGCCTTCATGCGGGCGCCTTACGGTCGGAACACACAGGTCTATGGATTCGAAGATGCCGACTATCGCGGCGAATTGCGCATCCGTCCTAGCGATCTCGAGCAGATCGTGACACTGGCTGCGCGCCTTGGCTGGCAAATGACCGCTCATACGACCGGTGGCGGATCAACCGATGTCCTGCTGGATGCTTATGAAGCGGTCAATCGCAAGCTGCCGATCACCGACCGTCGGTTCACCCTCACTCACGCAAACTTTCTCAGCGGGGACGCCATTCGACGTGCCGCCGCGTTGGGAGTCGTTGCCGACATGCAGCCCGCTTGGTACCACTTCGACGGCCCGGCGTTAGCCAGCGTGCTCGGGCCGAGCCGCATGGGCACCTTGCAGCCCTTCCGCTCGATCCTTGATGCGGGCGTGGTCGTCGCCGGGGGCTCGGATCACATGATCAAGTTCGACGCCCGGGAAGCCGTCAATCCTTTCGATCCGTTTTTTGGGATGTGGATTGCGGTCACGCGTACCACCGCTGACGGCGCGGTGCATAACCCCGAGCAGAAAATCTCGCGCGAGGAAGCCTTGCGGATGTGGACGCTCAATGCGGCCTACCTGACGTTTGAAGAGGACGTCAAGGGGTCGCTCGAACCCGGCAAGTACGCTGATTTCGTGATCGTTGACCGAGACATCCTGACTTGCACCGAGGACGAGCTGCGCGACACGCGAGTCCTGACAACCAACTTGAGCGGAATCGAGGTGTACTCGACCGCAGAGCGGGGAGTGCCTCAATAGCCGTCAGTCGCCCGCCACAGCGGTGGCCGGCCGCTCGGTCGGCGGCTGGATCTGCATCAAGACGTTTTGGGCGTCTTCGGCAGTGAAATCCGCCACTCGCGAGGAGACGTTCATCGAGCAGAAGCTCGGTCCGCACATCGAGCAGAAGTGCGCCGACTTGTAGCCTTCCTCCGGAAGGGTCTCGTCATGCATGGTACGGGCGGTTTCGGGATCCAACGCCAGATCGAACTGGCGATTCCAGTCGAACTCGAAGCGTGCCTTCGAAAGGGCGTCGTCCCACGCGCGAGCGCCTGGCCGGTGGCGAGCCACGTCTGCGGCGTGGGCCGCGATCTTGTAGGCGATCATCCCCTGCTTGACGTCTTCTTTGTTGGGTAGGCCGAGGTGCTCCTTGGGCGTGACATAGCAAAGCATGGAAGCGCCGTGCCAGCCGATCATCGCCGCGCCAATTGCAGAGGTGATGTGGTCATAGCCCGGCGCGATGTCCGTCACTAGCGGTCCGAGCGTGTAGAACGGAGCTTCGTGGCAGATTTCGCGTTCCTTGTCGACTTGCAGCTTGATCTCGTCCATGGGGATGTGCCCGGGACCCTCGATCATCACTTGGACGTCGTACTCCCACGCCTTCTTGGTGAGCTCGCCCAGTGTCTCGAGTTCGGCGAACTGAGCGTCGTCGGAAGCGTCGGCGATCGATCCGGGCCGCAGCCCGTCGCCGAGCGAGAAGCTCACGTCGTACTTCTGGAAGATCTTGCAGAGCTCCTCGAAGTTCTCGTAGAGCATGTTCTGCTGGTGGTGCCCGACCATCCATTCGGCCAACAGCGAGCCGCCACGGCTGACGATGCCGGTGATGCGCTTGACCGCCATGGGAACGTATTGGATCAGCACGCCGGCATGGATTGTCATGTAATCCACGCCTTGCTCCGCCTGTTCTTCGATCACGTCGCGCATGATCGGCCAGGTGAGGTCTTCGATCTTGCCGTTGACGCGGGTGAGGGCTTCGTAGATCGGCACGGTGCCGATTGGGACGGGGGAATTGCGAATGATCGTCTTGCGGATGCGCGGGATGTCACCGCCGGTGGAAAGGTCCATCACGGTGTCGGCGCCGTATTTGACGGAGTAGCGCAGCTTCTCAACTTCCGCCTCAATGTCGGAGGTGGTCGCCGAATTGCCGATGTTGGAGTTGACCTTGCAGCGCGACGCAACTCCGATGCACATCGGCTCCAGATTCTCGTGGCGCACGTTGGCGGGAATGATCATACTGCCGCGGGCGACTTCCTCCCGGATGGTTTCTGACGGGAGCTGCTCGCGCTTGGCCACATACTCCATTTCCTCGGTGACGATCCCGCGGCGAGCGTAGTGCATCTGCGTCCGCACGGGATCTCCGAGGCGCTTGGCTACCCATTCTGATCTCATCGCGTTGTTAACCTCGATTCCTGTGCGGCCAATCAGCCGCACCCACTATCTTACTGCCACTGCCGTGTGTGGGGTGCTACGGCCAGGAAGTCCGACGCGGTGGAGTTGTGTCACGCTTCCATTCTGGGCAACGCAACCGATAGCGATGCTTGTTCGTCCGTCTCGACCGCAGCCGCAATGGGACGGGCGCTCTGGCCGCCGTGAGGCGCCGCGATCTGCGCCTCTCAATGGTCGGCGCGATATGATTGGGCTTCACCCGTTCCATGCGCGTCAAGATTCTGCACCATGACCGCTGCTTCGACGGGGCGTGCTCCGCAGCCTTGTTCTCGAGCTTTGTCAGGCGCTCGCTCGCTCCTGACGCCGAACTGTCGTACGCCGGCTTATACCACCGCGCCGATCAGCTATTCAACGAGAGCGACTTCGATGGCGACATCAACGTCATCGTCGACTTCAAGTACTCGCCGTCCGAGCGGGTGACGTGGTGGTTCGATCACCACCAGAGCGCCTTCTTGTCCGAGGCTGATGCCGAGCACTTCCGCAGAGATCGCTCGGGCAGGAAGTTCTTCGACCCGGGCTACAAGTCTTGTACCAAGTTCATCGCCAACACGCTCGCCGCAAAGTTCGGCTTCGACTCCGAACCTCTAGCAGACCTCATTCATTGGGCGGATGTCCTCGACGGTGCCCAGCATCCGAGCGCTAGAGTTGCGGTGGAGATGAAGGAGCCGGCGCTCAAGCTCAACCTCATCGTTGAATCAGCCGAGACAAACATGACGCGCGGCGTCATACCGCTGCTCGAGACCGAACCACTGGATGCCATTGTCGAGAGGCCTGAGTACAAGGAAGAGTTCCGCAAGCTGTACGAGCGGCACGTGCAGACGATAGGAACGATCAGTGAGAGAGCGGTCTATCGTGCCGGTGTGGTCTTCTTCGATCTGGTGGGCACCGGGCTCAAGGGCTACAACAAGTTCATTCCCTACTTCCTGTACCCGCAAAGCGCCTATACGGTTTCGCTGCTCGATGGCGGGTTTCGCGCTAAGGTCTCGGTCGGTTCCAACCCGTGGGCTCGGGTCGAGCCGACCCACAACCTCGCGGAACTGTGCGAGCGGTATGGTGGCGGCGGACATCCTCGCGTGGGTGCGATCAGTTTCAGCCCGGAGCAGTTCAACGAGGCTCGCTCCGCCGCGCTGGAGATTGCCGAGATCCTCTCGACCAACTGAGTTGTCCGTTTCGTGCGGGCGGCGTCCCCGCCTCATGCAACGGGAGTCAGGCCGTACACTGCGATCCCTGCCTGATCCGCACTTGCTATGAGCTGGTCCTTTTCGAGGAGCAGCGTCTTTCCAGCATCGACAGCCACCGCCGTTGCGTTGGCGGCCCGCATCTTGCGAATCGTGCGTGGGCCGATCACCGGCACATCGAAGCGCATGTCTTGGTTGGGCTTGGCCACCTTCACCAGAGTCAGCCGCCGGCCGTTTGACAGCGCCTGTGCGCGCTCTAGCAAGAGGTCGGTGCCCTCCATGGCCTCCACCGCCACGCAGGCTTGCTCGCAGATAACCACGCTCTGGCCGATGTCGAACCCCGCCAACGCCCGAGCGATTTCCCGGCCGTACGCGATGTCGCTCAACTCACCCTTCGAAGGCTTGCGCCTGCCGTTAGGTCCCGCGCCAGCAAGGCTCGAGGAGAGAAAATGCGTCGAATCGAGGAGCGAGATTCCCTCGCTCTCCAAGACCTGCGCCAATGCGCCGAGCAGGGAATCGGTGTTCTTGCGGCGCAGGCTGTTGAGCACTTTGAGCAAGCGCCAGTCGGGGCGGATTGCCGAGAAGATCTGCTTGTGCTGGATGCGCCCGCTCATCACCGCCTGGCTGACCCCTTCGGCGTGGAACGTCTCGATGAGTTTCGATAGCTGGCCGAGCGAAACCCACTGGCAGGAATCTGCCAGCTCTTCGACTTCCGGCGCAGCCTCTTCCTTGACGGCCACCACGGCCATCTCGTGGCCCGCCGCTCGCGCCGCCTTCAGCGTCAGCAGGGGGAAGCTCCCGCCACCGGCTATCAGTCCGTACTTCACGGCACGAATCCACGCGTTGAGCTGCGGACGAAGTCGCGAATCCGCTCAAGGTGCGGCGAGGCGGGCAGTTCCTCGGCGATCTTGGCCAAGGCTTGGTCGTTGTTGAGTTGAGTTTGAGCCAAGATCTTGAATGCCCTCCTGAGGGCCTTGATCTCGTCTGGCAAGAATCCCCGTCGCTGCAGCCCCGTGGCGTTGATGCCATGCGTCTTGGTCTCGCGCTCGCTCACTACCGTCGCGAATGGCAGCACGTCCTGAGTGACGACGCTGAAGCCCCCGACGAAGCTGTGGATGCCGATGCGGCAGTATTGATGGACGCCGCTGTGAGCGCCCACCCAGGCGTAGTCTTGCACGGTGACGTGTCCACCTAGTGTCGCCGCGTGGCACAAGACGCAGTGCGAGCCCACGGCGCAGTCGTGCGCCACGTGCGCATAGGCCTGCAGCAAATTGTCGTTTCGAATGGCAGTCAGGCTGCCGCCGCCCGCAGTACCGCGATGGATCGTGCAGAACTCGCGGATCTGATTGCGGTCGCCGATGGTCGTCTTCGATGGCTCGCCTTGGTACTTGAGATCTTGGGGCGCGACGCCAACCGTTGAGTACGGATAGAAGCAGTTGTCACGCCCGATCTCAGTATCTCCGTCCACGTAGACATGGGCCATCAAGCGCGTGCCCGCTCCGATCCGAACGCCGGGCCCGACAATGCAGTGTGGTCCGATCTCGGCGTTCGTGTCGACGCTTGCGGCGGGATCTACGATTGCAGTGCGGTGGATCGCCATCACGCGCTTGCGGCGGCCCTGTCGGCGATGCTGCACATCAGCACTGCTTCCGCTACAAGCCGGTCACCCACATAGGCCTGACCTTGCATCTTGATCATGGGGCCGCGCTGCCTCAAGATGTCTAGCTCTAAGCGTAACTGGTCGCCCGGTGTCACCGGGATGCGGAAGCGGCAATCGTCGATCGAGGTGAAGAGCACCACCTTGCGCTCGCGATCTTCAACTTCGCCCAGTGCCAGCACTCCCCCGCACTGGGCCATGGCTTCCACAATCAAGACGCCGGGCATGATGGGGTTGCCCGGGAAGTGGCCTTGGAAGAAGGGTTCGTTGAAGGTGACGTTCTTGATGCCGATGATCCGCTTGTCCGACATTTCGACGATCCTGTCCACAAGGAGCATCGGGTAGCGATGCGGCAGGATCTTTTGGATTTCGTCGATGTTCAACATCGCTGGAACCCGTGCGCGGCAGGCCAGCCGCGCGCGAAACAGATGATTATAGCCCACGCCCGCAGTGAAACGCCTTCAAGACCCGACTAAGACATTTATTTTCAAAAGGATGGGAGATACGACCAACACGTCCTGCGGCCGTGCTAGCCGTCTGAACGGCAGGCCCCCACTACCTCTGGCTCGCCTCGGCCCTGTCGTGCAAGCACCGGCTGTGGCTGTTCGGGACTGGGCGCCCTAGAGGCCTGCCGGGTGCGAGTCTCCAGTTCTTGGTGGCGCTTTTCGAGCATGACGATCAGGATTCCGAATGCTACGCAGAGCACTCCAATGATCAGTTCGGCTGGCAGCATCTCGGAATAGATCAATGCGCTGAACAAGACTCCGAAGATCGGGGTGGGGAACACGAACACTGACAGCAGCGCCGGCGAGTTCGTCTCCAGCAGGCGAATCCACAGCACGAATGCGATGCCCACCACGCCGAAGGAGCAGTACAGCCAGGACAAGAGCGGCCCCAGCGTCAGCGGACCGACCATCATCGGTTCGAAGATGGCCGCACCGAGCAAGAAGACCGGAAGGGAAAACCCGACCTGCCAGAAGATCACCCGCGTCGAATGCATGCGCTGCACCAATCGCTGCGTGTAGACCATGCGGCCGCCGATGACGGCGGCCGTGAGGAAGGCCAGGATGTTGCCTAGGACCGGGCGCGAAGCCAGCGAGGGGTCCGGCTGGCCGAGAAACACGATGGCCACGCCTCCGAAGGCCAGGCCCAGGCCCGCCAGCCGCTGGCGGGAAAGGTGGTCTCCGGGCACGTAGAAGTGAGCGAAGGTGTTGATGAATACCGGTGCGGCATTGAGCAGGACGGACGCGAACCCGGCCGTTGTCCAATCGATGCTGATGTTCAGCATGATGATCTGGATCGCGAAGAACACCCCCAGCACGGCGAGCGGACCGGTCTCCCCCGGCAGCGGCTTGAGGCGGACGCCGCCGTGGCGAGCCCAGGCCCACAGCAGCGGCCAGCCCAGCAACAGGCGCCAGAACGCGTTCCAGATCGGCGGGAAGGCTTTGAGGGCGACCTTGATGCCGACAATATTCAGGCCCCACATCGCCGACAGAAGCAGCGCTGTGGCGATCGCAGCCCGGCCCAGCTTCGGCGGCACCTTACGCTGCACGCGGTGCCCCTCGGAACTTCAGCTTGGTGACGATGGCAATGCCTGCCGCCACCGCGATGGCACCGACCAGCAGTCGCCCGGTGATCCGCTCGTCAAACAGCGCTGCTGAGAGGAAAATGCCGAAGATCGGCACGCTGAAGGTGTACATCGCGAGATTTCCGGCGCTATAGAGCCGAAGCAAGGATGTCCACGAGACGAAGCAAAAGCCCGCCACGACGACGGCCTGATAGAGAATGGCCAGCACCGGCTCATACGACAGCGGCTGGAGGAGCGGTTTCTCGAAGGCGAGCGCGAGCGCAAGAAAGCCCGGCAACGACAGCGCCATCTGCCAGATCACGGGCCGGTAAGTGCCGACGCGGCGCACCAAGCGTTGCGTGTACACGATGCGCAGTGCGAGCAGGAATGAAGAGACCAGCATCAGCGGGTTGCCGATCATCGGATTTGGGGCGAGGGTTGCGTCCGGCTGGCCGAACATCACGTAAGAAATGCCACTGAAGGCAATTGCCAGCCCGAGCAGCCTGCTAGCGCTGAGCCGGTCGGCTTTGACAAAGTGATGGCTGATCAGGTTGATCATCACCGGGTTGGTGTTGAGCAGGATCACAGCGTAGGCTGGCGATGTGTAGAACACCGACAGGTTGAAGATCGCGATCTGGGCGGTGAACATCATGGCCAGCAGCACGAAGTCGCGCAGCTGGCCACGCTCGATCCGGATCGGCTTGCGCAGCGCCCAGGCCCACGCCCACACCGCCAGTACTCCGATGGCCATGCGCCAGAAAGCGCTCCAAAACGGAGGGATGGTGGCCAGCCCGAACTTGATCGAAACGATGTTGCCGCTCCAGAAAAAACTGACGAGCAGCGCGAATAGACCGACCTTCCAAGTCACAGGGCGCGTAGCCGCGAGGCGGGGCGGGGCCGGACTCATCGAGAGTCCTTGAGGCTGTCGCGGAGGATCTCGGCCACATGCCGGGCCGTGCGATTTGTGAAGTGGTCGATCTGCTGGCGGCAGGACACGCCGCTGACGGCGATCTCCGTGTCGGCAGCGGCGGAATTCACGGCCGGGAAGAGCCGCTCGGACCCGATTTTCTGCGAGATCTCATAGTGGCCCTTCTCGAAGCCGAAGGATCCGGCCATCCCGCAGCATCCGGAATTGACCTCCTCCACGCGCTGTCCGGGCACGAGCTGCAGTGTCCGCAGTGTCGCTTGGGTGCCGATATGAGCCTTCTGGTGGCAGTGCCCGTGATACAGGACGTTACGCTCGAGCGGTTGCCAGTCGATGTCCAGTTCGTCGCGGTCGGACAGCTGCTGCAAGAACTCTTCCAGCATCACGGCCTTGGCGGCGACCCGCTTGGCTGCCTCGCCAGGCACCAGCTCCGGGTATTCTTCGCGCAACGTGAGCAGGCAGCTGGGTTCGCAGCCGACGATCTGGGTATCGCCGCCGGCCAGTTGATCGAATTCCCGCACGTTGTGGGCGGCCACCTCGCGGGTGTCTTCCAGCAGCCCGTGCGACATCATCGGGCGGCCGCAGCAGCGGTGCTCGGCTAGCCGGACTTCAAACCCTGAGGCCTCGAGCAGTTCGACCGCCGCCTTGCCGACTTCGGGGTAGTTGAAATTCGTGAAGCAGTCGTCCAGCAGCAGCACCTGTCCGCGCTTCGTGGAGCGAGACCCGCTGGGACGGCGAGTGAACCAGTGGCGGAAAGACTGGGTGGCCAGCTTGGGCGGCGTGCGCCTGCGGTCGACCTGCAGGATGGCCTCGTTCAGCCAGCGCACGGGCGCTAGCGCACCTGCGAGGTTGAACAGCCGGGGCACTTTGCCGGCAAGCCGGTAGATGCGCTCGATGTGCCCGAAGGCTTTGGCCTTGAGCGGGACGCCGTGCTGGTTGTAATAGTGGGACAGCCATTCGTACTTGATCTTGGCCATGTCCACGTTGGACGGGCATTCGGTCTTGCACGCCTTGCAGGCGAGGCAGAGATCGAGCACGTCGTGCATGCGGTGCGACGTGAACTCTTCGGGTGGCAGCGTGCCGGATAGCGCGGCCCGCAGCGCGTTGGCCCGGCCGCGCGTGGAGTGCTCTTCATCCATCGTGGCGTGGTATGACGGGCACATCGTGCCCGTCATGCGCTTGCGGCACACGCCCGCGCCGTTGCACATCTCGATGGCCCGGTCAAACCCTCCCTCGCCGGAGAAATCCAGCGTCGTTGCCACTTGGCGCATCTTGTAGTCCGCGCCCCAGCGCAGGTCCCCGGTGAGTTCCGGAGCGTTGACGACCTTGCCTGGATTGAGGATGTTGTGCGGGTCCATCACTCGCTTCAATTCCAAGAACCCCTGGTAGATCTTGTCCCCGAAGAGCCACTTGTTGTACTTGCTGCGGGCAATTCCATCCCCGTGCTCTCCGGACATCGAACCGCCGTAGTTCATCACGATGCCGAAGACCTCGTCGGCGATTGCGGCCATCTTGCGCACCTCTGCCGGATCCTTGAGGTTGACCATCGGGCGGACGTGCAGGCAGCCCACCGAGGCGTGGCCGTAGTACCCGCCGTGGGCCTCGTACTTCTCGAGAATGTCGCGGAAGTCTTTCAGGAAGCTGCCCATCCGCTCGATCGGCACGGCTGGGTCCTCCACAAACGCGATGGGTTTGTGATCGCCCTTCACTGACATCAGGATGCCCAGGGCTTCCTTGCGCACGCCCCAGACCTGTGCCTGCTTGGCAGGATCGCTGATCGGCAAGTAGCCGAAACCGGCGCGGGATCGCTCTAGCAGCTGCCTCAGGCCTGCGAGCCTGGAGTCCACCTCGCTGGCGGTCTCGCCGTAGTACTCCACCACCATCAGGGCTTGGGCGCTGGGGTCGACCCAATCGAGCTTGCCCGCAAACGCCGGGTTAGCCCGGGCGTTGCTCAGGATGAACTCGTCGATCAACTCGGCTGCGGACGGCTTTGTCGACACGATCAGCTCGGCAGCGTCGACCGCGGCGAAGACGGAGTCGAAATGCACCACGAGGATGCCTTTGGCGGCGGGCGAGCGGACGATGCGCAGCTTCGCCTCGGTGACCACGGCCAGCGTGCCCTCGCAGCCGACAACGACCCGGCTGAGGTTGAGCGGGCCGGGCCGGCTGGAGTAGCCCGCGCCGAAGGCGTCGCCGTTGCGCACGAGCTCATCAAGGTTGTAGCCGCTGACGCGTCGCAGGATCTGCGGGAATCGGGCCAAGATCTCATCGCGGTACTGCGCTCCGATCTTGGGCAGTTCCCGGTAGATGGAGGCGACGAAGTCATCCCCTCGTCCGAGCGATTCCAAACTGCCGTTCTCGACAGGTTTCAGCCAAGCTTCGGAACCGTCGGCGAAGACGCAGCGCAGTTCCAGCACGTGATCGATCGTCTTGCCGTACCGGATGGAATGCGACCCTGCCGAGTTGTTGCCGACCATGCCGCCGATGGTGCCTCGGCTCGCGGACGAGGTGTTCGGGCCGAATTGGTAGCCCAGCGGCTTCAGGTGCCGTCCCAACTGGTCTTGGACGACGCCCGGCTGGATGCGCACCCAGCCCTCCTCGAGGTTGGTTTCGAGGATGCCGTTCATGTACTTGGCGAAATCGATGTGGACGGCCTCGCCCACGGTCTGGCCGGACAGGCTGGTCGCCCCGCCGCGCGGCAGGACCGGCACTCGATGCTTCGAGCAGAGCTGTAGGAGCGACCTGACGTCGCCGTGATGCCTGGGGATGACCGCTCCGATCGGCTCGATCTGCCAGACCGAGGCGTCGGTGGAGTACAGCACGCGCGAGTAGCGGTCGAAGCGCACCTCGCCCTCGATCTGGCGCGTGATCTGCGCAGCGAGGTCGGTCGGGTGTGCGGGCATAGCTCAGGCTCGTGACCGGCTGGACGCACGTCTCGCGTCCCAGATCCGCAAGCCGCGACTTCAGCTGAGCGCTTGCCGGATACGCCGACTCAGGCGGGACAGGCCGATATCAATATTTTCGTCTCTTACGTTCGAAAAAGAAAGTCGCAGGGCGTTCGACCTTCCCGCTTCGGCGAAGAACGGCCCTCCGGGAATGAACGCGACCCGGTCTTGCTCAAGGCTGTTGTGCAGCAGGGCGAGCGCGTCGATGCCCTCTGGCAAGTCCAGCCATTGAAACAAGCCGCCGCGCGCCGCGCGCCAGTGGGCGACGCCGGAAAAGTACCGCTCGAGGGCGGTTTGCATCGTCGCGGACTTGGCGCTGTAGAACTTCCGCGCCAAGGCGGCTTGGGCCGGCATCCAGCCGCGCTCGAGGAATTCCAAGACCAGTCGCTGGCTCAGTGTCGAGGTGCACAGGTCCCCGGTCTCCTTGCAGTACTCGATCCGCTGGATGATCTCGGCCGGACCGTGGATCCAGGCGACGCGCAGGCCGGGGGAGAGGATCTTGGAGAACGTGGAGATGTAGACCACATGGTCGCTCTCGGCGCGAGCCTTGATCGGGGCCAGGGCCGAGGGGTCGACTCCTTCGAAGTAGAGTTCGCCGTAGGCGTCGTCTTCCACGACCAAGACGCCTTCGCGGCGGGCCAGATCGCAAAGCCCCTGCCGACGGGCTTGCGACCACACCGTCCCTGCCGGGTTCTGAAAGTTCGGAATCACGTAGATGAGCTTGCAACGGCGCCCTTGCGAGCGCGCGTCCGCGATGCGCCGCGCGAGGTGGCCCAGGTCCATGCCGTCCCCGTCGCACTCCACGGCGAAGAGCTGCGCCCGAAAATTCTCGAATGAAGACATTGCGCCGATGAAACTCGGCGTCTCCACGAAGACCGCGTCGCCCGGGTCCAACAATACTCTTGCGATGAAGTCCAGGCCCTGCTGGGAGCCGCTCGCCAGCAAGGTCTCGGCCGGAGTGGACTCGATGCCCTTGAGCGAGCGGTCGCGCTCGCAAACTGTGTTGATGAGCCGCGCGTTGCCGCGAGTCACCGAGTACTGGAAGATATGGCCACGCTCGCGTTCGATCAGCTCGTGCTGGATCTGGCGCAACTGCTCGTGCGGAAACGTAAGCGCGTTAGGCGAGCCGGCCGCGAACGAGATCACGTGCGGCTGGTTAACCAAGCCGGTGAGTTGGCGGATCAGCGACGACCGCATCACGAGCGCATCCCGCGAAAACTTCTCGCCCAGATTCATGCAGGCAGCGTAGCAAAGAGTGCTTGCGGGGCACCCGTGCGCGAGATACGTGCTGGCTAGCCGCGCGGGTGGTAGCTGTCGTAGATCTTGCGCATGCGGGCGCGCAGCACGTGCGTGTAAATCTGCGTGGTGGAGATGTCCGCGTGCCCCAGCATCAGCTGGAGGCTGCGTAGGTCGGCCCCGCGCTCCAGCAGGTGTGTCGCAAAGCTGTGCCGCAGCACGTGGGGGGTGATCCGCTTGTCGATGCCGGCGACAAGGCCGTACTTGCGCAACAGCTTCCAAAACGCCTGGCGCGTCATCGACGTGCCTAGCGAGGTCACGAACAAGAACTCCGACGAAGCCTGCTTGAGGATCACTCGGCGATGTTGGTCGACATAGCTCTCGATCGCGTCGAGCGCTGTCCGGCCCACCGGCACCAGGCGCGTCTTGTCGCCCTTGCCGACCGTGCGCACGATCCCCATCTTGGCGTCGAGGTCCGCCAGCCGCACCGCGATCAGTTCTGAAACCCGCAGTCCGGTTGCGTACAGCAATTGCAGCATCGCGAGATCGCGGCTGCCGAGGGGCGTCTGCGGAACCGGCGCGGAGAGCAGCTGGTCGACTTCGTCGAACGTGAGGAACTTCGGCAGGGTCTTCCAGCGGCCCGGAGAATCAAGGTGAGCCGAGGGGTCTTGTACGATCAGGCCTTGATCTACCAAGTAGCGATACAGGCTGCGAACGCTGCTCAGATACCTGGCGACCGAACGGCCGCTCAAGCCCGCTCCGTAGAGTGCGTCGAGAAAGCTTCTCAGGTCGGCGTTGCTGGCGCCCGGCACGCGCACGTCCCGCCCCGCCAGAAACTCCGATAGGCGGGTCAGATCTCGGCGGTAAGCCGCGATGCTGTTCGCGGACAGGCCCTTTTCGACGCTGGCGTAGGCCAGAAATTCCTGCACAGAGGAGTCTGCCTGCGCCACAAGCCAATCATACTGGACGGCTTGTGGTAGCGCTGCTTGACACCCCTGCATGTGCGTACTAGCATTGCGAATGGGCACAAAACATTTCGGGGGCAATTGTTGAATTCTACGAACAAGAAGGTCTATGTGCGGCGTTTCGGGCTCGACAACGTCGAGGGCTGGGTCGACCCGCAGCAATACCTCCGCAGCGACGGGATTGCGCTGATCACGAGCACGGCCCAGTCGATCATCATCCCGTACGATCAGGTGCGGGCCGTGTACTTCGTCCGCGATTTCGGCAAGGATCCCGAGCGCGACCAGCGCAAGGAGTTCATCTCCCGGCCCAAGCAGGGCGGGCTGTGGATTCGGGCGCGGTTCGTGGACGGCGGAGAACTGGAAGGCGTGATCCCGAACAACCTGCGCATCTTGAGCGAGCCCGGCGTCACGTTGACACCGCCCGATTCCAAGGGGCTCACGCGGCGCGTGTTCGTGCCGCAAGCCGCCCTGCACAGCTGTGTGGTGATGGGTGTCATCGGCAGGCCGGACGCCCTCCGCCGCAGACCCAAGGTGCCCAAGTCAGCGCCCGGGCAGATGGATCTTTTCGCAACGACCGCTTGACGCGGGCGCAGTCCGGCTAGCCCTCCGCTTCCAGCAGGCGCTCTGCCTCGATGGCGGCCTTACAGCCTGCCCCGGCCGCCGTGACGGCCTGTCGATAGACTCGGTCCTCGACGTCACCGGCGTGGAAAACACCCTCGATATTGGTCCGCGCGCCGCCGTGGGAGACGATATAGCCCTGGTCGTCGAGGTCGAGTTGACCCTTGAATACGTCGGTGTTGGGCACGTGCCCGATGGCCAGGAACAGCGCGCTGGTCTTGTGGTCCCATTCCATGCCGTCCAGGGTGCTGCGTAGTCGCACGCTGGTCACTTCCTTGGCTGCCGGATCTGCGACCTCCGTCACCGTCGTGTTGGTGAGCCACTCGATCTTGGGGTTGGCGAGTGCGCGATCCAGCATGATCTTCGAGGCCCGGAACTCCTCGCGACGATGGACGATGGCCACCTCAGTGGCGAATTTCGTGAGGAAGAGCGCCTCTTCCATCGCGCTGTCGCCACCGCCAACGACGGTCACGGGCTGCCCGCGGAAGAAGAAGCCGTCGCACGTCGCGCAGGAGCTGACACCGTGGCCCACGAGGGCCTGCTCCGATGGCAGTCCGAGCCAGCGGGCAGAGGCACCGGAGGCGATGATGAGGGTCTGCGTCTCGAGTTGCTCCTCGCCGATCCAGAGCTTGAACGGGCGGGAGGACAGATCCGCCCGCGTAACCGCGCCGTGCCTGTAGGTGGCCCCGAAGCGCTGTGCCTGCTGCTTCATGCGATCGACTAGATCCGGCCCCATGATTCCTTCCGGGAACCCGGGGAAGTTCTCCACGTCAGTGGTCAGGGAAAGCTGGCCGCCGGCTTCTAGGCCTTCGATCACCAAGGGTTCCAAGCTCGCGCGGGCCGCATAGATGGCGGCGGTGTTCCCGGCGCAGCCGGAGCCGATCACAATCACGTTGTACATGGGTTTGGTCCGCGCAGCGGCGGTAGCTCTCATTCTATCGACACGGACTTTGTGCGCTCATCGGCTGCGCAGTGCACTAGCGCGGGCCGGCGGTGCTCTGGGCTCGCTCGGATCTGGACGGCCAAGCGCGCCAAGGTCTCAGCCGCGAGGTAGGGACGAGTGGCGGTGGTTACAAGATGCGTCGATTTGATCTCACCACGGACAAACGCACTACGCTTGTTCGCTTCTTTATTTCATCCACTCACGCTATGTATCTCTGCGTTGATCCAGCGATTGGTTCACATGCCACTCGCTGTCGCCTTCCATCTCTGGGTCGAAAACGGCACAAGCACGTTAGAGAGCAGCGCTATACGATGTGCGGAGAATCCGGAATGCCACGTGTTTCCAGCCGTCTTCCCTTGGCTCTGATACACCAGCGGTTCGGCGTTCGTGTTCGCATGGTGCTCCGCTTGTCTGCATCTTCACGAGCTACCATCCTTCATGTGCATTATCTGCTTGCCCTCATCCCATCGCGTGCAGACCCTTGTCGGCATGCAATGTCGGCAGCCGGGAGATCGCCGCACCGTTCTTCTGTTCCGCCAGCCGCAGTTCGTAGAGCTTCTGGAGGTTGAGCCAGAACTCCCCCGAGGTGCCGAAGAAGCACCCCAAGCGTAGCGCCGTATCACCGGTTACCGCACGTCGTCCGTTGAGGATCTCAGTGATGCGGTTCACAGGCACTTCGATCCGCCGCGCCAGCTCTGCCGCGCTCATGCCGAGGGCGTCGAGATCCTCGCGCAGCGTCTCGCCAGGATGGATGGGATCGCGCATGATGTGCCTCCTCCTAATGGTAGTCCACGATTTCGGTCGGTCCGGGGCTTCCGTCCGGCCACTGGAAGCAGATTCGCCACTGGTCGTTTATGCGGATGCTCCACTGCCCCTTACGTCGGCCCTTCAGCGGTTTGAGGCGGTTGCCTGGCCGTGCCAGATCGCTGAGGCGGGTGGCTGCATCGAGCTTGCGCGAGGCGGTTTGGGTGAAGCCGGAGAACGCCGCGATCCAGCGACCCCGGTAGAATGCCTCGGTCCGCCCGTCCCTGAAGCCGGCAATCACGACGTATTCTGGTCCCACGGCAACGGAACGATGTCCACGGTAGCGGAAACATCCGCAGTCTCACTGCCTCCAGACAGCGATCCCATACCGAAGGAGAAACAGACCAGGCCGTCGAAGTCGCCCATTCTCGCACTTCCGCCGAGAGCACCGGCCCGGTCAGAACGATCAGAGTCTAGCTTGCGCTAGGCGCGCGGCCCAAGCCGACGCCGCTACAAAGGGCGCTGCCGGTGCCTTACCAATGCAGGCGGATCTACCGCCGGCAGCCATGCCGAATATTGCATAGCCGCATGGAGCTGTATTTCTCTGCCCGCGGAGCTTGCTAGACGCGCCCAGGTTGCACCCCTATCCCGTGCGCCCGCAGCGGCGATCCAAGGCCGCGTGGGATCTGAGGAAGGGGCGGCAATTCACGCAGATCCGGAGGAAGAGGGAAGTGAGCACTCTCCTCGATCACCTCACCTTCCACTACGCTGCGGGTAACTGCCCAGGCACCCTCGCCCGGATCTGTCGATGTGCTCTGATCACTTGGCGGCTGATCCTGTCGAATTTGCCGGGGCGGGAGACGCCGGGGTTGCCAACCGAGACGCTGTGCACAGGGATCGAGCCGACGGAGTGGGGGATCTTGCGCGGAACCTGCGGCAGTCGCGTCCGAGCACTTGGGGGGAGGGCAGTGCTGCCGCTCCTGCTAGGCGCATATCTGAACTACGAGCGCAAGCAACATGCCGTGCCGCGCCATCAGGTGTTGAGGGCAGGCAGCGCACAGCTGGCGATGATCGCGCGATTGGTGGCACAGACCCGGCGGTTGAAGGAGAACAGCAAGCTGAAGGCCGATGAGATTGACGGCATTTGCACGGTGCGCTAGCATGGTCTCAACCACTGGCCAAAGGAGGTGATTCAGAGACATGAACGACAGTACAGCTGGTAGTATTCATCTGGACGGAGAGGTGGCCGAGAGTTAGCGCGACTGCTCGGACGTTCCGATGCCCCGTTCTTGCCAGTGCGGGGCCGTAGTAACCGTGGACCGGCAACTCGCCGCGCCAAGGGTACTGCCAGTGCAATCAACACAGGCGCGACAGCGCCGCCCTTGCCCTCGCGGGCGTGAGCGCTCGCGAGGGCATCCATGCCGCTATGAACCTGCTTGGGATCGAGACTTCTTGCGACGAGACCGCAGCTGCCGTGGTCGCCGATGGTGACCGCCTGCTCTCCAATGTGATTTCCTCGCAGTTCGACGTGCATGCCGCCTACGGCGGCGTGGTGCCGGAACTGGCGTCCCGCGAGCACCTGCGCGCAATCGTCCCCGTAGTGCGCGAAGCGTTGGCCCGCGCAGGCATCGGCTACCAAGACGTCAATGCCATCGGCGTGACATACGGGCCGGGGCTCATCGGAGCGCTGCTGGTCGGCGTTACCTACGCCAAGGGCCTGGCAGCGTCCCTCGGGGTGCCGTTGATCGGGGTCAACCACATCGAGGGCCATATTCATTCCGTCGTGCTTGAGCGACGCGCGGCCCGAGCAGAGGTCGAGTTCCCGGCTCTCGCCGTCGTCGTGAGCGGCGGTCACAGCCATATGTTCATCGTCAATCGGCACGACCGCGATAGCTATGCCTACCGCCTCTTGGGGCGCACGCGTGACGATGCGGCCGGCGAGGCTTACGACAAGGTCGCAAAACTTCTTGGGTTCGGCTATCCGGGAGGGCCGATCTTGGACAGGTTGGCACCGCACGGCGATCCCGACAAGGTGCGCCTGCCCGTGGTGCGCATGAAGGGCAATCCGCTCGACATGAGCTTTAGCGGGTTGAAGACGGCAATCCGCCACCATGTCCAAGCTGCCGATCTCGGCGAGGAGATCGAGTGTCGGCGGACGTTGCTGAGCAACGGGCGCCCCACCTTCCAAGCCCTGTTGGACTCGGCCAGCCAGGGCTGCCTCGACCTGATCGCGTCGTTTCAGCGCCGAGCCGTCTCAGAACTGCTCCGGCGCGCCGTGCGAGCCTCTGAACAAGAGCAGGTCGAGTCGGTCATCGTGGCTGGCGGCGTCGCAGCCAATTCGGGTCTGCGCGCGGCATTCGAGTCGTTGCCGCTGCCGTGCTACTTCCCCACGCTCGCGCTGGCGACCGACAATGCCGCCATGATCGCCGCCGCTGCCTACCCCCACCTGCAGCGCAAGCAATTCGATGGGTTCGGCCTTGCCCCCCAACCTGCGCTGCAGCTCGCGTAGCACTGGCCGGCGCGGCGGCCGAAAGCTACCTCAGCCGCAGCTTGTACAGGACATCGGAGCCGAGCAAGCCGTTCTGGTCCCGCGTGACGATGAACGACCATTTGCGGTCGGGATTCCACTCTAGGCGAATGGCCTGTTGCTGGGCCGATGAGAGGTCGTAGCTGTAGATCAGCGTGATATCGTCGGCAATCTGCTGCTCGGTTGACAGGCGGGCGCTCGGGTTGGATTCCAGACCCCCGACTTGCGGGTCTACTTTGAGGCGGCTGACGCCGAAGAAGCGCTGCAGGCGCTTTGAAACCGGGCGGGAAATGGCTTGGCTGAGGATGTTGTCGGCGCCTGTCTGCACTAGGGACTGCTGCTCGATGCGCCGCCGCGATGCGATGCTCGGATCGACTGTCGGCTCCTTGCCGACCGCGACTAGGTCTACTAAGTCGTGGAAGGGCAGCGGCGGATCGGAGCGATAGCTCAGATCCAAGTTCCGGCCCGGCCCCGATAGCACCAGGGCCAGGTCAACATCCCGGATCCGAGTCTCCAGCTCGACGTTGAGGACCGGCTCCGCCCGCAGGGCGTCGATGAAGCGGATCTCGCCCCGGTTGATGCGGTAGTGCGTGCCGAGCATCCGCAATTCGCCTTGCGCGATTTGGATCTCGCCGATCAGCGACGGGCTGGCGAGCGTGCCCACCAAGTCGAGATCGAAATCCGCTTCCACATCCCGCACTAGCGTCGTCTCGATAGGCAATTGCTGGATGGCTCCGACATGCACGTTGACTTGCAGGCCCTCCAGCAACGGGCTCGGGGTGAGACTGCCCTCGGGTTGCTGCAGGCTCGCGAACAAATCGGCGAACGATAGGTTGCTGGCGGTGGACATGCGCGAGATCACGACGTTGCCATTGAGGATGCTCCGGCCGCCCGCCCCGGCCCAGGTCAAATCCCCGTCGATCACGCTGGTGATCTGGGAGGGATAGTTGATGCGGACGTCCTTGGCAGCTGCGTGAATGCGGTATTCGAATTCAGAGGCGCGATACGTCGTCACGCCGCTGAACTGAACTGTCCCCCCGCCCGAGGTTGCCGACAGGCGGGTGATCTTGCCCTGCCCGCCGTGAAATGTGATCGCGCCATTGATGTTGTTGAGTCGGATCGGCATGCCGGGCGCACCGACTGACGCGTCGGCGAACTCGACCTCCCCTTCGAGCGAAGGTTCGTCCGCAGTGCCCTGGATGCGCATCCCGATCTTCGAAGCTCCGGCGGTCTCGATGCCCGCGGTGAGACCTTCCAGCAGGCGCAGGTTGACGCCCCCGTCAATGCTCACGTCCAATGACCGGTCTCCCTCCAGGCTGATCGCGCCATCGATTCGGAAGTCAGTGTCTGGCCCTGTCAGCACCATGGAGTCGAACCGCAGGTCGCCGTCCTTGACGCCCCAGCGGAGCGGGAACACGTTCGAGATCAGGTGCGGCTCGCCGTCCACGCTCGGCAGGCTGACCTCGGCGCGTTCGATAGTCCCGTTCAATTCGAAAGTGCCGGCCGAGCCCACCACGCCGCCAAAGCCTGCCTTGCCCGTGAGCGAGCCTTGTGGGGTGCCTGTCGGCAGGTCAAGGAATTCGGCCAACCGCTGCGTGCTGAGGTTGTTGAACTCGATCTGGCCGTTGTAGCTGGAGGGGCCGATCTGACGCCACAAGTTTGCATCGCCGCGGAACGCGCCGTCGAAGACCTCGGCCATCCAAGCGAGTTGGACGCTCTCGGCATCGCGCTGCGAGCGGACAGTGCCGCTCCAATCCCCGAATTCCAGGCCGTTCCTGCGCAGGTCGGAGACCTCCCAGGTGCCGTCTAGCTCGAGCGCTCCCAGAGTGCCCGTCATCGAGGGCGGCCCCGCGGCCCGCAGATCGAATCGCAGAGCGCCGGTGATACCAGGCGCCAGTGCGCGCGCCCAGGTGAATTCTTCCAACGGCCAGCGGTTGCTCTCCATCCCGAGCTGCGCCTCGCCAGTCTGCCCGGACAGGGTTGCGGTCACGCTGAGCCGGGACTCCCCGCGCTCAAGCGATGTATTGCGGAGCTCGTATTCGCCCGCGGCGTAATACAGCTCTGCCTCGATGTGATCAAAGCGTTCCCCGAAGAATGTCGGGGCATCGACTGTAATGCTGCTCGTTGCCGCTGGCTCGGACTGCGAACCGGTCATCGAGACCTGCATCGCCAGCTTGCCTTCGATCGGCAAGGTGAATCCGCTCGCCCGCGCCAGCTTGCCGGCGTCCATCGCAGTCGCGGAAACCGCTAGGTTGAGCGCCCCGTCTTCAAGCAGCGGAAGGCTTCCCCTCAGGTTCAGTTCGCCGCCCCCGTCGACCAGACGTCCCGCCAACACGTCCAAGCGATCCGGCGCTAGGATCCCGCGCAGGGCGAGATGGTTCCAGCGCTGGCCGCCCCACATGAAATCTTCGATTGCGAAATCCCCGCTCAACTCAGCGCTTGCGAGCGGATCAGGCCCCCAGTCCAGACTCCCTTGGTACGAATACCGACCGTCCGGGGCCGTTGATGGCAGCCTAGCACCAGTGTTCAGGGCGGCTAAGATCCGCTCGAGCGCCTGCCTGGAGTCGACTGCGACCTTGACCTGCAGCTCGCCACCGGCGGCGACCGATACGTGGCCGCCGCCGCTGGCCCGCATGTTCGGCGTCTCGATCGAGAAAGCCTCCACGGCGATGCTCTGGTCCGCGCTGCTGAAGAGCAGCGACGCTTCGCCGCCGACTGGAAGCTTGGACGGCTGGACTGTCGGCTGGACGCGCAGGCCAAGCTTCGCCTGAAGGTTGCGCAGGACCGTTCCGGACACTTCGAAATCGGCCGCGACCAAGCCGCTCCATGCCGACGCGCTCGATCCCGTGGCAGTTGCGACACCCCCCAATGCGACATCGCTGAGGCTGCCCCTGGACTTGAGTCGGGGCTCGGACCACGGGGCATCGATCGTGGCCTGCGCCTGCAAGCCTCCGCCGAGCGCGCTGCCGGACAGGTTTGCCAGCGCGATGCTGCTCTCGTTGCCGGAGAACGTTCCCGCAATCGAAAGCTCCGCCTGCAAGGCGGAGCTGCCGATGGAGGCCGTGGTAAATCCGCCGGAGTACAGTAACGCGCCCTCGCCCCCGTCCCATTCCAGTTCGCCGGCGACCTCCAGAGAGCCGACCAAGCCTAGCTCGGAATAGCCGGCCAGCATCGTCAACGGTGCGATTTCTGACCGGAGCGAGTAGACGCACTTAGCGAGTGGCTGTTGCTGGCCCCGTACTGTGCCGCGCAGCTGTGCCGACAGATCTTCGCCGCGAATATCGGCGCTTCGAATCTCGATACCCGTCTTGTCCACCAAGGCGGACAGCGCTGCGGTTGTCCCGCTCAGCGCGACCGAGCCCGTGCTTCCGAGTTGCGGCTCGCCGAGTTCCGCGTCGATGGTGTACTGCTGCAAACTCGGATCGAAGGTCATCTCGACGTTTAGCCCCGACCCGCGGAACTCCAGGTCATACGGTCGGCCATTCCACACGACTTGGCCGCCTTCGAGTTCAAAGCGGCGGATCGCAATGCCGGAACTGAGCGCTTGCCCAGAGGCTTGGGTGAGATTCGCCCAACCGTCTTCGCCGAACGCCAGGTCTAGGACGGGATTGCGCACGCTCAGGGATTCGAGCACCGTCGCGCCTCCCAGTAGCGTTCGCCAGCCGAGCTGGGCCGAGGCATGCGGGACGGATAGCAGCGGAGCGTCGGTCGCACTCTGGCCACCGCGGACCTCGAGACCGGAAATCTCGAACGTTAGGCGCGAATCGCCGCGGCGCAGCTCATCGATCGACACCATTCCGCCCGATGCCCGCTCGAGTTCCGCGATAGCGCCGTGGCGCAAGGCGTCGAGGAACCAGTCGCTGCGGATTCCGGCTTCAAAGCCGCCCCAGCCCAGCGCTGACAGGCCAATTGCGGCCGTCGCGACTTTGTGCCGCAGCAGCGAGCCGAGCGCCGACCTGATCATTGTTCAGCCCCCGCGGCCGCAAATGCCAGGATCTCAATGCGCGTCAGCGCCCGAAGTTCCATGATGCGCTGGTCGAGCAGCATGTTTGCTTGGATCTCCGCCAATTTTTCCGAGAGCAGTCCCTGCACAGACTCCAGAGGCTCGACCGTTGCGCCAAGCGCCGCCTGTTCGGCACTGTACTCGTTGCGGTGGTACGCTTCGACAGCCTCGGGGCTGACTTCCTGCCCAGTCTTGAAGCGGAACGAGACGTAGCGTTCAAAGCTGGCCTGCTCGCTGAGGAAGGCTCGGCAGTCATCTTCCGTGAGCCCGTAGTGCAGCAGTGCGGCCGGGAAGTCCCGGCCACCCGCGAAGGTTCCCGCCCTCAGGGCTTCGAGCGGGCCCTCGATCTCGTCCGCCGGCGCAAGCAGGAATGGCGTCAGGGCGAGATCCTGCATGACCAAGCGCCGATCGATCAAGCGTCGCAAGGCGGCTTGGCCGCCCGCTTCGAGACTGGCTGGCTCGGTTTGGTTCAGGAGGGCGACCATGTGCAGCTGAGTGCGCACTTGCGACAGCGTGATGACTTCGCTTCCCACTATCGCCGCCACCCGGTCGACGATCTCGGCCCTCAGCGCGGGAATGGCCAAGGCGATGGCCGCCAGCATGGCGGCGCGCGGGACGGTGCTGGACGCGGGCTGAGGCATCAGAATGTCTGGCCAAGCGAAAAATGGAACTGCAGGGCGCTGGCGCGCTGCTCGCGGAATGTCCCAGTTCCCATCAGCAACTGCTCGCGCGTGCCGTCGAACCCCACAAAGCGGGGCGGGTTGGGGCTGTACGCGAGGTCGAACCGCAGTGGCCCGATCGGCGTGCGGTAGCGGATGCCGAGGCCCATTGCGTGGACAAGATAGTCGAAATCGAACTCCTTGCCGCCCTCGGCGTTCGTGCGGACCCTCTGGCTCGAGCTCAGGCTGATGCGCCCCGGTCGCGAGTAGACGTTGCCGGCGTCGTGGAATAGCACCGCCGAAATGTCGGGACCGGCCAAGGGGAAGCGCAGCTCCATGCTATTGAGGAGCTGTGCGCCGCCGCCCAGCGGAAAACCTGTCGCCGAGTCCCGCGGGCCGGCTTGGTTGTAGGCAAAGCCGCGGTGGGAGCTCGATCCGCCGCCGAAGTAACGTTCCGACAGCGGCACGCGAGGATCGGGCCGAACCGCGAAGCCTTCGCGGCCCACGCCCTCGACCCCGAATCCAGCCCAGGGGAGATTGACCCCGATCTGCAGCGTCCTGGCGAACACCAACCGCTGCCGGACTTGATGGTAGGTGCTGTTTTGGGCGAACATGCGCGCGAAATTGGGCTGCGCGGCCCAGATCTTGGATGCCAGCGCGATATCCATGGTGTTGTACATGCCTGAGGTCGTGTCGGTCGGATCGTCCCGGCGGTCCGAGATGTACGTCGACGACATCAGGCCGACGCGCACCGGCTGGGAAATCAGGGGAACGAGCAGCGGTTCGATATTCAGGGTGTTCTCGTCAATAGACGTTCTGCGATAGGCATAGCGGTACAGCACGGTCGTCCGGCCGCTGAGCGTCTGGGACAGCTGGACCGCTCCTTCGAACCGGCGACCGGTGAACGTGTTGACATTGCGGAACGTGTCGTACAGGCCGGTCACGGTCAGGCGCCAGCGATCCGAGTCGAACCAGCGCGGCGCCTCGTACGTAAACAGGCCGCGCTGCTGCAACAGTGACAAGCGCGTATTGAAGCTCAGCGTGTGGGCCTTGCCCCCGACGTTCAGCCGGGTCACCTCGACAGTCATGCGCGGGCTGAAGCCCGCGTCGCCGACCGGGTTGGTCAGTTCCGCCGTGTTGCGGCCGAACCGCCCGAACTCCGCGCCGCCGCCGAAGCCCAGCGCCCAGCGCCGGGCTTCCTCGACTTGGATGAGGACGTCCTTGGACTCTTCGAGCCCGCTAGGGTTCTGCAGCGCCACTTCGACTTTGGAAAACACCCCGAGGTCGTAGAGGTTGCGCTGCGTCGCGAACATGCGGGCTTGCGACAGCGGCTCTCCGAAGGCCAGTTCGATCCGCCGACGCAAGACTTCGTCGCGTGTCTTCTCCGCTCCGGACAGGATGGTGCGGCGGGTCTGCCGCGGCTGGCCATGCTGGACGTCGTAGTACAGGATCCCCTCGCCGGGCGCTTCGCCCGCTTCCCAGCGCCAATCGAAGGTCACGTCTTGGTACCCCGCGTATAGGTACTCCCTCAAGATGCGCTCGCGGTCGCTGGCAATGCTGGTCTCGCCGAAAGGCTGGCCCGGGGCCGAGGCGAATTCGAAGTCCGACTCGTCGCCGGGGAACTGCGACATTCCATTCGTGACCAACTCCGAAACGAATGTTTGCAGCCCTTCCTCAATCCAGATCGTGACGGCCAGCTGATTCTGCTTGCCGCTGAACCCCGGGCTGACTTCGCCAGTCACGCGGGCATCGCGGAAGCCGTTAGAGGCATACAGCTGGCGCAGCGACTGAAGGTCTTTGGCGAGCAAGTCTTGGCTAAAGGATCCCGGCTTGGAGGCCGAGTTCCCCGTGCGCAGCTGCAGGCGCTCGCGGATTGTGCTGTCGTCGAAATAGCGGTTGCCGCTGATCTCGATGGCGCGCAGGTGCTGCCTCTGGCCGCGGTCCACGCGGTAGACGATTGCGATCTCGCCGGGAGTAGATCGCTCCAGCTCGACGCTCACGGCGGTATCGAAGAAGCCTCGGGCCTGGAAGTGTTCCGTCAGGCTGGCGCTTCCGATGCTGAGCAGGTCGTCATCGATCGAGCCTCTGGAGTACAGCGCAAGATGCCGACGCAGCTGCTTCTGGCTCATACGCACCCCTGCGACGCGGACTGAGATCTTCGGGCCGCGCTGGATGCGTGCGACCAAGGTGACTTGATTGTCCGCCGGGCGGTACTCGGCGGCTTGCACCCGGATTTCGGACTGCCAGTAGCCCTGCGCTTGGAAATACTCCCGCAAGCGCCCGATCCCGCGTTGGATGCGGTCGCGCCGGAAAACCGAATCCCTCCTCCAGCCCGTAATCGCCCGGATCTCCTCTGCGTTCAGCGGGGCTTGCTCGCCTGCCACCAGCAGTCCCCCGATGCGCGCCCGCCGCCCGCAGACCACCCTGAAGGCGATGTGGACCTGTTGAGTCTCCGGGTCCCGCACGAGATCGTGGTTGATCGCCGCCTCGCGAAAGCCGTATTCGGAAAGTAATGCCCGCAGCGAGCCGATTGCCGCGCCGAGCTTCTCTTCGGTGTAGATCGTGCCGAGGCTCAGTTTGGTAGCGTTGATCAATTGGCCGGTGGAGGGGGGGCGCGTGACTCCGTCCACGCGGACATTGCCTATGAACCATGCGGGCTTGGTCAGGAAAGTCAGTTGTACTCCGTCCGCGCCGGCGCTGGCGTCTGCGACGATGTCACTGTATCGCCCGGTCCTGAACAGGGTTTGGATCGATTCGCGCAGCGCGGAGCGCTCCAGCGGCTGGCCGACGCGCACGCTGAGGACGCTCTCGCTCGCGGCGCGCGCTTCGACAGCGAGCGGAGGATCGAAGGCGATCCCCGAAATCGGAGCGCCGAAGTAGTCCCCGGCGACGCTATGCGCCGCTAGGACGTGAAGTGTCAGGAAGGTCAGCTGCGCACGATGCAATGCTATGAAAATTATAAGGTTAAGTCTCCGCCAGGCACCGGTGGACGGATGCGCTGCTAGCATCGAACCACAGGGCCGCCCTCGATCGCCGCATGACGACCAACGCCAACGACCGCTATTCTCGGCAGAGGCTGCTCGCCGAGATTGGCAGCGAGGGGCAGCAGCGGCTGGCCGCTGGCTGTGCGGCCGTGGTCGGCTGCGGGGCGCTGGGAACGATGCAGGCAGAGCTGCTGGTGCGGGCCGGGGTTGGCAAGACGCTGCTGATTGACCGTGACTATGTCGAGGAGAGCAACCTGCAGCGGCAGGTCTTGTTTGACGAGCGCGATGCGGAACGTGGCGTGCCAAAGGCCGAGGCTGCGGCGCATCGCCTCGGGCGGGCCAATTCCGCGGTCAGCGTGGTACCGGTTGTCAAGGATCTGGTCGCGGCCAATGCGGAACGTCTGCTGGAGTCGGCGGACGTGATCCTTGACGGAACTGACAATTTCGAGACACGCTTCTTGATCAACGAAGTTGCGGTCAAGCGTTCCATCCCTTGGATCTATGGTGCTGCCGTGAGCACGCACGGCTCGATCATGCCCGTCCTGCCGGGCCAAACTGCCTGCTTGGAGTGCGTCTTCGAGGATGCGCCGCAGTCCCGCCAGCCGACATGTGACACCGCCGGCGTGCTCAACGCTGTCACGTCACTGATCGGCTGCCTGCAGGCGGCGGAGGCGCTCAAGATGCTCGCCGGCCGCAGCGAGGCTGTGGACAGGAGGCTGGTCACGGTAGACATTTGGACTGGCGAAAGAGCGGCAGTGCGCACTGAGACGCCACACCCGCAATGTCCGACTTGCGGCCTGCGGCAGTTCTCCCGCTTGGGGTCGCAGGCCACGGCTTCGGCCCGCATCTGCGGCCGCGACGCTGTACAGGTGCCTGCCCGCGACCGGCCTGTCGACCTCGCCGCGCTGGCACAGAGCTTGTCGCAGTTGGGCGAGGTCCGGTCCAGCGAACTGGCGGTTCGCTTCTCGTGCCCTCCGCATGCGCTGACGGTGTTCCCCGACGGGCGTGCCATCGTCAAGGGCACCCAAGATCTCGGGGTGGCGCGGAGCCTGTATGCCCGTTACGTCGGCGACTGACCGCTCACGCAGCCTCAACCCAGACCGGGCTTGACCACGCGAGTTCGCCGTTGGACTCGAAGACGCGCAAATAGTACCAGTCCGTCCGCGACCCATCGCCCGTGTCCTCGGTCGAGAACGAACTCTCCCAATTGTCGTGGAACACGACTCGATGGAGCATCGCCGACTCCCACGGGAACGGCCGCGTGAACAGCATCTCGTTCGACTCGGTAAGCTCGCCTAGGGTCTGTGTCACCGAGCACTTGGTAGGTTTCGTACAGTTCACTCTCACGCGAGTCTGGGCGTCGCCCAGCACCCGCATCACCAAGGCCTTTTGCGAATAGTCGTCCAGTTGTTGCTTGAGGGCCGTGTAGGACTGCACCCTGACCGAGGTGTCGCTGCTGCTGACGATCTTGTCCCGGCGGAACTCGTCCAGCGGACCGGACGTGAAGCACGGATGGAAGCCCTCGATGCGGCCGCCCTGCACTTCGAGTGTGAAGTCCCAGTCGGCCGTGCCGCCCCAGCCCAGTGCCGGCCAAGGCCCCCAGCCGTATTCGAAGCGCACGATCACAGGTTCGTCCCAGCGGTTCGCGCCGGGCTCGCGATCGACGGGGAAGTCGCGATGGATCACGCGACCGTTCTTGACGACCTCGATCCGGTCCACCAAGTCCCAGCCGCGCACGCCGGCGCGGATTACGCGTTCGCGTGCAAAGGGGATCGCCTGGCCCATCATCGCTCCGTTGACGGAAAAGTCGACTTCGATGCGGTCACCGGTGACGGCGTAGGTCCGCCGATTTCGGAGCGCGTCGAAAATCGCCTCGCGGGACAGTTCGCGAGCCTTGATCACGGCCAAGCCCTCGCGGTATCCGCCGGGGTAGCCAAGATGGTCGTCGGTGCTCGCCACGACTCCTAGGCGGTGCCCTTCGTCCAGATAGTGCTGTAGCGTGTGGCGGGTCCAGCGCCCGCCCTCGGTATGACGCTTGTAGGGGTGCGGTGCGCGGTCGTGCTCGGCACAGCCCCATTCCGAGTGGATCTCCAACACCGGGGACACGGAGGTGTCGATGCCGGACGAGGCGATCCCGCGATGCCCCAAGCGGTTGGCGGGATGGTGAGGAACCAGAATGCAGCCCCGGCGCTTGGCGAAAGCTTGCAACTCGTCCAGCCTGTCGATCAACTCGTAGTCGCCATCCAGGTCCGGGAAGAGGATGTGGTAGTCGCCTTCCATCGTGCCGTGGCGCTCGTAGCCAAGAATCGTGGTGAACTTGCCCGGGTCGTCAAATTCGCGAGCCAGCCGCACGACGTCGGGCCAGCGCGATTTCGCCACCGCGAAGCCGTTCCTCCACTTGTATTCGATCTTGCCGTCGTATTCGCCCACATCCGGCCAGTACGAGTGCGGCGTGAAGGCGTAGAAGTCGAGGTGGTTGCGGGCCACCTCGAAACTGCGCTCCAAGGTGCCTTGGGCATAGCCGACTTGGTTGTGGTTGTGCAGGTCGCCGAAGTAGTTCTTGTACGGCGCCGATGCCGCCGCCTGTGCCGCCGCGGAAGCAGCGGCCGGCACGGCGCTGGCCAGGGCGGCCCCGGTTCCGGTATGCGCGCAATGGCGCATCCAGTCGCGCCGAGAGATCCCGTCCTCGCTCACCGGTAGTCCAAAGCGGCTGACAGCATTCTCGGTGTGCCGCCACATCATGCTAGCACGGGCCCGCGCTCCTCGCTGTTCGTGTGGCACTTCGGAGGAAAGCGACGTCGCGGCACCAACTCAGCCGCAGCGGAAGATCCGCTGGGGACTAGCTGAACACGCCCTATCTGGGCTCTTCGCCCCCCACCCACACGGGCGATGACCACGCCATCGCGCCGTCGAGCTGCTTGACTCGAACGTAGTAGTAGTCGCCGTGTCCTGCGATTCCTTGGTCGACGAACTCGAAGTCGCAGTCCAGCGGCTGGTCGTCGCTGAGCAATTGCAGCGTCACACGGTCCGCATCCGGATCCGCTGGCAGATCCCTTTCCAAGAGCCCATCCCGAAGTTCGGAGAATCGGAATTCGAGGGTCCGCGCTGGATGAGTGCGGTAGGTCCGAACGTGGATCGGTGCCTTGCCGAACTCGGAGCCTTCGTCCAGGCCTACGACGATTTCGGTTGAGGGCGTGGCTCCCTCGAGTGCGATCAGCACCGAGTCGGCCCGGCCGCGCGTGGCGGTCCGAAAGAGCAGCCGGTTGCCCTGCCGCTCCCAGCGCTCAAGGTGCCGGTTCTCGATTCGCGGCGAGCGGTAGCCAAGCAGCGTGGCTCCGCGAACATCGATCGTGCCGCTCCACCTGCGGACCCCGCGCGGGCTGTCTCGGATGAACGGTTCCGATGAGGACTCGAACGTGACCTGCGCTGTGACGCGGTCGGCGAGGCTGGCTTGCAAGGGCCGCATCCGATAGATCTCGTCGCCGTTCTTCACTACCGCGACTTCGCTGACTGGGGCCGTTCCCATCGCGCGCACTCGAAGGCGGCGATCCTCGCTGTAGTCGATCCGCCGACCCATGTGTGCGCCGTTCAACTCGAGGTCGACAATGATCCGCTCGGCCGTCGTCGAGGCATACACCTGGCGCTGCTTGAGGGCGTCGAAGATGGCGTCGGCGGTCTTCTCGCTCGCCAGAGCGGCGGCCAGCCCGCCGAACTGCGTCATCCCCCGGGGCCGCGTGCCGGTGTAGCCGGGATGGGTGCGATGGTCGTCCGAGGCTGCCACGAATCCCACTTGGTGGCCGTTCCGCAGGTAGTAGTTGCCGAACCACTCGAATGTTCCGTGCATGGACATGATCTCGACCAAGGTTTCCATGTCGGGGTCGCTGTTCCGCCAATCCCCGGGCTGATGCGCGTGAGGAATGATGAGGACGTCGTTCGTGTCGTAGCGCTCCCTCAGCCCTTGATACAGAGCTGCGAGATTGGGTGCGAGCTGTGCGCTGACGCGCTCATCGAACGGGCGGCGGTAGAAGACGTTGTGGTGGCCGCCCAGCCGCCTCTGAACGGTCCATTCGTAGCCAAGGAAGGCGATGAACTGGCCCGGCTCGGTGTAGCGATCCACGGCCTCGCGCACGTGCATCCACTCGAAGTCGTCCATCGCTGTGTCGTGGTCGGACATGCCATAGAAGTCGAGCCGCGCATCGTCGCGCGCATGCCGATAGGCGCCGTCGATCGAGCCCTGCCCTTCCGCCAGTCCCGCGTGCGAGTGGGTCTCGCCCCAATAGATGCGGTGCGGCGGATTGCTGCGCACCCAGACCGGGTTGCTGGATCCGGCGACCCCGCCATCGGCAGACTCGATGCCGAACCGGTAAACACCCTCGTCGTCCAAGCGGATGCCCTTCAGCACGTTGAGAGCGGGTGACCCGGCCGGGATATCGCGGAAGGGCACTCCATTCAACGTGACCCGGTATCCCGGAATTTCGCCTCTAGCCCGGTTGAAATTGACGTCCTCGCTGCGGACAGCCAGCTCGAACGCCTCGCCCGGTTCCACCACCGAGGGCGCGAACGCCTTCACGCCGGCGGCTGACGAGCCCACGACTTGGAGTGCCGGCCAATGGTGTGTTGGGTAGTTGCCATTGCCGGAATGGTCGATATAGACGGGCAGCACTGTCAAGTCGTTCTCGTACGTGTGGATGTGCCAGCCGCGCCCTCCGCCGGTTCGATCGCCGTAGACGAGCGTGAAGGAGTCGCCTTGGGAAAGCCTTCCTTCCTCGAGCACAAATGCCGGCCGAGCCCCCACCGCGCTGTACCGCTCGGGACCCCTCGGGATTTCGACCTTGACGAACCTGACACCGGGCTTGGAGGCCCTGATCGACACATAGCCATCGCCCGGGCCATTGTTCTGCAGGTCGCCGCGGTCCCATTGAGAGCTTCGCCCGACCACCACCTTGCCTCCTTGCTCAAGGGCGAGTTCGCCGACCGTATAGGTCACCTCGACGGTGATCCACGTGTCAGCTGTGAAGGGGCCGCGAGAGTCAACTTCAAACTCGCCCAAGGCATCCGGGTGTTCGTCCTTGAGACGGAGTTCTTCGATCACTCGATCGAATCCCGCATCGGCATAGACGGCGCGTCCATCGGGGCGCTGAGCAAGAGACACCTCGGGCTGACGGCCCTCCCGCTTGGCATCGAGAAGCTCGCGGAAGGCGGATTGCAGAATCCCCGTGGCGCGCTCCGGCACGGGGCCCGCGGCGAGCGCATAGTCATTGATCCAGCGCCAGAGCACGGGGGTTCGCTCGGCTAGGTTCGACCCGTCGGTCGGTTGCTGCGCCGAGTCGGCCTTGAGCGCTTCGACTCTTGTGCGAGCCTGATGCGTCATGTAATCCTCGCGTGCCTCGGCTTGAGCCTGGGCTCTGGGGTGAGGACCCAGGCAGAGATGGACCGCCAAGGCAAGCAAGGGGATGAAGCAACGGCCTGCTCCGTCGGCAACTCGCATGGCTCTTGGGGCCTCCAGCATCAATGCACAGATATGGTGGTAGATCGCGGGAGGCGACGGGCAGGCGGACGGCTCCCTACGGCACACGTACCTGCCGCGATCAGCAGGTCCTGCGCGATGCTGCCTTGGCGCTTGGTCGAAAGCCGTTCCGGCCGGTAGCAAACTAGCCAGCCCTGTCCGACAACCGCAGTCGGACCTCCAATTCACGGATCCTCTGCTGTGCCTCGTCGCGCTCCTGCGCTACCCGGTCGCGCTCGCGCTCCGCTGCCTGCAACGCCCGCAGGGACTCCGAATAGGTCGCCAAGACCCGCCCCTGCAGCGGATCCCAGAAGCGCAGCAGCCTCCCTTCCGCCCGCAACTCCAGCCCCAGTTCCTCGCTCCGGTGCCAAGTTCCCGCTCGCCCGGGCCGCACCTGCTCGTACCGCCCGCCGGCCAGCCGCCAGCCCACCAAGCCCTCCCGAATCAGTTCCCCCAGCGGGTCGAAGTGCCAGTATTCGCGCACTCCCATCTGCTCGTACGTGGCACGCTTGCTGGTCGCGTCCAAGCGGCTCGTCGACTGCGACGCCACCTCCACCACAAAGGCCGGCACCACCCCGCCTTCCTCCCAGAGCATGTACGAGCGGCGCTCCTTCTTCTCCACGCCCAGCACAACGAACAGGTCCGGTGCCAGCATCGCCGAGGGGTCGCCGTGGCGGTAGTACAGCGCCATGCTGCCTGCCACGTAGACATCCTGCCGGGCCTCGAAATGTGTTTTCAGTTGGTAGCGCATGTCGACGATGGAATCGGCATGCGGGTCGGTCTCCATCAGGATCTT
>LXNI01000402.1_pt1 | contig 51371 bp, 47 predicted proteins | sample 809091 | NCBI WGS metagenome assembly LXNI01 (sample SAMN04870527, study PRJNA318959) | sponge metagenome | biome: 01000161; feature: marine sponge reef; material: water | host: Sarcotragus foetidus | place: Greece: Milos, Mediterranean Sea | collected 2013-05-29 | depth 5-7 m
GGGGTTTCGCGCACATAGGGGTCTGTTTCACATGTGCGGCCCTCGCACGGCATCGGACGCGCGTCCCGAGTCCGACCAACCGTCTCCGCAAACGTTCGTGCGCGCCATGCTCCTTCCGATCCCCGATCATGCGCCTGAACCGCTCGGACCGGGACGAACCGGACCTGTTGGACGACCTGCCACTGGTCTAACAACCCTTCGCAGGCGAACTTTCCTTCGCGCAGATCGTGAAGTCCATCAACCAGAAATCGAATGATGGCGCGTACCGAGAAAACGTCGGCGCTTCGGATCCGAGTTCCGTGACGGCTCATCGGACTTGTACTTCCCCACTCCTGCCGGCACAACGGTCCAGGAGTTGCTCGGCGTTCGCCAAGCCCTCGCCGCTCGGGCCCTCGTCGCGCGGGCCGTCGTCATGCTCGACGACGCGGGACGCCGTGACGTTCAACTGGGGCTTCGACCCCTCGGAAGTAGTCTCGCTCACCATAAGGATGTCTGTGCTTCGATGGGCGCAGAAAAGCCCACACCGCCGATGACGCTCGCCTCTAACAAAGCCTGTCGCGCGGTCCCCGTCCGTGATCGTATACCTCAGCTCAACAAGCGTCGCGCTAGCGCAATCGAGCCCTCCCGCCTGAACGCCAACTGGCCGATTCAGCATCCGCGGTGCACCAGCGCACCCAGCTAACGCCACCACGCCTGCCGCCACTATCATCGGCCGCCTCAACCCGGCGGCGGTCTTTTTCGTCATTTCCATTTCCTCTCCTACCAAGTTGTGGCTGGGAAACTGAAGGATTCCGGCACGGATGCCGCCTTGCTCGCGTAGCGCCTCGATGCTCGTCACGCAACGCTCGATTTCGCTGTGGGATCTCCATGCGCTCTATACCATCGGGGTCACTGTTGAGTTCCGCGAGATCGTTGCCCGGCGATTCTAACCCCGGACGATGACGGGGGTGAGGGACCGGGGGTTGCGGAGCTGCGTGAGCGAGCCCGACCGGGGACGGCGCAACTGGAAGCGGAACCGGGACGCCCAGACTTCGCGCCTGAACCGCTCGGATCGGGACGAACCCGACCCGTTGGACGACCTGCCACTGGCCAAACACCCCATCGCAGGCGACATTTCGTCCGCGCAGATCGTGCAGTCCATCAACGAGAGGAATCGAATGATGGCACGCACGAAACGAAGTCGGCGCTCGTACGGCGCCGGCGAGTGGGGCCGGAACCGGGTCAGGATCTTTCCCGACCCGAAGACCGGCATGTTCCAGATGGAGTGGCGCGAGGACGGGCGCAGGCTCACCCGGTCGCTGAGACACCGCGATTGGAGGCGCGCGAAGAGGCAAGCGGATCAGTTTGCCGCCGGGTTCATTGACGCGCCGAACGGCCAGGCGGAAGCCAAGCCCGAGCCGCTCACGCTGGGTAAGCTCTTTGACATCTACGGTGAGGAGGTGACGCCCACCAAGGGCGCGCATACGCGGGGGCACGACCGGGTCGCCATGAGGATGTTCCTCCGGTTCTTCGGACGGGACCGCGACCCGGCCACCCTGTCACAGAGGGACTGGGACCGCTTCATCCGGGAGCGGCGCGCTGGCAGGATCGGACCGAGCGGAAAGCCCGTATCCGACCGGACGGTCGAATACGACCTGAAGTTCCTGATCGCCGTCCTGAATTGGGCGGCGAAGTCGCGAGACGAGCAGGGCCGGTTACTGCTCGACTCGAATCCGCTCAGGGGTCTCAGGACACCCACGGAGAAGAATCCGACGCGGGTGGTGCTTGCCGAGGAGGAGTACCGGGCGCTACTGGAGGTGTCGCGCACGGTGGACTGGCGGTTCCACATCGCGCTCGTGCTCGCGCACGAAACGGGGCACCGGATCGGAGCCATACGCCAGCTTAGGTGGCACGACATCGACTTCGAGGGCGCGACCATCGCTTGGCGCGCCGAGCACGACAAGTCTGGCTACGAGCACGTCACGCCCGTGACCGACGAGGCGCTCGACGCGTTGAAGGAGGTTCGAGCGATGAACCCCGGAACCGGGGAGGCCCCGGTGCTGCCCGCGCCCAAGAATCCGAGGGCGGCTGTGGGTGCCGCCCGGTTGCACGCTTGGTGGAGCAAGGCCCAGATTCTTGCAGGACTGGAGCCGAAGCCCGGACGGGGCTGGCACTCGCTGCGGCGGAAGTTCGCCAGCGACCTGATGGACCAGCCGCTGAAGGTGCTCTGCCAGCTCGGCGGCTGGAAGACGGCCAAGACGGTGCTTCGGTGCTATCAGAGGGCCGACGAGGGACAGCTTCGGAAGGCTCTGGACGACCGCCGCCGGGCTCGGGGCTGAAATCGAGATCGGCGGGAGTCATTCAGCGGGAATCCGGGCTGACAAAGATGCAACTACAGGCACCGCAAGAAGATGCGAATCTACACGGAAATGCCGGCCCGGCGCCTCGCCACCCTGGTAGCTTGTGGACAGAGTCCCCCCGGCATTCGAGCGGCGATGCATCCGCGCTGGCCGCTTCGCTTCACGTGCGCACATCGCGCGGATTCGTCCACGGATCGCCAGGAAATACCCGAAAATGTCGCATAGTCGAATCGAGCTGCGCTTCGCGAAGCTGGCGGCGGAGGGGAGGGCGGGATTCATCCCCTACGTCACCGCCGGATACCCCACCCTGGACCATACGCGCGACCTGCTTTCCGGGCTCGCCGAACTCGGATCCGACGTGATCGAACTCGGCATCCCCTTCAGCGACCCGATGGCCGACGGTCCCACCATTCAGCGCTCCAGCCAGGGAGCCCTCGACAACGGCACCACGGTGGACGATGTCTTCCGAGTCCTCGCGGAGCTGCGCCGGACCAGCGACGTGCCGGTCGTCGTCTTCTCCTACCTGAACCCACTGTACGCGCGCGGAGTCGAGACATTCGTGCACGACGCGGCAGAGGCGGGGGCGGACGGCATCTTGCCCACGGATCTGCCTCTGGGCGCCGATCCGGACCTCGAAACGCGGCTTTTGGAGTCCCCGCTGGACTTTGTACGTCTCATCGCGCCCACTACCTATCCGGCGCGGGTGCGCGAAATCGCCGGTTCCAGCCAGGGTTTCGTCTACTATATCGCCCGCACGGGAGTGACCGGCGCGCGGGTTGAACTGCGGAGCGAGCTGGCCCGGGAGGCCGGTGCGGTGCGCTCGGTCTCGCCGTTGCCCGTCGCGGTGGGATTCGGGGTGTCGACGGCGGAGCATGCGCGAGCGGTGGGCGCGGCGGCCGACGCGGCGGTGGTCGGAAGCGCCCTGGTCAACCGGCTGGACGAAGCGGGGGTGGATGGGGCGCTGGCGCTGGCCGCCGAAGTGCGCGGCGCGTTGAACAGGACCGGCTGAACATGGGCAAGCGAGGCAGAAGCGGGCGGCGAAAGAAGTCTGTCGGCGGGGAAGAAAAGAGCAAAAACACTACCAAATCAGTAATGAAAAAAAACGACAAGAAAAAAGACGGTCGCGCACGGAAATCGCGCCCGGCGCGGTCCCTGGTCGAATGGATCAAGTCGATGGCACTCGCGGTGGGCATTGTCCTGGTGCTGCGCCTCTTCGTCTTCCAGACCTTCTTCATCGACTCGGGGTCCATGCAGAACACGCTGCTGGTCGGCGATTTCGTCTTCGTCAACCGGCTGGCCATGGGGTCCCCCGTCCCCTTTACCGACCTCCGCATCCCCGGCTACTCCGACCCCCGCCGCGGCGATGTCCTGGTCTTCGATCCCCCGCACGACGACACCCTGACCGTCATCAAGCGCCTCATCGGAATGCCCGGCGACACCCTGGAGATGCGGGCGGGGCAGCTCTACCTCAACGGCGAGCCCCGGGACGAGCCCTATGCCGTCACCGACACGACATCCGACGGCTTCGACCCCGGCATGCTGTGGCAGAGGGAGGTCCTTCTCGGGGGCCCGCGCGACGACTACTGGCCCACGCGCGACACCTGGGGTCCGCTCGTGATCCCCGCAGGCCGCTATTTCATGCTGGGCGACTACCGCTGGGATAGCCTGGATTCGCGGTACTGGGGGCTCCTGGAGCGGTGGCGGTTCCGGGGGCGGGCCGTCCTCATCTACTACTCCTACGACCGCGGCGCAATGCGCCCGTTTCCGTGGCTGACCGAGGTGCGCGGCAGCCGGATCGGGGACCGGATTCGCTGAAGGGGACGGGACGGCGGCGAGGTCGGCTCGTAGTCGAACCGGGGTCGGGCAGCGGGTCGCCGGGGTCTACTCGCCCAACCGCTCCGCCAAAGAGGCATCCGGTGTCACGAACACCGTCTGAACCCGGTCGGGAATCACCGCCCCGGGCGGGGCGCCCCGGGGTTTCCGCACCCATTTGCGACGGGTCCAGTCCACCGGGACGGTGCCCGAGGACCTGGCGCCGGAGTGGTTGGCCGCGAGGACAGCAGCTTCTTCCAGGTCGGCAGCCGGGGGGCGCTCGGGACGTGTCCAGCGCAGGATCACATGGGCGCCGGCCGCGTGGCGAGCGTGGAGCCAGATGTCCATGGGGCGGGAGTGGTGGAAGGTGAGGTCGTCGTTGTGCCGGGCGCCGCGGCCGACGCGGATCTCGAGGCCGCCGGAGCTGGTGTGGGAGCGGTAGGGGAGGGTGGGGGATGCTTGGCCGGATCGTGACCGGGGGGACGGCGGGGGGGTGAGGGCGTCGAGTTCTTCGGGGGACAGGTCGCCGCGCCGGTGGCGATCGCGCAGGGTGGTGATGTGCGCGAGCTCTTCCTCGGTCGCGTTGATGCGGTGGGGAAGCGTGGCCGCGCCCCGTTCGAGGCGGGTGGCCCGCCGGAAGAGGGCGTTCGCGTGCTCCTGTGGCCTCTGCCGCGGATCCATCTGAATGACATGCCGGGCCCCGTCGAATCCGGTGAGGGTGACTTCCGTCGCGCCGCGCTCGATGAGGTGGAGGGAGGACAGGATGAGGGCGCCCTCCGCGCGCAGCCCGTCGGCCGCCGAGGTCTTCTCCAGCTGGGTGCGGAGGCGCTTCAGCTTTCGTTTCAGGCGGCGAGATTCCGCGGTGAGCAGGCGGGAAGTCTGTCCGGTGGCGGGCGCCCTCGTCTCCTCCCCCGCGGCCCGAACCCTGGCCATCGCCCCAAGCAGGCTCTCCACCGCCTCGGCCCGGCTGCCACCCAGGCGCCACGGATACGGCTGCAAGCGGGAACCCCTGCGGATCAGATGCGGAGACACTTCAGCGCCGGACGCCATGCGACGCCACAACCGGAATCCCTCCTCCCGGCTTGGCGCCTCCAGCAGCGCCCCCACGTTGAGCCCCGACGTGTGCGCCACATTCGCCAGCAGCGCCGCGCGCGCATCCCCCACCCCCAACCCCTCAACCAGCCCCCGCCACTCCTCCCCGTCCACCTCGCGCCTCGCCCGCCCCGACGCCCCCGGCGGCACCCACGGCTGCCCGATGCGCAACACCTGCCCCTTCACGCTCCTCAACCGCTTCCGCACGCGGAGGTCCGGCCCATCGGCGAAGACCGCATTCCAGCGGTTCGTCGCGAGCTCCAGGATGAGCGACGGGTTCGGCTTCCTGCCCCGCACCCGCCGGAAGCGCATCACCAGGACGCGCTCGTCCCACAGGGCCTCCACCCCGGCCATGACGGCCGGCAGCGGTTCGGCGTCCCCCTCCGGCTCCATCGCCGGTTCCACCACCACCACTCCCCGGTTCGCCGACAGGTCCGCCACCAGCGTCGAGTCGCGAAAGTACACGACCACCTCCCGTTCCTCCCGGCGAAACGACACGGCCCGGGCCCGCGTCCCCCGCAGCCGCCCGCGCACCTCGTCCGCGACCGCGCGGGTAAGACAGGAGTCCCAGATCATGTCGCCGTTGCCTTGCTGTGAGCCGTGTGCACCCTCCGAACGCCCGGTGGGTTGCGCAGACAGAAGAAGAAGCGTCCCGGGCGGATCTGTCCACGGGCTGCCGGCTTTGACTCCAATCGACACTCACCGGATTGATTACCTTTCTGTCGCCGGATCAGTGGTCCGTACGCGGACCCCCGGCTCCATTGATTTCACTCGCCAACGGTCAGTAGCGGATTCGCGATGCGCCGTTTCTTCAAACCAGTTCTCCTAGTCTCCGTCACGGCGGTGATGCTTCTCTTCCTCGCGTCCGGTCTGGGGCAGTGGATACCCGACGATACCACGCCCGTCGGCGACGTCATCCTCTCTCCCGGCACATCTCCCGGCACGGCACGCATCACGGTGGAGGTGCGCAACGCCGGCGGGGTCGACGGTATGGCGCGCACGGCGACCGATCACCTCCGCGGTGCGGGCTTCGACGTGGTGGGCATCGGCAATGCAGACCGCTTCGATCAGGAGGAATCGGTGGTGATCGACCGCGTGGGCAAGCCGGAAACCGCGGCCGACGTGGCGCGGACGCTGGGTATTGACAGCGTTAGGAGCGAGCCGAATCCAAACCTTTTTGTCGACGTGACCGTACGGCTCGGTTCGGATTGGGCGGCTCCGCGGCCCGCGCCGATGACGGAGGGCCCAGTCTTCGAACGGGGGCGACGGCCGGGAACAGACACGGGAGACGAACGCTAGCGATGGGCAGAAGGCGAACCGGAAAGAAGAGAGGGGACTACGCCGCGAAAGGGCGGAAGGCCAGGGATCGCAAGGCCGGCAAGGGGACCGGAAGCACGGCCGGCAACGACAAGAACGCGAAGCGCGGGGGCGACGGAGAACGTGCCAGGGGCGGGGAATGGATGAGGGCGATCATGCTCGCCGTCGTCCTCTTCTTCATCCTCCGTCTCTTCATCATCCAGACCTTCGTCATCACCTCCGGGTCGATGGAGAACACCCTTCTGGTGGGCGACTTCCTGGTGGTCAACCGAGCCGCGATCGGTTCGCGCGTACCCTTTACCGACATCCGCATCCCCGGGTACTCCGAGCCCCGGCGCGGCGACGTTCTGGTCTTCGACCCCCATCACGAAGAGAACATGACGCTGGTCAAGAGGCTCGTCGGGATGCCGGGCGATACCCTGGAAATGCGCGACAAGGTCCTCTACCGGAACGGCGAGCCCCAGGACGAGCCGTACGTGGTGACCACCGAGTCCCGCGACGGCCCCGACCCGATGATGATGTGGCAGCGTGAACACCTGATCGGCGGCCCTCGCGACGACTACCGCCCGTCGCGCGACAACTGGGGCCCGATCGCCATTCCGTCCGGCTACTACTTCATGCTCGGGGACAACCGGGACTCGAGTCTCGATTCGCGCTATTGGGGGCTGCTTGAAGGATGGCGCTTCGAGGGACGCGCGGTGGCGATCTACTTCTCCTACAACCGGGGGTCGGCGCGGCCGTTTCCGTGGGTTCGGGAGATTCGCGGGAGCCGAATCGGGGACCGGATCCGGTAGTTTCGGGAAGCGGTCGTATCGAGCGCTGGTAGTAGGAGATGTGCGGCGGGACGCTCTTGGGGTGTCGGCAGCCCTTATTCGGGCACACACCGTGGGGGGTGGTTCCGAGTTTCCGGGCCAGGATCCGTGATCTTGTACGAAAGGGGGAAGGATCATGTGGACACGCGTTGTCACGATCTCGTTACCGTTGGCTCTCATGCTCGCCAGCCCGACATCCCTCGCGGCACAGGCCACCGTTGACCTGCGCTTCGGGGTAACCAGGGGGACCGTCGCCGCCGGGAGCCTGAACGAACTCGGCCAGGTGCCGCGCACGGGCTTCACGGCGGGAATGGCCGTGACGGTTCCGATGGCCGCACGGTTCGGCCTGCGGGTGGGTCTGACCTACACGGGCAGGGGCACCACCTACGGCATGAACAGAGACCAGTTGCCACACTTTGGCGACGAGCCGGAGCCGGTCCAGGGCACGCTCACCTACCGGGGCGACTACATCGAAGTCTCGGCGTTGGCGCGGGCGATGCTCCTGGGGGGTGGCCGGGCTTCGCTGTATGCGGTCGCAGGGCCGGCGCTGGCCTTCTCCAGGAAGTGCAACGTGGATTTCCGGGCCCCTATCGGGCCGAATGCAAGCTGGGGCTCGAGCTGGGGCCGATGCGATCTTCCCGTTGGCCCCGACAGCCTCATTCAACTGGAGGAGGGAGCCGACTTCGGAGCCCTCGCCGGAATCGGAGGCGATGTCGAGCTCTGGGACGTGCGGTTCTCACTGGAGGCCCTCTACTACTTCGGTCTCACCTCCGACAACCATGGCGGCGGCGAGGCCGTGCGGCATCGCGTAAGGACCGCTCAGTTCGGCTTGTCGCTGCCCTTCGGGTAGCGGCCCGCGGACGGCCCTAACTCCGGGCACTCGAGCGACCACGCATGCGCGCCGGTTCGCGCTGCTCACCCGAGGCGGGGGCCCGTCCCAACCGCTTGGCCCGCAACTGGCCGCACGCCGCGTCGATGTCGCGCCCCCTCGGTTCCCGGACCGCTGCGGGAACGCCCGCCGCCTCCAGCCGGTCGCCGAATTCCCGCACCCGTGACGGGCGGCTCGGCTTCCACTCCACGTACGGGATGGGGTTGAAGGGGATGAGGTTCACGAAGGCCTGCACGCGGTGCGCGAGTTCCGCCAGCGGCGCGATCAGGGCCGGATCGTCGTTCACGTCGCGGATCATGGTGTACTCGAAGGTGATGCGGCGGCCGCCCTTGCGATTGAACGCCTCCAGCGCCTCGATGAGCTGGCCGAGCGGGTAGCGCTTCTCGAGGGGGATCAACTCGGCCCTGAGCTCGCTGACGGGCGCGTGCAGCGACAGCGCCAGGCGGAACTGTTCGGGCCGTTCGGCGAGCGCGGCGATCCCCGGTATTACCCCAACGGTCGAAACGGTAATACGCCGGGCGCCGATGCCGTACCCCGCGTTCAGGATGGTCAGGGCGGGGAAGACGGCCTTGCGGTTGGCCAGCGGTTCCCCCATGCCCATGAACACGACGTTGGTGACGGGGCCGCGGTCGTGCTCGGCGGCCCAGCGCGCCGAGGCCCGGTACTGGCCGGCGATCTCGGCGGGAGTGAGCTGGCGGCCGAAGCCCGACCAGCCGGTGGCGCAGAAGCGACACTTGAGCGCGCAGCCGGCCTGCGACGAGATGCAGAGGGTCAGGCGGTGCCGCGTGGGAATGAGGACGCTCTCGACGACTTCGCCACCCTGCAGGGCCCACAGGTGCTTGACGGTGCCGTCCGAGGACTCCGAGACGGTGTCGACTGCGGGTTCGTCAAGGCGGAAGGAGTCGCCCAGCGCGTCCCGTTCGCTCACCGGCAGGTTGGTCATGTCACCGAAGGAGCTGGCGTCGCCGCGGAAGAGCCACTCCTCGATCTGGCGGGCGCGGTAGCTTGGCTGGCCGCGCTGGCTGAAGTGCGCCGCCAGCGCTTCGTGAAGCACGGCAGGGGTCATCCCCAGGAGGTTCGGGCGATCGGGTGTCATGGTGCGGGAGATGGCTGGCTCGTGGAGGCAGGAATCGAAGCTATGGATGTGCAAGGGGCGGGGCGGAGGCGCGGATGCGGGCCCGGCCTGCTTGAAAGCCCCTTGAAGCGTGGCTTAAGTTTAGCTTGAGAACACGTCCGGCGCCGTTGCGACCGCCGTCGGCCGGTAACCCCATGGCCCACCGGAGACGGTTAATTGCCGACAATAGAGACGACTGCGACCACGATGCGCACCGCCGGAGCGGGTCGCGTCACGCTGGATTCCGCCGGCCAGGAGATTCGAGTCACGGGGTGGGTGCACCGCCGGCGTGACCTCGGCGGACTGATGTTCATCGACCTGCGCGACCGGTCGGGCATCCTGCAGGTGTCGGTGGGGCCGGGGTGGTCTTCGCCGAGTGCACTGGAGACGGTTCGCACACTGGGTCCCGAAGATGTGATCGCGGTGCGCGGCGTCGTCACCCCGCGGCCGGAGGCGGCACGCAACCCCGACATGGCCACCGGGGACGTGGAGGTTCAGGCCACCGGGCTGGAAGTCCTCAACAAGGCCCGCACCCCGGAGATCCCCGTCTACCGTCCCCCCGAGGAGGAGCTGCCCTCGGAGAAGCTGCGCCTGCGCCACCGCGTCCTCGACCTGCGCCGCCGCGAGCTGCAGGCCAGGCTGGCGCTGCGCCACCGCCTCATGCTCGCGGTGCGGAACTACTTCGACCGGCAGGGCTTCCTCGAGATCGAGACTCCGGTCCTCACCAAGCCCACTCCCGAGGGCGCGCGCGATTTCCTGGTCCCCAGCCGGATGCACAGGGGCGAGTTCTTCGCGCTGCCCCAGAGTCCCCAGATCTACAAGCAGCTGCTCATGATCGCCGGCTTCGACCGCTACATGCAGATCGCGCGCTGCTTTCGCGACGAGGATCTGCGAGCGGACCGCCAGCCCGAGTTCACCCAGATCGACGTCGAGGCGTCGTTCGTGGAGCCGGAGGACATCTACGGGTGGTGCGAGGGACTGATGGCCGAGCTGGCGGAAGTGGCGGGGATCGAGGCGCGGACGCCCTTCGCCCGGCTGCCCTACCGCGAGGCCATGGAGCGCTTCGGGTGCGACCGGCCCGACCTGCGCTACGAACTCGAAATCCGCGACTTCACGCCGGTACTCGGCGCACTGGAGTCGAACATTCTGCGTGGCGCGGTGGCGAGTGGGGGAAGGATCCGCGGGTTCGGCCTCGAAGGGGGTGCGCGCCTCTCCCGGAAACAGATCCTCGCGATCGAGGCGGCGGCGAAGGCGGCCGGCGCGCCCGGTCTCCTCTGGGCCAAGATCACCGCCGACGGCGCCACCGGTCCCCTGGGCCGGTTCTTCCGGGACGACACCCGCGCAAGGCTCGGTCTTGCCGCGGGCGACCTCCTCGTCACGGCCGCCGGATCCGACCGCACCACCTCTCCCGCCCTAGACGCCACCCGCGGCGCCGCCATCGAGGCCCTGGCGCTGCCGCGCACCACCGAGCACGCGTGGCTGTGGGTGACCGGCTTCCCTGTCTTCGAAGAGACGGACGACGGGTCGCTTGCGGCCAACCACCACCCCTTCGTCCAACCTCATCCATCAGACGCGCATCTCCTTGACTCGGAACCACTTGCGATGCGTGGTCTCGCGTATGATCTCGTCTATAACGGCACCGAATTGGGCTCCGGCAGCGTCCGTATCCACGACGCGGAGTTGCAGACGCGCATCCTGTCGCTGCTCGGGCTGGAGCCGGACGAGATCACGGCCAAGTTCGGCTTCCTCATCCGCGCGCTCGGTTCGGGAGCTCCGCCGCACGGGGGAATCGCGCTTGGCGTGGACCGGCTCGTGGCTTGTTTCGCTGGAGGCGGCAGCCTGCGCGACGTGATCGCGTTCCCCAAGACGACGGCGGCGCGGGCCAGCTTCGAGGGTGCGCCTTCCCCGGTTGTGGCGGCGGAGCTGGCGGCACTGGGCATCTCCGTGGAGGACAAGGAATGACGGGCGCCACAATGGTCGAACACCACCTCAACGCCGAAGGGGCCGACCAGTTCATCCTGGCCGGGGTGGGGGACGCGAACTTCCGTGAGCTGGAGTCGCTCTTTGGCGTGAAGGTCGTGCTGCGCGGCGACAGCGTCCGGCTCGCGGGCGAGCTGGAGTCGGTGTCCGATTCGGCCCGGGTGGTGGAACACATGATCGAGCTGGCCCGCCTGGGGAGGCCGTTCCGCGCCCCCGACGTGGCCCGTTTTGCCGCCAGCCTCGAGACGCGCGAGGGACCGGACATCCGCAGCGACGACGAACGGCTGCGCATCACTGTGCCGGGGTCCGGCCGCACGATCGTGCCGCGCTCCGAGGGGCAGCGCAGCTACATGCGGGCCATGGAGGACTCCGACATCGTGATCTCGATCGGGCCGGCGGGGACGGGGAAGACGTACCTTGCCGTCGCCCACGCGGTGGACGAGCTGTTCCGGAAGCGGGTGCGGCGGATCATCCTGGCCCGGCCGGCGGTCGAGGCGGGCGAGAACCTGGGGTTCCTGCCGGGCGACCTGCAGGAAAAGGTCGACCCCTACCTGCGCCCCCTCTACGACGCGCTCGAGGACATGATGCCGCCATCGCGGGTGCGGCGGGGGATCGCCGAGCGCACCATCGAGATCGCACCGCTCGCGTACATGCGCGGCCGCACCCTCTCCGACGCCTTTGTGATCCTCGACGAGGCGCAGAATGCCACCGCGGCCCAGATGAAGATGTTCCTGACGCGCATCGGGGTGAACTCGCGGGTCGTGATCACGGGGGACAAGACGCAGATCGATCTCCCCCGCTCCCAGGTATCGGGGCTCATTCAGGTGGAGGAGATCCTGAAGGAGGTGGACGGGATCGAATTCGTCTATCTGGACGAGCGTGACGTCACCCGTCACCGCCTCGTGAAGCAGATCGTCCTCGCCTACGCGGCGGCGGACGAGCGCAAGGACGGTGGTGGCCGCGACCATGAGGCGCCGTAACCGCAAGCCCGGCCCCCTCTCGCGGGCCCCGGAGAAGACCTGGCCGGACGGGGTGGTTCATCACGGGGCGCGGCTCCTGCTCCTCCTGGCCCTCGCGACGGGACTCGTGGTGATGTATCCCTCGGACCCGGGTGTCGGAATCGGGCGCCACCGCGTGGGGACGGTGGCCGCGCGGGACATCATCGCCCAGGTGGATTTTCAGGTGCCGAAGGATTCGGCGGAGCTGCGGCGTGAGCGGGAAGAGGCCGAGGCCGCGGTCATCCCCACCTTCGTCTTCCAGGAGAACGCGCGCGACTCGTCGCTTTCGGCGCTGGACGGTCTCTTTGCCCGGGTGGATTCCGCGAGCGCGGCCGACGGTGTGGCCGGGATCAGCGCGGTGCTGGCTGCGTCGGCCATCGATGCGACGGCGGAGCAGGTCCAGCTTCTTGCCGACCGGCGCCAAGTGGCCACACTGAGTGACCTGGCGTCGTCGGCGATCCGCATGCTCACCCCCGACGGCGTCATGTCGCCGAACGCCGCCTTTCAGCTCGCGACCGACTCGATTCGGGTGGTCCGGGGGGGATCGGCCACCGTGGTGGCGCGCACTTCCGTTCTGTCCGGTCGCGAGTTCTACGAAAGCGCCCTGGCCGGAAGGGAGCCCGGCGCGGAAACCGGACTGCTCCGCCTGATTCTTGCGCGCTACCTTGCGCCCAGCCTCGTCCCCGATATGCAACGCACCGAACGGGACCGGTCGCTGGCCCGCAACGCCGTGCCGATCGTGGAAGCGCGGGTACTTGACGGAGAGGCGATCGTGCGGGCGAACCAGCAGGTGGGCGAGGCCGAGTTGCGCAAGCTGGACGCCTACCGCAACCAGCTGCGGGCGGACGGGATCAGCGTGGACAGCTCGAACGTCGCGGGGAATCTGGGCGGCCTGGTCCTGAACACGCTGCTGCTGGCCGTCTTCGGGGTTCTGCTCCTCTTTTTCCGCCCCGAGATCTACCTTTCCTTCCGGGCGGTTGCGGCCATCGCCGGGATCTTCGCCATCTACTTCGCCTCCGGTCTGCTGGTGACGGGGCTGGACGTGCCCTCGGCCGCCATGCCCATCGTCTTCGTGGCCGTGTCGCTTTCCATCCTCTGGGGTGGTCGGCTGGCCCTGCTGGCCACTCTGGTGGTCTGTTCACTCACCGTGGTCCAGGCGCCCTTCGAGGCCGTGCACCTTTTCGTCATTCTGCTGGCTGGCGGGTCGGCGGCGGCGCTGTCGGTTCGTACGTTGCGGAGGCTGGCCCAGACGTGGGTCTTCATCGCCATCACCGCGGGCTCCTTCGCCGCGGTGATCCTGGGGTTCCTGCTGAAGGGGGCGGACTTCACCTTCCTGCCCACCCTGGCCTGGGCACTCGGCAGCACCATCGCCGGGACCTTCATGGCGATCGGCTTCATCCCGGTCTTCGAATGGGTCACCGGGATCACGACGGAGCAGACTCTCATCGGCTGGGCGGACGCCAACCGTCCCCTCCTGCGCCGCATGGCCGTCGAGGCGCCGGGCACCTTCGCGCATACCATTCAGGCGGCCAACCTCGCCGAGGCGGGGGCCGGCGCCATCGGTGCCAACGCGCTGCTCTGCCGGGCCGGCGTCTACTACCACGATGTCGGCAAGATCGAACGTCCGGGGCACTTTATCGAGAACCAGCAGGGCGGCAATCCACACGACCGCCTCGATCCCCGTGAGTCCGCCGCGATCGTGCGGGGCCATGTGACCGTCGGGGTCAGGCTGGCGCGCCGCGAACGGGTTCCCGAGGTATTGCTCGACTTCATCCGCGAACACCACGGCGACCAGACCATCGGCTTCTTCCTGCGCCGCGCCCGCGAGCACGCGGAGGCGGAGGGGCTCGATCCTCCCGACCCGGCCGCCTTCCGGTATCCCGGCCCCCGCCCCCGCAGCCGCGAAACGGCGATCGCCATGCTGGCCGACTCGACCGAGTCCGCCGCGCGGGTGCTGGCGGATCCCACCGAGGAACGCCTCGCGGAGCTGATCGAAGGGATCTTCGAGGGGAAGGCGCGGCAGGGCCAGCTGGACGACTGCCCTCTGACCTTCCGGGACATCACGGTGCTGAAACGGCGGTTCCTGCGCTTTCTGCTCGGCAGCTACCACCGTCGCATCAGCTATCCGGAGACGCGGGATCTCACGGCCGGGGACGCCGAAGCGGGGAAGAGGGACGAGGGTTGATCACGATTCACGTCAACGCGCCGGAGGGGACCCGGGTGCCGCGCGGCCTAATCGACCGGGCGTTGCGCGCCACGCTGCGGCGCGAGGAGGTATCCCGCGCCGAGCTGTCCGTCACTTTCGTGGGCGACTCGGAGATCGCGGAGCTTCAGGGCCGCTACCTGGGACGGGCCGAAGTGACCGATGTGCTGTCCTTCGCACTGCACCAGGAGGGCGAAGATCCCCTGGGCGACGTGTACGTGGGACATGCGCAGGCCCTGCGGCAGGCGGCCGGGGCCGGTGCTGAAGCCGACCGGGAGCTGGCCCGGCTGGCGGTACACGGCGCCCTTCACGTGCTGGGGTACGACCATCCGGAAGGGCCGGAGCGGGTCCGGTGCGAGATGTACCGGGTGCAGGAAGAGGTGCTGCGGGGGCTGGCCGCGGAGCCGGACCCCCGTCCCCTGGCCGCGCCGTTGGCAGGTGAGGGATCGTGAGCACCGAAACGCCCCCGATCGTGGCCAGCCGGGCCGTACTGGAGGAGCTGCTGGAGCTCGTCGAAAGCGGTGATCTGACCCGGCTGCCCGCGCTGGTTGGCGAGATGCACCCCTCGGACATTGCCGACCTGCTTGCTTCGGTGCCCTCCGAGGACCAGCGCGTCGAGGTTCTGAAGGCGCTCCCCACCGAGGTGGCGTCCGAAACGCTGGCCGAAATGGAGGAGGACGAGGACCGGGCGGAATTGCTGGCCGAACTGGGCGTGCGCCGCGGCGCCGAACTGCTGCAGGAGCTGGCCGACGACGACGCGGTCGACCTCCTGGGCGAACTCGAGCCCGGCGACCGCGACCGGATGCTGGCCGCGCTTCCGTCGGACGAGGCCGGCGACATTCGCGAGCTGTTGCGCTACGACGAGGAGACGGCCGGCGGCCTGATGACCACCTCGCTGGTCTCGGTTTCCACCACGGCGACCGCCGCCGAGGCCATCGGCGAGATTCGCGAAAAGGGGCGCGAGGTGGAGGAGTTGTACACGGTTTTCGTGGTCGACCAGCGGGGGAAGCTCGAGGGGACCGTGCCGCTGGACGATCTCATTCTGGCCGACCCGGGCGACACGGTGCGGTCGCTGGTGGTTCCCGTGCCCGCCACCGTGCTGCCCGACACGGATCAGGAGGAGGTTGGGCGGGTGATGGGGCGCTACAACCTGGTCAACATCCCGGTGGTGAACGACGAGGGGTCGCTGCTCGGCCGCATCACCTTCGACGACGTCATCGACGTGATCGAGGCCGAGACGACCGAGGACATCCTCAGGCTCGCCGGCGTGTCGGACGAGGAGGAGCTGAAGGGCGGATGGCTCGACTCGGTCCGGTCGAGGCTGCCGTGGCTGGTGCTCAACCTGGTGACGGCGGGGGTGGCGGCTTCGGTGATTCTCAGGTTCGAAGAGGTGATCGGGCAGGTCGTCTTCCTGGCCTTCCTGATGCCGGTGATCGCGGCCCTCGGCGGGAACAGCGGAACGCAGGCGCTGGCGGTTACGATACGCCGCATCGCCGTGGGGGACGACCTGCCCGGCGGGCGATTCAAGGTCGTGGGTAAGGAGGTGCTGGTGGGCCTTCTGAACGGTTTCGTCCTCGGGCTCCTCTTCGCCCTTTTTGCCTATATGCGCGAGGGCAATCCGCGCATCGGGGTGGTGGTCCTGCTCGCCATGTGGGTGAATATCGTGGTCGCGGGTTTCGCCGGCGCGCTGATCCCGACCGTGCTCAAGCGGCTGGGGGTCGATCCCGCCGTGGCTTCGTCCGTCTTCGTGCACACCCTGACCGACCTGGTGGGCTTCATCATGGTGCTCAGTCTGGCGGCGGGGCTCCTCGGCTAGGAGCGAAGTCCCGGAGAGAAAAAATGTATATCATAGATGACATAATGTAATGTGCACTTTACATCGTGAGTCGACCGAGCGTGGCGTCCGGAGCCCATCGAGGGGTGCCTCGGGGCGCAAACGGCTGGTGGACGACTTCCGCGCTGGCAGGCGGCCGGCGCTGGCGCGGACCATTTCGATGGTCGAGGGGGGGCGGCCGGGGGTGGCCGGGCTCCTTCAGGAACTGCTTCTGGCACAGCCGCGGGCCTGCCGGCTGGGGGTGACGGGTCCTCCTGGGGCAGGCAAGTCGAGCCTGATTGCCACGCTGGCCACCTTGATGCGGGCACGCGGCGAGGAGGTGGCGATCGTCGCCGTCGATCCCACATCCCCCTTCTCCGGGGGGGCGCTGCTGGGAGACCGCATCCGGATGAACGACCTGGCCACCGACCCGGGCGTCTTCATCCGTTCCATGGCGACCCGCGGATCGCTCGGGGGACTGGCCGCCACGACCCGCGAGGTGATCGACCTGCTGGATGCCTTCGGCTTTCCCAACATCCTCGTGGAGACGGTCGGGGTGGGGCAGACGGAGCTTGAGATCGCTTCGACCGCGGATTCCGTGGCGGTGGTGCTGGTCCCCGAATCGGGGGACGGCATTCAGGCCATGAAGGCGGGACTCATGGAGATTGCGGACCTGTTCGTGGTCAACAAGTCCGACCGGATCGGGGCGGACCGGATGGTGCGCGCCATACAACAGGCCCTTCTCCTCAAGGGCGGCCATGGCGGCCACGACGTCCCGGCCCACCACGGCGTGGACCTCTCGCGCGTCGCGGCCGGGACCGGCTCTCCGTCGGACACGGATACCCCGCCCCCCGCCCCCCAATGGAACATCCCCGTGCTCAAGACCTCGGCCGGACGGGGAGAGGGCATCGACGAGTTCCTGGAACATTTTCATGCCCACCAGCACTATCTCAAGGAGTCGGGTGTGCTGGAGCAGCGCCGCCAGTCCCGGGCTCGTCGCCGCATCCGCGATGTGGTCGAGGGACGTCTGCGGCGCCGTGCAGGGGAGTTTCTCGAGCAGCACCCGGATCTCTCGCGCTGGGTTGCCGATGTCGCGGCCGGCCGCGAGACGGCGTACGGGGTGGCCGAAGCGGTGATTCCCGCCATATTGAGGGAAGCACCCGAGTCAGGGACTACGTAGGAGAAGCCAACACATGTCAACGACCGAGAACCGGTTGCGCGACGGGGCCGCACTGCGGGCCGAGATCGAGGCTCGCCGGCGCGAAATCGAACGGCTCAGCGCGGAGCTCGCCGCCTGGGAGGCAACCTGCGAGGCGCTCCCGCGGCGTCTGCCGTTCTTCACGACCGTCTCCGGCAACGAGGTCGAGCCGCTCTACACGCCCAACCACGCCACGGGCAGCTACCCGGAGAAGCTCGGCGTTCCCGGCGGCTTCCCCTTCACCCGCGGTCCGTATGCGACCATGTATCGCACCCGGCTGTGGACCATGCGCCAGTTCGCGGGTTTCGCCACGGCCGAGGAGACGAACCGGCGCTACAAGTACCTGCTGGACAAGGGCCAGACCGGCCTCTCGGTGGCCTTCGACTTCCCCACGCTCATGGGGTACGACGGCGACCATCCGCGGTCGTTGGGCGAAGTGGGGGTGTGCGGCGTGGCGATTTCGTCGCTCGCCGACATGGAGACGCTCTTCCAGGACATCCCCCTGGACCAGGTCTCGGTCTCGATGACCATCAACGGGCCCGCCATCATCCTGTTCTGCTTCTATGTGGCCGCGGCCGAGCGGCAGGGCGTCTCTCCCGACAAGCTGCGCGGGACGGCCCAGAACGACATCCTCAAGGAATACCAGGCGCAGCACGCGTGGGTATTCCCGCCCGAGCCCGCGCTCCGGCTCATTCTGGACATGTTCGAGTGGTGCGGCGGGAACGCCCCGAAGTACAATCCGATATCCATTTCGGGCTACCACATCCGCGAAGCCGGCGCCACCGCGGGGCAGGAGCTGGCCTTCACCCTCGCGAACGGTTTCGACTACGTGCGCCGGGGCATCGAGCGCGGCCTCGACGTGGACACCTTCGCCCCGCGGCTCTCCTTCTTCTTCGACGTGCACAACGACTTCTTCGAAGAGGTGGCCAAGCTGAGGGCCGCGCGCCGCATCTGGGCCCGGCGCATGCGGGACGAGTTCGGGGCCCGCAAACCGCAGTCGTGGCGGCTCCGCACCCACGCCCAGACCGCGGGCGTGACGCTTACCGCGCAGCAGCCCGAGAACAACATCGTGCGGGTCGCCTACCAGGCGCTCGCCGCCGTGCTGGGCGGCACCCAGTCGCTTCACACCAACTCGATGGACGAGACGCTGGCGCTCCCGACCGAAAAGGCCGTCACGATCGCGCTGAGAACGCAGCAGATCCTGGCGTACGAGAGCGGCGTGGCCAATACCATCGATCCGTTGGCAGGTTCATATTTTGTGGAGGCCTTGACCGACCGGCTCGAGGCCGAGGCAGAGGACATCTTCACCCGTATTGAAGAGGAAGGGGGGGTTGTGCAGGGAATCGAGAACGGGTGGTTTCAGAGGGAAATCGCCAATTCGGCGGCCAGGCAGCAGGCCGAGATCGAGGCGGGCGTGCGCACCGTCGTCGGTGTCAACGAATTCGTCGAGGGTTCGGATGAGGTGGACATAGAGACGCTGCGGGTCGATGCCGGGGCGGAGGAGCGCCAACGCGAGAGACTCGCCCGCCTGCGCGCCGGGCGCGACAGCGAGCGGGTCGAGGCGGCTTTGAGCCGTTTGAAGACAGCGGCCGCCGGACGCGAGAACACCGTGCCGCACATCCTCGAGTGCGCCCGATCGTACTGTACGCTGTACGAGATCCGGGCGGCCATGGAGGAAGTCTTCGGAGCCTACCGGGAGCCGGTCTTCTTCTGACCTCCCGCCGCTCAGTCGCACAACTCCCGCCGTATCGAACTGTCCCGACCGAACCATGCGTCCCCGCATACTGATTGCCGACGACCAGCCCGATGTGGTCAAGGCGCTCCGGCTGCTCCTTGTGTCCGCGGGATTCGGCATCGAGACGGCGCGCGGGCCGCGTGAGGCCGTGGCACGGGTGAGGCAGGGGGAATTCGATGCGGCCCTCATCGACCTGAACTACACGCGCGACACCACATCGGGGCGTGAAGGCCTGGATCTGCTGGCGAAGCTCCGCGACCTCGATGCGACCCTGCCGGTGGTTGTCATGACGGCCTGGGGCAGTGTCGAGGGCGCGGTTCGGGCGATGCAGCGCGGAGCCCGGGATTACATCGAGAAGCCCTGGGACAACAACCGCCTGCTCGCGACGCTCAAGACGCAGATCGAGTTCGGGCGGGCACTTCGGCGTTCGCAGAAGCTGGAGACCGAAAATGAACGGCTTCGCCGGCGCCGCGGGCTCCCACGGCTCATCGCCAACTCGCCCGCGATGGAGCCGGTGCTGGGAATGATGGAGCGGGTTGCCCCGTCGGATGCCAACATTCTGCTCACCGGTGAGCATGGCACGGGGAAGGAGGTGGCGGCGCAGTGGCTGCACGCCGCGTCCAGCCGCCGGGAAGCGCCCCTCGTGACCGTTAACATGGGAGGATTTGCCGAGGGGGTGTTCGAAAGCGAGCTCTTCGGGCACGTCAAGGGAGCGTTTACGGATGCCAGGTCCGACAGGGTAGGGTGTTTCGAACTTGCCCACCGCGGCACGCTGTTCCTCGACGAGATCGCGAACACGAGCCTCAAGGTGCAGGCCAACCTGTTGCGGGTCCTCGAAACCGGTGAGATCCGGCGCGTGGGGTCGTCGGTGGTCCGCCGCTGCGATGTCCGCGTACTCTCGGCCACCAACGCCAAACTGGAAGAAGCGGTCGAGGAAGGCCGTTTCCGGGAGGACCTTCTCTATCGCTTGAACACGGTGGAGATCAGGCTCCCCCCCCTGCGCGACCGCAAGGAGGACATCCCGCTTCTCGCGGCCTACTTCCTCAAGCGCCATTCCACCCGTTACGGTCGGCCGGGCATGTCCTTTTCCCAGGAGGCGTCGCGTGCCCTCGTGCGCCACCGCTGGCCCGGCAACGTCCGCGAGCTGCTGCAATCGGTGGAGCGCGCCGTGGTGCTGTCGCGGGGTCCGGAGATCGGGGTCGCGCATTTGGGGCTGAGGCGGTCTCCGACGGAAACGCGGCTCCTCGAGGAACTGACGCTGGGCGAAGTTGAAAGAACCCTCATCAAGCGGGCGCTGGACCAGTTCGGCGGCAATGTCACCAAAGCCGCCGGGAAGCTCGGCCTCAGCCGCAGTGCGCTCTACCGGCGCATCGAGCGCCACCGGATCGGCGTGGACCCATGAGTCGCGGAGCGGCAAGGTCCCGTGCACAAAACGGTCGCGGTTCACCTTCCGGTCCCGCATGGTGCCACCTCGAGTTCGACCTCCGGATCGTCCTGCTATCCGTCCTGGCTGGACTGCCCGCCTTCATTCTGGCCATGTACCTGCTGTGGACCGGCGCCTTCGATCCCGATACCCGCTGGTTGGCCACCGCCGCCCTGGTCCTCCTGTGGACATCGCTGACCGTGGTGCTGTGGGCAAGCCTGGTAAAGCCGATCCGGGCCCTGTCCACGGTTCTCTCGGCGTTGCGCCTGGGAGATTTTTCCCTTCACACCCGCGTGCGCAAGAGTCTGAGCGGTCCCCTCGCCGCCGCCTTCCAGGAGACGAATCAACTCCGGACCATGCTCCGTGAGCAACGGCTCGGCGCGGTCGAAGCAACTGCCCTCCTCAGGAGAGTGCTGGAGGAGATCGACGTGGCGGTCTTCGCATTTGACGCAAACGAGGAGCTGCGGCTCTTGAACCGCGCCGGTGAGCGGCTCCTGGGCGAGTCTGCCGACGACCTGATGGGGAAGCGGGCCGGGCAGCTCAACCTTGCCGAAGCCCTCTCCGGCGCGGCGCCGCGCACCCTGGAGGTACGGCTGCCGGGGGGACAGGGGCGCTGGGAGCTGCGGCGCACGACCATCCGCCAGGACGGAGCCCCGCTGAGACTGCTCGTCCTCTCGGATCTGGCCCGCGCGTTGCGCGAAGAGGAACGCCAGGCGTGGAAGCGGATCATCCGCGTGCTGGGCCACGAGATCAACAACAGCCTGGCCCCGATCAAGTCCATCGCCGGCAGCCTGCGTGCGCTCATGAGGCGGCAGCCCGAGCCCGCCGGGCTTGAAACCGAGTTGGCGGGCGGTCTCAAGGTGATCGCCGGCCGGGCCGAGTCGCTCGGCCGCTTCATGGGGGCGTATGCCCGGTTGACCAGACTGCCGGAGCCAGTGCTGGTCCCGGTCCTCGTCGAGCCGCTCATCCGCCGGAGCGCCGCGCTGGAGACCCGCTTGCCCGTTGAGGTCAAGGAAGGTCCGCCGGTCCACATCATGGCGGACCCGGATCAGTTCGACCAGCTCCTGATAAACCTGGTGCAAAACGCGGCCGACGCCGCACTCGAATCCGGTGGCGGGGTTACCGTGCGCTGGACGGTCCGCGACGGGCAGACGCTCGAACTGCTCGTCGAGGACGAAGGGCCCGGATTGGAGGATCCGTCCAACCTCTTCGTCCCCTTCTTCACCACGAAGCCCGGCGGTTCGGGCATCGGCCTTGCGCTCTGCAGGGAGATCGCCGAAGGCCACGGCGGACGGATCGCCCTGCGCAACCGCACGCCTGCGGGAGCAGTCGCGGTGCTCTCTCTGCCGCTGGCGCCCGGCGGAAGTGCACAGTCGGCTCTGCTGGTCAGACCGTGTACAAAGCCCGCCCGGGTGCCGGGGATTTTGCCACGGGCTAACGTCCCAGATCGCCCTCGCCGGCGGTGATGACGAACTCAACCCGGCGGTTCTGCGCCCAGGCCACCTCGGTTTCGCCCTGTACCAGCGGGTTCTGCTCCCCGAAGGACTTCACGGTGAAACGGTCCGCGTCCAGTCCCGCGTCGACGAAGAAGGCGACGACCGCATCGCCGCGGTTCTGGCCGAGTTCCAGGTTGTACTCCGGCGACCCCCTCTCGTCGGCGTGCGCCTCGATACGCAGGTGCACGCCCGGCCGTGCAAGCAGGATCTCGATCTTCCCGCGCAGCGCGGCTGTCGCATCCTCCCGAATGGAGAACTGGTCGTAGTCGAAAAAGATCTTCTCTTCAAGTGTCCGCCGCTCCTCGGCCGCGCGCTGAGCAAGCTCACGTGCCGCCCGCTCACGCTCGGCGGCGAGCCGTTGCTCCTCTTCCGCCTGGGCACGGGCGATCGAGTCGAGCCGCCGTTTCTCCAATTCCTCGGGGTTGGGGCCGGACGGTGGGGGCGGCGGCGGTGGGGGCGGCGGCGGTTCCGTCTCGCCCGAGCACAGGTTGAGCTTGACGCCACAAAGGGCCAGCGAACCCAGGATCCCGAACTTGCGGGAACGGTACGTCGAGTGATCGTCGTACAATACCCCCAGCGCGAAGGCGCCGACGCGAATCCCTCCCACGTCGATCTGTACCCCCGCGTTGACGTCGAATCCGTTGAACTCCGCCATGGCGTGGAGCATGCGGCTCCCACCGAGACTGCGGTGCAACGCCGCTCCCCCGAAGAGACCGCCGGAAGCCGCGTCGGCGTAAGATTCCCGGTCACTGCCTTCCGAGAACATGCCTGCTCCCCAACCCGCGGTCAGGGTCACGCCGAGGTCCTCGGGACGCCCTGCGTTGGCTGTCGCCACCACGTAGGGACTCAGATTGCCGTTGTACTCCTCGTAGGCGGTGAAATCCCCGACCAGCCGATAGTCGGGGTGCCCGAGGCGACCCGGCTGCACACCGTCCAGGTAGTACGTGTCACCGTAGGAAGGGGACGTCACATATCGGGCCCCTACGGCGAGGTCGAGCCGTTCCACGGAGGCAGGCAGGATGGAGGCGCGGGCGAAGCCTCCGAGCATGTTGCCCCCGTGTTCCTCCGTGTCGAAGTGCTGGATGGTCGTACCCACCTCCACCCGGTCGAAGAGACCGATGGCGATGGCCCCGTCCGACATCCACTTCTCGAACCCGTTCCCCCTGTATGCTTCTCTCCCGCGGCGGTCGAGCACGATGATCCGATCGACCGAGACCCCGAAGCCGGAATACGTGCCCACAATGGACAAGTGTGGCAACACGGAAGCGACGGGAACATCCAGGAGCCCCGATCCGTACCGGAGCGAACTCGGCATTCGGAACTGCTGGCCGGTGACCGGCTTGACCATCGCCACCAGAAGCAGCGCGGTGGCGGCGCGACTGCACACCCGCCGCGCCGCGCCGCCGATCACCAGACTTGAGCGTGACATCTAACGCATGGCGATCCAGATCCGATTACGGATCCTAAAGAGCGGGCCGCCGATCCGGCCCCGGTGGCGAATCGGCTGATTGACGACGCTTGCGGCCTGCAAGCCGGGCGTCTCCACCTGGGCAGCATCGTCCCCCCTCTCGACGCCGACCGTTTCGGTCGTGACGCTCACCGTGTCGGTCCGCGTGCCGGTCGTCCGGGTTTCCTGGCTCACCGTATCCGGCGCGCCGATCAGGCGCGTGGTCAGCACCGTTTCGGTCTCCGTGAAGGTGTACGTCCGGGTGATCGTCGTGGTCGCGTTGGTGGTGCGGATCGGCGTTATGGTGGTTTCGGTGCGCTCGTCATAGCCGGTCACGTTGAAGTCGACCCTGCGGTTCCGCGATCGGGAACGGATGGGCGTGGGAGCCGGATCCAGCGGCACCTCCTCGCCCCGCGAAGCCACGGTAAAGCGGCCCGCGCTCAAGCCGGCGCCCGTGAAGAACTCCAGGACCGCGTCGGCGCGCCGCTGTCCCAGCCGCACATTGTAGCCCTCGTCTCCACGCTCGTCCGCGTGGCCGTCGATGTTCAGTGTGATACTCGGGTCGGCACGCAGAATGCGCGCCTTTGTCTGCAGCGCGGCCGTGGCGTCCTCCGTGATGTCCGACTTGTCGAAGTCGAAGAGGATCATTTCCTCCAGCGCGGTCATGTCGGAGGCGGGGAAGGGAACGTCCGTGACCGAGGTGTCGGCCGTGACAACCGTGTTCCGGACGACGGAGGTGTCGGTCGCAACGGTGGTGTCCCCGGTCATCACCGTCTCCTGCTTGTTCGGGAAGGAGAGCGCCGCCTGCAAGCCGAACTTCCGCGAGCGGTAGGTGGAATGGCCATCGGCGTTCACCCCGTGCGAGAACGCGCCCACCATGACGTTGCCCAGGTCCACCTGCAGGCCGGCGTTGATCTCGAACCCGTTGTACTCGCTGACCAGATGCATGAGACGGCCGCCGCCCAGCGCGAAGTGGAGGCCGGCACCCCCGAAGATCCCCCCTGTGCCGCCCGAGCTGTAGAAGTCGAGGTCGGTGCCCGAGGAGAACATTCCCATGCCCCAGCCTGCCGTGAGCGTCATGTCGACCGAGCCGGAACTGACGGCGTTGGCCGTTGCCACCACGTAGGGAGACAGGTTGCTGCTGAATTCATCACCCCCGTCCGGGCTCTGCAACACCCGGTAGTCGGGGTGGCCGAGGCGTCCCGGCTGCACGTCCCGGAAGCCGGCCCCGTAGGCGGGAGACGTCACGAAGCGCGCCCCCGCGGCCAGGGCGAAGCGCTGCATCGAAGCGGGCAGCAGGGACACGCGGGCGAAGCCGCCGAACATGTTGCCGCCGTTCTCTTCGTCATCGAAATGCTGGATGCTGGCCCCGAGTTCGACGCGGTTGAACAGCCCGATGGCCAGAGCGCCGTCGGAAAGCCACTTGTCTATACCTTCCTTGTGACCCGCCTCCCTCCCGGCCCGGTCCAGCAGGATGGTCCGGTCGGTGGAGAGCTTGAACCCCGAATACGAGAGCGTGAGGGCCCCGTGGGCGAGCACGGATGCGACAGGAATGTCGAGGAGGCCCGAACCGTAGCGAAGCGTGCTCGGCATTCTGAGGCTCTGGGCGGTCACGGCCTGGACGGACACCAGAAGCGCCAGCGCCAGGGAGGTACCGATTCCAACACTCTTGGGTGTCAGCAAGTCGCGTATCAGCCTTGGGTTGTCCCGCATCCTTTCCTCCATGTTGCAGTTGACGGTCAGTGGAAAGGATAGGGCCGGATTTGATGCTCCGCAATGGGGTGACGAGCGTCATGGTGGGATACGGACCGTCGGGCCGAGTATCGAAGGCCGAATACGGCTTGCGAAGGCCCGACGATCCGTCCCCGTCTCAGGACGCTGACGAGCCTCAGGCCCGCCCGCCCTCCGGTTCGCGGACTGCTACCGTGTCTCGTCCTCAACGCGTCGGATCTCCGTGTCGCCGCCGGTGAATCAGCCCCGTGCACCCGCCTCCCTCAGTCCCTCGATGTCGATCTTCCCCATCGAAAGCAGTTTCTCCATGACCCGCTTCGGGTCGGCGCTCATCAACTCGCCCATCTTCGCGGGGATTACCTGCCAGGACACGCCGAAGCGGTCGTCGAGCCAGCCGCAGTATCCCTCATGGCCGCCCTCCGACAGCGCGTCCCAATAGCGGTCGATTTCCTCCTGGGACTCGCAGTGGACCACGAAGGAGATCGCGGGCGTGAACTTGAACATCGGTCCCCCGTCGATGCCCTGGAATGTCCGCCCCGCCAACTCGAAGACCACGAACGCGTTCCCCTTGGCCGGGCCCGCGCCCACCGTCGAAACATGCACGATCCGGGAATCGGGGAAAAGCGAAACGTAGAACTCCGCCGCCTCGACGGCGTGCCCCTCGAACCACAGGCAGGTCCCGATCAGGTCAGGCGTCGCCATCGTCTCCTCCTTCAGCAGGCATCCGGTTCATATCCATGCGGAAGATCTCTGATCCCCCGTCCGACACCGCCTTCTCCCCCTCCTCCCCGAAGTGCTCGGCGAACCAGTCGAACATTCGCCGCCAGTGGTCCACGAAGTCGGCCGCCGTCCCCGCGCGCCCCGCCCCGTGTCCCCCCGCCGTGTAGTGCACCCACACGACCTCCTTCCCCAGACGCCTCAGCGCGTAGTACATCTCGCGCTGGTTCGTCGCCGGCACGTTCCAGTCGCCCTCACCCGAGAGCATCAGCAGCGGCGTCTCGATCCGGTCCGCGAACATCACCGCCGAGTGCTCGATGTACTTGTGCGGCTGCTCCCAGAGCGTCGCTCCGATCCTGTCCTGCCCGACCTCGGCGGCCGCGTAGTTGCGCGTCGTGATCTTCGGCGAGTCGCCGAGGAACGAGATGATGTTCACCTTGCCGGAAACATTCGCCGCCGCCGCGAAGCGGTCGGTCTGCGTAATCAGCAGGTTGGCCGCGTAGCCCCCGTAGCTCTGCCCGTAGACGCCCACCTTCTCCGGGTCGACCAGCCCCCGCTCGATGATCCTGTTGATCGCGTTCGGCACCGCCTTCAGCCACGCCTCGCCGGGAAATCCTTCCTCGAAACGCACCGAGGGCCGGAACCCGAACCACCCCTGCGCGGTGATCAGGTTCATGTTCTCGTTGAAGCCGTTGTCGAAGTACTGCTCGTAGATCTCGGCGACGAGGGGGTACCTGCGCCCGGGCTCGTAGCCGACGGGGTAATACAGAATGCCGTAAAGTGTATTACCGTCCACGTCCAGGTACTCGACGAGTTCGCTGCGGGTCAGCGCGATGTCGTCGAGCTGGGGGTTGGAGGTGGTCAGCTGCCGGGTCACCGAGAAATCGCCGGACGCGACGTGGATCTCGTTGGGGTGGTCGCCGTCGGACAGGGTGTAGACGATGGTGGCGCCGTCGCCGGAGATGTTCCAGGAGCGGTAGAGGTTGTCGTCGAGGAACAGGGTCTCGATGCCGCCGGTGGCCGTGTCGAGGCGCTTTAGGCCGCGCTGCCAGCGGTCCCGGGCGGAGTAGCTGAAGTAGAGGTGGCGGCCGTCGTCGCTCCAGCCCTGGACCTGGCGGCGGGGGCGGGTGTCGTCGTCTTCTTCGAGTTCGAGCAGGGTTCGCAGATCGTTGCTGGCGAGGTCGAGGAGGTGCCAGGCGTCCTGCGAGGTCAGGAGAAGCTGGTCGCCGGAGGGACTCCAGCGCTGGATGGAGAAGCGGATGCGGGTGGAGTCGATATCGGGGTCGGCGTCCGGCTCGTCGCCACCCTCGGCATCGCCCCCGGTTTCGGTCGAACCCCCCCGGATGATCCGCCGTCACATCCACCGCCTCTTCCTCGTCCAGCCGCCGCACGAAGACGGAGCCCCGCTCGCCGTAGGCAAACGCATCCCGCGCCTCGTTCCAGGTCACGCTCATCCGCTGCTCGCCCGCGTCCCGCAGCGACTCCGGCACGCTCCCCTCCGCAAGCGCAAGCCGGAACAGCTCATACTCCGTCCCGTCCCGCCTGGTGTACGAGGTCTTCGTCCGCGTGGCCGTCGAATACGTGATGTACGACCCGTCCTCCGAAAAGCGCGGCCCCGCTGGCGGTACTCGCCGCCCGCGACGGCGAAGTAAGCCAGCCGTCCCCCGTCGGGCGACCACGCGAAGCCGCGCAGCTGTGCCGGTTCCGCGTGCACCCATGTGCGGTCTCCGGTACGCGTGTCGATCACCATCAGCCGCGTGGTGGTGGGCGAGATGTACGTGGGGTCGCCGTAGCGCTGGTGGTCGACGCCGGTGCGGTCGCGGCGGGTGCGCACGGTCGCGGCGACGCGGAGGCCGTCGTCGGTCACGGCCGCGATGGACACGCCGCGCACATCGAGGGCGATTTCGGGGGTGAAGAGGCGCTGCTGGGGATGGGCGGGGAGGGGGGTGAGGGTGAGGGCGGCGATGACGGCTGCGCCGGGACGAAGCGCGGCAAGGTGTCGGGCGGTACGCATGGTCAAGTCGCTTTCGGCACTGGGGGGAGCAATCCGATGGCAACGTACGTGAGGGCGGGGCATGGGGGAAAGCGGTCCGCACGCACCGGCGTTACCTTCATCCCCAGCGAGGCAGGTTCCCGCGGGCAAGGCGGCCAGGGCACTGCACCTGGCTCACGGTCGAGGAATGGGAGCGCATGAGACGGAGAGGCGGTCGGTTTGCGCGAATGATGGACGAAGAAGCCGTGTGGGTGCTGGGGGAGGCTCCGTAGCTGGCGGTCGCGGAGCCGCGGGGCACCGCCGGCGAACGCCGTTTGGCGGCGCAGTCATCACCAACGCGAATTTCATCCCCTCACGCTATGCCGCCGCCTTCTCCACGCTCGCCGCCGACCATTCGCGCTCGCGAAGCCACAAGGCGACGGTGACGCAAGCGAACGACGCGACCCACACGTAGTACCCGCCGTCGAGACGGTAGAGGAACATTGGCATCCACATCAAGAGGTTCAGCCCCGTCGCACCGACCATAAGTCCGAGCCACCGGCGTCCGTGCATCTTCCACCGGCCCAGCATGCCCAGCCCGGCAACCAGGATCAACACATTCGACAACGCGCTGAGCACTCCGAACGGCCCCATCTCTCCGGTCATGGTCTCCAGGAACACTTCCCAACCAGGCATGTGTTCGGGCACTGGGTCGGGCAACGGCGCCGGCACCGTTGTTACCATGGACGGAGGGGGTGGGGGTGGCCTGAAGAGAAAAGGACGGTCAAAGGTCGGCATCATGAAGGACGCGGCGAACAGCGCCCATCCCGCTACCAGCAGGCCCTTCCATCTCGGCCTGCCCGCTTTTGCGAACTCGCTTGAAAGCGCCTGCGGGTCACCCATTTCCTGATCTGCAGCCGCGAACGCCTGGGCTCGCGTCCGCTCCGGATTCAATTCCTGTTCCAGGTCCATTCGCGCCCGCAGATGGTCCTCAAACTCGTCCAGCTCGCGCGGCGACAGCGAGGACCGGTACTGCAAATCCTCTCGCCACCGCCGAACCGCCTTCTCCAGGTTGAACATGACCTCCTCCCCAAGGCCGATATGTGAATCACAGTTTACTTTATGTCAAGTGTAGTTGACTTTTCGGCTGACGGTACTCCGACTCGCCGACAACCATTCCTTCGCCCGCAGCCGCAAGGCCTTTGCGACGCACAGAAACGAGGCGGTCCAGGTGCAGAGGCCCGCCAGGAATGGGTAAGGGGACAGCCAGTCGACGCTTCCGGTGTCAATCGAGCCCCATACCATGATTGCAACCACCATGCCAGCAGCGCCCACGCCGACCGCCCCCACCCATCGCCTCAGCCAGCGATTGCGGGAAAGGCGGGCACGCCGGAGCACCGGCACGGTCATCACCATCGCGAGGTTCATGACGAGGAAGAGTGCCGCATCGGGCAGGTCGCCGGTCAGTTCACCGAACAGGTCGTATCCGTAGTAGGTCGTCCCGAAAAACTCGTACACCGGCAGGAACCACGAAGCGGCGTACATCGCCCACCCCGCGAAGAGCCAGCGCCGCCATCGCGCTTTGCCCGCCCTCGCGAACTCCTTCGAGAGCGTCGCCGCCTCGCCCAGCTCGCGGCGCGCAACCGCGAATGCCGTCGCCGGCGCCAGCGTCGCGTCCAGCTCCAGTTCCAGATCGAAGCGCGCCCGCAGGTGATCCTCCAGTTCATCCAGCTCGCACGGAGCCAGCGACGTCTCCCGTTCCTGGCGCCCCCGCCACTGCAATACCGCCTTCTCCAGATCAAACATGCCGACCTCCTCCCCATGACATCTCCAATGCTCCGTACACCGCCCGCCACCCCGCCCGGTCCCGCGCCAGCTGGCCCTTCCCGCGATCGGTGAGCCGGTAATACTTCCGACGACGTCCCTCCTCGGTGAGTTGCCAGCGCCCGGTGATCATCCCGTCGCGCTCCAGCCGGTGAAGGACGGGGTAGAGCATCCCGTCGGACCATTCCACTTCGCCGCCGGAGAGCAGCTTGACCTGCTTGAGGATCTCGTAGCCGTAGTTCTCGCCGCCCGTCAGGATGGAGAGCACCATCGGGCGCGACGAGGCGGCCACGAGTTCCTTGTAGATCGACTTCTTCATCGAACCCCTCCTATACCTTTCAGTACGCTATACCTTGCCATGTAAGGTATACGATGCAACGGGGAACCGCAAGGTTGCCCGTGCGACCCTCCGTCCCCTACCATCTGGCAGGATCCGGTGCAGTCCCGGGACACCTCCGCCACATGCCGAAGGGCAGCCCAAAGCGATGACGAAGACCAGAAAGAGCCGAACGATCGATGCGCCCGCCGAGGCGGTCTTCGATGCCGTTGCCGACATCTCCAACTTCTCGAAAGCCGTGCCGCACATCGCGCGGGTCGAGTTCCTGACTGAGCGGAGGGTCGGCGTGGGAACCCGCTTCCGCGAAACGCGCCTGATGCGGGGAAGGGAGGCCACGGCGGAGCTGGAGGTCACCGAGTATGTGAAGAACGAGCGCGTCCGTCTGGTTTCGGACGCCGGGGGGACGGTGTGGGACTCGCTTTTCACGGTGACGCCGGAGGGTGACGGCCGGAGCACGCGGCTCGATCTGGTCATGGAGGCGCGGCCGTACCGAGTGCGGGCGCGGCTGATGGTGCCGCTGATGAAGGGCGTCGTTGCCAAGGCGTTGGCGGCGGATATGGATGCGGTGAAGGCTTGGCTGGAGGGTGGGGACTAGTCTGCCGTCGCCCGGCCACGGTCGCGTGGCCACAGCGCAACGGCCACGCACACGAAGGACAGGACCCACGCCCAGTAGCCGAAGCCCAGATGGCGATAGTACGCGGGACCGTCGTCGACCGTGATCGGCGCTCCGCCCCTGACGTGACGACCACTCCGAAGACGATCCCGCCCAGACCGAGGACTCCAACGAGCCGCCCGAGCCAGGGCGCACGCAACACGCTCCTGCCCCCCACTTCCAGGAGCGTCATGAGCATCAGCCCGTTGGGGATCACAACGGCCAGCACGACGGGGACTCCGGCCCGCAGCACCCACTCGAAGACTTCGTACCCGTAGCGGGGTGTCATCCCTCCGGGAGGATGGAAGACGAATCCGACCACCGGCAACATGAACGACAGCACGAACAGCGCCCACCCCGCCACGAACAGCCAACGTCCTCTTCCGAAGTCGGACATCCTACGCCAGCTCCGCACGCGCCCGCAGTTTATCCCCCAGCTCGTCGAGCTTGCGCGTCGACAGCGACGAACCGCGCTCCAGACCCCTTCGCCACTTCCGAATCGCCTTCTCCAGATCGAACATGACTGCCTCTCCAAGACCGAAATGTGAACTCAGATTTCCAAAATGTAAAGTGCGGTTGACATTTTTTCCGTTGAACGACTGGGCTCGCTGGCGCAGGCGGTTGTCTTCCGGCAACATCAACCCTCAGAGCACACCGGGGATCAGCGCCCTGCGCCGGGCCGGATAGTCCTCGAACTTCTCCCTGTACCACCGGTGATGGCTGAGCGCCCGCGGCAGCAGGTTGGCCACCGCATAGGCGAAGAACGCCAGCCCGGCCAGCGACCAGGTCGCCACCGCCCAGCCGGCCCACTCGAGGAGTTCTCCGAGATAGTTGGGGCAGGACACGCAGCGGAATGCACCACCCCGGGGGATGGAATAGCCGGATCCGCCGGGCTTGCGCAGCCGCAGAAGGATGTTGTCGGAGTGCACGTTGAGGGCGAATCCGCCCAGGAACAGCGTCAGTCCGGCCAGAAACCGCGGGTCCCCCAGCCAGTCCACGCCGTACTCGCCGAGGTGCGAGATGAGCCGGGCGTTCACGTACGTGTTGATCAGGTTGAAGACGAACCCGCTCGCCGCGACAAGCACCGGCATCTTCCGGTTCCCGCTGCGTATGCGGAAAGGGTAGATGAAGTTCCGGTTCAGGTAGTGGCACTGCCACATTCCCAGCAGGATGAGCGGAACTGGTTCGGCGGCGGCGTCGCCCAACGCGTAGACGCACGCGAAGACCAGCGTCGCCGGCAATTCCATGACGATCCAGCCGGCCCGGTTCGGAATCTCGGGCCCCCAGCCGGTTCCCGGGTAGTGCCGGCCGTAGGGGGCATTCAGGCGGAGCAGGCTTGTAAAGGTGATGGCCGCCAGGGCGAAGACGGCCCACACGAGCGCGGCGTGTACGGCGGACTCGGTCATGGCGGTGGTTCCGGTCGGGGTGGCCGGTGTGACCGAACCCGCGGCTCGGACATCAGAGGGTGATGTCTCCTCCGGGGTCGCGGCGGCGGAGGCGGTCCAGCGCGGCTTCGGCCTCGTTCAGACGGGCGCGGCGCAGCTCTTCGTCCACCTCTGCCGCGTCCCATTGTGGCTCACCGTCCGAGTGTGGAACCCGCAGCACGCTGCCTTCCCGGACTCCGGCCGGCAGTCGCGCCAGAGGCACATCGCCGCCGCGTCCGTCGTCGTCCGCCACAAGGACCGCGAGCGGCTTGTCGACGCGGTCAACTACCCATATGCGCGTCTCCCCGCCGGCCCCGGCCCCGCGCCCCTCGCCCGGGCGAGTCAATAGCTGAATGCGAGCACGGTCGCACCCTTCGAGTCGTACAGCGTTGCGGTGTCTCCGTTGTTGTTCCAGACGGCCTGGCGCCGCCCCATGTAGAAGCGTTCACCGTCCGCCTGGCCGGATCCGGTGTGAACCACGACCCGGCCTCCGCTCTCGATCGTGGCTCCCGCGGGGAACCGGAAGCAATGGTTCGCGAGGTCGCAGAGGCGCCACCCCCCGATCGCGATCGCCTCGGCGGACGAGTTCTCCAAAGTGGCGTACTCCCCGTTGGGATTCTGGTGATCGTTTCCAGGGGCGTCGGCCTGGACCGAGATCCGCAGTTGGGCGTGCGAAGTGGGTGCGGATGCCACGGATCCCGCGGTTGCCGTCGCCGCCACCCGTGCCTCCGTCCCCCTCCTCCATCCCCCGGCCCGGGTCGAAGCAACCTGATCCCCCTGCACGACCACGTAGCTGCCGTCCCCGAACCCGCGCACCTGCAAGTGTCCGTGAAGATCGGTGCGAAATGTCTCCCGGGCGGTTGCGGCGTACGCGTCCAGCGCCTCCCGCCGCGGATGCCCGTAGCTGTTGTTGCGTCCCACCGAAATCACGACGACCCGCGGCCGGGCCGCCTGCAGAAACCCCCATGTGAACCCGTTGTCGCTGCCATGGTGCGGCGCCTTCAGCAGCGTGAGTTCGGGCACGACGCCCAGTCCGACAAGATGCGTGAGCTGGCGCACCTCCGAGTCGCCGCTCAGCAGGGCGGTGAAGTCGCCGAAGCGCAGCACGAGGGTGATCGATCGGTCGTTGTGCCCGGTGGTGCTGCGGGGTAGGAGCGGAAGCACCTCGAGCGTCGCGGAGCCCAGGGAGATCGTTCGCGGCGTGGCTTCCAGATAGGTGATTTCGGGTCTCGCCTCGAGGGCGGCGATCAGGCCACGGTAGGTGGCCGTCGTGTGAGGCTCCCCGTTGTCCATGAAGAACCGCACGGGGATCGACTCGATCACGCCGCGCATGCCTCCGATGTGATCCGCGTGGGGGTGGGTCGCGACCATCAGGTCGATCTGTTCCACTCCCATCTCGCGCAGCAGCGGGAGGATGTCGCCGCGGCCGGCGTCGATCAGCGCGGTCTGGCCTTCGGGTGTCTGGAGGAGCACGGCGTCGCCCTGGCCGACATCGAGGAAGGTGACGCGAAGGACGGTGTCGGGTGGGGTGGGGGTGGGGTGGGGTTGGGTTGGGGCGGGGGAGGGGGAGAGAGGGGTGGCTGGGGTTGGGGACGCGAAGAAGGTGGCCGCCAGGGCCGCGAAGGTGCCGACCAGGAGGAAGGAAAGGGCGATCCACCGCGCCGAAAGGGGCGGCTTCCTGACACTGGGCGTTGCCATGGTCGATTGGGACATGCGGGGTAGTGTAGGGGAGTCGGAGTGAGGCGACCAGAATGGAAGCGGGTCTGACAAGCCTCTTCGAACAAGTGCATCTCGGGTTCGCCCGGCGACCTCGTGTTATGGATGGGGACCAGATCCCGATCCCCAGCGCCCGCCCAACGAGTTGTCAAGTGACGATAGACACGTTACGATTCTGGGTGATACGCAGCTTCCGACATCGTGGCCTCAAGCGTCTCTTCCTGCGTGGAGATCGTAGCGTCATCCAGCCCGATCTCATTGATCGCGTGGAAGTGATCCTCGCGCTCCTGGATGTCGCCCGCTCTCCGCAGGCCATGCGCCTGCCCGGCTATCGGCTACACGCCCTCAAAGGCGGCCGGAAGGGCTATTGGTCCGTGAGAGTGTCAGCGAATTGGCGGGTCATCTTCCGCTTCGAAGGCGAGGATGTCTACGATGTCGAGTTAATCGACTATCACTAGGAGCCCAAAATGGAAAGGGAACATTGAGAACCATGCCCATGAAGAATCCCCCACACCCCGGAAGGGTCGTTCGGCTTTCATGCCTGGAGCCGTTGGGGCTCAGCGTAACGGACGCCGCCAGGGTGCTCGGCGTCAGTCGCCAGGCCCTTTCGAATCTCGTTAACGGTCACGCACGCGTCTCGACGGGAATGGCGATCCGGCTCGCCAAGGCATTCGGTTCCACGACGGAAACGTGGATTCGGCTCCAGGCCGCCTACGATGTTGCCCAGGCTCAGACGCTCGAAGACGACATTCAGGTGGATCGTTACCGGCCGACGGCTATTGCGTAGAGCATCGGTAGTCCGCGCCGCAACGAAGGTTCACTTCACCGCTCCCAGACGCTGGACCTGCAAGCCAGATCCTCGGTGGTGTTCACCATCGCGGAGTGTCGACGGATTCACGAGCGAGGCGGCAGGTTCGCGCGGGTGATGGAGGAAGAGGATGGGTCGGGGCTGCCAGGCCCCCCACCCGGGCACGGGCGGGTCGCCGAGATAGGGCCAGGCCGACCTGGTCCACAAGGGCAGTAAGAACGATATCGCGAACAGTGCCCACCCGGTCGCCAGGAGCTTCCTCCAGCGCGGTATTCCCGCCTTGGCGAACTCCTTCGACAAAGTAGCGGGCGCTCCGAGGCCCTTTCGCGCCATCCCGAATGCCCGCTCCGCGGTCAGCGCTCCATCCAGCTCCATCTCCAAGTCAACGCGGGCACGCAGATGATCTTCCAGCTCGTCCACCTCGCCCGGGGAAAGGAATGACGTGTGCTCCGTTCGTTTCCGCCAATCGCGGATTGCCCGTTCCAGATCGAAAAAGTCTTCACACCCGCTCACCGTCGATCGTGGCCAGCGGTTTGGGCGACGCCCACGCGCCGACCCGCATCCACATTGCAGCCGCAACAAAGGTTAGGGAGGCCGCATAGAGCCAGTAGCCCGTTCCCATTCCCGGACTCCACGGCCCGATCCCGAGGCAGGCAACCCCCACGGCCATGGTGGCGAGGATCCCGCCGAGCCATCGCACCCCCTTCGGACGAGTACTGCGCAGGGTCAAGAGCGTCAGGAACATTGGTGCATTGAGGAGGGTGAACAGGGCGAGTCCAGCGACATCCTGGATCGTGATACTCTCCCAGATCAGGTCGGCCGTGGATCTCACAAACCCCCTGCCCTCACCCGCCGGCGGCAGAAAGAACGACACCCCGTACATTGCCCAACCGACCGCCAACAACCACCGCCACCGCGGCATGCCCGCCTTCGCGAACTCCCTCGACATCGTGGCAGGCTTCCCCAGCCCTTCGCGCGCCATCCCGAATGCCCGCTCCGCGGTCAGCGCTCCATCCAGCTCCATCTCCAGGTCGACGCGGGCACGCAGATGATCTTCCAGTTCGTCCACCTCACGCGGCGACAGGGATGACGTGCGCTCCACCCGTTGCCGCCAGGCCGAGACGGCCCTGTCCAAGTCAAACACGGCCAGCTCCCCACAGCAGTTCCAAGGTGCCGTGAACGGCGCGCCAGCTCTTCTTGTCGCTCGCGAGCTGCCGCTTTCCCCTGGACGTCAGCCGATAGTACTTGCGCCGCCTGCCCGCGTCGGTCAGAACCCAGCGGCCCTTGATCAGGCCCTCGCGCTCGAGCCGGTGCAGGACTGGGTAGAGCATCCCGTCCGACCACTGGACCTGGCCCCCGGACAGTGACCGGACCTGCTTGAGGATCTCGTACCCGTAGTTTTCGCCGCCGGTCAGGATCGACAGCACCATCGGGCGCGACGAGGCGGCTACGAGGTCCTTGGAAGTCTTGTTCACTGCCATGACATTCATACCTTGCAGTTAGATATATGTGACAGTGAAGGGTACTGCTGGCGTTCCCCGGTGTCAACAGCTTCCGCCACAGCACCGTCCGGGCCAGAAGGGCCTCCCGCCAGAGCCTCACTGCCCTCGGCCGGGAAGGATACGGACCGCGTGTACGTATGGGCCACCATCCACAACAATGATTGACACCCCCTTCCGCCCGGGCGAACTTGCAAGGCTGTCATTTGGCGCCGGAGTTCCCAGATGGGCGCCAGGGGTTCAAGAGGGGGTCAGATACGCACCATGCTCAAATCATTCCGGGGCCGGATCGTCGTCATCGTGCTGGCGGTCGGCCTGTCCGGCTTCTACCTGTGGGACCGGGAGCTCAAGCTGGGACTCGATCTTCAGGGCGGGATGCATCTCGTCCTCGAGATCGACGACCCGAACGGCACATTCACGGCGGAGCGCCGCGATTCCCTGACCGAACAGGCGCTGAGAATCCTCCGCACCCGGATCGACGAATTCGGCGTGGAGGAGCCGATCATCCAGAAGCGGGGCAGCGACCGCATCATCGTGGAGCTTGCCGGGCTCGACGACGATGAACGGGCCAAGGAGATCATCAACCGGCAGGCCTTTCTCGAGTGGAAGCTGGTGCTGCCCGTGACCGAAGTCCAGGATGCGCTGTCCCGGCTGGACCGCGCCATCGTGACGGCCCTGGGAGAGGACTCTCTGCGGGCTCTGGGCGCCGAGCCGCAGGTGCAGCAGAGCGAGGAGGTTTCGCCGGAGCTGCTCCTCTTCCCCGAAACCGGCGACTCGGCCCAGGTCGGCGACAGCGCCGGGACCGAAGCCGCTCCGGAAACGGATGCCGCGGGCGACTCCGCGTCACAGGACGAAGAGGACGACGAGAACCTGCTCCGTCCCTTCACCAACCTCCTCCTGACCGGAGGTTACGACGACAAGGGAAGGATGGTCAGCTACAACATCGACCAGGCCAACGTCGAGAAGGCCATGATCTACCTGGCCCTCGACGAGTTCCAGCGCGCGCTCCCGCGCAACGTCAGCCTGCAGTGGGCAATGGACGAGCAGCCGCAGGAGGGGCGTTTCTATCGCGAGCTCTACGTGCTGCAGGAGGACGCCTACCTGACCGGTGAGCAGTTGGAGGACGCAAGCGCCACCCGGGACCCGCAGTTCAACCAGCCCGAGGTGCTCTTCGAACTCAACCGCCGCGGCGGCCGCATCTTCGAGCAGGTCACCACGGCGGCGATGGACGAGCGAATCGCGATCGTGCTGGACGAAGAGGTGGTGAGCGCCCCAGTGGTGGAAGGCCGGATCCGGAACCGGGGGTCCATCAAGATGACGGGGTCACAGATGTCGGAAGCCGCGGACCTCGCGCTCGTCCTCCGGGCGGGGGCCCTGCCGGCGCCGCTGCGGATCATGGAGGAGCGTACCGTGGGTCCGTCGCTCGGCCAGGACTCGATCGACCAGGGACGGATCGCGGGGATCGTGGGCATCGTTCTGGTCATCGCCATCATGATGTTGTACTACCGCGCGGCGGGCATACTCGCTGTCGTCGCGCTGGGCATCTACCTGCTCCTGGTGCTCGGGGGGCTGTCTGCGATGAACGCGACCCTGACCCTTCCCGGGATCGCCGGACTGATCCTCTCGATCGGAATGGCGGTCGACGCCAACGTGCTCATCTTCGAGCGAATACGGGAGGAGCTCGAGGCCCGTCGCGCGCCCCGCACCGCGGTCGAAGAGGGCTTCGGCAACGCCGTGTCCGCCATCGTCGACGCCAACATCACCACCCTCATCACGGGCCTGATCCTCTTCCAGTTCGGCACCGGACCCGTGCGAGGTTTCGCGGTCACGCTCTGTATCGGGATCGTGGCCTCCTTCTTCTCCGCCATGTATGTGACCCGCACCCTCTTCCTGCTGTACCTGTCGGGGAAGCGCGGTTCGGATCCCATCAGCGTCTAGCGGCGCTCAAGAGGACATCCCAGGGACTGTTTCAGCCATGTGGCTCTTTCACAAGTCGAAGTACGAATTCATCAAGCTGCGCCGGAAGGCGTACGTCCTTTCGGGCATCATTCTGGCCCTCGGGGTGACGGGCATAGGGCTCAACCTGGTCCGCACCGGGACCTGGCAGAACTACGGCGTGGACTTCACCGGCGGCGTGCTGGTCCAGGTCCGCTTCCACGAGGAGACGGACGACAGCGAGTTGCGCCAGGCGCTGGGTGGGGTGAACGCTCCCCCGATCACCCGCTTCGGCCAGGACAGCGAGTTCGTCGTGCGGGCACCGATCACCGAGGGTGCGGATCTGGATGCGGTGTCCGCCGACATCGCGGCGCAGGTTGCGGCCAGCTACGGCGGTGACGCCTTTGAAATCGTGCGGCGGGAGTCGGTGGGCGCCAAGGTCGGCGAGGAGCTTCAGGGCCAGGCGGCCATGGCAATCCTGTTCTCCTTTCTCTTGACCCTGCTCTATATCGCCATCCGCTTCGAGATTCGCTTCGGCGTGGCCGCGATCATCGCGACCGCGCACGACGTCCTCATCACGCTCGGGCTTCTTGCCCTCTTCCGGGTCGAGATCTCGCTTCCCACCGTGGCCGCAATCCTGACCATCCTGGGCTACTCGCTGAACGACACCATCGTGGTCTTCGACCGGATCCGCGAGAACCTGAACAAGCGCGGCGGACGGCGCGAGGACCCGTACCGGCTGGTCAACCGCTCGATCAACGAAACGCTCCCCCGCACGGTGCTCACCTCGGGCACCACCCTGGCGGTGCTCCTCTCGCTCCTGATCCTCGGCGGCGCGGTGATCCGTCCCTTCACGATGGTCCTCATTCTGGGTGTGCTGATCGGAACCTATTCCTCGATCTTCATCGCCTCTCCGGCGCTGCTCGAGATCCAGAAGCGCTACGGCACGGCGGACCCCCGCGAGAAAGAGAAGAAGCGGGCCGCACGGAGGGCCGCCGCGGTGTGAAGTTCGCGGACTCCCACTGCCACCTCACGGATCGCGCCTTTCACGAGGACCGGGCCGCCGTTCTCGCGCGGGCGCAGGAAGCTGGAGTTCGCCGCATCGTGACCATCGCCTCGGACGCCGCCGATTCCCGCGCCGCCCTCGCGCTGGCCCGCGCCCACGACCAGGTGTGGTGCACGGCGGGAATCCACCCGCACTCGGTCAACGGTTCGCCAAACGGGGCCGACCTCGGCAACGTCCGCACCCTCGCCGCCCACCCGCTTTGCGCCGCCATCGGCGAGACCGGGCTCGACTACTACTACGACAACGCACCCCGCGACGCGCAGCGCCGGAGCTTCGCCCGCCACATGGAGCTGGCCTCCGAGCTGGACCTCCCCGTCGTCGTGCACTCGCGCGAGGCGGTAGCCGACACCATGGCCGTCATCCGCGAGAGCGCCGGCCGCGTGACCGGCGTGCTCCACTGCTTCACCGGTCCCGCCGAACTGCTCGCGCTGGCTCTGGACGCCGGGTGGTACGTCTCCTTCACCGGGATCGCCACCTTCAAGAGTTTCGACGCAACCCTGGCCCGCGACGTGCCCCGCGACCGCTACATGATCGAAACCGACGCGCCCTACCTCGCCCCCGTGCCGAAGCGGGGCCGCCGCAACGAACCCGCTTTAGTGCCCCACGTGGCCGCCGCCCTGGCCCGTATCCGCGGCGAGACGCTGGAGCAGGTGGCCGCGGACAGCTGGGCCAACACGGGTCGCTTCTATGGGTTGAACAAGCGTGGCCGCGCGTCAGAATCCCGGCCCGGCGAACACCTCCAGGAGCGCGGCCCCCGGCCATGAAGACCCAGCCCGACGCCCCCCGCCCGCGCATCCGGGTCCTCCCCGACCACGTCGCCAACCAGATCGCGGCCGGCGAAGTCGTCGAACGGCCGGCCTCGGTCGTGAAGGAACTGGTCGAAAACGCGCTCGACGCGGGGGCGGGCGCGGTGACGGTGTCGATCGAACAGGGCGGCAAGGGCCGCATCCGCGTCGCCGACGACGGCTGCGGCATGATACGCGAGGACCTCCTGGTCTGCCTGGACCGCCACGCCACCAGCAAGATCCGCCGCGCCGAGGACCTGCGCGAAATCCACACCCTCGGCTTCCGGGGCGAGGCGCTCCCCTCGATCGCGGCCGTGTCGCGCATGGTCATCGAGACCGCGCCCGCGAACCAGGCCACCGGCAGCCGCCTGCGCGTCCTGGCGGGCCGCATGCAGGGCGTGGACGAGGCACCGCGCCGGCCCGGCACCACCGTCGACGTGCGCAACCTCTTCCTCAACACCCCCGTGCGGGCCCGTTTCCTGCGCGCCGCCGGCGTCGAGACGCGCGCCGTCTCCGAGGTGCTGCACGCCCTTGCGCTCGCCAACCTGGACACCCGTTTCGTCTTCGAGTCGAATGGCCGCACCGTCTTCGATCTCCCCGCGGGACGCGAGCTGGCGGCGCGCATCGGCGCGATCTGGAAGGACGCCGACGCAGCCGGGCTCATCCCGGTGGCGACCCAGCGGGGCGGCACGCGCCTCTTCGGTGTGGTGCAGCGCCCCGACCGGGCCCGGCCCGGGTTCCGCCGCGCCCACCTCTTCGTGAACGGGCGGCCCTTCCGCGACGCGGGCGTCCTGGCGGCGGCCGACCGCGGCTACCGCACCACGGTGCCCGAGAACACACGCCCGTGGCTGTTCCTGTTTCTGACCGTGCCGGGCGGGCAGGTGGACGTGAACGTGCACCCCGGGAAGGCCGAGGTGCGCTTCCGGCAGCGCGGCCGGATCGAGGACTTCGTGGAGTCGTCGGTGCGGGAGACGCTGGAGGGGATCGAGTCGGCCGCGACGTGGGGGGAGCCGCGGCCGCTGCACGTGGTGCGCGAGGGCGAGGGGGCGAAGCCCGCGGGGGATCCGGGGACCGGCCCGGACGAAGACGCCGCCGACGATATCGCCCAGATCAACATCTTCCGGGCGCGCGACGCCCAGGCCGAAGACGCCGCGGCCTCCGAAGAGGTCTACATGCCGCGCGCTCCACGGCCGGCGCTGCTGCAGATCCACAACAGCTTCATCCTGGCCGAGACCCGCGACGGGATCATCATCCTCGACCAGCACGCGGCCCACGAGCGCATCCTCTACGAGGAGATCATGGCCGGGTTCGAGGGCGCCGGAAGCGAGGGACAGCGGCTCCTCTTCCCCTTCACCATCCGCCTCACCAAACCGGAAATGGAGATCATCGAGTCGGTCTCGGAGCCCCTGGCCCGGCTCGGCTTCGAGCTTGCTCCCTTCGGCCACGAGGCGCTCCTCGTGCAGGCGGTCCCGAGCCCGCACCGCTACTTCGACGCCGAGCAGTGCATTCGTGAGATGGTCCAGGAGCTGCTGCACGGTTCGGACCTCACCCGCTCGGCCAACAACCAGAACGAGCGGGTGGCCATGAGCTTCGCCTGCCAGGGCGCGATCAAGGCCGGCCAGAAGCTGGCCCAGGAGGAGATGCACGAGCTCTTCGACCAGCTCTTCGCCACCGAGCTTCCCTATCACGACATCCATGGCCGCCCCACCGTGGTGCGCCTCGGACTGGGAGAGCTGCGGAGGAAGTTCGGACGGTCGTGAACCCGCCCGAATTCCTTGCCATCGTCGGATGCACCGGCGCCGGCAAGACCGCGCTCTCGCTCCTGGCCGCGCGCGAACTGGACGCCGAGATCATCTCGATGGACTCGCGCCAGGTGTACCGCGGCATGGACATCGGCACCGCCAAGGCCACCCCGCGCGAGCAGGCGCTCGTGCCCCACCACGGTCTCGACATCCGCGACCCCGGCGAGCGCTACAGCGCCGGCGATTTCGGCCGCGACGCCCGCCGCTGGATCGCCGCCATCCGGTCGCGGGGACGTGTGCCGCTGCTGGTGGGCGGCACCGGATTCTTCCTCCGCGTCCTGACCGACCCGATCTTCCGCGAACCCCCGCTGGACCCCGGTCGCCGCGCGGCCCTGGAGGCGGCGCTGGAGTCCATGCCGCGGCCGGAACTGGAGCGCTGGGTGCGCGCGCTGGACCCCGAACGGGCCCCGGTCGCGATCGCGGGGGGATGCCAACGCATGCTCCGAACACTCTCCGTGACCCTTCTGACGGGTCAAAAGCTATCCTGGTGGCATGTCCGTCATCCCACCGAGGGAAAACCGCTCTCGGGCGTGGTGTGCCGTCTGCGCCTGCCCGCCGAGGCGCTCGGGCAGCGAATCGAACGCCGAATGCGCGACATGTTGGCGGCCGGGTTCCTCGACGAAGTGGCGGGGCTGCTGCGCGCCGGCTACACTCCGGACGACCCCGGCATGAACGGCGTGGGCTACCGCGAGATGGCCGACCACCTGGCCGGCGGCATGACCTTGGACGACGCGGTCGAACGCACCTGCCGGGCCACGCGCCGGTACGCGAAACGACAGCGCACCTGGTTTCGCCACCAGCTCGGCCACGACGTCGTGAAGGTGGACGGTGAGGTGCCGCTCGAGGCGCAGGCGGCCACGGTCGTGAACGCCTGGCGGGAGCGGTGCAGCGTGACAGAAGGAGCGGAGTGGACCGCCGCCCGCGCAGCCGCTGGCGCCTCGACCTCGCCGGCGCATACGGAGCCTGCCCACCCATGAAGATCGGCATCACCTGCTACCCGACGTACGGCGGCTCCGGCGCGGTCGCCACCGAGCTGGGGATCGGCCTGGCCGATCGCGGGCACGAGGTGCACTTCATCTCCTATGCGCAGCCCTTCCGCCTCTCGGGGTTCCGCAAGCGCGTGTACTTCCACGAGGTGGAGATGGAGCGCTACCCCCTCTTCGAGCACCCGCACTACACGCTGGCGCTCGCCGCCGCCATCCACGACACCGCGGTCCGCGAGTCCCTCGACCTCATCCACGTCCACTATGCCATCCCCCACGCCACCTCCGCCTGGATCGCGCGCGAGATGCTCGAGGAAAACGGCGGCCCGCCCCTGGTCACCACCCTGCACGGCACCGACGTCACGCTGGTTGGACTGCACCCCTCGTTCCACCCCATCACGCGCTTCTCGATCATGCGCTCCCAGGGGGTCACCGCGGTCTCGGACTTCCTGAAGGAGGTCACGGTGCGCGACTTCGGCATCCCCGAAGAACGGATCGAGGTCATCCCGAACTTTGTCGACACCGAGCTCTTCCGGCGCGGCCGCGACCCCTGCCACCGCGAGGTCTTCGCCTCCGAGGACGAGAAGATCGTCATGCACGTCTCCAACTTCCGCCCGGTCAAGCGGGTGGTCGACGTGATCGAGGTCTTCGCGGGGATCCGGCGCGAGACTCCGGCCAAACTGGTCATGGCGGGCGACGGCCCGGACCGTCCCCGGGCCGCCGAGCGGGCGCGCGAACTCGGCGTGGCCCGCGACGTGATCTTCCTGGGCAAGCACGCCGCCATCGAGGAGCTGCTCTCCTGCGCCGACCTCTTTCTCATGACGAGTGACCGGGAGTCGTTCGGGCTGGCGGCGCTCGAGGCGCTTTCGTGCGGGGTTCCCGTGGTGGGCTACGGCGTGGGCGGCCTGCCCGAGGTGGTGCCGCACGGCGAGGCGGGGGTGCTGGTCGGGGTCGGGGAGGTCGGTGAAGCCACCGCGGCCGCGAACGATCTGCTGGGCGACCCGCGGCACTGGGAGCGTTTCAGCGAGGCGGCTAGGGCGGTGGCGGTGGAACGCTTCGGCCGGTCCTGCGTGCTGCCGCGTTACGAGGCGTACTACGAGGCCGTCCTGGCGGGAGCCGCGCGGTGACCTGGTACGAAGGCGTTCTCCTGGGCTTCATCCAGGGGGCCACCGAGTTCCTGCCGGTCTCCAGCTCGGGCCACCTGGTGATGGGCCAGACCTTGCTCGGACTCGACGTGCCGGGGATGTCCTTCGAGGTCGCGCTGCACTTCGCGACCCTGCTCTCAGTGCTGTTGGTCTACCGGGAGCGGATCGGGGCATTGCTGGCGGGAGTGGCGCGGGGCGACCGCGACCAGCTGCGCTATGCGGGGCTGCTCGTTCTCGCCTCGGTCCCGGCCGCGATTGCCGGAATCGGGTTCGGGGACTTCTTCGCGTCACTCTTCGACAGCGCGGTGGTGACGGGGGTGGCGCTGCTCGTGACCGGCTGTGTGGTGTGGTCGGCGCGCGGGGCGCTGGCCAGGGATCCTGCCGGGACAGCCGGGGCGGGGACGGCGATCGTGATGGGGCTGGCGCAGGCCGCCGCGATCGTGCCGGGGATCTCACGTTCGGGGGCGACGGTGGTGGCCGCGCTGTGGCGGGGCGTGGATCCGCGCGAGGCGGCGGCGTTCTCCTTCCTGATGTCGGTGCCGGCGGTGGGGGGCGCGGTGCTGTTGAAGGTGCCGGAACTGGTTGCGGGGGGTGGGGGCGGGGTGGTGGGGGTGGTGGGGGATGGCGGGGCTTCGGGGGTGGACGCGGTGTCGATGGCCGTGCTCGGGGTGGCGGCGGTAGTCGCATGCGTGACGGGGGTGGCCGCGATCCGGATGTTCCGCGCGATGCTCGCGAGCCGGTCGCTACACCGGTTCGGGCCTTACCTGTGGGTGGTGGGTGCGATCTTCCTGTGGTTTGTGAGCGGGCGGTGAGGGGCGGAGGGGGGATGGGGGTGGGCGGTCCCGCCCTGTTGGCCGCGTGGGAGGGACGCTCGGCCGAGGCGTGGGTTGGGCGGCTCTCGGTGGAGACGGCGGAGTTCCACGCGACGGTCTCATCCACGAACGACCGCGCCAGGGCGCTGGTCGGCGAGGGGTGGCCGGTGCCGGCGGTGGTCGTGGCCGACCGGCAGAGCGCGGGGCGGGGGCGGCGGGGGCGGCGCTGGGTGTCGGACGCGCCGCTCGGGCTGTGGTTCACCGTGGCGTGGGAGGTGGGCGAAGGCGTTGTGGGGGGGTTGCCGCTCAGGGTGGGGCTGGGGGTGGCGCGGGGGGTCGAATCCGTCGTTTCGGGGCTGCGCGTGGAGGTCAAGTGGCCGAACGACCTGGTCGTCGATGGGCGAAAACTGGGAGGCATCCTCTGCGAGCGGTGCGGCGACCATGTGCTCGCCGGCGTTGGCCTGAACCTTGACCACGAGCGTGGTGATTTCCCCGCCGCGCTTGCGAGCACCGCGACCTCGGTCCGGCTCGCGACCGGCCGGGGCGCCACCCGCGGCCATGTGCTGGCGAAGGTCATGGACGCGCTCGCCGAGCTTCGGGCGGGCCCTCAATCCGGGATCCCCGCCTCCGAACTGGCGGAGCTGGCGGCGCGCTCCCCCCTTCCCGGGCGCAGTTTGTGGATCGACGGAATTGTGAGACATTCTTCGGAGCACCCGCGCACCGTCGAGGGACTCCCGGTAACCGCCGGAACCGTTCTTTCCGACGGATCGCTGGAGGTGCGGGACGACGCCGGCCGGAGGCTCCGGTTCATCGCCGGGACCATTCGCCGGCGAAAAGCAACTTCCAGGAGTTGATCATGGCCTGCCAGCTGGTCACCGACGTGGGAAACACCGATACCGTCTTCGGGCTCCTGACCCTTTCCGGGCGCGAGGTCCACGCCCATTGGCGGGTCAGCACGGGGGGGCAGCGGACGGAGGACGAATACCGGGTCCTGCTGCGCGCGCTTCTGGACTTGGGCCCGGTGGAGGCCGGCCTCATCCGGCGGGGCGTCGTCGGGTCAGTGGTGCCCGGTGGCGACCGAATACTGCGCCGGGTGCTTTCGTCCATCGTGGACGGGCCAGTCATCCAGGTGACCGCCAGATCCGACCTGCCCATCACGATCGACGTGGAAGAGCCGCTCACGGTGGGCGCGGACAGAATCGTGAACACCCTTGCGGCCCGGGTTCGCTTCGGCTGCGACACCATCGTCGTCGACCTGGGCACCGCGACCACCTTCGACTGCATCACGTCCGAAGGTGTCTTCCTGGGGGGAGTCATCGCCCCGGGGGTCAGCGCGGGACTCGACTGGCTGGCGCGCAGTACCGCCAAGCTGCCGCGCGTGGAGCTGGCGCCGCCCGCCGAAGTCATCGGACGTCGCACCGAGGCCTGTATCCGCAGTGGCGTGTTCTATTCGGCGCTGGGCGCGGTCGACACGATCGTCCAACGGATCCGGGAGAGCTGGGAATCGGAGAAGGTGCTCGTGGTTGCAACGGGTGGTTTCGCGCCGGTGATCGGGCCGCACGTCTCGTCGGTGGACCGGGTGGAACCCTTCCTCACGCTCGAGGGGCTCGGAATCGCGGGGGCGCACCTGGACCGCTGAGGGGTTGACGCACATCCATCCTTTTGCGAGACTCAATCGCTGGTATTAGCACTCGCACACGGTGAGTGCTAACAGCGCGGGCTCATCGCCCGGAAACCCAACCGCAACACACATATCCAAGGAGGAGCGCATGTCTGCCGCAGACAGGATCAAGCCCCTGGCGGACCGGGTGGTGGTCAAGGCCCTGGAAGAGGGCGAGCAGATGCGGGGAGGACTCTACATCCCCGACACCGCCAAGGAGAAGCCGCAGGAAGGCGAAATCGTCGCCGTGGGACCCGGCAAGGTCAACGACGACGGAAACCGGAGTCCGATGGAAGTCAAGCCCGGCGACCGGGTTCTGTACGGGAAGTACAGCGGTACCGAGGTCACCGTGGACGGGGACGAGTACCTGATTCTTCGCGAATCGGACGTCCTGGCCATCGTCAACTAGCACCCGCCGGAAGCGCCGCCCTGGCGCTCACCGAGCACATAACAGGAGACAAGCGAAATGGCAGCGAAGGAACTGGATTTCGACATGGAGGCACGCAGTCGGCTGAAGTCCGGCGTGGACCAGCTTACCCGGGCAGTCAAGGTCACCCTCGGGCCCAAGGGCCGAAACGTGGTCATCGACCGAAAGTTCGGCTCACCGACGGTCACCAAGGACGGCGTGTCCGTGGCCAAGGAGATCGAGCTGGAGGACCCGGTCGAGAACATGGGCGCCCAGATGGTCAAGGAGGTCGCCACCAAGACATCCGACGTGGCGGGTGACGGCACCACCACCGCCACCGTGCTCGCCCACGCCATCTACGGCGAGGGGCTCAAGAACGTGACCGCGGGGACGAACCCGATGGGCATCCGCCGCGGCATCGACCGGGGCGTGGATGCGGTCGTGAAAGCGCTCGCCGACACATCCACCGAGACCAAGGGCAAGCGCGAGATCGCCCAGGTCGGCGCCATCTCGGCCAACAACAACATGGAGATCGGCGAGCTGATCGCCGAGGCCATGGAGAAGGTCGGCAAGGACGGCGTCATCACCGTCGAGGAGGCCCGCGGCCTCGAGACCGAACTGGACACGGTCGAGGGCATGCAGTTCGACCGCGGCTACCTCTCCCCCTACTTCGTCACCGATCCGGAGCGGATGGAGGCGGAGCTCGAAGAGCCGATGATCCTCATCCACGACAAGAAGGTGTCGTCGATGAAGGACCTTCTGCCGATCCTGGAAAAGGTCGCGCAGATGGGCCGCCCCCTCCTGATCATCGCCGAGGACATCGAGGGCGAGGCGCTCGCGACGCTGGTGGTGAACAAGCTGCGCGGCACGCTCAAGGTCGCGGCCGTCAAGGCGCCGGGCTTCGGTGACCGCCGCAAGGCCATGCTGCAGGACATCTCGGTCCTGACCGGCGGACAGGTGATCTCGGAAGAGGTCGGCTTCAAGCTGGAGAACGCGGTGGCCAGCGATCTGGGGACCGCGAAGCGCGTCGTGATCGACAAGGACAACACCACGATCATCGACGGGGCGGGCGGCGAGGACAACATCCACGGGCGTATCGAGGAGATCAAGGTCGCGATCGACAAGTCCACCTCGGACTACGACCGCGAGAAGCTCCAGGAGCGCCTGGCCAAGCTGGCCGGCGGCGTTGCGGTCATCAACGTGGGCGCGGCCACCGAGACCGAGATGAAGGAGAAGAAGGCCCTGGTCGAGGACGCCCTGCACGCGACCCGCGCGGCCGTCGAGGAGGGCATCGTTCCGGGCGGTGGTGTGGCGCTCCTGCGCGCCCAGGCCGCGCTGGATGCCCTCGAGTTCGACCGTGAGGACGAGCAGGTCGGCGCGAGCATCCTGCGCCGCGCGCTCGAGTCGCCGATTCGCCAGATCGCGGACAACGCGGGCGCCGAGGCGTCGATCGTGGTCGCCAAGGTGCGCGAGGGCGAGGGCGGGTTCGGCTACAACGCCCAGACCGACTGCTACGAGAACCTGGTCAAGGCCGGCGTGATCGATCCCACCAAGGTCGTGCGCAGTGCCCTGCAGAACGCTGCGTCCATCGCGAGTCTGCTGCTGACCACCGAAGCGGTCGTAGTCGAGCGCCCCGAGGATGAGAAGCCGCCGATGCCGGGCGGTGGGGGCGACATGGGCGGGATGTACTAGCCGCGTCGTCAATCCCTGCCGCGGCAACGCGGCGAATGGAAGCCGTTTGGACCAAGCGGGGTCCGGGTGCGAAAGCGTCCGGGCCCCGTTCTTCTATTTTGCCACTCTCTGCCTCGTCCTACGCTAATTTCTTCCTCCTCTCGTGTCTCCACCTCCGTACCCCAAAACGAGGCTCCCATGCGTATTCTCGCCCTGCTCCCGATGGCACTTCTGTTCATTGCGCCGCCCACCGCCGCCCAAACCACCGATCTCCCCCCGGTCGTCAAGGTGCCCAACTACCTGCCCCACATGACCCGCCCCGAAGTGGAGGATCTCCTGACCCGGAGCGACATGGTCATCATTCCGGTCGCTGCGCTGGAGCAGCACGGGACTCATCTGCCGATCGGGACCGACTATCTGAACGGGGTGGAGCGGGCGAAGCTGATCGGACTGCGCGCCGATGTCCTGGTCGCGCCGATTCTCCTTCCCGGGCAGTCCCCCTACCACATGGGATTCGCCGGAACGGTTACGCTCCCGTCAACGATGGTTCAGGAAGTGTATGTGGAAGCTGCCAAGAGTCTTATTCGGCATGGTTTCAAGCGATTCCTGATATTGAACGCCCACGGCGGCAACCGGGCGATCACGACCTTCATCGTGGATCGGATCAATCAGGAGACGCCGGGAATCGCGGTCGACCTGGGCGCGGTCGCAGGTCCCCTGACTGCTGCCACACACGTTCCTACAGCCCCAAACGCGCCGGCTCCCCAACTCGACCGCCATGGCGGCACCGGCGAAACGTCGCGATCGCTGTTCCTGATCCCGCAACTGGTCGACCTGGAAGCGGCCCATCCCGCGGAGGTGACCATGCCGGCCCACCTGGAGGCCATGCTGGACGAAGTCCTCGCGGGAGACCCGACGGCGCTCGCGCTCTTCCTTGCCGAGGGTCTCAAGGCGGAGGAGACCGGCAAGGGCACCTCGTCGGCGGAGATGTCTAGCACCGGGGTATGGGGCGTTCGCGATCCCGCCGAAGCGACAGCCGAGCGCGGCCGGGCAATGACCGAGAGATTCGTCGACGCTGCGGTCGCCTTCATCGAGCGCTGGAACAGGCTCCGGCCTCCGGGGACGGGTGACTGAAACTGAACGCGCACCATTTTTCGGTGCGCGCCCGTGGACCCCCGGCGAGCGGCCTGCTGCCCCCGCCCCACCCTTTCACCCGGGCGGCCAACGGGGCACTTTGGGCCTGCGGTCCCCGCGCTCCATCTCACCTCACCCCCACCGGAGTCATCCCCGTGAGAATCTCCCGCGCCATCCCCCTCTGCCTGTTCATACTCTTCGCCGCCGTCCCCCTCGCCGCCCAGCAGGTCGGCCCCGCCAACGGCACCCTCATCGTCGCCGGCGGCTCCCTCTCCGACCCCGCCGTCTTCGCCCGCTTCGTCGAACTCGCCGGTGGCCCGTCCGCGCCCATCGTCATCATTCCCACGGCCGGCGGAGGCGACGACTACGACCAGTTCTTCGGCGGCCGCCGCCCCTTCGAGCGCGCGGGCGCCCGCCACATCACCATCCTGCACACCAACGATCCCGAAGTCGCCAACACCGACGCCTTCGTCGCGCCCCTGCTCGAGGCCCGGGGCGTGTGGTTCACCGGCGGGCGCCAGTGGCGGCTGGCCGACGCCTATCTGGACACGAAGGTCCACGACGCGCTCTGGGAGGTCCTGAACCGGGGCGGTGTCATCGGTGGGTCGTCGGCGGGCGCCTCGATTCAAGGATCCTACCTGGTGCGGGGGGACACACGCACCAACACCGTCATGATGGGGGACCACGAGGTGGGACTCGGCTTCCTGAAGGGTGTGGGGATCGACCAGCACCTGCTCCGGCGCAATCGCCATTTCGACATGGTCGAGGTGATTCGCGCGAAACCGGAGCTTCTGGGGATCGGCCTGGACGAGAACACCGCGATCATCGTGCGGGGCGATCGCTTCGAAGTCGTCGGCCAGAGCTACGCCGTCATCTACGACCACAACGCCACGCTCGACGGTGGCGGACTGTTCTACTTTCTGGCGCCGGGTGACCGGTATGACATGGCGGCGCGGCAGGCGTTCCGCCCAGCCCGCGACGAGCGACCGCTGGGGCGGGTGACGGGGACGCCGTGGCCGCCGAGGCGGTAGGTTTGCTTGGCGGGATCCGGTTTCGGCAGTTGCAATGGGGCAGGTCGTTCCATTCGACGGACCCCTCGGCGCATGCCCCGTGCCCAATCGCTTCAGTCTATAACAGCGCGCCGTAATGTCCTTCGTGTCGTCACATACCCCACGAGGGTGCCACGCTGTCGAGGTCAGGGTATTCAGTTTGGCCGACTCCCGGCGACAGACTAACTTGCCCGGTCGGTCGACCGTGCATAAAGTGCCCCCCATACTACTTCTGCGACGGGCTGCCCCCTCCACGGCGGGAATCAGGCCACGGCGCAACAACCCCCCGGAAGTGGGGAGGAAGGGAGTTTCCAATGAAGAGAGTCGCGTGTTTCCTCGCGCTTGGACTGTGGGCCTGTGAGTCCACACAGCCACCCGAACCGAGGGTCATGCGATGGGAGGGCGTCGCCGTTCCCACCAACGCCGCTGTGATGGCGGACAGCACCGAAGCGGACACCACCTTGATCCGCGTGGAGTACGAGCACACCTCCACGACGGACCGGATTCTGGCAACGTACACGATTTGGGAGACGGACCCCGACCCTTGTGGGCTGGAGTGGTTGCCGGAGGGCGAC